>ENA-UEQR01000256-UEQR01000256.1-human-gut-metagenome-genome-assembly--contig:-NODE-256-length-36368-cov-7.552231_pt1 | contig 36368 bp, 38 predicted proteins | sample MGYA00242944_ERZ507941 | MGnify/ENA primary metagenome ERZ507941 (study PRJEB26167, sample SAMN06115398) | human gut metagenome | host: Homo sapiens | place: China:Chongqing | collected 2016-06-23...
GGGCCGATGCCCGGCACCCGCAGCAGCATCTCGAAGGGGGCGCGGTTCACGTCCACCGGGAACAGCCCGTAGTGCTGGACGGCCCAGTTGCATTTCGGGTCGAGATAGGGGTTGAAGCTCTGGTTGTCCTGATCCAGTATCTCGTCGGCCTTGAACTGGTAGAACCGCAGCAGCCAGTCGGCCTGATAGAGCCGGTGTTCCCGCAGGAGCGGCGGCTTCGTGTCCAGCGCGGGCAGGCGGGTATCATCCGATACCGGGATATAAGCCGAGTAGAATACCCGCTTGAGGCCGTATTTCTGGTACATCCCCTCGGACAGCTGCAAAATGTGGTAGTCCGTCTCGGGCGACGCACCGACGATCATCTGGGTGCTCTGGCCCGCCGGGGCGAACTTGGGTGTGTGGCGGTACTTGACCAGTTCTTCTTTATTTTGAATACTTCTGACTTGGATCTGCCGCATAGGAGCCAGTACAGCGGCCTTCGTCTTTTCCGGGGCCAGAGTCCGCAGTCCTGCCTCTGAGGGCAGTTCGATATTGCAGCTCAGTCGGTCGGCCAAAAGGCCCAGCTGCTCCACCAGTTCCGGGGCAGCGCCGGGGATGGCCTTGGCGTGGATATAGCCGTTGAAGCGGTATTCTTCCCGAAGGATGCGGATGGCCCGGATCATCTGCTCCATGGTGTAGTCCGGATTCCGCAGTACCCCGGAGGAGAGGAACAGCCCCTCAATATAATTCCGCCGGTAGAAGTTGATGGTCAGGTCCGCCAGCTCCTGCGGCGTAAACGCCGCCCGCCGGGTATCGTTGCTCCGCCGGTTGACGCAATAGGCGCAGTCATAGACACAGCAGTTGCTCATCAGCACCTTCAGGAGCGTGACGCACCGCCCATCAGCGGAGAAGGTATGGCAGCAGCCGGCGATGGCCGAGGTGGTGTTGCCGATATAGCCCTGCCGGAACCCGCGGCGGACGCCGCTGGAGGTACAGGCGGCGTCATACTTGGCTGCGTCCGTCAGGATCTCCAGCTTGGCAAGAACGTCCATCTTCACCGTGCCGCAGCGTGGCGGCGGGTATGACGGGCGGGCTGTTCAATATAGTCCACTACCCGGAATACCTGGGAAGCCAAAGTGGATACGCCTACCAGCATAAAGAAAAAGCTCCAACCGATCATAACACGTTCCTCCAATCGAACAAATGTTTTATCTACTCTTATCATACATCGAACACTTGTTCGTGTCAAGAAGAACTTGTCAAAAAAAGAAGAATCCCCTGCCCTTTTTTCAAAAGAGCAGGGGATTTATGAGCTGTTTTGCCGGAAATCGCGATTACTGGCACTGAGCCAGAGCGTTCAGCAGATCGTCAATAGCGCTTTCGGGAGTGGCCCAGCTTGTGACGAAGCGGTACATAATGTGCTCCTCGTCGATGACCCGCTCCACCTGGAACTCAAAGCCCATGGCGGCCAGCTTCTCGGCGGTCTGGATCTTCATGACCGGGAACTGCTGGTTGGAGGGGGAGGGGACCGGGAACTCATAGCCCAGCGCCTTGAAGCCGTCCCGCAGACGGAAAGCCATGTCATTGGCGTGACGGCCGATGTCGAAGTAGAGATCGTCCTTCAGCAGCGCCTGGAACTGTACGCCCAGCAGCCGGCCCTTGGCCAGCATACCGCCCCGCTGCTTGATGTGCCAGCGGAAGTGGGGGCAGGGGACCGTCAGCACCACGGCCTCGCCAAACAGCGCGCCGTTCTTGGTGCCGCCGATGGTGAACACATCCGTCAGCGCCGCCAGATCCGCCAGTGTCAGATCGCTTTCCGGGGAGGTGAGGGCGGAGCCAAGACGGGCGCCGTCCAGGAACAGCAGCAGGCCGTGCTCATCGCAGCAGTGCCGCAGAGCGGTCAGCTCCGCCTTGGTGTAGACGGTGCCGATCTCAGTGGTATCGGAAATGTAGACCATCTTAGGGGAGACCATGTGCTCCGAGCCGTCATGACGGGCCAGAACGGCCTCCACCATAGCGGGAGTCACCTTGCCGTCCGGGGAGGTCTCCACGCAGACCTTGTGGCCGGTGGCTTCGATGGCACCGGTCTCATGGCAGTTGACGTGGCCGGTGTGGGCGGCGATCACAGCCTCATAGGAGGCCAGCAGCGCCGTGATGACCGTCAGGTTGGTCTGGGTGCCGCCGACCAGGAAGTGAACGTCTGCCTCGGGAGCGGCGCAGACCGTCCGGATCAGGTCACGGGCCTCCTCGCAGATGGGGTCCACGCCGTAGCCGCAGGTCTGGACCAGATTGGTGTCCGTCAGAGCCTGAAGAACCTGGGGATGTGCGCCTTCGCTGTAATCGTTGCGGAAGCTGTACATGAAAAAAACCTCTTTTCTGTAATCGGATTGTTACCGCTTGTTTCTTGACTATTATAACGCAAATCGTGTATATTAGCAAGCAGAGAACACAATAGAAAGAAGATGAACGCCCTTGAGGGACGTTTATAAGGAGGCACTATGAAGAAATTGTTTGCGCTGGCGGCTGTGGCCCTGACCCTGTGCGGCCTGCTGACCGCCTGCGGCAGCAAAACAGAAACTGCCAATGACGTGGATCTGACCGGATTTTATAATGCTCTGGCGGAGCAATACGGCTGGGGCGACGATATGATGGATCTGGACGGTGAAATGCTGGAGATGTACTATCCGGGTCTGGGGGACATCCCCGCCAAGCAGCTTCTGGCCAAGGCCCCGGTGATGTCCTACGCCGTAAGCGAGTATGTGTTCCTGCAAGCCGACAGTGAGCAGGACGCCGCGCAGGCGGCGAAGATCCTCCAGACCCGGATCGACAGTCAGGCGGACGGGGATGCCTTCTATCCTGAGACCATTGACCAGTGGAAGGCTGCCAAGGTGCTGCAAAACGGCGCCTATGTGGCAATGATCGCCTCCGGCGAACACCAGACGGAGATCGAGGACGCCTGGAACGCACAGTTCGGCGCGTAACAGTCTGACGCGGAACAACCAGCCGTGACACCACGGCTGGTTTGCTATGTAGAAACTAGAAAACGTTGTATTTCAACGGCCTTCAAGTAGAAATACTTTACAGAAAAAGGAGGTGAACAGCCCATGCGCTTCAGCAGCTTACCCTTTTTATTCGGCTTTTTGCCCATCACGCTGGCGATCTACTTTGCCGTTCCCCTCCGGTGGCGGAATCTGGCCCTGCTGCTGACCAGCCTGGTGTTCTACGGCTGGGGGGAGCCGGTCTATATCAGCATCATGGTGCTGTCCATCCTCATCGACTATACCCACGGTCTTCTGGTGGAGAAGTACCGCAGCCGGGACAAGCTGGCCCAGTGGTTCGTGGCGGAGAGCGTGCTGCTGAATTTAGGCCTGCTGGGCTTTTTCAAATATTGGGATTTCTTCGCCGCCAACCTCTCTCTGATCCCCGGCGTTTCCATTCCCACCCTGGGATTGCCCCTGCCCATCGGCATTTCCTTTTTCACCTTTCAGACCATGAGCTATACCGTTGATGTCTACCGGCAGGACGCTCCCGCCCAGCGGAACATGGTGTCCTTCGGCGCCTATGTGGCCATGTTCCCGCAGCTGGTGGCGGGGCCTATCGTTCGCTATAAGGATGTTGCGGCGGAGTTGGTCCACCGGACGAACACGGCATCGGCGTTCGCCGCCGGGGCACGTCGGTTCACCGTTGGCCTTGGGAAAAAAGTGCTGCTGGCCAACAGCATCGGTGCACTGTGGGACGCGGAGCTGGCGGCGCAGTCCGCCGGGACACTGACGGCCGTCGGCGGCTGGCTGGGCATCGCGGCCTTCGGCTTTCAGATCTACTTCGACTTCTCCGGCTATTCCGACATGGCCATCGGCATGGGGCAGATGCTGGGCTTTCACTTCCCGGAAAACTTCAACTACCCCTATACCGCTGCCTCCGTGACGGAGTTCTGGCGGCGGTGGCACATTTCCCTCACCACATGGTTCCGGGAGTATCTGTACATCCCCTTGGGCGGCAGCCGGAAGGGGACATGGCGGACGGTGCGGAATATCTTCCTTGTCTGGTTCTGCACCGGCTTCTGGCACGGGGCAAGCTGGAATTTCATCCTATGGGGTCTGCACTTCTTTGTGTGGCTCATGCTGGAAAAGTATCTGCTGCGGGACTTCCTCCAAAAGCTGCCATCGTGGCTGCGGCATTTCTACACCCTTGTGGTGGTGTTCGTGGGCTGGGGCGTGTTCGCCATGGAGAACCTCACCGTCTGCGCCGGGTATTTCAAAACCTGCTTCGGCAGCGGAACGCTGTGGAGTGCCGCTGACGGCTACTACCTGACGGCCTATGGCCTGACGCTGCTGCTTTTAACGGTTGGCTCCACCCGCCTGCCCCGGAAGGTCTGGAACCGTCTGCCGGAGCGGGCGAGAGACCTGCTGGGGCCGCTGCTGATGGCGGCGGGTCTGGTGATCTGCACGGCCTACTTGGTAGACGGCAGCTACAACCCATTTTTGTATTTCCGATTCTGATTCTTTATTTTGCCCAAGAAGGGAGGGAACCGCATGGCGAACAAGGGACGACTGACCACGGGGATCTTCTGCCTGTTTCTGGCAGGATTGCTGGCGTGGCACATTGCGCTGCCGGACCGAGCACGCTCCGAAACGGAAAACCGGACGCTGGCCCAGTTCCCGGACTTTTCCTGGGAAACCCTGAAAAACGGCAGCTTTACCGCGGGGATGGAGGACTATTTTGCCGACCAGTTCCCTCTGCGGGACGACTGGACTGGCCTGAAGGCCCGGTGCGAGCAGATGTTGGGCAAGCGGGAATTCAACGGCGTCTACCTCTGCGGCGATACCCTTATCGCCAAGGTGGATGAACCGGACAGGCTTCAGATGGAAAAGAATTTGGACGATGTGAAGCGGTTTGGAGAAGCGGCTCACGGCCAGGTGCTTTTGGGGTTGATCCCCTCGGCGGCAGAGGTCTGGAAGGACAGGCTGCCGCAGGGCGCGCCCAGCTTCGATCAGGCTGCGTTTATCCAAAACGCGGCGGAGAAAACGGGCCTGCCCACGGTGGATCTGCTGGGAGCCTTGACGGAACACGCGGGGGAACCCATCTATTACCGGACCGACCACCACTGGACCACCTGTGGGGCGTTCTACGGAGCCAATGCACTGTTGACCGCCTTGGGGAAGGAGCCATTAAAGGAAACTGACTTTACACCGGAAGTTGCCAGCATGGACTTCAACGGAACCCTGTATTCCACCTCCGGTATCCATTGGCTTGCCCCGGATACCATAGAGTATTGGGTGTCCGAGGACGATCTGCGGGTCACGTCCTGGAAGTCCGGCAAGGAGGCGGCGGGGCGGCTGTATGACCGGAGCTATCTGGAGCACAAGGATAAATACAGCTCCTTCCTCGGCGGCAATCAGCCATTGTGCGTCCTTGAAAACCCGGCGATCACCGACGGCAGCAAGCTGCTGCTGATCCGGGACTCCTATTCCGATTCGCTGGCGCCCTTTTTGGCCCAGCGCTTTTCCGAGGTGCATCTGGTGGACCTGCGGTACTACCACACTTCCGTGGCGGACTACATGGCGGAGCAGGGCATCGATACCACCGTGGTGCTTTACAGTGTGTCGAATTTCCTCGCGGACCGAAACCTGATTTATCTGGCCCCGCGAGGGTGATGCACATCGGTGTTCGTTGTTTCAGACCACGGAAATGAAATTGCAGACTGCTTTCTTGAGAAAAGGCTTGCAAATAGTGTCAGCTTTGATATAATAGATACATTCTGATTTCAACACTGAAGGAGAACCTTGAACTATGGAAAGTATGATTATGATTGTTGCCCTCATGGCGGTGATGTATTTCTTCATGATCCGTCCTGAGAACAAGCGGAAGAAGCAGGCACAGAACATGCGTGACAGCCTGAAGAAGGGTGATATGATCACCACCATTGGCGGCATTGTGGGCAAGATCGTTATGGTGAACCCCAACACCATTGTGATTGAGACCAGCGATGACCGTGTCCGCATGGAGCTGACCAAGTGGGCCGTGTCCCAGGTGGGCGTCCAGACCGGTGAGCAGCCTGAGGCTGAGAAGAAGGAGAAGAAGGCCGAAAAGAAGGAAGAGACTCCCGCTGTGGAGGCTCCCAAGGCCGACGAGGACGAGAAGAACTAAGTCTGGTCGGACTGTTCAATTTAAGCAGCCAAAAGGGCTTGCTGTCTGCGTATCGCAGATGGCAAGCCTTTTTTTGATGTGCGGCGCGAAAGCGGAACCGCAGACCTGATACAGCTTTGCCGTCCGTTCCCGCAAGCGCGGTGTTTTTGCTCGGATGCAGTTACCCGGTCCAATAAGACTTGTGATTTAGGGGAACGGAACACGGGACGGTACAGCCCTGTTGATTTCTGTACACAGCTTGATAGAGAACAGCCCCCATTTGCCGGATCGTCCGACAAATGGGGGACTGTTCAAGGCACGGAGCCTGGTCAAATCAGTTGTTTTCCGCGAAGCGGGCCAGGAACTGTTTGGTGCGCTCCTCCTGAGGGTGGTCGATGACCTGCTTGGGATCGCCCTGCTCCACGATGAAGCCGCCGTCCATGAAGATCACCTGATCCGCCACGTCCCGGGCGAAGGCCATCTCGTGAGTGACGATGATCATGGTGGTTTTCTGTTCCGCCAGACCACGGATGACCTTCAGTACCTCGCCGGTCAGCTCCGGGTCCAGCGCAGAGGTGGGCTCGTCAAAGCAGAGAATATCCGGGTGGAGCGCCAGTGCCCGGGCGATGGCCACCCGCTGCTGCTGACCGCCGGAAAGCTGATGCGGATAGTGCCCGGCACGGTCCGCAAGGCCCATCTGGTCCAGCAGCTCCATTCCGGCGGCACGGATGGCTTCCTTACTCTCGCCGCTGTCCTTGGCCATCAGTTCCCGGGCGAGGGTCACGTTTTCCAAAGCCGTATACTGGGGAAAAAGGTTGAAGGACTGGAACACCATGCCGAAGTGGAGCCGGTTTTTCCGGATCTCCTTTTCGGAGCAGTTTGCGTGATGGTCGGCGTCAAACAGCACTTTGTCCTGTACGGTGATGGTGCCGGCGTCCGGCGTTTCCAGAAAATTCAGACACCGCAGCAGCGTGGTTTTGCCGCTGCCGGAGGAGCCGATGATGGAAAGGGCCTGTCCCTCCTCCAGAGAGAAGCTGATGTCATTGAGGACCTTCGTATTTTCAAAATGCTTTTCCAGATGCTGTACGGTTAAGATCGACATTTCAAAGCCCTCCCTTACTTAAAATAGCTGAGCTTGCGCTCGATGAAGCTGAACAGGAGCGTCAAAAGACCCACAAAGGCCAGATAGAACACGCCGGTATAGAACAGCGGCCAGGTGATGCCCTTGGACTTCATAAAAGCTTCGCCGGCCATGGTGATCTCAATGATGGCGATGGTCCGGGCCAGAGAGGTGTCCTTCACCAGCGTGATGATCTCATTGGACATGGGGGGGATGATCCGCTTGACCATCTGCAAAAGGGTGATCTTGAAGAAGATCTGCCGCTTGGTCAGGCCCAGCACCTCACCGGCTTCCCGCTGACCTGCCGGGACGCCCTCAATGCCACCCCGGTAGATCACGGAGAAATAGCAGGCGTAGTTGATGATAAAGGCGATGCAACAGGCAGTCATGCGTCCGTCCCGGAAGGCGTTCCACGGATTTGTGCCGAACCAAGTGCCGGGACCGTAGAAAATGATGATGAGCTGGAGAATCAGCGGCGTACCCCGGATAACCCAGACGATGACGTTGGTCAGGGCAGACAGGGGCCGGAGCTGGGAGAGCCAGCGGGCAAAGCCCCGCGCTTCCTGCTGCCGGTAGGCCAAAGCCCGGAAGGGCGCCCACTTGCTCATGGAGCCGAAAGCCACTACCAGACCAAGGGGCAGCGCGAACAGCAGCGTCAGGAAAAACAGCTTGACCGCCTGACTACAGCCTTGCAGGATGGAGAGGGTAACAGTCCAGAACATGAAAAAATTCTCCTCTATGTAGTGATAATGGGGGGAACGAAGGGGGAGGAAGGAAAGCGTATGCGGGAAATATGCCGCTCAAAGGCAGAGAGCGGCCGCTCTCTGCCTTTGCTGTATGATTTGCGGAATTACTTGGCCACAACAACCTGAGCGTTGTTGCAGTAGGCGTTGGTGCACTCCATGGATTCCTGGGCGGCGGTGGTGATGGTCATGCCGTTCCAGACCACATCGATGCCCTTGCCGTTCAGCTCGAAGACCTTGTTGTCCCAGTTGATCACGGTAAACACAGGCTCCACGCCCAGCTTTTCCGCTACCAGCTTGGCCATGTCGGCGTCGAAGCCGATCCAGTTGCCGTCAGCGTCCTGATAGTCCATGGGCTCAAACTCGGTGATGCCGATGACCAGCGTGCCCTTGTCCTTGATGTACTGCACGTCGCTGTCGGATTCGGAAGCGGTGAACTCGGATGCGGGCTGCTCCACCAGAGCGGCCTGTACGCCGTAGGTCTCGGCGGTTGCTTCCAGAACGCCGTCGGCGTAAGCGTCAGCCATCACGGAGTTGATGAAGGAGGCCAAATCGCTGCCCTTGCGGCAGCCGACGCCGTACAGCTCCTCGGTGAGCTTCTGATCGGTGATGGTCAGATCGGGATAGCTGGTGCCTTCACCTACCATGGCGCCGGCCATGAGGGAGTCGATGATAGCGGCATCGGCGGTGCCGGCCTGTACTTCCATCAGTGCCTTGGCCTGAGAGTCTACGGATACAACGTTGTAGCCGTTGGCCAGTGCCACTTCCTCACCGGCGGAACCGGCTTCCACTGCGTAGGTCAGCTTGGCGACTTCAGCAGGCTTGGTCGCATCGGCGGCGGGGGTGCTGGTATCAGCGGGGGTTTCGGCCTTGGCGCCGCAGGCAGCCAGAGACAGAACCATCATAGCAGAGAGTACAAATGCAGTCAACTTTTTCATGTTCCATTCCTCCTGAAGAATTGTTCGAGCGATTGATTTATTATGGTAGTAGTTTACCATGATAAATTGGTAATGTAAAGAAGTGAAAGCGACAAAATGCGCCGAAAGTGCGGCGGGTGATTTGGTGGGAATGAACAAAGGCAGACGGGCTGTCATACTTTTCCGGGCTGTCTCATAGAAATGGACTATAAAAGCGGAAAAAGGACGGGATGCTATGAATACCTCGATCTATCAGAATATTGCCACCCGCACTGCGGGCGACATCTATATCGGTGTGGTAGGGCCGGTGCGGACGGGCAAATCCACCTTTATCAAGCGGTTCATGGAGACGCAGATCATTCCCAATATCGACAACGTGTACCGCCGGGAGCGGGCCAGAGACGAGCTGCCCCAGAGCGGCTCCGGCCGCACGGTGATGACGGCGGAACCGAAGTTCGTGCCGGAGGAGGCGGCCCAGATCCAGCTGGAGGGGGGCGCGGCCTTTTCTGTCCGGCTTATTGACTGCGTTGGCTACATGGTCCGGGGGGCCTTGGGCCAGACGGAGGATGATCAGCCCCGGATGGTCACAACGCCGTGGTACGATCATCCTATCCCCATGACGGAGGCGGCGGAGATCGGCACCCGGAAGGTCATCGCGGAGCATTCCACCATTGGCATCGTCATCACCACAGACGGCAGCATTTCCGACATTCCCAGAGAGGATTATCTGGAACCGGAGGAGCGGGTGATCCGGGAATTGCAGGAGCTGGGAAAGCCGTTTATCGTCCTGCTGAACAGCGAGGACCCCAAATCGGACCGGACTCTGGCCTTGGCCGGGGACATCGCCAGCCGGTATCAGGTGAAGTGCGTGCCGGTGAACTGTTTGCGGCTGGAGGAGGAAGATGTAGGGGAGATCCTAAAGGCGGTGCTGTATGAGTTCCCCATGCGGGAGCTGGATATTTTCCTACCGCCTTGGGTGGACGCTTTGCCGGGAGAGCATCCGGTAAAGGCGGGAATCTATGACGCCATCCGGCAGAGCATGGCGGAGCTACACCACATCCGGGAGATCGACGGCGCAGTGAAGAAACTGGGAGAAAACGAGAACATCAGCGAGGCGCTCATCACAGCCATCGACCTTGGCACCGGCGTAGCCGCCGCACGGGTGAGCCTGCCCCGGGAGATGTTCTACCGGACGCTCTCGGAGCAGTCCGGCTTTGATGTGGGGGATGACGGTGACCTCATGAGCCTGCTGACAAAGCTGGCCGGCGTCAAGACGGAATATGACAAGGTGGCCGGGGCGCTGCGGGATGTCCGGGAAACGGGCTATGGCATCGTGGTGCCGGGAATCGACGAATTGAAGCTGGAGGAACCGGAAATCATGAAGCAGGGAGGGCGGTACGGTGTCCGCCTGAAGGCCAGCGCCCCCAGTATCCACATGATCCGGGCGGATATTGAGACGGCGGTCAGTCCCATCGTGGGTAATGAGAAGCAGTCTGAGGACATGGTGAATTATCTGCTTCAGGAGTTTGAAGGGGACACCAGTAAGATCTGGCAGTCCAACATTTTCGGACGCAGCTTTCACGAGGTGGTCAGCGACGATCTGCAAACCAAACTGAAGCGGATGCCTGAGGATGCCCGGAAAAAGCTGCAGGAAACCCTGACCCGGATCATCAATGAGGGAAGCGGCGGGCTGATCTGCATTATCCTGTAAAGGCAAATAAAAATGCCCCCGGCGGGAATATTCCCGCCGGGGGCATTTGTCTGCAAATATAAAGAACGCCGGAACGGTCACAGGGCCGTGCCCCGCTTGGGCATGTAGAGATTTGTCATATCCACGCCCTCCAATGCCAGCAGAAAGCGCTTTTTCTCCACGCCTCCGGCGTAGCCGGTGAGACTGCCGTCCGCCCCCACGACCCGATGACAGGGGATGAGGATAGAAATGGGGTTGTGCCCCACCGCGCCGCCGACCGCCTGGGCCGCAGCGGAAATTCCCCGGTCCCGGAGAATCTGGGCCAGCGCGCCGTAGGTAGTTACCTGACCGTAGGGAATCTCCAACAGCAGCCGCCACACCGCCTGACGGAAATCGCTGCCCTTGGGAGCCAGCGGCGGCAGATCCGGGAGAGGCTGCTTGGCAAAATAGGCATCCAGCCATGCGGCGGCCTGACGGAACACGGGCAGATCGTCCCGTTCCACGGCGGCTTCGTCCAGCGTGGCGGCAAAATATTTCTGCCCTTCCAGCCACAGACCGGCCAGCGCTCCGTTGTCAGCGGCTAAAAATATAGTTCCCAGCGGGGAAGCGTACCGGGTCAGCTCCATAAAAGTCCCTCCTGACGCATAGAATGACGGCTCGATGCCATTATAATCGAGGCCCGTGCCACTTGCAAGAGAATTCATGCCGTGGTATGATGGAGAAAATCATTTGTTATACGAGGGGAGGCGGCTTTGTATGCTGTTGGCGGTCGATATCGGCAACTCCACGATTTCCACCGGCCTGTTTGGGCTGGATGGGGAGCTGCGCTTTTTAGCATCCTTGGATACGGACTACCGAAAGACGGCGGATCAGATCTGCGTGGATCTGATGAACCTGTTTCAGCTTTACCATTTCCGCTATGAGGATGTGACGGATTCCATTCTGTGCAGCGTGGTGCCGCCGCTGAACTTTATGATGGAGAAAGCGCTGACCCGTCTGCTGGGCAAGCCGCCTGTGGTGGTGGGCCCCGGCGTGAAAACGGGACTGAATATCCGCCTGGCGGTCCAAAGTCAGGTGGGGGCGGACATTGTGGCGGACGCTGTGTCGGCGCTGGAACAGTTCACCGCGCCCATCATCACCATCGACATGGGTACCGCCACTACCATCGGTGTCATTTCCGAGGGACGGACCTATGAGGGCGGCCTTCTGCTGCCGGGGGTCAACGTCTCTCTGGAGGCCCTCTCCCGGCGGGCGGCCCAGCTCCCGGCCATTTCCCTTCAGGCCCCGAAAAACCTGATCGGCAAAAGCACGGAGGATTGTATGCGCTCCGGCATCGTATACGGCACCGCCGCCATGCTGGACGGCATCATCGACCGCATCCGGGGGGAATTTCCCGGAAAGGAGCTGCACATCGTGGCCACCGGCGGCAGCGCGCCCTTTATCGTGAAATTCTGCCGGAATAAGATCCTTTACGATAAAACACTGCTGATGAAGGGCCTGTGGGCCATCTATAAGAGAAACCAGTAAATCGGAAAAATGAAAAGAAAGCAGTAAAGCAACAAATCAGCCGCCTGATGGAGTATCCATCAGGCGGCTGCGTTTTACAATTCTAAAGGGGAGACTTACTTTACCAGAACCTTCTTCAGCTTGGCGAAGCGGGGCAGGGAATCCACCTTGGGCAGGTTGGGCTCACCCTGAATCAGGGGAAGCACGTAGTCGATGAAGGGCTGTTCCACGCCGTTGTGCTCCTTGTTGATCCACTCCAGAGGAACCTTTTTCTCCGTGTTGGCCACGTCGGTGAGGTTCAGCAGCTCCGTCTTGCAGACGTACTTGCCGTTGTCGCGGGTGCACTGGAAACCGACCATCTTATCGGTAATGCCGGCCACGGCGTTCTCCACGGCGGCCTTGCCGCTCATGACGGACTCCTCAATGTCGGTTTCGGAGGCCAGATGTGCGCCGCAGCGCTGCAGCAGGCTCAGCTCGATGCCGCGGACCTTGGCACCGGTTTTTTCCTTGACCACAGAGGCCAGGTGAGCAGCCAGACCGCCCAGCTGAGCGTGGCCGAAGCCGTCGGTGGCAGAGGTCTTGGCCTCAGAGACGAAGGTGCCGTCAGCATAGTGGATGCCCTCGGAAACGGCCACCATGCAGTTGCCCTTTTCCTTATAGATGCGGTCCACGTCGGCTAGGAACTTGTCCATGTCGAAGTCCACCTCGGGGAGGTACACCAGGTCGGGACCTGCGCCGTAAGCGGTAGCCAGAGCAGCAGCGCCAGCCAGCCAGCCGGCGTGACGGCCCATGATCTCCATGATGCAGACCATGCCGGTGTCATAGACGCGGGCGTCCTGATAGACCTCCATGCAGGAGGTGGCGATGTACTTGGCGGCGGAGGCGAAGCCGGGGCAGTGGTCGGTGCCGAACAGATCGTTGTCGATGGTCTTGGGCACGCCCATCACGCGGCAGTCATAGCCGACCTTCTGCATGTACTTGGAGATCTTGTTGCAGGTGTCCATGGAGTCGTTGCCGCCGTTATAGAAGAAGTAACGGACGTCATACTTCTTGAAGATCTCCAGAATGCGCTTGTAATCCGTGTCATCCACGTCGGGGTCCGCCATCTTATAGCGGCAGGAACCCAGAGCAGAGGACGGAGTGTACTTCAGCAGTTCCAGCTCGGCGGGGTCCTCCTGACCCATGTCGAACAGACGGTCATTCAGAACACCCTTGATGCCGTGCTCTGCACCCAGGACCCGGGTGATGTTGGGGTTCTTCAGGGCAGTTGCGATCACGCCGTAGGCACTGGCGTTGATAACGGAAGTGGGACCGCCGGACTGACCGAAGATACAGGCGCCTTTCAATTCGCTCATATGAAAATCCTCCTGACGATTCAAAATAAGATACCTGTATCATATCATCGAAATTTTAGAAAGTAAATACTTGCAATTTATTTTTTTTGTGATATTATGATAAAAGAAAAACGTTTTCCTCCCAGAAATCTAAAAAATTGTCAATATGTTCACAAGGGCTTCCGGGATGAAAAACGGATAGATCCCCAAATAGAAAGTTATATTTTATAGGAGGATGTTCGTATGCCACTGGTTACTTCTACTGAAATGTTCAAGAAAGCCTATGATGGCGGCTATGCCATCGGCGCGTTCAACGTCAACAACATGGAGATCGTGCAGGGCATTACCGAGGCTTGCCAGGAGGAGCACGCTCCCGTGATCCTGCAGGTTTCCAAGGGCGCCCGCGCCTATGCCAACCACACCTATCTGGTGAAGCTGGTTGAGGCCGCTGTGGAGTGCTGCCCCGATATCCCCATCGTTCTGCATCTGGACCACGGCCCGGACTTCGAGACCTGCAAGAGCTGCATTGACGGCGGCTTCACCTCCGTCATGATCGACGCTTCCGGCAAGCCCTTTGCCGAGAACATCGAGATCACCAAGAAGGTCGTGGAGTATGCCCACGATCACGGCGTTGTGGTCGAGGCCGAGCTGGGCACTCTGGCCGGCATCGAGGACGAGGTCAAGGTCGCCGCTCACGAGGCTTCCTACACCCGCCCCGAGGAGGTCGAGGAGTTCGTGTCCAAGACCGGCTGCGACTCTCTGGCCATCGCCATCGGTACCTCTCACGGCGCTTATAAGTTCAAGCCCGAGCAGTGCACCCGCAATGAAAAGGGCATCCTGGTTCCCCCTCCCCTGCGTTTCGACGTTCTGGAAGAGGTCTCCAAGCGCCTGCCCGGCTTCCCCATCGTGCTCCACGGCTCTTCTTCCGTGCCTCAGGAGTATGTGAAGATGGTCAATGAGTTCGGCGGCCAGATGCCCAACGCCATCGGCGTGCCCGAGGAGCAGCTGCGTCAGGCTGCCAAGCTGTCCGTCTGCAAGATCAACATCGACTCCGACCTGCGTCTGGCCATGACCGGCACCATCCGTAAGTTTATGGCGGAGCATCCCGACAAGTTCGATCCCCGCGAGTACCTGAAGCCCGCCCGTGCCAACATCAAGGAGCTGGTCCGTCACAAGCTGGTGGACGTTCTGGGCTGCGCCGGCAAGGCCTGATTTGGTTTTATCGGATTGATTTTACCCCAAACGCACCGGGAGACAGCGTCTCCCGGTGCGTTTTTGTCAAATCGCCAGCTTTTGCGGATGATAACGCTCTTGCACATTCCGGTACCCTATATTATAATGTAAGGGCATTTGCAATAAACGAAAAGGAATGTGGCTATGTTTAAGATCTTGAAAACAGAGGGGAAGGCCCGGCGGGGCGAATTCTCCTGCGCCCACGGCGGCACGGTGCAGACCCCGGTGTTTATGAATGTGGGTACGCAGGCGGCCATCAAGGGCGGCGTTTCGGCGTTGGATTTGAAAAATGTGGGCTGCCAGATCGAGCTGTCCAACACCTACCACCTGCATCTCCGTCCCGGTGACAAGGTGGTGCGGCAGATGGGCGGCCTCCATAAATTTATGAATTGGGATGGGCCGATCCTCACGGACTCCGGCGGATTTCAGGTGTTTTCGCTGGCCTCTCTGCGGAAGATCAAGGAGGAGGGCGTCACCTTCGCCAGCCATATCGACGGGCACCGGATCTTTATGGGGCCGGAGGAATCCATGCAGATCCAGTCCAATCTGGGCAGCGACATCGCCATGGCCTTTGACGAGTGCGTGGAGAACCCGGCCCGGTATGAGTACGCCAAGGCGTCGGTGGAGCGGACCCTCCGCTGGCTCCAGCGCTGCAAGGTGGAGCATGACCGGCTCAACAGCCTGCCAGACACGGTGAACCCCCATCAGATGCTGTTCGGCATCAACCAGGGCGCCACCTTCGCGGATCTTCGGGCCTGGCATATGCAGGAGATCGCCAAGATCGACTGCGACGGCTACGCCATCGGCGGTCTGGCGGTGGGGGAGCCTGCCGAGGTGATGTACGAGATGATCGATGTGGTGGAGCCCTTTGCCCCCAAGGAGAAGCCCCGGTATCTCATGGGCGTGGGAACCCCCAGCAACATCATTGAGGCCGTGGCCCGGGGTGTGGACTTCTTCGACTGCGTGATGCCCTCCCGCAACGGCCGACACGGAAAGCTCTTTACCTGGGAGGGCACCGTGAACATCATGAACGAGAAGTATATCACCGATGACCGGCCCATCAGCGAAAGCTGCAACTGCCCGGTGTGCCGGAGCCATTCCAGGGCCTACCTGCGCCACCTGTTCAAGGCGGACGAGGTGCTGGCCCTGCGGCTGGCGGTGCTGCACAACCTCTGGTTCTACAATGAGCTGATGGCCAAGATCCGGGAGGCACTGGACAACGGCACCTTTGCCGACTTCCGGGAGAAATACAGCGGCAATCTCGAAAAACGGGCCTGATTTGGAACGGTTTTGTCTGCTGCGGCCGGTAAGAGGACTTGACAAACCGGCGGTTTGCGCATAAAATAAATCCGTTATCGACTGAGATGGGGAAAAAGCCCTGGTATCCCGCCTTCAGAGAGCCGGCGTTTGCTGCAAGCCGGTGGGGGAGCCTGGGAGGACTGGCCCCGGAGTCTTTCGCCTGAACAGCAGTAGGGCGGAACGGCTGGCATCGTTATCTGCCGCACCGAGCGCCGGGAAACCGGCGGAAACAGGGTGGTACCGCGTTTTCAACGCCCCTGAGCCGTAAGGCTTAGGGGCGTTTTCTTTATTCGGCGGAAAGCGTGAGGTGTTGCAGAATGAAAAGCTGTGGGATTCCCCCGTTCCTTTTCTGGCCTATGGCGTTCCCTATGCGTATCTGGGCCTTTGGGGACATGGGGAAACGGGTGGAGTATTGGCAAATTTCCTGTCTATCATCGGCGTGATTACGCTGATGAAATGGGCATACCACAGAAAAAGTCTGAAAGCCCTGTTTTTGGGAAACGCCCTGTCCCTGCTAATATCCTGTGCCTGCCTGTCCGTGTTCGGAACGGAGAAATGGGGCGGGACCTTTGAACCCGCAACAGCTTTTCAGATGCTGTGCGCGGCAGCGTTGCTCGCACTGGCTGTTCAGCTGGTCTGGTGGCGCGTCAAGCAGCGGACACAAAAGCGGTCCTGAGATCAAATCAATCAAAATGCAGAACATTTCAGATAAAAGGAGTCAACCATGAAGTACGATTTTACAGCCATTGAAAAGAAATGGCAGGAGAAGTGGCTGGAGGAAAAGCCCTTCACCGCTGTCACCGGGGACAAGACCCGGGAGAAGTTCTACGGCCTCATCGAGTTCCCCTATCCCTCCGGTCAGGGCCTCCACGTGGGCCACGCCCGTCCCTTCACCGCCATGGACATCATCTGCCGCAAGAAGCGGATGCAGGGTTACAACGTGCTGTTCCCCATCGGCTTTGACGCCTTCGGCCTGCCCACGGAGAACTACGCCATCAAGAACCACGTCCACCCCGCCATCGTTACCAAGCAGAACATTGCCAACTTCACCAAGCAGCTTCACATGCTGGGCTATTCCTTCGACTGGGACCGGGTGGTGGACACCACGGACCCCAGCTACTACAAATGGACCCAGTGGATCTTCCTCCAGTTGTTCAAGAAGGGCCTTGCCTATAAGGCATCCATGCCCGTGAACTGGTGCACCAGCTGCAAGTGTGTACTGGCCAACGAGGAAGTTGTGGAGGGCGTCTGCGAGCGCTGCGGCAGCGAGGTCATCCGCAAGGAAAAGAGCCAGTGGATGCTGGCCATCACCAAGTACGCCGACCGCCTGATCGACGATCTGGATGACGTGGACTATATCGAGCGGGTCAAGATCCAGCAGCGTAACTGGATCGGCCGCAGCGAGGGTACCGAGGTGGACTTCACCGCCACCAACGGCGACAAGCTGACGGTCTACACCACCCGGTGCGACACGTTGTTCGGTGTGACTTATATGGTCATCTCTCCCGAGCACCCCTACCTCGCCCAGTGGAAGGATCAGCTGACCAACTGGGACGCTGTGGAGGCCTACCGGCAGGAGGCTGCCCGGAAGTCCGACTTTGAGCGCGGCGAGCTGAACAAGGAAAAGACCGGCGTCCGGCTGGAAGGCATCGAGGCCGTCCATCCCGTCACCGGTAAGCACATTCCCATTTTCGTTTCCGACTATGTGCTGATGGGCTACGGCACCGGCATCGTCATGGGTGTGCCCGGCCACGATCAGCGCGACTGGGACTTCGCCACCGCCTTCGGTCTGCCCATCGTGGAGGTGGTCAAGGGTGGCGATGTGACCAAGTGCGCCTTCGCTCTGAAGGACGATACCGGCATCATGGTCAACTCCGACTTCCTCAACGGCCTTACCGTCAAGGAGGCTATCCCCACCATGAAGAAGTGGGTCACGGAGCATGGCATCGGCCATCCCAAGACCAACTTTAAGCTCCGTGACTGGGTGTTCAGCCGTCAGCGCTACTGGGGCGAGCCGATCCCCCTGGTGAAGTGCGAGAAGTGCGGCTGGGTGCCCCTGCCGGAAGAGCAGCTGCCGCTGCTGCTGCCGGAGGTGGAAAGCTACGAACTCACCGACGACGGCGAATCTCCCCTGTCCAAGATGACCGACTGGGTGAACACCACCTGCCCCAAGTGCGGCGGCCCTGCCCAGCGTGAAACGGATACCATGCCCCAGTGGGCCGGCTCCTGCTGGTACTTCCTGCGGTATATGGACCCCCACAATGATAAGGCCCTGGCCTCCAAGGAGGCGCTGGAATACTGGTCTCCCGTGGACTGGTACAACGGCGGCATGGAGCACACCACGCTGCATCTGCTGTACTCCCGGTTCTGGCATAAGTTCCTCTATGACATCGGCGCCGTGCCCACCAAGGAGCCTTACGCCAAACGCACCAGCCACGGCATGATCCTGGGCGAGGGCGGCGAGAAGATGTCCAAGTCCCGGGGCAACGTGGTGAATCCCAACGACATTGTGGCCCAGTACGGCGCGGACACCATGCGTCTGTATATCATGTTCGTGGGCGACTTTGAGCAGGCGGCCACCTGGTCCACCGACGCGGTGAAGGGCTCCAAGCGCTTCTTGGATAAGGTCTGGAATCTGGCGGAGACCGCCGCTGACAGCGAGGACTTGACCCCGGCCAACGAGGCCATCCTCCACAAGACCATCAAAAAGGTCACGGACGATATCGACACCCTGAAGATGAATACCGCCATCGCAGCCATGATGACCGCCGTCAACGAGATGACTGCCAACGGCGTCACCAAGGGCGACATGGGCATTCTGCTGCGGCTGCTGAATCCCTTTGCCCCTCACATCACCGAGGAGCTGTGGGAGCAGCTTGGCTTTGCCGCACAGACCCATAAAATGTGCTGTCAGGCGGAGTGGCCGGTATATGACGCCAGCAAGACCGTGGCTTCCTCTGTGGAGATGGCCATTCAGGTCAACGGCAAGATGAAGGGTACCGTCACCATGCCGGTGGACAGCGATGAGGAGGCCGTGAAGGCCGCCGCGCTGGCTGTGGACAAGGTGCAGAAGGCTACCGAGGGGATGCAGATCGTCAAGACCATTCTGGTCAAGAACCGTCTGATCAACCTGATCGTAAAGCCCCAGTAAGGGAAAACGATCGGCTCAAATGCGGGAAACCATCAAATTTTTCGGATTTGAGAAAAAATCCTTGACTTTCTTCTGATTATTTCCTATAATGATGTACGTTAAGGCTATACGTAGCCCCTAAGCATCCAGGATCAAGCCGGATGTCTCGGAGGGAGGGAAATATAAATGTCTGAGATTCATGTCAAGGAAGGCGAATCCATCGATAGCGCACTGAAGCGTTTCAAGCGTAGCTGCGCTAAGGCAGGCGTTATCGCCGAGGTTCGCAAGAGAGAGCATTATGAAAGCCCCAGCGTGAAGCGTCGCAAGAAGTCTGAGGCCGCTCGTAAGAACAAGAAGCGTTTCTACTAAGAAGCAAAAGTACCGCACCGAGAGGTGCGGTACTTCTTTTTTACTTGCGGCGGAACAGCGAGTCGGCGATGTCGCAGACCTCCGGCCACTGGAAAAACGCGGCGGCCACGCCCAACTGCCGCCCAAGACGCAGCTTTTGCCGCAGCGTGTCGGCGTCATCAAAGAGGATGAAGTGGGATTCACCGTTCTTGGCATAAGTGAAGTAGCGGGCAAACAGGTCTTTGGAAAAAAACACGGCGGGCTGATGCTCCCTTATAAGCGCGTCCAGTGCCGCCTGCGTCAGCGGCTCTCCCTGACCGCTCCGGGCAGGGAGACGGAAGTCCATCCGCAGCCGCTGTAAGTCAAAAACCACGTTCCGTCCGCCGCCGTAACAGGCGAGCTCCTCCCGGATGTGGGTTTCAAAGCTGCCGCCGGAGATGGCTGTGTTCACGATGACGGTGGGGTGCTCCACAGCCCCGGCGTAGGATGGGGGGAGACAGAAGAACTTCCGGTTTCTGACGCACTGCTGCCCCAATAAGACGGCAAAGCGGCGGCGATCCTCCTGAGGCGGCTCGTCAAAGTCCAGAACGACGCCGCCATAGCTGCGGCGGGCACATTCCCGGAGCACGGCCTCGGTCAGCGCCGCCGGGCGGTCGATGGGCGGTGCGGCCCGGTCACTGAGAACCAGCAGAGCCGACGGACCGGATATAGGACCGGGACGGGCCGGTGTCAGTAAATTCCGGCTCAGCAGGGAGGACCCCTCCCCGATGCGGTAGGCGGCGTGGGCCAGTCCCGCCGGATAGGCGGAGGCGGTTCTCGTGTCCTCCGGCCGGACGGTCAAATAGAGCTGCATAGAGGTTCCCCCTTGTGAAGCGGCCGTAATTCTGATATACTGCATTTATTCTTATGTGAGAGGAGGGCGGCTTATGCTGACACCGGATATTCTTTTTGACAGCTACCGGGACATCACCCCCGCCTTTCTGCAAAGTCAGGGCGTAACGCTGCTGCTGACGGATCTGGACTATACACTGGCGCCCAAAGCGGTCCGCCGCCCGGATGACGCCCTGCGCCAGTGGATCGACGGCTTGAAGGACGCCGGGATCACCGTGATGATCGTGTCGAACAACCGATCCGGCGTTCGCGTGACTGAGTTCTGCGGAGATCTGGGCATCGGCTATCAGGGCCATGCCAGAAAGCCCAGTCCAAAGGGCCTGCGGGCCGCTATGGAGCGAACAGGAACAGATCCGGCCCACACCGCCATGCTGGGAGATAAGCTGTTGACCGATATGCTGGCGGCCCACCGGGCGGGCGTCCGGGCGTGGATGGTGGAGCCGCTGGGGGGACCTGTGGGACTGTGGAACCATGTTCTGCACCTGCTGCAGCGCCCGTTTAAAAGAGCCTGCCCCTATAAATGCCAAAAAAATCCGGGGGAAAACACAAAATAACCGGAAAACCACTTGCAATAACGGACAAGATAGGGTAAAATATCATCGGTCAAATTATATAAGACAGGAAAGAATTGAGAAAATGTCCACTTCACGGTCGTTTTCTCGTAAAGATTTGTGAGGAGGATTTAACTATGCCTATTTCCGCAGGCGATTTCCGTAAGGGTGTTGTATTTGAGATGGACGGTAAGCCCATGCTGGTCGTGGACTTCCAGCACGTCAAGCCCGGCAAGGGCGCCGCTTTTGTGCGTACCAAGTACAAGAACGTGATGACCGGCGCAATCCGTGAGGAGTCCTTCAACCCCAGCGCCAAGTTTGAGAACGGCACTGTGGAGCGCAGAAACGCCGAGTACAGCTACAACGACGGCGATCTGTACTACTTCATGGACCCCGAGACCTATGACATGACCCCGCTGAACAAGGATGTTCTGGGCGACGGCTTCCAGTTCGTCAAAGAGAACACCATGTGCACTCTGGTCAGCTACAAGGGCAGCGTGTTCAGCGTGGAGGCTCCCAACTTCATGGAGCTGGAAGTCACTGCTACCGAGCCCGGCGTGAGAGGCGATACCGCCACCAACGTCACCAAGCCCGCCACTCTGGAGACCGGCGCCATCATCAAGGTGCCTCTGTTCATCAACGAGGGCGAGAAGATCCAGGTGGATACCCGCACCGGCGAGTACCTGGGCCGCGTGAAGGAATAAGTTTTGAAGGGGGGATTATAACGATAATCCTCCCTTTATTTCCAAGATTGATATTTTGAAAGGAGCGATCACTATGGAGATCACTGAGAAGGTTGCGTATCTGAAGGGCCTGATGGAAGGCATGAAGATCGACACGGAGACCAACGAGGGCAAGATCCTGTCCGCTATGGTGGACATTCTGGAGGACATCGGCCTGGAGCTGGAGGACCTGTGGAATGCTCAGGGCGAGCTGGAGGACGGTCTGGACGTTGTCAGCGATGATCTGGAGGATATCGAGGACATCGTGTATGACGAGGATGATGAGGAGTCTTTCGACGACGAGTACTATGAGGATGACGCCGAAGAGGACGAGGACTGCTACGCCACCACCTGCCCCACCTGCGAGGAGACCATCTACTTCGATGAGTCCGTGCTGGAGGATGGCGAGGTCATCTGCCCCAACTGCGGCGAGAAGCTGGAGTTCGACATGAGCTCTCTGGAAGAGGACTCTGATGACGATCAGGAGTAAATCCGATCCGATCCAATATGAAACAGCTCCCCGGTGAATACCGGGGAGCTGTTTTGCTTGATTTCCTATGTGGATGCATAAAATTAGTTGATGCAATGACTTTAAAGCTGTATTACTTTACAGATTTCTGCCGCAGGCTACAAAGTCCGGCACCGATAGCGGTAGCGAAGGTGGCGCTTTCCGGGATCACGTAATGGATGCCGTAGAGCTTTTCGAAAGCCGCAAAGTTTGGCTCCGCCTGATCCAGCGTGGTCATGGAGCCGGTGACGATCACGGTGTCCGTATGGCAGCTCTGACAGGCCAGCACCGTCATAGTGCCGATGGCCTGAAGGACCAGATTTACCGCGCCGGCGGCCAGATCGGCGGGGGTGGCGTCCTCAGAGAGATCACCAAAGTTGGCAGCGGTCATGTTGGGGTCCAGCGTGGAGGCAGGGTCCCGGGCAATGTCGCTGATGGTGAGATCCACATGGCTCAGATCCCCCTGAGCGGCCAGCTTTTTGATCTGGTAGAAGCGTTCCATACCAACCAGCTTGCGGCAGAGACCACCCAGCGTGCCACCGCCGATACCGCTGCCGCAAAGGTGCCGTACTTCTTTTCCGGCTTCTGCCCACAAAAAGGCGGTGCCGGTACCCATCGTCACGACTACGCCGGAGGATTGACCGGACAGAGCCAGTGCACCGGTGCCGCTGGCCTGAAATTCATCCACCCGACAGGTGGGCAGGCCGAACACATCCCCGTCCACATAGCTGGCGCCAACGCCGGTCAGAACAACCCGGCGCACATCTCCGAGGGAGAGACCGTTGCTGGTCAGGTAGTTGCCCAGTGCGCCGTACAGGCTGGTGACCTGATCCTCTGCCCGGACCCGGAGCATGGAGACCACGCTGCCGTCGGTCCGCAGCCCTACGATCTTTGTAGTAGAGCCGCCAATATCAATGCCTAAGATCACTTCCATGGCTTGTTTCCTTTCCAAAGGGGGCCGGCAGGTGAGGGATACGCGAAAGTCGGCCGCCGTCTTAGTTATGATAGGGGAGCAGAGGTGCCTTGTCAATGTTTATTTGTGAAAAAATTGATAAAAGAATTGCTTTTATCCGGGGAGATAGCTATAATGTGTGGTAACTTGTGGTGTAACGAGAAGGAGACACACGATGGATATCACAGATAAACTCAATATGACGATGCTCTGCGACTTTTACGAATTGACCATGGGAAATGGTTATCTGGAAGCGGGGCTGAAGGATCGGATCACCTATTTCGACATCTTTTTCCGTGATGTTCCGGACCACGGCGGCTATGCCATCTGCGCCGGTCTGGAGCGGATCATCGCCTATATTCAGGATCTGCATTTTTCTGAGGAGGACATTGAATATCTCCGGAGCAAGGATCTGTTTTCCGAGCGGTTTCTGGACTATCTCCGCGATTTCAAATTCACGGGTGACGTCTGGGCCATCCCGGAGGGTACTCCCATCTTCCCCCGGGAGCCGATCATCACTGTCCGGGCTCCGGCTATTCAGGCGCAGCTGGTGGAGACCTTCCTGCTGCTGATCTTCAACCACCAGAGCCTTGTGGCCACCAAGACCAACCGCATTGTCCGGGCGGCGGAGGGGCGCGTGATCCTGGAGTTCGGTTCCCGCCGGGCACAGGGCACGGACGCCGCCATCTCCGGCGCCCGGGCTGCCTATATCGGCGGCTGCGCCGGTACGGCCTGCACCATTTCCGACCAGCTTTTCGGCGTTCCCGCCGGCGGCACCATGGCCCATGCCTGGGTGCAGATGTTCGACTCGGAGTATGAGGCCTTCAAGACCTACTGCGAGGTGTTCCCCACCAACGCCACGCTGCTGGTAGACACCTACAATACCCTGAAATCCGGTGTTCCCAACGCTATCAAGGCCTTCAACGAGGTGCTGCGGCCCAAGGGCATTACCAAGTGCGCCATCCGTCTGGATTCCGGCGACATCGCCTATCTCACCCGGGAGGCCCGGCAGATGCTGGATGAGGCCGGTTGGGAGAGCTGCAAGATCTCCGCGTCCAACTCCCTGGATGAGTACATCATTCAGGACATCCTCCGTCAGGGGGCCAAGGTGGACCTCTTCGGCGTGGGCGAGCGGATGATCACCTCCAAGAGCGACCCGGTGTTCGGCGGTGTCTATAAGCTGGCGGCCATTGAGAAAGAGGACGGCACTATCGTGCCGAAGATCAAGATCAGCGAAAATGTGGGCAAGATCACCAATCCCCATTTCAAGAAGGTCTACCGGATCTTTGACAAGGCCACCGGCAAGGCGGAGGCGGACTACATCACCGTGTGGGATGAAGTGATCGAGGAGGGTCAGCCTCTGGAACTGTTCGATCCGGATGCCACCTGGAAGCGGCGGACCTACACGGACTATACCATCAAGCCCCTCTAGGAGAAGATCTTTGACCATGGCGAGATGGTGTATCAGCAGCCTACGCTGTCGGAGATTCAGAAGTACTGCCGGGAGCAGATCGATACCCTGTGGGACGAGGTAAAGCGTTTTGAGAATCCCCACAACTACTATGTGGACCTGAGCCAGAAGCTCTGGGACATCAAGCAGGATCTGCTGCGTAAGAATTACCGCTGAATGAAAAGCGCATGGCCATTCCAGCCATGCGCTTTTTTCAAATATAGTTGAAGATTGCCGGTTGTGTTGCTATAATTATAATAGAAAACTATTTGAATCCGGGAGGTGACGGTATGGGCAGAATGTCCCATAGGAATCAGGAACGCACGGAGCGGCGGATCTCCGCTGCGGCCAGTCTGATGCTCTGCGCCCTGACGGTGCTGGCGCAGATCGCGGTGACCCTTCTGCTGACCCGTTTCCTGAAAGAAAAGGCCAGCTTTGTGTATGGCTTCCTCCAACTGATCGGCGCGGTGGTGGCCATTCGGGTTTACCAACGCAGCGGCAGCCCATCCTATAAGCTGAGCTGGATGTGTTTGCTGCTGATTTTGCCAGTGGCAGGTATGCTCCTGTTCTGTCTATGGGGCGGCACGCATCAGGCCAAGCAGCTGAGTTTGAAGCCGGTGCCGCCGATCCCCCAGCGGGAGAGCGCAAAAATGCTCAGCGACCTGAATCAGACCGCCCTGACCCGCCGCAGCCCTGCGTGGGGCCGCTTGGCCGCCTATCTCCAGAAGCGGCAATTCTGGCTGTACCGCAATACGGACGCCGCCTATTTCGGTGAGGGGGAGTCCTTCTTCCGGGATCTGGTGGAGCATCTGCGGCAGGCGGAGACCTATATCTTCATGGAGTATTATATTTTGGCGGAGGGGACTGTCTGGGACGAGATCTTCGCCGTATTGAAGGAACGTGCCGCCGCCGGGGTGGAGATCCACCTGATTATCGACGATTTCGGCACCTTGACCCGTCTGTCTGACGGGACGCTGCAAGCCATCAAAGACGCGGGGATCGAGGTGGAGATCTTCAACCCCGTCCACCGGTATATCAACCGCCTGTACTTCAATTACCGTGACCACCGGAAGATCACTGTTATCGATGGTTATGTGGCCTACGCCGGCGGTATCAACATCGGAGACGAGTACGCCAACCGGATCGAGCGCTTCGGTTACTGGAAGGACAGCACCGTTCGTCTGACGGGGGACGGGGCCTGGGGCTTTGCTGTGCAGTTCATGCAGATGTGGAAGATGCTGGGCCGTCATTTTCCCAACGAGGACGATTACTACCGCTCCCGCCGGGAAGGTCCGGCGGTGGAGGGCTTCTGCCAGCCCTTTGAGGATGGGCCGCTGAATAACCCGGACAATCCGGTGGAGGCTGTGTATCTTCAGCTCATCGCCTCTGCTAAACGGATGCTGTATATCACCACGCCGTATTACGCCGTGGAGGAATCCATCCAGGAGGCGCTGTGCATCGCGGCGGACGCCGGGGTGGATGTGCGGCTGATGATCCCCGCTATCCCGGATAAAAAACTGGTGTATCTGGTGGCGGAGACCTACTGGGGTGATCTGCTGCGTCACGGCGTCAAGATCTACAAATATACCCCCGGCTTTGTCCATGCCAAAAGCGTCATGGCGGACCGGGAAGCGGCCCTGATCGGCAGCACCAATATGGACTACCGCAGCTTCCAGCTTCACTATGAGGACGCGGTGATGCTCTACCACATGCCGGTGATCGAGGAGCTTTTGGAGGATATGGACCACATCGTGGAGGACAGCCTGCTTTATACACTGGAGGACTGGGAGAACCGCCCGTGGCTCCGGCGGATGACGGCGTCCATTTTGAAATTAGGGGCCATCTGGCTGTAACAGTAAGAGAGGATCAAAACGTATGTCCCGGGAACTGACACCGCAGGAGACTGCCGAGCGCAGTCTCATTAAAACCTATCGCAAATCCATCTGGAATCCCTTTATCGCTGCCGTGAAGCGGTACGAGCTGATCGAGCCAGGGGACAGGATCGCCGTGTGCATCTCCGGCGGCAAGGACTCCGTGATCCTGGCCAAGCTGATGCAGGAATTGCAGCGCCACACCTCTCAGCCCTTTGAGCTGGTCTTTACGGTGATGGACCCCGGCTACAAGCCGGAGAATCGAAAACTCATCGAGGATAACGCCGCCCTGCTGGGGATTCCCATCACGATTTTCGACAGCGACATTTTCAATGTCACCGTCAGCGTGGAGAAGAACCCCTGCTATCTCTGCGCCCGGATGCGCCGGGGCTTCCTGTATGCCAAGGCTCAGGAACTGGGATGCAACAAGATCGCGCTGGGCCACCACTTTTCCGACGTCATCGAGACCACTGTCATGGGCCTGTTCTACGGCGGACAGCTTCAGGCCATGCCCCCCAAGCTCCGCAGCAAGAATTTCCCCGGCATGGAACTGATCCGGCCCCTGTACTGCGTCCACGAGGATGCCATCATCGCATGGAAGAACTACAACCACCTGCAATTCCTCCAGTGCGCCTGCCGGTTCACGGAGGAGCGGGAGGCAGCGGGGGACGGCGTGGGCCGCAGCAAGCGGCAGGAGATCAAAATGCTGTTGCGGGAGCTGAAAAAGACGAATCCCAACATTGAAAAAAGTGTTTTTCAGGGGATCAACGGCTTGCAGCTGGACACCTTCCCCGGCTTTAAGCACCGTGGCGTGTTCCACTCCTTCCCGGAGCTGTACAACCACCCGGATTGGTTTGCCGGTGAGACGAAATCGGAAGAAATTTCGGAAGAACTCTAAAATAATCCTTGCAATTTGACAGATTCTATGGTATTCTATCATGGCTTACAAAGGGCGGTCCTCTGTCGTGCGCCGGCTAAAAGTGTGCCAATGCGCATAAAAAGCGGCATGAACGCCTATTAACAGGAGGAAAAAATCCATGGATCTCATCAAGGAACTGAACAAAGAAGCCCTGCAGAAGGAAACCGCCAACGTTCAGGTGGGCGACACTGTTCGCGTACACGTGAAGGTTAAGGAAGGCTCTCGCGAGCGTATCCAGGTGTTTGAGGGCACCGTCATTGCCAAGAAGCATGGCGGCATTGAGGAAACCGTCACCGTCCGCCGTGTTTCTTACGGCATCGGCGTTGAGAAGGTGTTCCCCGTCCATTCTCCTTCCATCGACCACTTTGAGGTCGTCCGCAACGGTAAGGTCCGTCGCGCCAAGCTGTACTATCTGCGTGGCCGCGTGGGCAAGGGCGCCAAGGTCAAGGAGAAGCTGTAATCAGCTTTCAGTTGAGCAGAAAAAGAGAGGCGAAAGCCTCTCTTTTTTTGTTATAAAAATCTGACGCAGACCTTGTGACGCCGGGCTTTTTTTGATATACTATTCCAATAATGCGTAATTGGCCTTATGGTCTGAAAGGAAGAGTTTGATGCAGGAACAGGAAAAGCAGACGGCGAAGGGCCGGGACCTGTATGAATGGGTGCAGTCGCTGGTAGGCTCCGTTTTGGTGGTGGTGGCGATTTTTACCTTTGTGATCCGCATGATGGGAGTGGACGGCCACTCCATGCTCAATACGTTGCAGCACGGGGATCGTCTGCTGGTGGTTAACTCCATGCTGTACCATGACTACAAGTACGGCGACATCGTGATCCTGCGGAAAAACGGCGTGTTTGACGATGACCCCATCGTCAAGCGGGTGATCGCCGTGGAGGGTCAGACGGTGGACATCGACTTTGCCGAGGGCATCGTCTATGTGGACGGTGAGGCACTGGAGGAGGATTACATCCGGGAGCCGACCTACACCGCCGAGGGCACCGAATTTCCCCTGACGGTGCCGGAGGGGTCCATTTTCGTCATGGGCGACAACCGCAACGGCTCCAGCGACAGCCGGGACTACCGGCTGGGTACGGTGGATACCCGGTATGTCATCGGCAAGGCGGCCTTTTTGATTTTCCCCGGTCCGGACTATGAGACGGAGAAGCGGGACTTTAAACGGATCGGAGTGATTTGGTCATGAACATTCAATGGTATCCCGGCCACATGACAAAGACCCGGCGGATGATCGCCGAGCAGATCAAGAATGTGGACGCGGTATGCGAAATCTTAGACGCCCGCATTCCGGTTTCCAGCCGGAACCCGGACGTGGACGAGCTGACGGCGGGGAAGCCCCGTATGGTGGTGCTGAACCGCGTGGATCAGGCGGACCCGGAGGGGACGAAGCGCTGGGTGGAGCATTTCCGGGCCAAAGGCTACGCCGTGCTGGAATCCGACGCCAAAAGCGGCGTGGGCACGGCGAAATTCGCCGGGGCCGTCCGGGAACTGCTGGCGGACAAGCTCCGCGCCTACGCGGAAAAGGGGATGACCGGCCGGGTAGTGCGGGTCATGATCCTGGGTATTCCCAATGTGGGCAAGTCCACCTTCATCAATAAAGTGGCAGGCCGCAAGACCGCCAAGACGGAGGACCGTCCCGGCGTTACCCGCTCCAAGCAGTGGGTGCCTATCGACCGGAATTTAGAATTGCTGGATACACCGGGCATCCTCTGGCCGAAGTTTGACGATCAGAGCGTGGGCATGAATCTGGCCTACACCGGCGCCGTGAAGGACGATATTTTAGACGTGGAGACTTTGGGCTGTCACCTGATGGCGTATCTGGGGGAGTACTATCCCGACGCCCTGAAAGCAGCCTATAAGCTGTCCGCTCTGCCGGAACGGGAAGCGGAGGAAAATGACATAGCCTACGGCTACCGCCTGCTGGAAGCGGCAGGGAAGAAGCGGGGCTTTCTGATCTCCGGCGGTGAGGTGGACACGGAGCGCATGGCAAAGATCCTGCTGGACGAGTTCCGCTCCGGCAAGCTGGGACGCTTTACACTGGAGGTGCCGGAATGACGGAAGAGCAGCGGCGGGACAGAATGTTGGGAAGATGTATCCTGATCGGTTTTTTCTGGTTGGGGCTGCATCTTTATGTGGCGTATCGAAATTTTAGAGACAGCCTGTATGTGACTTTTAACGGCTGGACGTTCTTTTGGATTGCAGTGTATACGTTCACGCTGCTTGCTTTGGATGTGCAGCTGTATTTTTTAAATAGCTCCAATGCGGCAAAAAACTGGGTGAGGTACTGGATATTCTGCACGGTGGTTTGCCTACTGACACTTCTTTGCTCCTATTTTAAGGTGCAGATTGGTCTGTGGGCAGTGTTCCCAATGGCAGCCACACCATTGGTACACTGGATTCCGCTGTGGGATGTGATGTTTTCCCGGAACAGCATTTTGGGTAATGGTTGCACACTGTTGCTATGCACTGCACACCTGATCTATTTTCTATGGCTGATGCACCGGAGAAATAAGGAGGAAATCCATGGGGATGTGGACTTATGAGCGGGAACAATGGAAGAACGGCGTTCAGACTGTCTGCGGCGTGGACGAGGCCGGGGCCGGCCCCCTGATGGGGCCGGTGTACGCGGCGGCGGTGATCCTGCCGAGAGAATTGGACATCCCCGGCCTGAATGACTCCAAAAAGCTGACGGAGAAAAAGCGGGAAGCCCTGTACGAAGTCATCACCACTCAGGCGGTTTCCTGGAGCGTGACACGTGTGGAGGCGTGGGAGATCGACGAGATGGACATTCTCAACGCCCGGATGCTGGCCATGCAGCGGGCCATTGACGGCTTATCCGTCCGACCGGATACGGCTTTCATCGACGGCAACCGAGACCACGGCAGCCGGTACGCCATTCAGATCCCCCACCAGCTGATCGTGGGAGGCGACGGCAAAAGCGCCTCCATCGCGGCGGCGTCCATTCTGGCGAAGGTCAGCCGGGACCGGTATGTGTCGAGAGAGCTGGACGCAAAATATCCCCAGTACCAGTTCGCTAAGCATAAGGGATACGGTACGAAGCTGCACTATGAACTGCTGGACCAGTACGGCCCCTGCCCGGAGCACCGGCGCAGCTTTTTGAAAAAGTGGGAGGCCAAACGCCATGGGTAAGACCCAGAGCGCCGGGAACCGGGGCGAGGCGGCGGTGGCCCGCTATCTGCGGCAGAAGGGCTACACGCTGCTGGAAAGTCAGTGGCGCTGCCGGTTTGGTGAATTGGACTTGGTGGCAAAGGACAAGCGGGGGATCCTCTGCATTGTGGAGGTCAAGCTCCGGGGGAGCAGCTCCATCGCCCTGCCCCGTGAGTTTGTGGACGGCCGCAAGCAGCAGCGGCTCCGCAGTGCCGCAGAACTGTATCTGGCGGCGAATGAACTGGACGTACCGGTCCGGTTCGACGTAGCCGAGGTTTATGACGAGGACGGCAGCCTTCGCATTTCCTATATCGAAAACGCATTTATTTAGCCTCATAAAGGAGGAGACCGATATGAAGTATTACAGCACGCGGGATAAGAACGTGTCCCTTTCCGCGGCGGAAGCCGTGAAAATGGGCCTGAGCCGGGACGGCGGTCTGCTGACCCCAACGCGGATCCCCCAGATCGACCGGGCCTTTTTGGAGCGGCTGATACCCATGGAGTACGCCCAGCGGGCGGCGAAGGTCATGGCGCTGTACCTGACGGATTATTCCGAGGATGAGCTGCTGGCCTTTGGCCGGAACGCCTACGGTCCGGCGCAGTTTGACGATCCCATTGCCGCGCCGGTGCGGAAGGTGGAGGACGGCCTATATTGCCTGGAGCTGTGGCACGGTCCCACCTCCGCGTTCAAGGACATGGCGCTGCAGATGCTGCCTCAGCTTTTGTCCGCCGCACTGCGGAAAACCGGCGAAAAGCGGACGGCCTGTATTTTAGCGGCCACCTCCGGCGATACCGGCAAGGCGGCCATGGCCGGCTTTGCGGATGTGCCCCAGACGTGTATTCAGGTCTACTACCCCAAGGACGGCGTCTCTCCCGTGCAGGAGCGGCAGATGGTGACCCAGGAGGGGGAGAACGTGGACGTCCGGGCGGTCATCGGCAACTTTGATGACGCCCAAGCCGGCGTTAAGCGTATCTTCTCCGATGAAGCTGTCCGGGCGGAGCTGGACAAGCGGGGGTATTTCCTGTCCTCTGCCAACTCCATCAACTGGGGCCGTATCCTGCCCCAAGTGGTCTACTACATCTCCGCCTACTGCGATCTGGTGCGGGACGGCGCTCTCACCATGGGGGACAAGGTGAACTTCTGCGTCCCTACCGGCAACTTCGGTGACATTCTGGCAGCACACTACGCAAAGCGCATGGGCCTGCCGGTTAACAAGCTGATCTGCGCCTCCAACAGCAACAACGTGCTGACGGACTTCCTCCGCACCGGCATCTATGACCGGAACCGGCCCTTCCGCACCACCATCAGTCCTTCGATGGACATTCTGATCTCCAGTAATCTGGAACGGCTGCTGTTTGACCTCTCCGGGGAGAGCGATGCCGAGATCCGGGCGTATATGGACGCGCTGGGCAGCGCGGGCCGCTATCAGGTGTCCGACAACATCAAAGCAAAGCTGGACGATGCCTTCTGGGGCGGCTGCTGCTCGGAGGAAGGAACCGAGGAGACCATCCGCCGGTATTGGCAGGACTATGCTTATCTGATCGATCCCCATACCGCCGTGGCGGCGGAGGTGCTGGCGCAGTACCGCGTCGCTTCCGGGGACGAGACCCCTGCCGTGGTGGTCTCCACTGCCAGTCCTTACAAATTCTGCGGACCTGTACTCGCCGCCATCGGGGGGACGCCCTGCGGCGATGGACTGGAGCTGCTGGATCAGCTTCACGCCGTCAGCGGTGTCCCGGTGCCCCGCCGTCTGGCGGAGCTGAAGGGAAAGCCCCGCCGCTTTGACAAAACGGTGGAGAAGCAGGCCATGGAGCAGGCGGTGCTGGACTTCCTGAAATAAGTCATCTGAAAAACAACATCGGAAAGGAGGTGCCGCCGAATGGCGCTTTACGCCATAGGCGATCTGCATTTATCCTTAAACAGCAACAAGTCCATGGAGGTGTTCGGCCCCGCGTGGGAGAACTATACAGAGCGGATCCGGGCGTCCCTGAGCCAACTGACGGCGGAGGATGTGCTGGTGCTGGCGGGAGACACCTCCTGGGGAATGAGCCTTGAGGAATCCGTGGAGGATTTCCGGTTTCTGGAGCAGTTTCCCTGCAAAAAATATCTCATCAAGGGCAATCACGATTACTGGTGGGCCACCGCCGCTAAGTTCCGCACCTTTTGTGAGGCCAATGGCTTCACCACCCTGGAACTGCTGCACAACAACTGCTTTTTCTACGGCGGTCACGCCGTCTGCGGCACACGGGGCTGGTTTTTGGAGGAGGAGCAGAAGCCCCACAATGCCAAGGTGCTGAACCGGGAATTGCTGCGGCTGGAGACTTCGCTGAAGGCGGCGGGGGAGAAGCCCATCTTCTGCTTCCTCCACTATCCACCCCTGTATCAGGGCTACCAGTGCCCGGAGATCCTGTCCCTGCTGGAGACGTACAAGGTGGAGCTTTGCTGCTACGGCCATCTCCATGGGCCGGTGATCCGCCGGAGACAGGAGGGAAAATACGGAAATACGGAATTTTCTCTGATCTCCGGCGACTATCTGGGGTTTGTACCGAAAAAAATTTGCGAAAAGTAGAAAAAAGACTGGAAATCTTGAAATATTTCTGGTAAAATACAAATTTGCATGGGCTGTTGCCTATGAGGATGGGTTTTACCGCCCATGATGAACGGAGGAGTAAACAATTATGACTGTCAAGAGCTGTGAAAAAGTTGAAAAGAGCCAGGTGGCGCTGACCATCGAGGTCAACGCCGCTGAGTTTGAGGCTGCCGTCGAAAAGGCATATCAGAAGATGCGCCGGAAGATCAGTGTTCCTGGCTTCCGTCCCGGAAAGGCCCCCCGCAAGATGATCGAGCGGATGTATGGCGCAGAGGTGTTTTTCGAGGAAGCCATCAATATCGCATTCCCCGAGGCCTATGAGGCCGCTGCTGAGCAGGAGAAGCTGCAGATCGTTGGCTATCCCACCGTCGAGATGGTGGGCGAAGTCACCAAGGACGGCTTCACCTTCAAGGCTACCACCCCTGTGTATCCCGAGGTCACTCTGGGCGAGTACAAGGGTCTGAAGGCTGAGAAGCCCGAGGTCAAGGTTCTGGCCGCTGACGTGGACGAGCGCCTCAAGGCCCTGGCTGACCGCAACACCCGTCTGGTGAGCGTGGACCGCGCGGCCAAGAGCGGCGATACCGCCGTCATCGATTTCGAAGGCTTCCTGGATGGCAAGCCTTTCGATGGCGGCAAGGGCGAGAACCACAATCTGGAGCTGGGCTCCGGCAGCTTTGTGCCCGGCTTTGAGGATCAGGTCATCGGCATGAAGGCCGGCGAGGAGAAGGACATCGACATCACCTTCCCCGAGAACTATCACGCTGACCTGGCCGGCAAGGCTGTGGTCTTCAAGGTGAAGGTCCACGAGGTCAAGGAGAAGGAAGTCCCCGCTATGGACGATGAGTTCGCCAAGGACGTCTCCGAGTTCGACACTCTGAAGGACCTGAAGGCCGACCTGAAGAAGAAGATCACCGAGGAGCGTCAGAAGGACGCTGACCGCGTGTTCGAGGAGAACCTGATGAACCAGGTGGCCGAGAACATCACCGCCGACATCCCCGATGTGATGGTGGAGAACCAGGCCCATCAGTATCTGGACAACTTCAAGGCCCAGATCAGCCGTCAGTTCCCCTATGAGGAATACAAGAAGATGACCGGCATGGACGATGCCAAGCTGCTGGAGGAGGCCAAGGAGCCCGCTCTGCGTCAGGTGAAGATGGATCTGGCTACCGCCGCCATCATCAAGGCTGAGAACATCGAGGCCAGCGATGAGGACGTGGAAGCCGAGTTCGCAAAGATGGCTGAGCAGTTCGGCATGGATGTGGAGATGGTCAAGAAGTATCTCTCCAAGGAGCAGGTCCACGATCAGATCTTGACCCAGAAGGCTGTGGCCGTGGTGGTGGACAGCGCTACCGCCGAGAAGCCTGCCAAGAAGACCGCTAAGAAGGCTGAGACTGCCGAGGGTGAGGAGAAGAAGCCTGCCAAGAAGACCACCAAGAAGGCTGAGACCGCCGAGGGCGAGGAGAAGCCCAAGAAGGCTCCCGCTAAGAAGGCTGCCAAGAAGGAAGAAAAGGAAGCCGAATAAAGGCGAAACTTTTTCGCGGCGATCACGGTACATTTTACAGATTCGACACATTCTCTCATGGTACCCGTGGTATCATGAGAGAATGGTTTATCAGGCACGATTTGCGCTGTAAATGTGCCGCGTTACAAAAGGAGGTCAACTTATGAGCTTAGTCCCTTATGTTGTAGAGCAGACCAACCGCGGCGAGCGGTCCTACGACATTTTCTCCCGTCTGCTGAATGACCGGATCATTTTTCTGGGCGAGGAGGTCAACGCCACCACCGCCAGCCTGGTAGTGGCCCAGATGCTGTATCTGGAGGCCCAGGATCCGGATAAGGACATTCAGCTTTATATCAACAGTCCCGGCGGCTCCGTGACGGACGGCATGGCCATCTACGATACCATGCAGTACGTCAAGTGCGACGTGTCTACCATCTGCGTGGGCATGGCTGCGTCCATGGGAGCTTTCCTGCTGTCCTCCGGCGCCAAGGGTAAGCGGATTGCGCTGCCCAACGCCGAAATTATGATCCACCAGCCCTCCGCGGGTACGCAGGGCAAGGTCACGGACATGGAGATCGACGTGGAGCACTTCCTGCGGATCAAGAAGAACCTGAATGAGATCCTGGCGTCCAACACCGGTAAGACCGCCGAAGAGGTCAAGGCGGCCTCCGAGCGGGACCACTGGATGACGGCTGACGAGGCCAAGGACTTCGGTCTGGTGGATAAGATCATCACTGCTAAGAAGTAAAAGAGGTAATACCATGAGTGACGAAGGCAAAAAGGCCCTGCGCTGTTCCTTCTGCGGAAAGCGGGAACAGCAGGTCCATCGTATGATCCAGGGCCCCGGCGTCCGCATCTGCGACGAGTGCGTGCAGCTTTGCATGAGCATTCTGAACGAGGGGTTCGACGGCCCGGAGACCACTCCCTTGGAGGACGTCCCCGATCAGCTGCCCACCCCCAAGGAGATCCGGGCGGTGCTGGATGAATATGTCATCGGACAGGAGACTGCCAAGGTGGCGCTGTCCGTGGCGGTCTACAATCACTATAAGCGGATCTATTTCGGCGGCGGCGACGATGTGGAGCTTCAAAAGAGCAACATTCTGATGCTGGGCCCCACCGGCTCCGGCAAAACGCTGTTCGCTCAGACTTTGGCCCGTATTCTGAAGGTGCCCTTCGCCATTGCCGACGCCACGACCCTGACCGAGGCCGGCTACGTGGGCGACGATGTGGAGAACATCCTGCTGCGGCTTTTGCAGGCGGCGGATTTCGACGTGGAGCGGGCCGAGCGGGGCATCATCTATGTGGATGAGATCGACAAAATTGCTCGCAAAAGCGAAAACACCTCCATTACCCGGGACGTTTCCGGCGAAGGCGTGCAGCAGGCGCTGCTGAAGATCGTGGAGGGGACTGTGGCCAACGTGCCGCCCCAGGGCGGCCGGAAGCACCCCCATCAGGAGTTCATCCAGGTGAACACCAAGAACATTCTGTTCATCTGCGGCGGCGCCTTTGACGGTCTGGAAAAGATCATCGAAAAGCGGCTGGACGAGAAGGCCATCGGCTTTGGTGCCAATGTCCAGAGCAAGAAGGAAAAGAATGTCAGCCAGCTTTTGGCTCAGGTGCAGCCCCACGATATTCTGAAATTCGGCATCATCCCGGAGCTGGTGGGCCGCCTGCCGGTGATCGCGCCGCTGAACGCCCTGCAGCGGGAGGATCTGGTGCGAATTTTGCAGGAGCCGAAGAACGCACTGGTGAAGCAGTACAAACAGCAATTTGCGCCAGTTGAGAAGCATCGGGAACGGGAGTAACGGC
>ENA-UEQR01000259-UEQR01000259.1-human-gut-metagenome-genome-assembly--contig:-NODE-259-length-36162-cov-17.581710_pt1 | contig 36162 bp, 29 predicted proteins | sample MGYA00242944_ERZ507941 | MGnify/ENA primary metagenome ERZ507941 (study PRJEB26167, sample SAMN06115398) | human gut metagenome | host: Homo sapiens | place: China:Chongqing | collected 2016-06-23...
GAAACAAAGTCGATATATGAGTTTACAGCAAGAGAAGATGTAACCATAACAGCAAATTTCTACAAAAATGATTATGTCTATGTTGATGTTGACACCGAAGAAGGCGGAACTGCAATTGGTAATGCCCGCTACCACATGGGAGAAACAGCAACAGTAATTGCGGAACCTGATGAAGGCAGCACATTTGCAGGTTGGTATAATGGTGAAACTTGTGTTTCGGAAGAAGAAACATACGAGTTTGTTGTCAATGAGAATACTTATTTGACCGCACACTGGAACACATCGGTTATTACCCCGACCGCAACCCCGACCGCAACCCCGACCGCAACCCCGACCGCAACGCCGACTGCGACGCCGACTGCGACTCCGACCGCAACGCCGACTGCGACGCCGACTGCGACTCCGACTGCGACTCCGACCGCAACTCCGACTGCGACTCCGACTGCGACCCCGACTGCGACGCCGACCGCAACGCCGACCGCGACTCCGACCGCAACGCCGACCGCGACTCCGACCGCGACTCCGACTGCGACTCCGACCGCGACTCCGACCGAAACGCCGACTACGACCCCGACCGCGACTCCGACCGCAACGCCGAGCTCAACACCGGCATCTACGATGAAACCGGCACATTCGTTGATTCTTGACTGGATTAAACAGTGGTTCCATCCGTCTCCCAAGCCAACTCCTACTCCGACTGCATTGCCTACCCCGACAAGTGCGCCGACAGAGGAGCCGAAACCAACGGTAGAACCTTCCAGTACGCCCAGTGCAACAGTGAAACCGATGAAACCGAACCATCATTGGTGGTGGTTCTGGCCGTTCTGGTAATCACTTGGTAGATACATAATAGCACAAAACCGCCCTGACGTTTTTGGCGTCAGGGCGGTTATTTTATGGTATTACGCTTTTTCCTCTGCCCCAAAATCATACCCCATATCGCGGTACAGAGCATAGGCTTTGCGCAGGAAATCTTCGGTCACGCAAAAGTATTCGGCAGCGTCGGCAAGGGTGTCGCCGCGGCGCAGGCGGGCGGCAAGTTCGGGGTAGGGAATGTGCTTGAGCACGGCGGCTTTGTCGGCCCGGTATTCGGCCTGCGCTTTGAGCTGGTAGGGCGAATACGGCAGATAGAACGCGCCGCTGGCAAAGTGCCCGTCCTCGTGGATCAGGGCGGTGCGCACCTCGGCGGAAGAATCAAACCGCGCGGTGTTGATGCCCACAATGCGCCCGTTCTGCAAAGAAAGGCAGCGCATGCTGCGCAGCGGGCATTCCGCCACGGTAATGCCTTCCCGGTCCATCTCGTCCAGTGTGGCTGCAAGGGTATATTTGAACATTCGTGCCCCTCCCGCAAGCGCAGGCCCGGCCAAAGGCGGCTTACTGCTTGCCCTGGTTGATCTCCGCACGCAGGCGGATCAGGGTGGCAATATCGGCCTTGTCCTCTTCGGTCAGGTAGCGCTTCAAGTTCTCATAAGCGGCAATGGGCTCATCGCGGATCAGGTCTGAAACGGCATCCGTCTGGTCCGGCTCGGTTTCCAGCGGTTCATCCCCGGCAAGCTGGGCGATGGTAACGCCAAAATACTCGGCAATGGGCCGTGCGTGTTTCAGCGTCAGCTGTTTGGTGCGGCCGGATGCCAGCTCCGACAGGGTGCTGCGCGGGATTTTCAGCGCGCGGCACATTTTGGTTACGTCAGTGCCGTCGCGGCGGCACAGCTCCTGGATGATATCATACATTCTGCTCATGGCGGGAGCCTCACTTTACCTGCACTGCGCGGGGCAGAACCACGCAGTGATTAAATTCTGTTCCTGTATTCAGGATACCCCCGCCGCAAGGGAATGTCAAGCCTGCTGCTTACATTTTTGCCTTGGGTGTACCTGAAAAGGCGAAAATAAACGGTTTTTCGCAAGTGCAGTTTTGTGGCTTGCGCCTGCAAAACAGCCGTGATTTTTTCAGATACACCCGAATACCCTCATTATACCACAAGGCAAGGGTGATAAACCGGACTTTGACGGGCACAAACGGAAAAAATATTGATTTGTGTTCCCAATTATGTTCAGGAAAGGGTATACCCCACACGGTAAATGGTCTGGATCTCCTGTTTCAGCCCCAGTTTGCGGCGCAAATGCTGGATATGTACATCCACCGTGCGGGTAATGCCGATGCAGGGGTAACCCCAGGCGGTATGCAGCAGGTCGCCGCGGCTTACAGCCTGGCCGCGGTGGTCAAACAGCACTTGCAGCAGGGCAAACTCCTGCGGGGTCAGGAGAATATCCTCCCCGTGGCGCGTAACGGCGCGTGCCTGCCAGTCAATATTCAAATCCTTGTAATGCGTTGCGGTATAAGTGCTGTGCATTCCCATACGATAACCTCCTTTGGCGGAAAATTTCAACTTTCTATAATATATAAACGAGGCATGTAACCAAGATGTTACAACTGTAAATGTAAAAGATTTATGTCTTTGAACAATGTTTTCAACTTTTCCACAGTGGAAACGGTGGGAAAATCTGTGAAAAACGTTGAAAACTCAGAGTTGCAAAATTGCGCAGGAATAGATGACGAAATATCGTGTGATTATTTTGCAGAGATAGTGGAAAACTGACCGTAAACAGGAGAAATTATCCGCAAAAAATGTGGTCAATGTTGAAAACTGCCCTGTGGCAGGGTGGGAAATGGGGAACTTTTGCCGGAAATGTTGTGCGCGGGAGGGAGACATGGGACGGTTGACGGGAAAATAAAGGGGGAGGGCGGGGTGACTGACGAGCCTAAATTTCGCCAGTCATACGCCCCATGCCTTAAACATTGCAAATCATGTGTAGGGGACGATGCTTGCTGTCGTCCCGCTGACCCCGCCGGAACTTTGCCTGGTTGCAAGTGAAAACTGGCGCAAGGAACAAGAAAAGAAAAAAGCATGTGCCCCATCCCTCAAAGATGTAAGCACATGCTCTATAATTCTATTCTATCGCCATTAAAGTTTTTCGCCAGGACTTTTTTCAAAAAGGCCGCCAATCTCCCGTAAATAAAACCTCACATCTTCGGGAAGATAATGCGGATGGTGGTGCCGGTGCCGACGGTGGATTCCAGATCAATGCGTGCACCGTGCAGAACAGCGATATGCTTGACAATGGCGAGCCCCAGGCCTGTTCCGCCGGTCGCCTTGGAGCGGGATTTGTCCACTCGGTAAAAGCGCTCAAACACGCGGCTCTGGCTGTCCTGTGGGATGCCGATGCCATTGTCCTCCACGCAGAAATACGGGCAGCCGTCCGCATTGGTGCCGCAGCTCAGCTCCACATGGCCACCCGGCCGGTTGTAGCGGATGGCATTGTCGCACAGGTTGGTTACAAGCTCGGTCAACAGGTCGTGGCTGCCGCGCACCGTAACGGGCTGTACTTTGTATTGCAGCGTAATGTAGGCTTTGCGGGCGTTCACCGTCATGTTGGTGGCAACATCCTTGACCAGCACGCCAAGGTCCACCGGTACAAAATCGGCGGTGGGGCTGTTTTCCTGCTGCTTGCTCATGCCGTCCAGTTCCGAAAGCTGCAAAATATCCGATACCAACGTGATCATGCGCTGGGCTTCCTTGTGGATACGGTGGCCAAAGGTGGGAATGTCCTCCTGTTTTGCCATGCCGTTTTCAATCAGCTCTGCATAGCCGGAAATGCTTGTCAGCGGGGTTTTCAGCTCGTGGCTGACATTAGCGGTAAACTCCCGGCGGATGGTCTCATTGTCCTCCCGCAGCTTGCGGTCAGACTGTACCGTGTGCGCCAGCGGGATCAGCTCCTCATACGGCACATTGGCCTCGATGCAGTCCAGGTGCTCCGCCATTCGGGCGATGGGCTGCACCAGATGCTTGGTAATGACCTGCGCCAGCACCAGCGCCAGAATGATGATAAGGATGCACCCGGCCACCAGAACGGGCAGCACGCGGTTGTAGCTGCTCCACATGTTGCTGGTTTCGTCCGCCAGCCGCAAAACGCTTCCGTCCGTCAGGCGCACGGCATAATAATGGGTGTCGTACCCAAGGGTTGCACTGCGGCGCACGCTGGCACCAGTGCCCTCTGCCATAGCCTGCTGGATCTCTGGGCGGTTGGCATGGTTGGGCAAGGTGCTGGGATCAGCAGTGGCAGAATCGTACAAAACGGTGCCATCCTGGGCCACAAGGGTCAGACGCAGGCCGTCTGCATACTGGGCCAGCTGCTCTGGCTGTGGGTCGGCAGAATGCTCATACCCTACCGCAATAGCTTCCATCGTGCGGGAAAGGTCGGTGTCAAACTGCTCGGCAAAAGCGTGCTGGAATAGCAGCGCTGCCCCCACCACGCTGAGCAGGAGGGACAAAATACCCACAGCCATCAAAGTGGTGCGCAACAGGTAAGCCATGCTGCGCGGCGCTTTGATGTGGGCGGTTTCGGCGGTATCAGGCATCTTCCCCGGCCTCCGTGCCCTTGGCGGACAGTTTGTACCCCACCTTGCGCACGGTGCAGATGGCGTCCCCGGCGTGTCCCAGCTTTTGGCGCAGGGTCCGCACGTGCATGTCAATGGTGCGGCTTTCCAGCAGGTCGTCGGTATCCCACACGGCTTTCATGATGCGCTCGCGGGCCAGAACTTCTTCGGGATGCTCCAAAAAGAAATGCAGCAGCGAATATTCCTTAAAGGTCAGCTCCACCGGCTCACCGTCCACCGTAACGGTGCGGGCAACGTCATCCAGCGTGATGTCTCCAAACCGCAGGGTGGTGGTGCTGGCTGGTGCGGTGCTGGCGCGGCGCAGCACCGCCTTGACGCGGCTGATGAACTCCATAATGCCGAACGGCTTGCAGAGGTAATCGTCTGCACCGTGATCCAGCCCTTTTACCACATCAATCTCGCTGGTTTTGGCTGTGACCATGATGACTGGTACGGTGCGGGTCGCGGCGGTCTCCCGCAGGCGGCCCAAAATCTGGTAGCCGTCCTCATCGGGCAGCATAACGTCCAGAATCACCAGATCGGGCACGGTTTCCCGCACGGCAGCCCAGAAGGAAGCCCCGTCCTCAAACCCGCGGACGGTGTACTGGTTGGTTTGCAGAGCATACTGCTCCAGCTCACGGATGGATGCGTCATCTTCAACAATATAGATCATAAGATCCTCCCAACAAACAGGCCGAAACCTGCGATGTGCCACAGGTTCCGGCCCATTTTACAGGGGAAAGCCCTGCGATAATTATTTTTTCTGCTCCGGTGCAGCGGCAGTTCCGCTGGGGCCGGGCTCAAAGGTATAGCGGCCGCGGTAGCGCTCATAGCGCTTTTCAAAACTGGGGCTTTCACCGTTTTTGATGTGGTTCAGGTATTCATGGGTATCAAAGCGGTCCTCCGATACTTCAATCATGGCAACGGCAATGTTGGAGCAGTGGTCCGCAATGCGCTCATAGTTGGTCAGCAGATCATCCAGCACAAAACCGTACTCAATGGTGCAGGCGCCGGCCTGCAGGCGGGCAATATGGCGGGTTTTGACTTCGCGCACCAGGCCGTCCACAACCTGCTCCAGCGGCTCGATCTTGCCGGCGGCGTAACAGTCGTTCTTCTGGAACGCATCCACGGTGCGGTTCACGATATCCTGAACGGCGGCCTCCAGAACGGAAAGATCGTCGATCGCTTCGTGGCTGAAGTGGATGGATTTTTCCTGAATTTCCTGCCCGGCCTTGAGCAGGTTGACCGAGTGGTCAGAGATGCGCTCCAGGTCATTGATGGTGTGCAGCAGGGTGTTGATGGTGCGGTTGTCCTCGCGGGAAAGTGCCTTGGCACTCAGCTTGACCAGATAGGTACCCAGAACGTCCTCGTAATGGTCCACAGCGTCTTCCTTGCGGTTCACCTCGTCGGCAATGGCTTCATCCCATTTGTGGGTCAGGGACATGGCCTGCAGCAGGGAGGTGCGGCAGATCTCGGCCATATCGCCGCCGGTCAGCATAGCGCGGCCAACGGCAACAGACGGGGTGGAAAGCAGGCGTTCGTCCAGCAGGGAATGCTGCTCGCCCGCCTGATCCTTGCTGTCCGGCACGGTCAGGATGGCCAGCTTTTCCAGCACGCGGTTGAACGGCAGCAGGATGGCGGTGGTCACAATGTTGAATATCGTGTGCACAATGGCAATGCCAAAGGTGTTGGCGGTTTCGTTGTAGAACGAGAATCCCAACAGCGCATGCAGCCCGTAAAAACCGCACAGGAACACCAGCGTGCCGATGAGGTTAAAGTACAGATGAACAAATGCGGTGCGCTTAGCATTTTTGTTGGCACCGGCAGAGGAGATCAGCGCGGTAACGGTGGTGCCGATGTTCTGGCCCATGATGATGGGAACCGCCGCCGCATAGGTGACGGCACCGGTGGAGGTGAGGGCCTGCAAAATACCCACCGAAGCGGAGGAAGACTGCAGCACAGCCGTCAGCACGGCACCGGCCAGCACGCCCAGAACCGGGTTTTTGAAGCTCAGAAACAGGTCCATGAACCAGGGCTCATCGGCCAGAGGACTCATGGCGGTGGACATGGTGTTCATACCGGCCATCAGGACGGAAAAGCCCACCATGATCTTGCCCACGCCGCTGCGGCGGTCCTTATCCTTGCCCAGCATATAAAGGAAGATGCCGATAAAGCCAAGGATGGGGGCCCACGCGTTGGGGTTCAGCATCTGGATGGCGAAAGAATCACCCTCCAGGCCTGAAAGCGAGAGCAGCCAGCCGGTAACGGTGGTACCGATGTTGGCGCCCATGATGACGCCGATAGCCTGGTGCAGCTCCATCAGGCCGGAGTTGACAAAGCCGACCGCCATAACGGTGGTGGCACCGCTGGACTGGATCACTGCAGTGATGACCATGCCCAGCAGCAGCCCGCGCACCGGGCTGGCCGTCATTTTGGAAAGGATGCCTTGCAGTTTGCTGCCAGCGGTCTGCTCAAGGGCTTTGCCCATGAGGTCCATGCCGTAAAGGAACATGGCAATACCGCCCATCAGCGTGAACACATTAAAAATGCTCATACAGGGGGTTACACTTCCATTTCTCTTTTGTTATGTTTTCATTGTTGGGTGCAGCCGCACCCGGAGCAAAACCGAATCAAATCGTTTTGCACATGCCCACAATGGCACGATACCGTTACCTATTATAATAGAAAACAGGGCTTTATGAACACCAAAAGCCAGTAAAAGAATTGTAAAGACTGTGTAAAATGTCGAATCAACGCAAGAAAACTGCTAAAATTGGCACATTGTAAAAATTTGGCGTATTGATTTTGGGCAACTTTACACAAACTTTGCAAAAGGAAAGTTTCCGTTACCAAAGCTTTACCCGGATTGTACTGCACTATGGTCGATACTGGGGAAACAGCGCGGTACAATAAATACGCACTCAGGAAGAACGAATAGGAAAACACGAACCCCTGAGCGAATGTGTGAGATAGAATAACAGATACAATTAAGGGAGAAGAAAGTTTATGTTAAAGCGTAATGTTTCCGTTGCAGTTGCTGCTGCTCTGGCTCTCAGCCTGGCCGCCTGTGGTTCCAGCCCGGCATCCTCCGCTGCTTCCAGCGAAGCAGTTTCCAGCGAGGCCGTCTCCAGTGAGGCTGCTTCCAGTGAAGCCACTGCTGCACCGGCTGCCGGCGATTTCGATGTCGATCAGGACATCACTGTGATTTCTCGTGAGGATGGCTCCGGCACCCGCGGCGCTTTCATCGAGCTGACCGGTGTGGAATCCAAGAACGATGCAGGCGAAAAGGTTGACAACACCACCGAGGCGGCTGCCATCCAGAGCTCCACCAACGGCGTTCTGACCGCTGTTTCCAACGATGAGACCGCAATCGGCTACATCAGCCTGGGTTCTCTGAACAATGATGTCAAGGCTGTCACCGTGGAAGGTGTTGCCCCCAGCGCTGACACCGTGAAGGATGGTACTTACACCCTGGCTCGTCCGTTCAACATCGTTACGAACGGCGAAGCTGCCGACCCCGTTGCCGTGGACTTCATTGCTTACTGCATGAGCACCGACGGTCAGGCCCTGGCCACCGAGGAAGGTTACATCGGCGATGTTGGCGCTGATTACACCAGCACCCAGCCCGCAGGCAAGATCGTGGTTGGCGGTTCCTCCTCTGTTTCCCCGCTGATGGAAAAACTGATCGAAGCGTATAAGACCGTGAACCCCAACGCAACCCTGGAACTCCAGACCACCGACTCCACCACCGGCGTTTCCGGCGCACTGGATGGCACCTACACCATCGGTATGGCCAGCCGTGAGCTGAAAGATTCTGAGGTTGAGGGCGGCGCAAAGGCGACTGTCTTGGCAAAGGATGGCATTGCTGTTATCGTCAGCAACGACAACCCCACTGATAACCTGACCGTTGACCAGATCAAAGGCATCTACACCGGCGAGCTGACCACCTGGGCAGACGTTCAGTAATCCCCCTTTCTAAAAAAGACGGCTGTTGCGGCGGCAAAAGGCGGCAACGGCCGTTTTTTGAAAGCCATCGGTATATAGTTCCTGAGCAAAGACAGGAGAGTATGGGAAAATGAAAACAACAACTTCGCACCTGAAAGAGATCGTCATGCAGGGTGTATTTACCGCCTGCGCGTGCATCTCCATTCTGGCCGTGGCGCTGATCTGCATCTTCTTATTTGCAAACGGCCTGCCCACCATTTTTGAGATCGGCCCCCTCAAGTTCCTGCTTGGCACCACCTGGAAACCCGGCAACAACCTGTACGGCATCCTGCCCATGATCCTGGGGAGCATCTATGTCACCGCAGGCGCGATCATTGTGGGGGTGCCCATTGGGCTGCTGACAGCCATCTATATGTCCCGCTTTGCATCGCCCCGTATCAACAAGGTGCTGTTGCCGGCGGTACAGCTGCTGGCCGGTATCCCCTCGGTCGTGTACGGCTTCTTCGGCATGATCGTTATGGTCCCGGCGGTGCAGGCTATGGTCAAATCGGACTTTTTCAAAACTGTGCTGCACGTGAAAAGCGGCAAGGGCATGAGCCTGTTTACCGCCAGCCTGCTGCTGGGCATCATGATTTTGCCCACCATCATCACGGTCAGCAAAACCAGCCTGGACGCTGTGCCCCAAAGCTATTACGAGGGCAGCCTGGCTCTGGGTGCTACCCATGAGCGCAGCGTGTTTTGCGCGGTGCTGCCCGCCGCCAAAAGCGGCGTAATGTCCGCTGTAATCCTGGGTGTTGGCCGCGCCATCGGCGAAACGATGGCCGTTGTGATGGTTGCCGGCAACCAGACCTGGATGCCCAGGGGCTTGTTCCAGGGGCTGCGCACGATGACCTCCAACATCGTCATTGAGATGGGTTACGCTGCAGACCTGCACCGCGAAGCGCTGATCGCAACCGGCGTTGTGTTGTTCGTTTTCATTCTGCTGATCAATCTCTGCTTTAGTTTGGTAAAGGGGGGCGAAAAGAATGGCTGATTTTGCTGCAACCGCCGGTAAAACCGATGATATGACCCACGCAAATGCGAAAATCGTTCCCCCCGCCCGCCACGAAAACCGCATGGCGGCCCGCGCGTATGCCCTTGTCATGCGCTGGCTGGTGCGGCTGGCGGCCCTGATTACTGTGGCAATCCTTGTGTTCCTGATCGGCTATATCCTGGTCAACGGTATTCCCAACCTCAAGCCGTCCCTGTTTGAGTGGACCTATAATTCCGACAACGTATCCCTGATGCCCGCGCTTATCAATACCATTCTGATGACGGCGTTCTCGCTGGCCATTGCCACACCGCTGGGCATTTTTGCTGCGGTCTGGCTGGTGGAATACGCCAAACGCGGCAGCAAGCTGGTCAAGGTGGTGCGCATCACCACCGAAACGCTGCAGGGCATCCCCTCCATCGTATACGGTCTGTTCGGTATGCTGTTCTTTGTCATGCAGCTCAAATGGGGCTACAGCCTGATCGCCGGTGCCTTCACGCTGGCCATCATGGTGCTGCCGGTCATCATGCGCACCACCGAGGAAGCGCTGCTTGCAGTGCCGGATTCTTACCGCGAGGGCAGCTTTGGCCTGGGGGCCGGCAAGCTGCGCACCGTATTCACCATTGTACTGCCCAGTGCCATGCCGGGCATCCTATCCGGCGTGATTTTGGCAACGGGCCGCATTGTAGGCGAAACCGCGGCCCTGATCTACACGGCCAGCACCGTTGCCGCCGTGCCCGCCAGCGTGTTCAGCTCCACCCGTACCCTTGCCACCCATATGTATCTGCTTTCCAACGAGGGCCTGCATATCAATGAAACCTACGGCACTGCCGTGGTGCTGTTGATCCTGGTGCTGCTCATCAACAGCCTGTCCAGCTTTATTGCCGGCCGCCTTGCCAAAAAGTAATGCCGAAAGGAACTGCATGATGAATAAATTCGAAGTTAAAAACATGGACCTGTATTACGGCAGCTTCCATGCACTGAAAAATATCAATATTGCCATCCCCGAAAAAGAGATCACGGCGTTCATCGGTCCTTCCGGCTGCGGCAAGTCTACTTTCCTGAAGAGCCTGAACCGCATGAACGACCTGGTGGAAGGCTGCCGCATTTCCGGCGATATCCTGCTGGACGGTGTGGATATCTATAAGGATAAAATGGATGTCAATGTGCTGCGCAAGCGGGTTGGCATGGTGTTCCAGAAGCCCAACCCCTTCCCGATGAGCATTTACGATAACATCGCCTACGGTCCCCGCACCCATGGTGTGCGCAGTAAGGCGCAGCTGGATGAAATTGTGGAAAAAAGCCTGCGCGGCGCTGCCATCTGGGACGAAGTGAAGGACCGCCTGAACAAAAGCGCGCTGGGCATGTCCGGCGGCCAGCAGCAGCGTTTGTGCATTGCCCGCGCCCTGGCGGTGGAGCCGGAAGTTCTGCTGATGGACGAACCGACCTCCGCCCTGGACCCCATCTCCACCTCCAAGGTGGAAGAGCTGGCTCTGGAATTAAAGGACCGCTACACCATCGTAATCGTGACCCATAACATGCAGCAGGCCGCCCGTATTTCAGATAAGACGGCGTTCTTCCTGCTGGGTGAGCTGGTGGAAATGGGCGATACGGAACGCCTGTTCTCCACCCCTGTGGACAAGCGCACGGAAGATTATATTTCCGGCCGTTTTGGTTGATCGGAGGAGCAATACCATGCCTAGTGTGCGTAAATCTTATGATGAAGAGCTTTTGCAGCTGGATACCTTGCTGGCCCGCATGGGTCACGAAGCCGGTGCCGCCATTGAAAGCGCACTGACTGCCCTGCGCAATGATGATATTGAACTGGCCCGCAGCGTGGTTGCGCGGGACAGCCAGATCGACGCAAGCGAACACGAGATCGAACACCGCTGCCTGCAGCTGCTGCTGCGCCAGCAGCCGGTGGCTTCGGATCTGCGCAAGGTCAGTACAGCCCTGAAAATGGTAACGGATGTGGAGCGCATCGGCGACCAGGCCAGCGATATTGCGGAGCTGGTGCTGCACCTGCACGCCAAATCCACCGATGCCGTGGGCGTGCTGGAAGATATCCTGAAAATGGGCGATGATGTGCTGAAGATGGTCAAACGCTCCATTGCCGCCTATGTGCAGGTGGACCTTGCCGCCGCCGCGGAAGTGATCGCCCATGATGATGTCATCGACGCCGCGTTCAGGCGCATCGGCAGCGAAATTGCCCAGTACATTGCCGCCCACCCCACCGAAGCAGAGACCGCGCTGGATCTGTTTATGGTGACCAAATATCTGGAACGCCTTGGTGACCACGCCGTGAACGTGGCCGAATGGGTCGAATTCTTAAAGACCGGCGTTCACAAATCCCGCAAGATCGTGTGATCTTGCCCGGCGGCGTGTGAGGCCGCTCCAAGGTGAACCTGAAGCCAACTGCTTGGATTTTGAATTTTCAGGTACACCCAATAACATTGCCATTCTCTTTTTTATGTTTTCCTATACCGCACCAAAGGGCCAGCACTGCACGCTGGCCCTTTGGTGTTTTTATGTGTAGACTGCTGGGAATGAAACCTGGCAGAAAAGTGGAAGAAGCAATGCAGAGTGTACATGTATTGAAAAATTCTATTTTATAACCCAAAAGCCCAAAGCGGCACGGTTCACTTAACCGGCAGCTTTGGGCTTTTGCTGTTTTATCAGAGAAAAAATTACGCGCTTACATCTTCAAACTGGCTGTTGTACAAATCGGCGTAGAACCCGCCAGCGGCCAACAGGTCGTCGTGGGTGCCCTGCTCCACAATGTCACCATCCCGCATGACTAAAATCAGGTCGGCGTCCTTGATGGTGGAAAGCCGGTGGGCAATCACAAAGCTGGTGCGGCCGCGCATCAGGTTGTCCATGGCGGTCTGGATGCGCTGTTCGGTGCGGGTGTCCACACTGCTGGTGGCTTCGTCCAAAATCAAAATTTTGTTGTCCGCCAGAATGGCGCGGGCAATCGTCAGCAGCTGTTTCTGGCCCTGGCTCACGTTGGAAGCATCCTCGTTCAACTCCATCTGGTAGCCGCCGGGCAGCGTGCGGATAAAGTGGTCGGCACAGGCGGCCTTGGCGGCGGCGATGACTTCCTCATCGGTGGCATCCAGGCGGCCATAGCGGATGTTTTCCATAATGGTGCCCTGGAACAGCCAGGTATCCTGCAATACCATGCCAAAGCCTTCGCGCAGGGCGCTGCGGTCAAAGTCCTTTACGTTGTGGCCGTCCAGCGTAATGGCGCCGGAGTTGACATCGTAAAAGCGCATCAGCAGCTTGACCATGGTGGTTTTGCCTGCGCCGGTGGGGCCGACAATGGCAACTTTCTGGCCGGGTTTTACATCGCAGCTGAAATCCCGGATAACAGTCTTTTCCGGCGTGTAGCCAAACTTGACATGGTCAAAGGTGACCTGGCCGTCAATGCAGGCGGGGTCTGCCCGGCGGGCGGGGTCAGCGTTCTGTTCTTCTTCCGGCTCACCCAAAAATTCAAACACGCGCTCCGAAGCCGCCGCCATACTTTGCAGCATGTTGCTGACCTGGGCCAGCTGCTGGATGGGCTGGGTGAAGTTGCGCACATACTGGATGAACGCCTGGATGTCACCAATGGTGATGATGCCGCGCGCGGCAAAAATGCTGCCGGAAACGGCCACTGCTACATAGCCCAGGTTGCCCACAAAGGTCATGATGGGCTGCATCAGGCCGGAAAGGAACTGGCTTTTCCAGGCGGATTCAAACAGGCGGTTGTTGGCTTCGTCAAAATCATTCAGAACGGCATCTTCGCGGTTGAACGCTTTGACCACATTGTGGCCGGAATATACTTCCTCCACCTGGCCGTTCACGGAGCCCAGAACTTTTTGCTGGGCGCGGAAATATTTCTGGCTGAACCTGACCACCAACAGCACCAGCGCCATCGAGACCGGCAGGATCAAAATGGCAATCAGCGTCATCGTGGGGCTGATGGTCAGCATCATGATGAGCACGCCGATCATGGTGGTAATGCTGGTGATCAGCTGGGTAATGCTCTGGTTCAGGCTCTGGCCCAGGGTGTCCACATCGTTGGTAATGCGGGAAAGCACCTCGCCCACGGTGCGCTTTTCAAAATAGGCAAGGGGCAGGCGGTTGATCTTTTCGCTGATCTGGCGGCGGAAGTCATAACACATCTTCTGCGAAAGCCCGCTCATGATCCAGCTCTGGCAGAAACTGAACGCAGCGGAAACCAGATACATGACCAGCAGGATCAGCAGGATTTTGCCGATATAGCCAAAGTCAATGCTGCCGGTGCCCCGCAGCTTGGCCACCCAGCCGGTGGCCAGGGCAGTGGTGGCTTTGGCCAGGACCTTGGGGCCTGCAATATTAAAAATCGTGGAAAGAACGGCAAAAACAATCACGGCAATCAGGCGGAACTTGTAGTGCCCCAGCTCTGCCAGCAGGCTGCGCATGGTGCCCTTAAAGTCTTTTGCCTTTTGGGTCGTCATTCGTCCGGGATGCGGCATCAGGCTTCCCCTCCTTTCAGGTCCAGCTCTTTGTTGCTCAGCTGGCTGCGGGCAATTTCCTGGTAAGCCGGGCAGCTTTCCATCAGCTGGGCGTGGGTGCCCTTGCCCACAATGCGGCCATCTTCCAGAACTAAAATCTGGTTGGCGTGCAGCACAGTGGAAATGCGCTGTGCCACAATAATCACGGTGGCGTCGCCGGTTTCGGCTTTCAGCGCGCGGCGCAGGGCAACATCAGTCTTGTAGTCCAGCGCGGAGAAGCTGTCATCAAACAGGTAGATCTTCGGGTGTTTGGCAATGGCGCGGGCGATGGAAAGCCGCTGCTTCTGCCCGCCGGAAACGTTGGTGCCGCCCTGGGCAATGGGGCTTTCGTACCCCTCCGGCTTGGCGGAGATGAACTCTTCCGCCTGGGCAATGCGGGCGGCGGTGCGCACATCGGCATCGGTGATATTCTCGCCGCCGAATTTCAGGTTGGAATCAATCGTGCCGCTGAACAATACGCCCTTTTGCGGCACATAACCCAAAAGGCCGCGCAGGGTGCTCTGTGGCATCTGGCGCACATCCACGCCGTCTACCGTCACGCTGCCGCCGGTCACATCATAAAAACGGGTGATCAAATGCAGCAAACTGGTTTTGCCGCAGCCGGTGGAGCCGATAATGGCCGTGGTCTGGCCGGGTTTGGCGACAAAATCAATATCGTGCAGGGCGTCCTCGCTGGAGCCGGGGTAGGTAAAGTTGACATGATGGAATGCGACTTCGCCGTTCCAGTGGTGCTGATTGAGGTCAGCGGGGATGGCTTCCGGCACCGGGTCATGGATGGCCGGCTCGGTGGTCAGCACTTCGTCAATGCGGTCCGCGGCAACGCCGGCACGGGGCAGCATCACGGCAACCATCGTCAGCATCAGGAAGGACATCACGATCTGCATCGTGTAGGTGATAAAGGCGATCATGCTGCCCACCTGCATGGTGCCGGCATCAATCTGTTTGCCGCCGAACCAGACGATCAGCAGGGAAGTGCCGTTCATAATCAGGGTCATAAAGGGCATCATGGCGGCCATTACCCGATTGGTGAACAGCTGGGTGCGCATCAGGTCGGTGTTGGCGGCGTCAAAGCGTGCTTCCTCGTGCTGTTCGCGGCTGAATGCGCGGATGGGCATAATGCCGGTCAAAATCTCGCGGGATACCAGGTTCAGCCGGTCCACCAGCTTTTGCATGATCCTGAACTTGGGCATGGCAAACTGCATCAATACCGTAATCAGCGCCAGCAGCAAAGCGACGGCCAGCACAATGATCCAGGTCAGGCTGGAACCTGCCTGCGCCACATGGATGATGCCGCCAATGCCAAGGATGGGGGCATACGCCACCATGCGCAGCAAAATTACGCAGGTCATCTGGATCTGCTGTACATCGTTGGTGGTGCGGGTGATGAGGGATGCGGTGGAAAACTTGTCCGTTTCAGAGGCAGAAAAGCTGACCACCCGGCGGAACACACCGCGGCGCAGATCCCGCGCAATGGCAGCCGCCACGCGGGAAGCAAGCAGCCCCACCAGAACCGCGGCGGCAACCATCAACAGGGTCAGCCCCAGCATCTGGCCGCCGGTCTGCATCAGGTAGTTCATCTGTACCGCATCGCTGATGCCAAGGGCCTGATATTCCAGCCCCACCAGCAGCACTGCCTGGGCTGAAAGCTCGCTCAGCTCACTTTCGCCGGCCTGACCCATGGCTGCGGCCAGCTGGGCCTGCACGGCATCCCGGCTGAAACCGGGCATCTGGGTCATGGCCGCAAACTGGGCGGCAACGGTATCCAGCGCGGCGGCATCCGGGGCGTTGCCCTCCCCGGCTGCCTGAGCGGAAGCCAGATAGAGCACAATATCCGGGGTGGAAAATACCTCCGCCAGCGTATCCCGGTCCACATCGGCCCGCAGCAGGCGGACCGTACAGGGGGATGCGAGCTTTTTCTGTAAGCTGGTAGCGGAGGAGAGTGCGTTGTCGGTGCCGCCCGGCTGGGTGTAAGCGGCTTCCACCGCGGCGGCGTCCGCGTCCGTCATCAGCAGCTCCAGCACCTGCAGGGTGGAATCCCGCACTACTTCTGGCACAGCGTCCGCAATGCCGGACTGTTGGATGCCGGTATCCACAATTTTGCTGGTGTAGTCCGGCAGGGTCAAATCGCCGTATGCCTGCACCAACAGCAGGGCAATAATAACAAGGCAGGCCGCCCAGTGTTTGGCCAGATGTTTGAAAATTTTTGTCATGGCATCTTCTCCTTTTCGGCCAGCAGCTTTTCGTTCTGGCGCTCAATGGCCTGCAGCAGGGTTTCGGCATCCTTTGCAAACTGCTGGCAAAATTCTTCGCCCAGGTCATCCATAATGCCGGTGATGTAATCATTCAGACGGCTTTCGCAGATCAGGCGGGATTCCTCCCCTTTTGGGGTGATGCGCACCAGAGTGCGGCGGCGGTCATTGGGATCGGTCTGGCGCTGGGCCAGGCCATCCTGCTCCAGTGTGCGCAGTCCGCGGGAAATCGCCGGCAGTGGCTGCTTGAAAATCTCCGCCAGGTCCGAAACATACACGGCACCATCCTGGCCGCGCACCTCAATGGCGTGGTTCAGCCCTTCCAGAATGCCAAGATGCAGCTTGGGGGCGTTGGCAAGGCTTAAAGACGCCCCGCGGCGCACAGACTTTTTCAGCCGGTCAAGATAGCGCATCACGGCTTTGCTGCGCTGGTCACCAATATGTCCCTCCATAAAGGTTCTCCTTTCTGTTATTATATGTAAATAGTTGGCATGTGTTAAGTATATGAGAACAGTATAGCCCCGCAGCCGAAAAAATGCAACGGCTGCGGGGCTGTGTTTTAAATTTGTTTACAAACTGCTTACCAGTCAAAGTCACCGGTAAACAGCTGCACCCAATAGGGGTGGCCATCCACCATGGTGTAGCCAACGCCGATGCAGTCATAGTTTTCGCTCAGAATGTTGGCGCGGTGGCCGGAGCTGTTCATCCAGTCGTTCATCACGATCTCCGGGGTTCTCTGGCCCATGGCAATGTTTTCGCCGGCATAGCCATAGTCAATGCCCAGGTGCCACAAAATGGTAAAGCATTCAGAACCGTTGGGGCGGGTGTGGCTGTATCGCTGGGAAAGCTCCTTGGCGCGGGCTGCTGCGGCAACCATCAGGCCATCGTGCTTGAGCAGGGGCTGCAGCCCGCGGGAGGTGCGTTCCTGGTTGACCAGCTCGATCACGCGGTCTGCCATGGCTTCCTCACTGGTCGTAATGCTGGCCTGCATCACGCCGGTATCAACATCAAAAAGGTACAGATTGCCGTCGATCGTCACAATGCCTTTGGCCATGGTGCCGTACACCTGGTCAAAGTAATAGGTGCCGTCATTGTTGGTATCCCAGCCTTTTACCATGTGGCCGTTGGCGTCATACCGCACCCACTTGCCGGTGCCGTCTGCGTTTTCGGCCCAGTCGCCGGCTTCGGATTCCTGGTATACATCCTTGTTGATGGTTTTAGCACCCTGCTGCACGTTATCCAGCCAGTACCAGGCATCGGAGGCCGGATCATAGATTTCTTTGCCGCGGTAGGCTGCATTATTGGGATCATAACCCTGGCGCTTGCCAGCCTCGTACCAGTAATCTTTGCCGTCCATGCTGTGCCACATCAGGTTGCAGCCAATGCCGGTGTTGGTATCAAAGCTGCAGGGCAGGTTGTCCACCACAATATCGCCCTTGGCCATGGCGCCGGTGATCAGGTCAAAGTAATAGGTTCCGTCATCGTTGGTATCCCAACCTTTAATCATATGGCCGTTTGCATCGTAGCGCACCCATTTGCCGCCGTTGGATTCCTGGTAGACATCCTTATTGACGGCTTTTGCGCCGCCCTGCTTGGCGTCCAGCCAGTACCAGGCGTCGGAATCAGGGTCATAAATTTCCTTGCCGCGGCCGGTGGTACCCTGTTTCACGCCGTTCTCGTACCAGTAATCCTTGCCGTTCACGGTTTTCCAACCGGTGTAGGTGGAAGCGCTGTCGGCGGTTTCCGGCGTGGCGGTCTCTTCCGCCAAAGCGGGCAGTGCAGTAGCACTGCACAGCAATACGGCGGTCAGAACGGCCGCGCAGCGAAAACGAAATTGCATGGGATATTCCTCCTGCATGTACTTCTTTTATAAATGTGTTGATCGAAATGTGTTGATCGGAATATTTCAACTCTCTTTTGCGGGGTTCGGGGATGCCTTGATTACGCCAAGGCCCAAATCACTGGATAGCGGCGCGCAGCATTTCCAGCAGCGGGGTGATCATCCCGGCTACAGCGGGACCGCCAAAGTTCACGATGCCGCGCAGCGGCATGGAATCCAGCATCTGAGCTACGGCTTCGCTGCTGGCAATCTCGCTGCCGCCTGCGTTGCCGCCGGTCAGGGCATTGCCCGCCTGTGCCAGCACCTGCTGGATGATGGCAGCTGTGCGGTCATCCTTGGAAAGCTCGCCGATGGTGGTGTTTTCGTCAATCACGAACGGGCGGCGGCGCGGGGTGTTGAACCGCACGCTGAGCGTTGCGTGGATATCCCGGCTGGAATGGCCCAGTAAAATCTTGTACTCGCCTGGGGCGGCGTACCAGCTGCCCAGCGTTTCGTCATAGTAGCTCAAATCCTGCGCGGTCAGGGTGAACTCTACCTGCTTTTCCTCGCCAGGTTCCAGCTTGACCTTCACGAACTTGCGCAGCTCCTTGGGCGGGCGGCCGGTGGTGCCGGTGCAGTCTGCTACATACAGCTGCACAACTTCCTTGCCGGGCATCATGCCAACATTCTTCACGCTCACCCGTACCCGCACGCTGTCGCCCTCGGCAAACTCGTCCGCCGTCAGCTGGGCATTGCGGTACACAAACCCTGTGTAGGAAAGCCCGTGCCCAAACGGCCACAGCACCGGCATCTTGCGGGCATCGTACCAGCGGTAGCCGACATACACGCCCTCGCGGTATTCCACATGGCGGCCGTCACCGGGGAAGTCGAGATAACACGGGGTATCTTCCAGCCGCAGGGGCCAGGTTTCCGGCAGGCGGCCGCTGGGGTTGGCATCGCCCCACAGCAGGGCGTCCGCCGCAGCGCCAACACCTTCGCCGCCCAGATACATGCACAGCACGGCGTTCACATCGTTGGCCCAGGGGCATTCCACCGGGGAACCGGTGTGCAGCACCACAACAGTGTTTTTCTGCACGGCGGCCACGCGGGCAATCAGGTTGTTTTGGCTTTCCGGCAGGCGCATATGGCTGCGGTCAAAGCCTTCGCTTTCAAAAGATTCCGGCAGGCCCGCAAAGATCACCGCCGCGTCAGCTTCCGCTGCAGCGGAAACCGCGCGCAGGAACTCTTCCTCCTCCCGCTGGTCCAGATCAGCGGGGAAGCCCTCCACATAGCTCACCCGGCGGCCATGGCTTTCGGCCATTTCCAGCGCGCTGTCCACCCTGATGGTGTTGATGTGGCTGGAGCCGCCGCCCTGATAGCGCGGCGTTTTGGCAAAGCCGCCGATGTATACTACCTTGCTGCCCTTTTTCAGCGGCAGCACACCGCGGTTCTGCAAAAGCACAGCGCATTCCTTGGCCAGCTCTGCGGCAATGGTGTGGTCGCCTTTCAGGTCCAGCTCCGGGGCCGGGGCGGCAGCTTCGTCCGCCGCGCGGAACACAATGTTCAAAATGCGGATCACAGCCTTGTCCAGCGCGGCTTCGCTCAAGGTGCCAGCTTTAACAGCGGCCACGATCTTGGAGTCATTGACACCGCCGGAACCGGGCATTTCCAGGTCAAGCCCAGCCGCAACGCCTTTTACACGGTCAGCTACAGCGCCCCAGTCGGACATCACAAAACCCTTAAAGTTCCACTCGGTGCGCAGGATATCGGTCAGCAGCATGCGGTTTTCGCTGGCAAATACATCATTCACGCGGTTGTAGCTGCACATCACCGTCCAGGGCTGGGATTTCTTGACGGCGGTTTCAAATGCAGGCAGGTAAATTTCGCGCAACGTACGCTCCGTCATGTCGGACGATGCGCTCATGCGGCGGTACTCCTGGCTGTTGGCGGCAAAATGCTTGATGGAGGTACCAACCCCCTGGCTCTGTACGCCGTTGATGTACCCGGTGGCCAGCTCTCCGGCCAGCACCGGGTCTTCGGAGTAATATTCAAAGTTGCGGCCGCACAGCGGGCTGCGCTTGATGTTTACGGCAGGCCCCAGCACAACGCCAACGCCGAACGCGCGGGCTTCCCGCCCGATGGCCGCACCCTCCCGGCGGGCCAGGTCGGGGTCAAAGCTGGCGGCAACGGAGCACCCGGCGGGGAAGCAGACCGCCTTGCGGCTGTGGTTGGGGTCGTCCTGTTCCGGGTCCTGGGTGCGCAGGCCGTGCGGGCCGTCCGAGACCATCAGGGTGGGAATGCCCAGGCGTTCCACGGTTTTGGTGTGCCAGAAATCCGCGCCGGAGCAAAGCCCGGCCTTTTCTTCCAGCGTGAGCTGGGCAACCAGTTCGGGAATGTTGTGTTCCATCAAAAAGTCATCCTCCTTTTGTCCACCAGCTGCGGGTGGGGGCAAGGGCAGTTGGCGGTTGTTCGGGCAGTGGAAACGTGCCGGATACACCGTTCCGCCCACGCTGCCTCCGGGGTGTGCCAAAATGGACACACACCCCCATATTTTGTATCATTATACACCACTTTGCACGCGAAAAGATAGTCTTTTTGTTAAAAAATGTGAAGTCTGAAAACTTTTTCTGTGCAGGATGTTGGTGCGTCTGGCATTGTATTTCTCCTCTGTTTCGAGTAAAATTTAAAATTAGGATATACAGCGGCAAAAACGTTTTTTTGGCTGTATTCCAGGGAGGAAAAAATGAAAAAAGATAAACGGATTTTGGCCCTTGTTTTGGCGGCGGCCATGATGGGCACCACTGCGCTTCCGGTTTGGGCCCAGACCCCGGAAACGGCGGACAGCAGCGTGGTGGAAGTGGAAGGCACGCTGGAAAACATCATAGCTGCCCGTGAAGCACTGGCTGCGCAGCCGGCAACGCTGGCGGAGGATGACAACAACATTCAGGCGGCGCAGACCATGGTGGAGCGCGTGGCCAATGCCGTAAAGAACCATACGGAAACAGCAGAGAAAGTAAATATCAAAGACCTGAACTTGGATAAAGATCTGGTGCTTTCCACCCTGGCTGACCTGAATGCGCGTGTGGAAGGCGGCGAGGCCATCAGCAAATTGTCCTGCTATTATAGCAGAGATACCGGGCTGGCGGTGGCAATCGGCCTTGAATACTGCACGGCGCAGGATGTTGCCGCCATGCAGATAAAGCTGGACCAGCTGGTGGACCAGGCCAACACCCTGTGCCAGACGGATCTGGAAAAGGTGTTCTATGTGCATGAATGGCTGGTGCAGAACATTGCCTATGACCGGGAACACCTTAGTGATGATGTGCAGGACGACCACAACCTGCGCGGCGCCCTGCTGGAAGGGACTGCCGTCTGTGACGGTTACGCCAAAACGTATGCCCTTACCCTGCGCAAGCTGGGTATCACTGGTGTGCTGGTAACCAGTAAAGATATCGGCCATGCGTGGAACATGGTCAAGCTGGACGGGAACTGGTACCAGGTGGACTGCACCTGGGATGACCCGGTGGACGGTTCGGATCAGCTGGGATATTGCATGCATAAACACCTGTTGTGTACCACAGAGGAGATGAACACCAACCATAACGATGACGGCGATGACAGCGTTGCCTTTGACCTGGAAAATCTTGGTACACAGAACATCGTGAACCTGGCCACGGACGATACCTATGAAAATACCTGGTGGAAAGACAAAAAGAGTGCAATCTTCCCGTGCGGGGGCGACTGGTACTATGCGTCCGGCGAACGCCTTTTCTGGCGTGATGACCTGGGCGACTGTGATTCCAACCTGGCGCTTGAAGATGATTCGGGTGTGGTTGCCGGCAGTATTGCGCTGGACGGAACGCTGCTGGTCGCCACGGACAAACAAGCGTGTGAGCAGAGCAGCTGGATCAAACAATATGAACTGGATCCGGCCAGCCATGAAGTAACCGAGAAAAAGAAGGAAAGTCTCCAAAGCATCGGCATTGCGGCCCAGTGGGATGGCATTTATTATGCCGTAAGCCAGCAGGAATACCACCAGGATGTGCGCCAGTATATCAAGACAAGGGATATCCCAGTCCCCACAGCAACCCCGACTGCTGTACCTACCGCGACCCCCACTGCAACGCCGGTCAAGCCGACTGCTACACCTACCGCTACCCCTGTGAAACCCACCGCAACCCCTGCCAGCGGCTATACCGGTTGGAAAACCGTGAACGGCAAGGACTACTGGTACGAAAACGGCGTAAAGCAAGGCACCACTGGCCGCGGCAAGGAAATCTATGACCCCGATTCCGACGCCTGGTACTGGCTGGACGCCAACCAGGGCGGCGCAAAAGCCGTCAGCAAGGATGTTTACCAGGAATCCAACGGCGGCAAATGGGTGCGCTATGATGCCAACGGCCATATGATCAAAGGGTGGGATACCAACGATGACGGTACCTATTACTTTGACCTTGTCACCGGTGCCATGACCAAGGGTGATGCAACGATCGACGGCCTGCCCTGCAGCTTTGATACGGTGACCGGTATTGGCCTGAACTGCGCATGGAAACGCATAAACGGCAAAGATTACTGGTACGAGGGCGGCAAGCGCCAGGGCTATGACCCCAACAATGCAGCCTACCGCGGCAAAGAAATTTACGACCCCGCCAGCAACGGCTGGTACTGGCTGGATAACGTGCAGCAGGGTGCAAAAGCCGTCAGCAAGGATGTCTATCAGGAATCCAGCGGCGGCAAATGGGTGCGGTATGATGCCAACGGCCAGATGATCAAAGGCTGGAACACCAATGCCGACGGTACTTATTACTTCGATCCCATCACCGGTGCCATGGCCAAAGGTACAACCACCATTGACGGTATGACCTATTATTTTGACCCCGCAACCGGCGTAAAACGGTAACAAAAAGCCATAACAAAACCCGATAAAGCCAAACGAAAAATGCGCGGAACCTTTTTGCAGGTTTCGCGCATTTTTGCTGGCGGCGGCATCATACAATAGGGATGCAAATTCACCGCCTGCCGCGCCCGGCGGGCGGTATGGGAGGGTATTCCATTGTTATTGATGACCGAAACCAATCTTGATGTGTTCCACGCGCAGCTGCTTGTCCCACAGGATGCACCTGCAGTGGATCAGCTGTGCGCTGCCTGCGGCACCCCCGGCGGCCCCGATACCGCCGCGCTGCTGCAGACCAATGCCGTTCTGGGGGACTATGCCGGAACCAACACGTTACAGGCCGCCATGGGCATGTTGCCCATGTTTGGCCAAAGCCATCTGGCGCTCGCGCTGCGCGCAGCTGGCTTTGGGGCGGACGGCCAGGGCATTGTGCTGGCACCGCCCGCCTTTACCGCGCAGTACCTGCCGGTGCGGCGCTTTTTGGCCATGGCGCTGGGGCTGGCCAAACAGCGCTGCGCCAGCTACCATATCTGGGCCGCCCTGCCGCTGACCCCCACCCCGGACGGCGAGGAACTATGTGCCCAATATTTGGCATCTGGCCTTACCCTGCGCGCCGTGGTGCCGCTGGACAGCCAGCAGCTGCTGGTGTTTGCGGCCCACACCCCGGTGGGCCGCGGTAGCACGGTGCGCCGCGTACACTTGCAGGACCCCGCCCTGCCGCGCCTTTTGGAGCGCGGCGGTGCCGTGGCAGATTTTGGCTGGGATAAACAGGGCCTTGTCCTCAGCGTGCGGAGAATGGAATAAGGAAACAGATGCTTGCCGAAGATTTTTGTAAAGGCAATGCTCCGGAGCGGTCAAGACCGTTCCCCACAGCACATGTTGAAGTTGCATACAAACATTGGGCAATACCGCATAATTCTAAGTGCCGATACGGCGAGCGAGGTGCGGCAGATGCCAAGCCAAAAGCGCAGATAATACTGGATGCTGCAAAGGTGAGCGCCGCCAGTGGCGGAAACAGCGAACCGAAGCAGGGGCAGCGGTCGCAGAGTGCGAGGGGCTTTTGCCCCCGAAGCACGATGCGGGTACCGCAACCCGACATTATCGAGCATTTTGGCAACGCAGATGCCGTGCCGCAGCCGCCGGAGCGGTGCTTAAGCCGTAAGGCGGGAATTGTGCGGTGTTGCCCTTGAAAATGCGGGTAGGACGCGATGCCCTCATCGCGCCGCAGAGAAACCTTGTTGACTGCCACAAACGCCGTAAACTATCTGTAGGGGGCGATGCCCGCTGTCCCACATGACGGGTCTTTCTCAATATTTCACCCCCGGGATCATGCAAAAACCAAATCATAAAAAGGCAGTGCTGTCCTTTGCCTGGCAGCACTGCCTTATTTATTATCTCCCTGTAAGCTCCTTCACAACATCCGCAAGATCCGTTAAAATATCATGTGGCAGCATTGTCAGCTGGCTGGTGCGGGCGGCGCAGCGGTCCGCAGCGGCGCCATGCAGCCATACCGCGCAGGCTGCGGCGTCAAAGGGCGCTAACCCCTGGGCCAGCAGGGCAGCCAGCATCCCAGCCAGTACATCCCCGCTGCCGCCGCGGGCCAGGCCGGGATTTCCGGTGGGGTTGTGCAGCATCTCGCGCCCCGGTGCGGCAATCAGCGTGCCGGAACCTTTCAACACCGCAACGCAGCCATACCGCTCCGCCAGCTCCTGCGCGGCGGCGGGGCGGTCAGTCTGGATCTGCGCCACGCTGCACCCCAGCAGGCGGGCTGCCTCGCCGGGGTGCGGGGTCAGCACGGTATTGGTGGGCAAAAGCGGGAACTGCCCCAGCTCCCCGGCAGCCAGTGCATTCAGGGCGTCCGCATCCAGCACGGCGGCTTTCCACTTGGCATCCGCCGTCAGAAGGGCGTTCAAGATACGTGCCGCACTGGGGCCAAGCCCCGGCCCAGCCAGCAGGACCGCAGGCTTTTCCGTAAAGCGCTGGCGCACGGCGGCGGCATCTGCGGCCAGAATCCCGCCGTCCGCGTCGGTGCGGCAGGGCAGGGCACAGCATTCCGGCGTGCGGGTCAGCACCAACTGGATCACCGGCTCCACGCTGGCAAGGTACACCAGCCCGGCCCAGGTGCGCAGCGCACCCTCCACACAAAGGGCGGCAGCCCCCCGGTAAGCAAGGCTGCCCGCTGCGGCAGCCACACTGCCGTAACTGCCCTTGTTGCTCTGCGCCCTGCGCTGCGGCAGCAGGGCGGCGATCTTGTGTTGATTCAGCTCATGCATCAGCGGTTTCCCCCTTTACGTTTTGACGTAAAAGATGTATAGTAAAAAGTATCTAAGGTATATCTGAAAACAAAGAAAATGACGGATATTTCGCAAACACAAGCAGGATTTAAGGCAAAGAGCTGCGGGAATCCTTTGCGGCTTCCAAGGCTTTTCAACGCAAAATCCGGCTGTGTTTGTAGAAATAAGCTAAATTTTCGACTTTTCAGATCAGATACACCCTAACAGGATGGTTCCATATCCTTTATTATAAAGCATTTCACGATAAAACGAAAGGGGCGGCACCATGGTACCGGAACTGGAACGGCTGATCCAAGCACATCAGAACATCGTGTTTTTTGGCGGCGCAGGGGTTTCGACGGAAAGCGGCATCCCAGATTTTCGCTCGGTGGACGGGCTCTACCACCAAAAATTCAAGTACCCGCCCGAAACCATGCTGTCCCACACATTTTATGAGCAGCACACCGCAGAATTTTTTGATTTCTACCGCCAAAAGCTCATTGTGCATGGGGCCAAGCCTAATGCTGCCCACCTGCGGCTGGCCAAACTGGAGCGGGAAGGTAAATTAAAAGCCGTTGTCACCCAGAATATTGATGGCCTGCACCAGGCAGCGGGCAGCAAAACCGTGTATGAGCTGCACGGTTCCACCTTGCGCAACTACTGCACCCGCTGCGGCAAGTTCTACCCCGTCAGCTTTATCGAGGAAGCCGGCGGCAAGGGGGACGGTGTGCCCCGCTGCACGGACTGCGGCGGCATTGTAAAACCGGATGTGGTCCTGTATGAGGAGGGCCTGGACGAAGCCACTATTGAGGGTGCGGTGAGCGCCATCCGCAGGGCGGATATGCTGATCGTGGGCGGCACCAGCCTGGCCGTTTACCCGGCGGCGGGGCTGATCCGCTATTTCCGCGGGGATGACCTGGTGGTCATCAACAAGCAACCCACCCCGGCGGACGGTATGGCAACCCTGCTGGTAAACAAGCCCATCGGCCAGGCACTGAGTGAGACCGAGGGGGAAGGAGGGGCAATTTGTCGCTGAAAGAAAATTGTCATAAAAGTGTAAAACCTTACAAAAACGCTTGCAAAAATTTGCTGCTTTCTGGTATGATAAGAGTTGACGGCAGAGCGCGGGAAAGCGCCGCATGCCGCATGTGAGGTTTTGCGATTGATAACATAGAGGGGGTTCTTGTATGGCAAACGCATTGACTGATTTTATCCGCAAACGGGATTTTCTTGTCTGTATGGATTCTGACGGCTGCGTCATGGATACGGTGCGCATCAAGCATTGCTCGGTGTTCTGCCCAGAGCTGATCCGTGTGTTTGGCCTGGAAGCCCACACTGATTTTATTACTACCGCGTGGGAAGAGATCAACCTGAACAGCATCACCCGCGGGATTTCCCGCTTTGAAAGTGCGGTGCTGATTTTTGACCGCCTGAAAAACCGTGGCATCGATGTTCCCGGCAGTGAAGATATCGCCGCGTGGGTTTCCACCGCATCGGAACTTTCCACCGCAAGCCTGCAGCAGGAAGTTTTGCGCAGCGGCAGCCTGGCCCTGCGCAAGCTGCAGGAGTGGAATAACGCCTGCAACCGCCGCATTCAGGCCCTGGAACCTACCTTTAAGCCGTTCCCCGGCGTGGAATACAGCCTGCATCAGCTGCACACCGTGGCCGATGTGGCGGTGGTTTCCGCCGCCAATGAAAGCGCTATCGCCAGCGAGTGGGCGCGTTACGGCCTTGCCACCCATGCCGATGTGATCTTTGGCCAGGAGGTTGGCAGCAAGGCAAACTCCATTGCCTCCATGCTGGCCTGCGGGTATGAAAGCCGCAAGGTGGTCATGGTGGGCGATGCCATGGGCGATGCCCAGGCAGCCGCTGCAAACGGCGTTTCCTTTGTGCCCATTCTGCCCGGCCGCGAAGCCGAAAGCTGGCGCCGTTTGCAGGAAGAAGCCCTGCCCAAACTGCTGCACGGCACTTTCAGCCCCGAATACCAGGCAACCCTGCTGGCTCAGCTGCGCAGCGTTCTGCACGGGTAATTGACCGGAAAATCGTTGAACAAAAACCAAAGCAGAGTATGCAAAAAGCGCATACTCTGCTTTTTTCATGCAGTCAATCGGTTTTGGCAGCCGGCATACAGCAAAACCAGCCCGGCACTGAGCAGAATGCTTCCGATAATATCACTCAGCCAGTGCACGCCGGAAATCAGCCGCCCCACAACCATAAGGGCGGTGAATGCCGCCAGCAGGGGAAGAAGAATGTGCAGAACAGCCGGCCAGCGGATGCGGCGGTGCAGCTTCTCATTAAATTCCATAAAACACCTTTTCTCTTGCCGAGTATCCGCCTGCTTTACAGTTCCCCCTTGCGCTTGTCCCTTGCTTTGGCGGCACCAAGGGCTTTGGGGGCGGTGGTTTTCTCGTCAGGGTGCAGCAGCTTGGCGCGCAGGATGGCACCCTCGCCAAAGCGGGCGCGCAGGGCATCGGCGGCACGGTCCAGCTTTTCCTGTTTATCGGTTTTGGCTGGATCGGTGAAAAAATCCAGCTGCTCAAAATTGTCGGTGCCGGTCTTTTCGGCGCTCACCCCAACAAGGCGCACTGGGCGGTCGGGCCACATCTGGCGCATCAGCTCCCGCGCGGTGCGGTAAATCACATCGGTAGAGTTGGTGGGGCTGTTCAGCGTTACCTGGTGGCTGCTGCGGCGGAAGGCGTTATCCACCAGCTGCACCGTGATGACCCGTGCGGTCTTGCCGTCCATCCGCAGCCGCCCGGCAACGGATTCACACAGCGCCAGCATGGTGGCATCGGCCTCCACGGGGCGCTTCAGGTCCTGCGGAGTGGTTACGCTGTTGCCGTAACTGTTGTCCTTCACCTCGCTGCGGGTCATCGGCTCGCTTTCAATGCCGTTGGCGTAATCCCGGAACACCTGCCCCCGCACGCCGAACACCCCGCGCAGGATGTCCGCGTCCGCGTTGGCAAGATCCCCGATGGTATAAATGCCAATCTCGTGCATCCGCTTGACGGACTTTGGCCCCACGCCGAACAGATTGCCCACCGGCAGCGGCCACAATTTCTGTGGCACCATATCCTGCGTTAATACATGGATTTTATCCGGCTTTTCAAAGTCGGATGCCATTTTGGCCAGCAGGCGGTTGGGCGCAATGCCAATGTTTACGGTAAAGCCCAGCTCCCGGTGGATGCGGTCCTTGATGGTCTGCGCCGCCTGCAAAGGCGGGCCAAACAGTCCCTCGCTGCCGGTCATGTTCAAAAAGGCTTCGTCAATGCTGTACTGCTCAATATCTGGCGTGTAATCGCCAAAAATGCGGATCATAGCTTTGCTGTTTTTTACATACCAGTCAAAATCCGGCGCGGCAACGATCAAATTGGGGTATTTGCTGCGCGCCATAAACAGCGATTCCCCGGTTTGGATGCCGTACCGTTTGGCGGGAATGCTCTTGGCCAGCACCACGCCGTGGCGCTTTTCCTCATCTCCGCCCACCACGGCAGGCACGGTGCGCAGGTCCAGCGTTTCGCCGTTGGCCAGGTGCTGGATGGCCGTCCAAGACAAAAAGGCGGAGTTGACATCTACATGGAAATAAACGGTTTTGGCTTTGGGCAGCATGGTGCGCACCTCCTTTGCGGGGCGAAATTTCTGCTACCATCATACCATAAAACCACGGTGCAGAAAAGCCGGTCAAGAATCTTCTTTCCTTTTTGTGGCGGGCGCTGTATAATACAGATAAGACCTTCCTGCGGTAAAAATTTACAAAGAATAGGATGGAATATTATGCAGTATACCATTGAAAACGAATACCTGCGCCTGACGGTGGATACCCATGGTGCCGAGGCTGTGAGCGTTGTCAACAAGGCTACCGGAGCCGAAATGCTCTGGTGCGGGGACCCTGCCGTCTGGGGCCGCCATGCGCCGATCCTGTTCCCCTATACCGGCAAGCTGACCGGCGGCAAAATGATCGCCAAGGGCAAAGAGTATGCCGGCGGCCAGCACGGCTTTGCCCGCGATGTGGAGCATACCCTGGTGGGCAAGACCGAGACAAGCCTGACCCTGGTTTTGCAGGCAAACGAGGAGACCCGCGCCAAGTGGCCCTATGAGTTTGAACTGCGCTCCACCTTTGAGCTGGTGGAAAAAACGGTGCGCCACACCCTGGCGGTGTATAATCCCAGTGAACCGGAGCTCAGGTTCGGCATTGGTTACCACCCGGCATTTGCCATCCCGTTTGATGATGCCCACACCCATGCGGATTATGAGTTCCGTTTTGACGAGCTGGAAAGCCCCCTGTGCGTGAGCTGTCTGCCCAACGGCCTGCTGAACGGTACAGATTATCACTATCTGGCCCGCAATACCCGCACCGTGCCCTTGACGGATGACCTGTTTGACTACGACAGCCACTGCATGCTGAACCTGCGCAGCAAGACCCTTGCCATTGTGGAAAAGGATACCGGCCGCGCCGTGCGCTGCAACATTGAGGGCTATCCCTATGTGCTGATCTGGTCCAAGCCGGAAAAGCCCTACCGCTTTGTCTGCATTGAGCCGTGGCACAGCCTGCCCGGCGAGGAAAACGGCCCCCTAACCTGGGAGGACCGCCCCTGCGCCGCCGCCCTGCACCCCGGTGAAACCTGGTCCACCACGTTGTGCACCACCTTTGAACGGTAAGCAGGGCGGCGTCCCCAACGCCCCGGAACTTCCCTACAGAGTATTTTATAATGCGTGGCAAGCGTTAAAATGCGCTGTAGGGCGGGGTGCCCTCACCACGCCGCAACCTTGCCCTGCTGCGCATTACAAAATTTGTGACAATCCGCACACCGGGCCTTGCCGTATATTTTGCATCATTATTCACCACAAGCTTCCACATGGGAACCCCCTACAAAATACAAAAAATCCCCCGCACGCCAGGCTGTAACAATGGCCTGCCCGTGCAGGGGATTTCTCGATTTTATCTTAGGCAATACCGCATAATTCCCGCCTGACGGCTTAAGCACCGCTCCGGCGGCTGCGGCACGGCATCTGCGTTGCCAAAATGCTCGATAATGTCGGGTTGCGGTACCCGCATCGTGCTTCGGGGGCAAAAGCCCCTCGCACTCTGCGACCGCTGCCCCTGCTTCGGTTCGCTGTTTCCGCCACTGGCGGCGCTCACCTTTGCAGCATCCAGTATTATCGAGCATTTTGGCTTAGCATCTGCCGCACCTCGCTCGCCGTATCGGCACTTAGAATTATGCGGTATTGCCCTTATGCTTGTGCTTGGTTTAACCCGCTCAAAACTCCGCACCCAACGTTGCCGCCATAACGGCCTTGATGGTGTGCATCCGGTTTTCGGCTTCCTGGAACACGATGGACTGCGGGCCGGTGAACACTTCATCGGTCACTTCCATGGCGTCGCGGCCAAACTTTTCGCCCATCTCCTTGCCAACGGCGGTCTTGTGGTCGTGATAGGCGGGCAGGCAGTGCATGAATACGGCGGTCGGCTTTGCCTTTGCCATCAGTTCAGTGTTTACCTGATAGGGGGCAAGCGCTTCAATGCGCTCGGCCCACACTTCAACCGGTTCGCCCATGCTTACCCACACATCGGTGTATACCACATCGGCGTCCTTTACGGCATCGGTGTCATCGCTCAGGGTAATGGTAGCGCCGGTTTCGGCGGCAATGGCCTTGCACTTTTCCACCAGCTCCGGGGCAGGCCAGTACGCCTTGGGGGCGCAGGCAACAAAGTGCAGGCCCATCTTGGCGCAGCCAATCATCAGGGAGTTGCCCATGTTGTAGCGGGCATCGCCCATGTAAGCGAATTTCAGCCCGGCCAGCTTGCCAAAGTGCTCTTTGATCGTCAAAAAGTCAGCCAGAATCTGGGTGGGGTGAAACTCATTGGTCAGGCCGTTCCATACCGGTACGGTGGAATACTTGGCCAGCTCGTTCACAATCTCCTGGCCATAGCCGCGGTACTCAATGCCGTCAAACATGCCGCACAGCACCTGGGCGGTGTCGGCAATGGATTCCTTTTTGCCGATCTGGCTGCCCGTTGGATCCAGATAGGTGGAGCCCATGCCCAGGTCGTGGGCGGCAACCTCAAAGGAGCAACGGGTGCGGGTGGAAGTTTTTTCAAAGATCAGCGCAACGTTTTTGCCGCGCAGTACATCGTGCAGAACGCCTGCCTTCTTTTTGGCTTTCAGCTCGGCGGCAAGGTCCACCAGATATGCAATTTCTTCCGGGGTGTAATCCAGAAGGGTCAAAAAATCTCTGCCTTTCAGGTTCATGGGGTCTTCCTCCTGTCAATCGGTATCCTCAGCCGGGCAAAGCCCGGCAACATAGTAATGGAATACAGTCTATTATGGCACAGTGCGCCGCAAAATGCAAGAAAATTTTGCATAAATATTCTTTTACTTGGCATATTTATGCAGAACGGTGCAGGCAGCTACCCATAATTTGATTTCCATTTTGCCCAAAATGCTTGCATTTGCCGCCTAAACAGCGTATACTTGCACAGGCGGGCAGGAAAGCCCTGCCCCCGAGTATGCGCTGTACTTTGAAGAAAAGACGGCAGCAGGAGGAAATTGAATATGAAAAACCGTACCAACACCCGTTGGCTGACCCAGCTTGCCTTGCTGGTCGCCGTTCTGCTTGTCATGAACTATACGCCGCTGGGCTATCTGCAGGTCGGGCCGCTGTCCATGTCGCTGCTTACCATCCCGGTTGCCATCGGCGCCATGACGCTTGGCCCTGTTGCGGGTGCCATCCTTGGCGGTGTTTTTGGCACAACCAGCTTTGTTTCAGCTCTGCGCACCCCCAGCGTGATGAGCGCCGCCATGCTGCAGGCCAGCCCGGTGGGCACCTTTATTACCTGCTTTGTGGCCCGCGTTCTGGTGGGGCTTTGCGCCGGTTGGGTGTACATTGGCATCAAAAAACTGCTGCCCAAAAACACCAAGCTGTGCTGCGCCGTGGGCGCTGTGGCAACGCCGCTGCTGAACACCTTCTGGTTCATGCTTTCGCTGTGCGTGTTCTTTTTTAACACCGAGTATGTGCAGTCTCTCTGCGCAACCTTCGGCACCACCAACCCGTTCCTGTTCGTCTGCGCCTTTGTCGGCGTGCAGGCGTTGGTCGAAGCCGTTGGCTGCGGCATTGTGGCAACCCTTGTCACCGTTCCGCTACTGAAATTCCTGAAAAAGTAAAGGCAACACCGCACAATTCCCGCCTTACGGCTTAAGCACCGCTCCGGCGGCTGCGGCACGGCATCTGCGTTGCCAAAATGCTCGATAATGTCGGGTTGCGGTACCCGCATCGTGCTTCGGGGGCAAAAGCCCCTCGCACTCTGCGACCGCTGCCCCTGCTTCGGTTCGCTGTTTCCGCCACTGGCGGCGCTCACCTTTGCAGCATCCAGTATTATCTGCGCTTTTGGCTTAGCAGCTGCCGCACCTCGCTCGCCGTATCGGCACTTAGAATTATGCGGTATTGCCTAAAAAGTGAATGGCGGAAATCAAAGTTCGCGGTAGGTGACCTGTTCCATCAGCTGTTGGATGGTTTCCAGGCTGGCAGCCTGAGTACCGGTGCACATTACGCTGGCGGCACCGGCGGCAGTGGAAAGGCGCAGCGTTTCTTCCAGCGTCAGGCCGCGCTCTTCGGCAACAGCCAGGGCGGCGATGACGGCATCCCCGGCACCAACGGTATCCTTGACGGGAACACGCAGGCCGGGCACAAAGATGGTCTGCTCCGGCAGAACATGCAGCATACCGCGGCTGCCCATCGAGACGATGACCTTTTGCACGCCGGTCTGCAACAGCTCACGGGCGGCGGCGGTCAGCTCCTGCTGGCTGTCCAGCGCGCGGCCCATCAGGTGGGAAAGCTCCTCGCTGTTGGGTTTGATGAGGAACGGTTTTGCCTTAACGCCCTCCACCATGCCGGCACCGTCAGAGTCCAGAATGACCTTGGCACCTTTTTCGCGGCAGGCATCGCCCCACACGCGGTAAGTGTCGGCAGGAGCATTCACCGGCAGGCTGCCGGCCAGCACCACGATATCGTCGTGGCGCAGCAGCTTCAGCAGGTGGTCCAGCAGGCTTTGCAGGGTAGCCGGGTCCACGGGAACACCGGGTTCGTTGATCTCGGTGCTGGTGTGGGCGATGGGATCCACCACTTTCAGATTGATGCGGGTGTTGCCCTCAACGGGCAAAAAGTCACAGGTCATGTTCAGGCCGGACAGAGCTTCGGAGATCATCTGCCCGGTGCTGCCGCCCAGAATACCAAGGGCACGGCTGGTGCTGCCCAGTGCGGCAACCACCTTGGAGACATTGATGCCTTTACCGCCCGGATCGGTGCGGATGGAAGTAATGCGGTTTACGCCGTCCGTGGTAAAGGAAGGAATTTCAACGGTTTTATCCAGTGCCGGGTTCAGGGTGACAGTATAGATCATGAAAATGAGCCTCCTTATGGGGAGAAATGTCAGAATAAGGGCAGTGGCAAAGGCAATCGATAATTGTCAATCTTTTATCATTATACGCTGAATTGTGAAATATCGCAAGTAAAAGCGCGAAAATCAGAATAATCTTAACAAACTGTTTACACGGAGGAGAACAACATGGCACAGGGAATGGAACTATTGGATAACGGCACCAAGGTGTTTACCGGGCCGGGGGCAGCCTTTGGTACGGACGCCTTGCTGCTGGCCCGGTTTGCCATGCCGCGCCGCAAAGAAACAGCGCTGGACCTGTGCAGCGGGTGCGGAATCGTAGCGCTGGCCTGGCACGATGCCGGGCACCGCGGCCCATGCACAGCGGTGGAGCTGGATGCCGATGCTTCGGCCCTGTGCCGCCGTGCTGTGCAGGAAACGCCGGGTGCAGAGCATATTACCGCTCTTTGCACCGACCTGCGGATGTTCTGCAAAAGCGGCCCGGAACAGGGGAAATATGACTTCGCCGCTTGCAACCCGCCCTATTTTACCGGCGGATATGTCAGCCCGGATGCCCGCCGCGCCACGGCCCGGCATGACGGCAGCTGCACGATGCAGGATGTTGCCGCCTGTGCGGCCCGTGCCCTGCACGATGGCGGCAAGCTGGCCCTATGCCACCGCCCGGAACAGATGGCGGCGGTGTTTGCCGCGCTCTGCGCCGTTGGGCTGGAGCCCAAGCGGGTGGCTCTGGTGCGCAAGGATGAACACAGCAAACCCTGGCTGTTTTTGGTGGAAGCCCAGAAAGGAAGAAAGCCGGGGATCCGGTGGGAGGAGGACGTTTTAACGGGGAATGGGGTTAGGTACGGGAGATGATAGTTAGGGCAATACCGCATAATTCTAAGTGCCGATACGGCGAGCGAGGTGCGGCAGATGCTAAGCCAAAAGCGCAGATAATACTGGATGCTGCAAAGGTGAGCGCCGCCAGTGGCGGAAACAGCGAACCGAAGCAGGGGCAGCGGTCGCAGAGTGCGAGGGGCTTTTGCCCCCGAAGCACGATGCGGGTACCGCAACCCGACATTATCGAGCATTTTGACAACGCAGATGCCGTGCCGCAGCTGCCGGAGCGGTGCTTAAGCCGCAAGGCGGGAATTGTGCGGTGTTACCCTAAGTTCTAAATGGATAGATATAAAAAACCGCCCGTCACACAAAATGTGACGGGCGGTTGAGTTTTAGGGGTTAGGTATCAGGATCAGCCGAACATGTTGATCAGGATGCCGGCGGCGACAGCGGAACCGATAACACCGGCAACGTTGGGACCCATGGCGTGCATGAGCAGGTAGTTGCGGGGGTTGTATTCCTGGCCGACTTTCTGGGAAACACGGGCGGCCATGGGAACAGCGGAAACACCGGCGGAGCCGATCAGCGGGTTAATCTTGCCGTGGGTGACAAAGCACATGACCTTGCCCAGCAGAACGCCGCCTGCGGTGCCGACACCGAAAGCAACAATGCCCAGAACAATGATCTCAACGGTCTGGATGTTCAGGAAGGTTGCGGCATTGGTGGTGCAGCCAACGCTGAAGCCCAGGAAGATGGTGATGATGTTCATCAGTTCGTTGCCGGCGGTCTTTTTGATACGCTCAACAACGCCGCATTCCTTCATCAGGTTGCCCAGCATCAGGCAGCCAACCAGGATGGCGGCATCGGGCAGGGTGAGGGAAACGATGATGGTAACAATGATCGGGAAGAGGATCTTCTCAGTCTTGGAAACCTTGCGCGGGCTTTCCATCACGATTTGACGCTCTTTTTCGGTGGTCAGAGCTTTCATGATGGGCGGCTGGATAACAGGCACCAGCGCCATGTAGCAGTACGCGGCAACCGCGATGGAACCCAGCAGGTGCGGGGCCAGGCGGGTGGTGACGAAGATAGCGGTCGGGCCGTCGGCGCCGCCGATGATGCCGATGGAAGCGGCTTCCTGGTTGGTGAAGCCCAGGATTTTGGCGCCAACGAAGGTGAAGAAGATGCCCAGCTGTGCGGCAGCGCCCAGCAGCAGGCTGGACGGACGTGCAATCAGCGGCTCAAAGTCGGTCATGGTACCGATGCCAAGGAAAATCAGCGGGGGATAGATACCCAGCTTGACGCCTAAGTAAATATAGTCCGCCATGCCGCCGGATGTACCCAGCAGTTCCCAGTTGATGTGCTGCGTTTCGTTGATGAAGATGTCCATATGGAAGATGCCGTCCAACGGCAGGTTGGTCATCAGCATGCCGAAGCCGATGGGTAGCAGCAGCAAAGGCTCAAACTGGTGGACAATGGCCAGGTACAGCAGCACGCAGGCCACGCCGATCATGACGGCATACTTCCAGCCGCCCTCGGCAAAGAAGATCTGCGCCCAACCGGAGTTGGCAAAGATCTCAGCGATGTTGGTAAAAATTGCTCCCATTGTTTCGTCCCCTTTCCATCACATAAACGGCGTGGTGTTCTGGGTAACGCCGGCGTCGCCCCAGGCGCCGCGGCGGGAACCAGTAGCCGTCTTTTTCTGAACGCGGTGAATGCCGCGGATGGTCAGGTTTTCACCCAGAGAGGCAACGGCTGCAGCAATGGCAGC
>ENA-UEQR01000261-UEQR01000261.1-human-gut-metagenome-genome-assembly--contig:-NODE-261-length-36094-cov-54.663437_pt1 | contig 36094 bp, 41 predicted proteins | sample MGYA00242944_ERZ507941 | MGnify/ENA primary metagenome ERZ507941 (study PRJEB26167, sample SAMN06115398) | human gut metagenome | host: Homo sapiens | place: China:Chongqing | collected 2016-06-23...
TGATCTCGTCCCTCATCTGGGTGAGACCCTCAGCCAATATCTGTTCCAGCTCTACCGCCATTTGTTTCTGGGTTTGCGAGCATTGGCTTTCTGTTGAGCCTTACGCTCCAGTTCCTTGTTCAATCGCTCCCGGAAGAGGTGGCTCTGCAAGTTGGTGAAAAGGAGGTTGTACACCTTTCCGTATTTCCATTCCAGTATCTCGTCCGGGTCCTTCGAGTAGTCTTTGGCCAGTGCAGTGATGGTAGCCATCTCCCCAACCACCAGAGAGAACTGAGCAATGCCGGCTGCCTTCTCCTCGGCACTGGGCTCGTACTTGAGCTCAGTCTGTTCCCGTTCGATCCAGTATTTAATGCCCATGAGAACCTCATACCAGTACTCGACAATTTCTGAGGTATTTCTCAGACTCCATTTGACCCCAAGACATTGCATTCCTTCCTTCATCTTGTCGATGTCAGTCAACTCCTTGTCAGTGATGATCCGGCCAAGCTCTATGCGTTGGCCGAACGTCATCTGACCGCCTTGTATGTCGATTCGCTGTATCATACCATTGTATAAATATCACGGAATGTCCAGACGTCTGGGAACTCTCCCTCAGGTTTTACCTTGATTTTAGTTACAATTAAGTCTTCTGTGTCCGGGAATGTGTACTCTTTGAGTTTCCATTCTCCCCCTGCATATGCTGGGATTAGGGGTCTTCCGCATAATATGCTTCCATACGGGTACAATGCCGTGACCAGGTTATTCGGAACAGTGTTAGTGCTTATAGATTCGGAGCCTACAGACTTGTCAACGGGTTTTGATTCAGTATTTTCAAAGGTTATCGTAATCCCCCGCATGTTAAACCCTTCGTGGATGATGTCTACCAGCCTGACAGGTTTAGGCTCGGGTGGAGCAGGAGGAATGGGCTTATACGCATCGAGACACCATTCTTGCGTTACAGTTAGCTCCAGTCCTACGCTGACCTCGTTGGCGTCGAACCGAGGAGACGGATACAGAATCCTAATGGTGTTGAATATTTCCGGATGTCTGAGTCCCAATTCCGAAGTCTTCAAGAGATACAAGAATGGCCGAACCATCTGTTCCTCAATTTGATTCTTCAACTCCAGTCGTCCGATGGTGGGCGAGTTTTGGCTGAACTTCGTGTCCCCCTTGTAGGCATCGTTGGCCATCGGCTCGAACTTGCAGAAGTATATCTGCATGATGGTCCTTTGCTTCTGGTGCCCTCTGTAAGGAATATCATAGTAGCCAGTGGTGGGCTCCTCAACATAGACGAAGTCGGACGATACCCGATTGCCGTCAGAGTCTGTAACAAACCTCTCCATCGTGTCCACTTTGACATTCAGCATTCGAGCCTGGTCACACTCAAAGACGGCCAGAGGGTTGATCATCTTGACCATGTTGCGGATAATAGTTAGGATGTCCAGTATCATCGTTTTGCGGGGATTATGATTTTGGCGGACTTCATGCCAGTCGCCTTCGGCTTTATCTCAAATATCATTCGCATGATGAGCATGTCCAGGAAGTCCGGAGATCTGCCTAGGAGCTGCTTCATGGTGTCCTTGGAAATGAGCTCTCGCTTCTGCTCAGCGGAGTTCGTGTTCTTGGACTTGAGGACCGTCATCTCTTGCTTGATCTTCTCCTGAACTTCGGGAGAGCAGATGATGTGGATCTGGCGCTTGTTGATGAGCTCCGCCAGCTTGAATGCGCACTCCGACTTGATGTTGTTGTACGTCTTGGAGTCAATGGCTGACTGTCCTCCGTGAAACTCCCGGATGCCTTTCAGGTAGCTCTCCAAGTAGAACCCAAGTCCGTCAGCGTCAGAGACGATGCTGGACCGGGGGACTTTCAGACCAGTGGCCAATTTAGCGATCTTCTCCTCCATCTCCTTGCCTTCCGAGAAGCCTTTGGCGACTGGAATCCGACACACCATGCCATCCCAGGTTCCAACCACCCAACTGTCTCGTCCTTTCCCGGCAAGGTCAGTGCTAATGAACCGATTGCCCGTCGGGAGTACGAACTCATTGCTGAACATGTCGCACACTGCATCATAGTCAACCAGCCAATTCGGGTCATCGTCATACTCCCAGTTGCCAAAGACCAGTCGCTCGATCTGCGACTGGGTCAGGTTGCGGAGAAGCCCCTCAATGTACGTGTCTGGGAGAGTCTTGTTGTCCTGGGGCAGAGCTTTGACGAACCGACGCCAAGGAGGCAGCTTGTTCTCCTTCCATGGCTTGTAGTAGTCCGTGTAGAGAAAATTGTTGGACGGGTTGCAGGTGATGAGGAGTTTGGGAGCCAGCTTGTAGACGTCATTCTTCCAACGACCGATGGAAGCCTGGAGGTTGGTCTTCGCCTCGCGGATAAACTCGCCACCCTCCTCAATCCATCCCCGAGTCATCTGCATGGAACCGAACCTCTCGTACATGGGGTCACTGGGGTTATACTTGGCGTCGATCAGGTAGATGCGGCTTTTGTTGTACAACTCGAAGAAGTTGTATTGGCCATTAAAGTGGTAGTAGTTCTCCGTGATGCCCCAGTGGGTAAATACCTCGTAGATGGAGGGAATAGTGTACCGGACCAGGTCGGCAGCCGTCTTACGCGCAATAAAATAAAATGTCTCCGGGTAGGTGAGGGCATCGCCGGCTATCAAAGAACACCCGAGGTAGGATTTGCCAGCACCTTTCGTGCCGGCATACAGAATGTCAGTGACCGAATCATCAAGCCATAACCGAGCCACTTCCTTCTGCTTCTCGTTGCCTTTGGTGTCAAATTGAAGCCGGCGTCCCATTTTATTTTACCTCCATTCCTGTTATCTGTTCGAGAGTGATGCCTCCCGTCAGGTTGACATTGGTCTTGCGTCCTTGAAGCACCTGGATGAGGCTGGCAGCGTACTTGCCAACCAGTGCTCCCTCAATCTGCTGGGAGTTGATGGCATCCTCGATGGTACCACCAATTGCAGCTGCTACCGGATCCCCCGTGAGTTCCCCGTACTCAACAGGATTTAGTCCAGCGAACAGCCTAAATGATTCGACGGTCATCGGGCGGGAAATGTAGACGCTACAGTCTTCGCCATTCTTATTCTTGTGAGCCTGGGAGAAATAGTTATCCTGCATGAATTTGCAATACTCAATGAATGCAAAGTAAAGCTCCTCCGCATCGGTGGGCTTTACAAATTCTCCGGCGTCTCGCCTTTTCTGTCCCTCCTCCATATAGGCGAGCGGACTCATTTTATATGTACTTCGTGCCATGCCTCAAATATAATCAAACCTTATACAAATTAAAAATTTATTTCTGCACAACAATCCCCGGAGCGTTTGGCCCCGGGGATCTTTAATTTATTCGCTTACGCGAATGAGGGTCACGCCGAACCACAGGAACTTGACCGAAATGCCATTCGGCCAAATCATGCCTTCGTGGACCGTGGCGATGGAAGGGGTCCAATTACAGTACTTGGTATTGATCTCCGAGTACAAAGCCCAGTTTTTCCCGAGCTGCTTAAAGTGTTTTGTTTTCATGTTTTTTTAATTTTAATATATCTATAAGGGTCTTGGGGGAAAGGTTCCCTAAACACCCTCCTAAATCACAAATGGAGAGGGTTTTCGGGAGGACCAAACAGTTTCAATTCCGTATGCGTGAGTGCCGTCCAGTATTTGTGGGGTCGGGAGAAGTCCCAATTTGGCACCAATTCTACTGGACCAATTCTACTGGACCAATTCTACTGGACCAATTCTACTGGACCAATTCTACTGGACCAATTTGGCACCAATTCTACTGGACCAATTTGGCACCAATTCTACTGGACCAATTTGGCACCAATTCTACTGACTCTGTCAGTTCTACTGACTCTACTCGCCTACGACTTCTTTTTGAACTTTTGAATCCGTCTCTCCGCTCTCTCCATCTGCTTGATGGATCGATCCAGTTTTCGTCGGGGGTTGATCCACCATTGGCGGATCCCGCCGAAAATCGCGAACAGGCCGATAATGGCCAACAGATAAATTGCAATCATTTTCTACACCTCCTTTCTAATTTGTTTTGTAATTTGCGGACCTCAACCCAGTCCTCGTGCCGCATCCATTCCGGACGGGACAGCAGACTCTGCTGACCCCGTGCTATTTGCATGGTGGTCTTTTTCAATTTGCGGGCGTAGTCCAGTACCTCCCGCTCCTCTTTTGAGTAGATTCCAAGCCATCGCCGGAACACTCCAATTTTTCCTGTTGGGGGTAGCCCCAATTTCTCAGTTTTTTCCATATTAAACAGTGGGTGGAACAATAAAATTTTTATTGTTCCGGCCCCTAAGTGATTGATATTCAATGGTTTGGGTGCTTTTCATTGGGGGGACCGGAACAATTGGAACAATGGTTCTGTGCACTCTATTTGGTGATTTCTCATTTCCTAAATTGGTCATAATTTTCCTCATATTCCCTATTCAGGTTTTCCTCCTATATTATTGTTCCAATTGTTCCGGGGGGGGTTAATTCATTGATATTCAATCAATTAGGGCCGGAACAATCATTGTTCCACATTGTTCCACATTGTTCCGGCCCTAAGTGATTGACTATTAATGATTTGATCATTTTCATTGGGGGGGACCGGAACAATGGAACAATGATTTCACCAACTTTTTTTGGGGGGCCTGTCGAGATTTTTGCCAAAACCATGGTTTTATCAACTTTTGGGGCCGGGGGTCCCCGTGATTTGGGAACAATGGAACAATGGTTTGACCAACTTTTGGGGCCGGGGGTCCTATTCACCCGTGGATCCGAAGCCCCCCTGTCCTCTTTCAGTCGATTGCGGGAAAAGCTCGGCTTCCGACTCGAGAACTTCCACCCCGACATAGACGATCGGCATCACCAAACCTTGGACCAGCTTCATCCCCGGCTTGAGGATGACGATCTCCTTGCCGACATTCATGACGTGCAGATGGATTTCTCCTTGGTAGTCTTCGTCAACCACGCAGGCTCCGACCTGGAGCTGGTGCTTGGTGGCAATACCGCTCTTGTTGAACATGATGAGGGCACACCCCCGGGGGATTTGAGCTTTGATCCCGGATGGAATGTTGATGCTTTCGCCCGGCCAGATCTGTTTGGCTTCGAAGTCTTCCGGGATGTAGAAGTCCAGCCCGGCGGACAGACCCGTTCCTCTGGTCGGGGTCTTGACATTTCTTACTTTTACGATTTTCATTTTTTAAAATATTTTTCAAGACGAGCTCGGTGTGTTGTGCCTGATGAGAGTGATGCTCCTTCTATGAAATTATACCGAGTGTGAAGAGGCAGCTCCTGGAATGCCTTCTTGAACGGTTGACCATCCGATTCAAATATCTTGCCCGCGGGATTTCCGGGGGTGACGTCTTTCATTTTTCGGGACTTGATCCACCACAGAGCCTCTTCCCGATTTATGGAACGTATGGAGGGTCTAAGGGATCCATTACGGAGTGTCATTTTGAACCACTGAGCCTCCGTGTTGGAGTCATCTTCTTTAAACCATACCCGGTAATATCCAATAGCTATTGCCATAAGTTGTAGAATATTTCGTGACACTTCTTGCGGTACGCCATCGGATCCTGTCGGATGCTCCGACACTTGAGAGGCTCTTTGGGTCGGTCGAGAATCTCCTGAGGCAGGACGTCGCTGAAAGCATCTTTGAGAATGCGCTTGTGAGTTCTGTCCTCCCGGGGCAAGCGAAGAGCGAACCTGACAACGTCATGCCCCAGGAATGGCGACCGGAGTTCAACTGTGCTCCTCATGGAGGCTCTGTCCAGTCTGGGCATGTGGTAGAACGGAAGCTCCTGGAACACGTCTGAGAGCTGGGAGTCGTAGTCATCGACTCGGCGATAGCCCCCGAATAATTCGTCAGCTCCATCCCCGGTCAGAATGACCTTCTCCCGAACTTTCTCCATCAACCTGAACTGAGGGATCATGGAACCCAAGTCGATGGGGGTTTCGTTATAGCGGAGACACCTCTCCAGGCAATCATCATCGGGGATAGGGCCAAGAGAGGTGATAGAAACCCCTAAAAATTCGGACAATAGCATGCCAAATTTTGATTCATTATTCTCCACCATATAGAGATTAACCCCCAGACCCATTCGATGGAGAATAGAGGCAACTATGGATGAATCCAGTCCTCCAGAAACCAAAGCTCCGACCGGGACTTTAGAGTACATTGCCCGGCGTTTTACGGACCTCTCGACCAAGCCCCGGAGGACTTCGGCGAACTCGGATTTTGCGAAATGGCTCCGCTCCCCGATCCCCCATCTGTAGTAGTCCCTCCGGATAATGGTGGGCTTCACCTTCATGTCATCGAAGGAATAGACAGTATTCGGCATAATACGCTTGACGTTATTCCATGGAGTTCTGTCATCCCAGTTGTACCCCCATTTGAACACTTCCGACTGATAATACCGGTCGAAGTCTCGGAAGTCCGACACCAACGGGGTTATCTCCGAGCAGATTTCCCCGAATTGGTTGTAGTAGAGTTGCTTCTTTCCGAGGGGGTCGGTGAAAGCAATAATTTGACCCTTCCGGTACCAACATATTGCCCACATGCCATCCCAGTTGTTGGCTTCATAGATGATGTCTTCGAGACACGAGGATCCAAACAGGTCGCGAAGATACTCGACGTCGCTGGAATACCTCGTAGGATAGTTGTAGATCTCCCCCACGTAAAGAAGCCACCCATTGTTTCCGGCTAACTCTATAGGCTGAGCCAGGCCATCGCCTGGTTCAGTCTGAATGGGCAAACGGACATGACCGAGAAACCATCCCCCTTCGGCAATCTGGGCGGATTCAATGCCCCTATGCTGTATCTCATCAATGACGTTAGCCCTTCTTGTTATACTTATTCCACACATATCACTTTAGTTTGTTTCTGAGAGCGTCCATGAGACAAACGATCCCTATTCCGACTATTACTGCTATTGCCAGCCCAATGATGATGGGTTCCTCATTTCCTCCTGACATGTCTTTTCTTCGAATTTTTGAGGATCTGTTGTGCCTTTTTCTCGATCCAGTCGAAGTAGCACTTGCTATCCATGTGGAGTCCTGTCAAGATTCTCGAGCATCCAGGGCAGAATATGCAATCGTCATATTGCTGATGAGCTTTAGCTCTTGCTTCGTCTATAGTCATAACTTAGTATATTACCCATTTAGAAAGGTCATCGTTGTATGCATGGAGGGACCCAGCGAAGTAATGGAGAGAGCCCTTCTTGAGAGAGGGATAGGTAGCTGCGAGGATGTTGAACACGTAGTCCATCATGGCCTCCGTCAACCAGATGTCAATTGCGAAGTGCTTGAAGAAGTCATTGCTCCGAATGTAATATATCACGTGGAGCCGGTTGTTCCGGACGAGGAACTGATAGCTGACGGAGCAAGGTACTCGGGTAAGAGCCCCGGCTGTTGCCCGTGTGTCCTCCGGCTCGAAGATCATGACCATTGCTCGTCTGGAGTGCGGGTCGTCCCGGAGAGTCATGATGACATTATCCAACTGGTGGATCTCGGGTCCCTTGTGGAAGATGTGCAGACGCTCCGAATAGGTGTAGTCGAAGCGACCCTCCTGCCGAGTCTTGCTCACCAGCTTCTGCCACAAGTCCCGGCGGATCTCCCAGCTCTTACCCGGATTGACCCCGTTTCGGTCAAGCCGGTCGGAGAGCTCTGCTCGGCAATACTTCTCGATGAGCTCGGCCTCGTCTTTGAACATAAAGTCGAGCATCTCACGTTTGCCGAGATACGGCTTTGATATGACGAAGCTCACCCCGATGAGTTCCTTGGTGAGCCGGTCGTCCCCACTGAGCTCCTGGTTTTGGTAATGGTTGACCGGAACCGTGATGCCGGAAACCTTGAGCTCCCGATCCATCTCCCGGATCATTTCGAAACAGTCTTTGAATATTCTACCCATGTCAATATTTGGATTTAATGCGAAACACATTTACTTGATACTTCAACGACCAGAGCTCTTTGACTCGAGTCTCTGAGAGACCCAAATGCTCGAACATTATGACGAAGTAAGTCCATATCCACTTGAGCCGGTCCTCGAAAACTACCAAGTCAACCATGTACTGAGATTGTCTCCACTCTCTGTTCTTGAGACAGTTTGCTGTCATGCCGATGTTTCCGATTAAGGTAAGCAGATCTCCCGCAAAATCTTCGTCTTCCAAAACCTGTGCCCATTTAGGCATCGTCCAGTCGAAAGTGGGAGTCATGCCATAAAGCTGGTAAAGCTCCAACATGAAGTTGAATGCGTCAATCAGCTCCTCCTCAAAGTGCTCGCTATCGAGTTCCTCCTCGATAGCCTCCTTTGCCTCAGCGAGTTCCTCGACAATCTGCCAACAGAGTTTCTTGAAAAGCTCCTGATCCTCCAAAGTGTTGATGTCAAAGTTCGCGATGCGCTCCTTGAAATATGGTCTGTACATGAGCTGGAGCTCCCCCTGGAGGGCATAAATCTCTTCCCAGCTCTTAATGAATGGCTTAAAGTCTTGTGTGTTCATGGCTTGATGTTTGAGAATGGATTGTACTGTTCCGGATCGTTTTTGTGGGAGTAGTATACAGCTATTCTGCGTCCCTCTTCTGTGAGAACATGTTTGATCTCATGCACCTCGATGGGACTGATCCGGATGAAGTCCACAGCCTCTGAAATGGTTGAGAAGTACGTAGGTACTACTCCCGGAGCTTTTAACGGCTTGGGGTCCTCGAGTTCGTTGTTAATGGCCCCGATTGTGGCTACCATATCAAGGAGGTTGTCCTCCTTGTGCGCATTGGATTCACGTGCCATTTTCACTGCCACTTGGACCCAAGACACGTCAAGAGCGGTCAGAGGCTTACCGGTAATGACCGAGGCGATCTCTGCGGCCTTCTGGTTGCATTCCATGAATGGTCCGTACTGTCTCTCTTTCTCCTCCGACCGCTCATTGATGATTTGGTCAGCGTGTTTAAGTATGTTACTCATGATTTTTAGTATATAGGTTAGACCCCGGGGAGGGACTCGAACCCTCCTGTACCACTCCGGGGTGCCAAGTGGAGTGACGGCTCCACTTGGCGAGGAGTTCTGACTTACTCCTCAGCCGGTGCGTTCTCCGGCTCGTTCTGTTCTGCTTCGGGAGCTGCCTTGTCAGCCTTCTTCCGGCCGCGCTTCGGCTTCTCGGTCTCTTCAGGAACCGGAGCCATCTCGCCGAGCTCCAGGTCCTTCGAGTTGATGCCCTTGCCCCAGACGTGACCGTCGTTGGTCTTGATGCGGTACTGGATGAAGTTGTTGCGGGGGTCGAGACGAACTCCGATGATGATGCCGTCGGTCTGCTCCTTGGTCTTCGTGCAGATGAACTTGCAGAAGCGGCCGATGTTGGCTTTGGCCTTCTCGAGATTGGCTTGGGCCTCCTCTGCAGAGATCTCCTTCTTCAACGGGCGGGGTTCCCCGGGCTCCTTCGGGGTCTTTGCCTTGCGAGCCTTCTTCGGCTTCTCCTCGGCGACCTCGTCGTTCTCCTTGATGCCGTTCTCGGCTTTGTACTCTTCGGTCTCAGTGGCGTTGTAGACAGCGCCCTCCTCTGCCGGATGTTCCTGAGATGCTCCTCTCGATGCGAGTATGGATTCGATGGCGTCAAGCTCGTCACCGGTCTTGACCTTGGCCAACTTTTGAAGAACTTTCGAGCTGTAGCTCTTGTACTTTTCGATAAACTTTTCCATAGTGTTTAGTTGTTAAGTGTAGTGTAAAAGTAAGAAAAAATGTCCAATTAAAAAAATTTTTCACCAGAAAAATTGAAATTATTTCAATCCAATTCGACTGTGATTATGTCCAATATGTTGGAGGTCATCATGCTATTGACTGCCAGTAGAGCCCTTCGGATCCCCAAGTCCCTCATTGCTCGCTTTGCTTGAGCAATGGCTCTGGCTTTGATTCTTCCGTCGGGGATAGCTGCTTCGTAGCTGTTGTAATCCTCGTCCATTAATTCGTAGTAATATCGTTTCACTGTCCTTTTGTTTGTACTACAAATATACAAAAAATATTTTTATTCCTACGATAAAACGGGGAAAAGTAGAGGCTAAGCCTCTACTTCTTCACCTTTGTAATTTACGAATTTAGCATCCTGATAGCCGAAGAATCGGAGGGACCCGAGGTCTTTGGTTATCGTGTTCAATATCTGGGCGAGCTCCTGGTCGGAGTAGTCTTTGCAGGAGTTGACTGTGTCTACTGCCCAATAGTTCGACTGTCTAACTGAGGTGTAGCCCTTCTTCCCGACAGTTACTATGAAAGCGTTGGGCCGGTCGGATAACTTGTTCTCTTTGTTTCGGAATATGACCGAGACTTTTTTGTTGTTGGGACAAGCGGCTTTTGCCAGACTTTCGATTCGGTGTTTGTTTTCGTAGTTCATAGTGTTATCGTTTTGTTTGTATCACAAATATAATACTTCTGCGACAAATACTACGATGTTTTACGATATTTTTTCAGATATTTTTCGACCCTCGCTTTTACAGCTTCCATGAGAGCATCCTGCCCCCGGGTCTTCGCTTTCTGGGCTCTTATGACGTCCTGGTCCACTGTCTTCGAGCATACCAGTTTATTGACTATCACGACCTCCTTCTGTCCTTGTCGGTCAAGCCGAGCATTGAATTGTTGCTCCAGCTCGAGAGAATAGGTCTGCCCAAACCAGATGATGCGGTGTCCTCCGGCTTGAAGGTTGAGCCCATGGCCCCCGGAAGCCGGGTGCATCAAAAGAACCTGAATTCTGCCAGCATTCCAGTCAACGATGTCCTTCTCCGTTTTGAGTTCCCGGGGCTTATACTTGGCGAGAGCCTTCATGAGCCGGTCTCTGTCATGCTGGAAGATCCAACCTATGAGGACTGACTGTCCCCCGGCGTCCTCAATGAGTTCCTTCGTGGCTTCGATCTTCAACGTGTGCACCTCATGGGCCACTCTCTGTTCATCGTACACTGCTCCATTGGCAAACTGGAGGAGCTTAGTGGACAAAGCTGCTGCATTGACGGCCGGGATCTCCACTGAGTCCCCGAGCTGATCGATCATGCTGAGAACTTGTTCCTCCTCGAAAGAGTCATAAGCTTTTTGGATTTCCGGGGGCATCTGGATCTCGACTATGTTGTCGATTCGCTCGGGGAGATCGAGGTAGTCCTTAGCTTTCATGCTCATGCAGATGTCCCCTATCTTTGAATATATGCGCTCCTGATTCTCTTTGGATATGTCGTACGAATATACAATATGCCCGTTTCTACGTCCTGGCTTAAAGTAGTTGTCACGATAGTGTGATATGTATTTGCCCAAGCGCTCTCCCCGGTCCAGGAGGTACATTTGGGCCCAAAGGTCCATAAGACCGTTGGGTGCCGGGGTACCAGTCAAACCTACTACTCGGGAGAGTGAAGCCTGAACGTGCTTAAGAGCTTTGAATCGGATTGACTTGGGATTCTTGAAACTGCTGAGCTCGTCGATGACCACCATGTCGAATGGTAGGCAAGATCCCCCGTAGAGCCCGCATAGCCAAGCCACGTTGTCTCTTCCGATGGTGTATACGTCTGCCTTCTTGGCAAGAGCCTCACGACGTTGACGTTCTGTTCCGATGATGCGGGAAACTTTGATGTGCTTCAAGTGGTCCCATTTCTCGACCTCTTGGGTCCAGACTGATTCGGCTACTCTTTTGGGAGCTATGACTAATACCCGTCTGATCTCGATCTCTTTAAACATGAGCTCGTTGATGGCAGTCAGAGTAGACACTGTTTTGCCCAATCCCATGTCCAGGAACAGAGCACAGTGCGTGTGGCTTATTATGTGGTCAACAGCTTGTAGCTGGTATTGATGAAGATCATTCTCGGTCATATTCCAATGCTAACATTTTACAACCCATGGCCGTGTCTATCACCTCGACTCGAAAGCCCATTGCTTTCAGCTTCTGGTGCATTAATATCTGGATTTTTCTCGGCTTTTTGCCGAATGCTTTCAACTCAACAAAAACGACTTCGCCACCGGGGAACAGACAGAGTCGGTCGGGGAGACCAGTATTGTGAATTGCGGGGAGTTTCAAACACCAGCCACCGACTCTCTCCACCTCAGTGACGAGTCGTTTCTCAATCGAGCTTTCGCTCATAGTACTTTTGTTTTCCATATATGGGGAATCTTTTACTAGCCTTGCACGGCTCCCATTCGGGCATGCTCTTTAGCAAGTCATTTATTTCTCGAGTCTTATACCGGTCCATGTCCTCTCTGTTCCGCCCGAGACATTCGCACCATATCTCAGCAACACACACGTAGTCTCGGGGGGTAGTGCCTTTGGGGTTTAGTTCATCGGCCAGGAAGTCTCTTCTCTGGTAGAGATCCATCGAGTCCCAGTTGTCCGGGAGTTGACGTTCCAAGTACGCCTCAATGATGCCTTTCCGTTCATCCGACTCGCTGTGCGAGCTTTGCTCGTTTTTGGCTATTTTTTCTGCTTCATGGCTCAAATAGAGTTTCTCCTTGGATTTGTACAGGACAACTGCCTCAGCCCATATTTGGTCTATCTCGTCGTCCAGTTCCATGAACACGTCTTTTTTGGCATTGTTGGGGACCACGTCCACTGGCATGAAGCGTCTGTTGCCAGTGGGATCTCTCAGGAATTCGCTGTCGTTGGTGGTGCCGAAAAAGACGCATTGCCGGGGATATATCTCAGAAGTTCTGGCATACGCTGGTCGGAATGAGTCTTCGGACTTAGATATGAAATGCTTCACTGACTCAACCTCCGCTTTGCGGAGACCGGAGAGCTCAGCTATTTCAATAAGCCATGCCCCCTGGATCTGCTCGAGAGCCTCCTTTCCTTGGACTGTCAGGAATGTATCGCTAAACCAGGATTTTCCCAATTTTTTGATGAACGTACTTTTGCCGGATCCTTGAGGTCCTACGAGCATAAGCACAAGGTCGAATTTGACCCCGGGGTTCATAACTCGGGCAACTGCTCCAACCAGCATCTTGCGGATGGCTTCGCGAGAGTAGATATTGTCGTCAGCCCCCATGTAGTCAATCAGGAGTTTGTCTACCCGTTGGATCCCGTCCCATTTGAGGTCATTGAGGTAGTCCAGAATCGGGTGAAAGTGGTTGCGTTCAAATTCCAGAGCCATGGCATCGTCGATCTTTAGCGAGGACGTTATTCCATATACGCAACCCAAATAGTTCCTGACCCCGGAGTAGTCTACGTTCTTGACCGGCTCCGGCTTAACAACCCGACGCCATGGGAGATTCCTGAAAACGTACCTCTTCCCGTCAAAGTCGTTTTGTCTGAACAGTCTTTTGAACCGGGGATCGTTTGCAAATATGAGGTTGAGGTTGGCATCCGACGAGAGGTACGCTCCCCGAGTATCAACCTCCAGCTCCTTCATCCACTCGACGCTCTCAGCCTCCGGGTCAACCTCCTTTTCGACGACTTCTTCCTGAGTCCGATCATGCTCTGGATCGGCAAACTCGTACTTGGCACTGTTGATGTGGTCGTTGGCAATGGTTGTCTTAGTGTCTGGGTCATTGCGTACGAACTCCTCCATTGCTGACACACTTGGCAACTTCGACGAGGGATCCTTGACCTTGTCGTCAAGGTGGCCGAATTTGTGTATGCGGACCAAGTCAAACGCATTGCAAAGTTTACCCCCACACGGGTCAGTTCCATGATGGGAATAAGCGAACTTGTCCTCATACACGATCAGACCAGCCGAGGCGCTGCCTTTTGTGTAAGTGTATCGGCCCTCCAATGCTGATGGGACATAGGTGTCAGAGAGAAAAGTCTCTATTGCTTCGGGTATGGAGTACGTCCTACAGAACGCTCCTATGAGCCCCCTCTTTATGGTTGGGTCCTCCTGCTTCTTAACGGCTCTGTCGACAGCTTCGAAACGGGACGAAGCTGTGGGCCAAAGTGATGAGTCCTTCCAATCGGCATAGGAGTTGAGGATCTCGTCAGCATCAATCCATGGACCGTCCTGAACCTTAAAGTAGTAGTCCATGTCCTTCGGCGTAGAAGGCCAGAACATGAGTCGGTTGGTCTCGAAAGTTGAATTGTCGAAAAGGTCTATGCCGATTATCCCGGCAATTTTTCGGCTTATGGCCACATACTCATCAGCCGTGACTTCTCTGCTCAGTGGCATTATTAGTCGGTACCGGGGAGACGCATCTGAGTGTTTGTGAGTCCCATGCAGAACAGCTGCATTGTCAAACTGGAGAGTAAAGTCATCCCAGAGGTCTTTGTGGGCAAAGTCCAAGTCGAGTGTCATCAACTGTCTGTGGACCACATTGGCCGGGCTTCTTTTGCCCCCTCTCAGGTAGCCTCCAACGTATCCGCCTACGTCTTTTATTTTGAGCTGGTCCTCCTTGCTTGCAGAAACAAACTCCTTAAATGTTTCAGTGGTCTTGTTCTCCTCCCCGAGTCGACTGACCAATTCAGACCATTTCAGTTTCTTGTTGCTCCATACTTTTGATCTTGCGCTCAGTCCGATTGCAATATCAAGTTCCCCGTCGTATGTCATTAGTCTTTCTTATAAAATTTAGTAACGTACCCATCTGCTTTGAGAGGTAATCCCATTGGCAAGCAGTTCAGCCAAGGAAGATCCTCTCCCATAACTCTACACATAGTTTCCAGACAATCCCCGGCTCGGTCTTCGTCTACCTCTGCAATGGCTTCATCATGGACGTGCATTACTATTTCGAAGTCTTTCATAATGCTTAGTCTGTACATTGCTTCGGCGAGAAGATCCCGGGAGATTGCCTGGACTATGTTCTCCACCAGTTTGCCCCCGTAAGTCTCTACCTCAGTCCATCCTACTGACTGGACCATGCCGTCGTAGACAATGCCAGTCTGCCCGAACCTGTTGGGTCTCACCCGGGGATTTCTGTAGTATAATTTTCTCCCAGCTGGGAGAGCTATTGTCAAATTGGTCCCGTCATGTTCAAAGACGAGACAACTTACTTTCTTGGTTTTCCTGGTCTGGACGCACTCGATGGCCTTCTCGTTCACCTCCGCCCAAAACTCAACAATTTTAGGATTGGCTCTTCGCCAAAGAGCTACGATGGAGTACATTTCCTTTTTGGACAGCTTCTTGTCTCTGTCCATCGCCTCCATTGCGTTGACCGATCCTTCGTATCCGAGGGCCAATTCTGCCGTCTTGCCCCGCTGTCTGAGGTCCGATCCTTTCGTAACCTGCTCAATGGGAACCCCGAACATGAGTGATGCTGATGCCTCATAGATCTTGCCATGAGTGTTGAAGACGTCGAGTCGCCATTTCTCCTGGGCTAACCAGGACAGGACTCGGGCCTCAATAGCACTAAAGTCGGCTACTGCAAACATTTTACCCTCCGGGGCTATGAATGCTGTTCGAATGAGCTCCGAAAGGACATTCGGAATGCTGTCGTAACACATTTCGATAAGGTCGTAGTCTCCTTTCTCTACCATGCTTCTGGCGAGGTCCAAATCCTTCATGTGATTCTGGGGGAGATTCTGGAGCTGAATCATTCGACTCGACCAACGTCCTGTTCTGTTGGCTCCGTAAAACTGGAATAGTCCGTGGGCTCTCTGGTCTTTGGCAGCGCAGTTGAGCATAGCAATATACTTCTTAGTAGAAGTCTTCGACAAGGCAAGCCGTCCCCCGAGAACCTCTTTGACCAAGTCGGGAGCATCCGGGGTATTTTTAAAATATTCTAGAATCTCAGGTTTGCCAAGTGCTGGGAACTCGAGCCCGAAGTTGGTTTTGAGCCATGTCTTGAGCTGAGCTAAACTGTTAGGATTGTCCAAGCCCGTTAGCTCCTTCATCCGGTCGGTCATCTCCTCCGTGTACACCTCATCAAAAGAGATGGCGTTTCCGGCCATGTTGAGATCTATCAGAATGCCCCGGTCATTGATGCTCTGATCTACGAGGTAGTTCCGACGTTCGAACTCTGGAAATGGGAATTGGTCCAGCTGTTCCACGATGTCGCGTTCGGCAATCACGTCATATTCGGCATACGTCTTGAACTCGTTCCACTTGTCCGGGTCGTCGTCCGGCATGTTCCGGGTTCTCATACCGTTGGACTTAGTTGGCTTGCACGGGGAACAGAAAAACCGGATTAAAGCTTTACCGGTCGACTTCTTCCCGTGCTCCCCGAGGACCAACGCCTTGGAGAGTTCATCCAGAGCCAAAGGCAGTCCGCAATAGGCTGCTTTGGTCATTGAGCAATACAATTGATCGATCGGGATAGGTAGTCCTATACGCTTAAATACGAGTCTCTCAAATACAGCGTTATGAGCCCATTTCTCAATCCCCGGATCAGTTAAAGCGGAGATGAAATAGTCGGGGAGCTCCTCTCCTTTGACCAGATCTATCACCTGAACGGGAGAGGTGTCAAAGGCGAAAGACACTATAAGGAGCTGAAAACCCCCCGATTCTATGTATTTATAGGCGCCCGTGGACTTAATGTCCTCCGGGCTATATGTTTCTGTATCGAAATATAAGCGTCTCGGCATGTTAACTATTGTTAAATTTGTTGCTGGGCGGGGATTCGAACCCCTAATCCCAAATAAGACCCAGCATACCAACCTACATAAGGTCGTCGTCGTCGTCCCACGGGTTCTGGCCGAAGTCCTCTTCTGCCGAAGATCCCCCGGAGAGACGTTCTCCGTCAGCCAACTTCTGGAGGTTGTTCAGCCCGCAAGCAACGCCTTTGTTGCCATTGGTGTTGAAGGCGTAGAAGTTGATCGACGCCCGGCCATAGCATCCGGAGTAGAAATCCTCTTTTTCGATGATGGGGTTGAGGTTGACGTCCACGATGCCAGGACGGTTGTCCGAGTTGGCATTGACGAACATGTGCCCAGCATACTCCTGGTTGTCCGGTCTTTCGGTGTCCCCGTCACGGAGGGGGTTCTTCCACACGGGGGGAATCTTGCCACCCAATTTGGCGATGCCTTCTTTGAGAGCCATGTCGATGGCCTCCTTGACCCGAGACAGAGTTGCTGAGTCAGTCTTCGGGATGAGGATTGATACCGAGTATTTTGCTCGGTCGGAACCCTCCATTGCACGGGGTTCCCATACGTTGGCGTAACTGAACCGAACTTTGCCGGTTACTACTTTGGTTGTTGCACTCATAGTTGTGAAGTTTAGTTATTAGAAAAATCGAGTTTTGCTTGTTCAATTCCCATTGCCGGACGCTTGTCAGACTCGGGGACCAGAGTGGGTTTGCCTGGAGCTTTGATGACGAGGTCCCCGACCAGTGAATCGAAGTCCTTTTTGAGGAGCTTCTCGATTGCCGGGATTCCGGCCAGTTTGACAACTTGGAACTGATCCGGGGTGTAGTCGCATGCGGTAAGAACTTCCTGAACTGCACTCTCGTCAGTCCATTTCCGTATTGACCTTCCTTCGACTACCTTATATCCCGGGATCTTCTCGCCCGAGATGGCTTTGGAGAGCAGGTGCTCAGATACAGCATTTACCCATTCTTGGAGCATGGGGGCTTGCTCGAAAATCTGAGCGAGCTCCTCAGTGGTTAGGAGTTCGGGCTCTTTGAACTCGTGTTTGGCCAAGTCCAGATTGTGGTCTGCCATCTTGCGACACAAAGCTTTGACTTTACACCACCTGCACCAGTGCCCGACTTGGAGTTCCCCCTCCCCGGAGTAAGCAAGAGCTGCTTTGGGTTTCACTACCTCCTCACCCCATTTGTAGAGGTCTTCGGGGGTAATCTCCCATGACGAGATTCGCTCCTGGCGGGGCTGGACTATAGTCAACTTTACCATGTTGATGTCGTAGACCATCTCAAATTTGGACAATGCCCCAAGAGCATACAGCATCAGCTGAGCATTGTTCTCAGCGAAAACCGGCACGCCAGTGCCAAACTTGAGGTCTATGATCTCCATGACCCCGTCAGCGATAATGCAAGCGTCTCCAGTGCCGAATCCTTGTTCGACCCAAGCCGAGAAGTCCAGTCGCTCCTCCAGAAGAACGAGTGCGTCTTTGGTTTTCCGTAGAGCTTCCGTATATTGGTCCGTTACGTACTGGCAATAAGCCATTACGGGCTCATCCATGGCCTCAGTGTAGAGGTCACTCTTCTTCAGCTTCCTGAGTTCAGCAGACGTAACGTCAACAGGCGTTATGCGGAACCTCGCTCGGAGGTAACATTCTGCCATCTCGTGAGCCAGAGTGCCCTCTTCGGCATACTTGGAAGGCTTACCGGTTTCCTCAACTTTTTCCTCCAGTCTGGCACTGGGGGTGCAGTTGATCCACCGGTCTGCCTTTGATGCCGAAAGCATGGCGTGCTTACGAGATGAGTGATTCGGGGCTCCCATTACGCAAGGTCTTTGAGGAATTCGTAGAACGCGTCGTAGTTTCGGGCATCCAGTCCCGTCACATTCTTCGCTCCCAGTTCAGTGAGCTTTGCCCGGATAGCTTCGCGGTGATTGTCCACCTTACTTGCCAGGAGAGTCCGGATGTCCTGAATGGAGACAGCGGGGTCGGAACCCAAAGAGGAGTTCGCATCCATCGGCATGGGTTCGGACTCCTCCGTCTTCTCGGGGGCCGGAGCCGGAGCTGGCTTCTTCACGTCCTGTGCAGGGACTGATTTCTTGACGTCAGTCGTCTTAACTGTCACGGGATTTGCTCCGATAACCTGACAGATCTTGCGGACCATTTCGAGATCCTGAGTTTCTTCGAGGTTTGCCTCGAACTTAATTTCTACTTTCATTGGCTTGATGATTTTTGATTATGGTGTTCAGAAGTTCAATGTACTTGCTGAGAGGTATAGCCGGGTCATGAAGAACAGTTTCATGAAACAGGGACCCGAGATGGAACACCTTCGTCTCTCCTGTCTTGACTGATAACTCTGCTCTGTAGTTTCCGTTTGTCAGAATACATGTCTCTCCCTTAAATTCGGAGCTCCATGCTCCTTTGTAGAGGTTGTCAATCGATACCCCAAGCCAAGCTGCTAAACGGGAGACTTGCTCCGAATTCAACAAGGTTTTTCCGTTGAGAACCCGGTTGAGAGCTGCTCGGGGGAATCGGTTATCGGGGAACAGAATTTCTGCCACTTCTTGAAGCCTGAGCCCTCTCTGTTCAATTAATTCCCTGAGATTGATAGTCATTGTGTTGTCCATGTTGTTTATCCCAAATATAATCAATTTTCCCCAAATATTAAAATTTTTTCAATCTTTTTAATGAAAAATGTTTACTTGGTGAGGAGGTAGACCACCTGAGCAATAAATATGCTCCTCCTGCTGGGGTTGACCCGGGCATATACTTCTCGTAGAGGCTCAATGGCTTTCTCAAGCTTGAGGTCCTCTCCTTTCCTCTTCAACTCCTTGAGAGCCTTATAGACCCGGGTCCTTTCCTGCCATTCCCGAACTTCGGCTTTGTCGTTCCACCAACCAGACACGGGGACAAATTTGGAGCTGAGCACATAGGCGGATTTTCCGTCCTCTGAAAACGGCTGTTGAGTGATGGCTCCCGGAGTACAGTTGGGGTTGATCTTCTTCTCGAACGAGATGGGCTCCATGTATGTAGGCCCCTCCCCGGGAAGCTTGTCAATTTTCATGTAGTGGAATCCGAACTCGTCTTCATACTTGAATACTACGTATTTTTCGATCTTTTTCATGGTTATCTGTTTAAGGTTCTTGCTGATATTCTGCATTTCTCGCCGAAGTAGGTAAATGTCTGACCGTTAGCTGCAATGTCTTTCAGTTCAGACTCAGTATAAGACTCATACTCACCTTCAATATTGATTCGAGTGGCTCCTTGGGAGTTAGCCAAAGCTCTGAAGGAAGTGAAGACTCCCTCCACGTATCCCATTCGAGTGACGATAAGTACCGATTTTACTGTTCTCATAGTTGTGTAGGTTTTTGTTTACACTACAAATATAATACTTCTGCGGTAAATACTACGATAAAATCAGCATTTTTTTCCGTTTGTTTTGAGAAGTCCCATCATGGCAATTTCGAGAGGGTTGGGTGAAGCTGATTCTGACTGTCTTTGGGCTTTCGTCAACCTCTCCCACATTGAGCCAGCTTTAAACCCGATGAATGCCAGGAGCTTCTCCTTTCTTGTGAGGGGCTTGTCGCTTTTAATGCCTAACCGGTCAAGGATAGTCTCAATTCCCTCGTTGACAAAATCAGCCTGATTCCCGACTGACTCTCTGCTGATAACCCCGAGGAGAGTCTCTCCTACATTGCTGGGGTCTTTCAGCTCCTTGGATACGATTCCGTTGTAATAGTTGTCCGATTCGGGGTCCGGATCTGCCGGGAGGTCCCAGTTGAATTTTTTCATAATAACTGACTTGAATTTATGTTCTATTTTAACTCCATTACCTGATTGAGGGTTAACATTTCTGAAAGTTTTTCCTCTTGATGAGGTCCTGTACCTATTAATAAGTAGTTAGTATCTGTTCAGCCACTCAAGATATGAACCTACCCAATATTTACCGTACTTGAGCCTAAACACTTCTACGTCAAAATAATTTGGCAAAGTGGCTACATAGGCCTTAGCGGCCTCTCTGCTGGGGTGAAGTCTTTTGAGTCTCATAGCTTTATACTATCTAAAAATTGGTACTAATTTACCGCTGTCAATCGCTTCGGAAAGCCACTCGGTAGGGTACTGACAATCACGCTCCTTAATATAGATGAAGGTGGCATACTCCTCGATGGTAAGAACTTCGTTTTTCGTTGTAACTTTGTAGGTCTGTGTTTTCATTGTCTTATCCTTTTGTTTGTATCACAAATATAAGAAAAGTTTTTTGAAGTAAAAAATTTTTTGATTGAAAAATGAGAAAAAAGTTGGGACCCAAGGATTAAAACTGTTTGAACCCGTAGCGGGTTATTTTACGTGCCAAGGTTTCGGCATCCATATATCTCATTTCTAATTCAGTTCCTACCATGTGTACAAACGATCCTCGGAATGAATGTAAAACTTCCATCTCAGCTCCACTCTTAGTCCGGTATTTCTCAATGAAGTCTGACTCAGTTATGGGGTCAAACAGGTCTTCTTCGTTGTCTGCCCATTTTCGGGTCATCCCGTTTTCCAGGAGTACGTTCCTGAGTTCCGTAACGGTGCGGCAGAAGGTGTGGATGCCATTGTTGAAGGTAAGGCTGAATGCCCCGGAGGCAAATTTGTTTATCTTGAGTTCGAGTCCCTGTTTGTTGGTGTAAGTGATGGTTTTCATATTGTAGTTTGTTTTTGTTTGTATCACAAATATAATACTTCTGCTGCAAATACTACGATAAAATGCTGGAAAAATAGCAGAGAAACAATAAAATTTTTATTGTTCCGGCCCCTAAGTGATTGATATTCAATGGTTTGGGTGCTTTTCATTGGGGGGACCGGAACAATTGGAACAATGGTTCTGTGCACTCTATTTGGTGATTTCTCATTTCCTAAATTGGTCATAATTTTCCTCATATTCCCTATTCAGGTTTTCCTCCTAAATTATTGTTCCAATTGTTCCGGGGGGGGTTAATCAATTGAATATCAATCAATTAGGGCCGGAACAATCATTGTTCCACATTGTTCCACATTGTTCCGGCCCTAAGTGATTGAATATCAATGGTTTGGGTACTTTCCCGGGGGGGACCGGAACAAGTGGAACAATGATTTCACCAACTTTTTTAGGGGGGCCTGTCGAGATTTTTGCCAAAACAGGGGTTTTATCAACTTTTGGGGCCGGGGGTCCCCCTGATTTGTAAACAAAGAAACAATAAAATCATCAACTTTTTTAGGGGCTCATCCTCTTTGAGAACCCATATTCCCTACCATTGTTTACTGCTGGTCCCTGCCACGGGGGCCAATATCCCCGGCTTGGGGGACACAAAAAACCCGGGCTCCCCTAAGCCCGGGACGGAGTAGTTTCCTAAAATTTCCAGCTAAAGCCGACCTCATACCCCGATCGGGTCAGCTCCAAGTCCCGCACATAGGATATATCTACTCCGAAATTCCTGTAATATATGCCTCCCCCAGCCCCAACCTGACCGAATGAGTTAGCCGAAGCTCTCAGAAATGGGGACCATTTCTGGGACCTCGTCTCTTTGATTTGTTCCCGGACGGGGATATACTTGTATGCAAGATTCTGGAGAGTGTTGTATTGGATGGTAGCCTCCCAGTCAAATTGGCCAATTTCGGGGTCTTTGAAAAATGTTCCAGCGTATTTTCTTGTCGTATTCCAGTCCAATATTGTTCTTTTTACGCTCTCCAGAGTGTCCACTTCCTTTTGGTCCTCCCCAAAACCCTCTCCATTTGTGATTTTGGGGAGTGTTTTGTGAACCTTTTCCTCCTGGCCCTTATAGATATATATTAATTTGATTGGATTCCTAAAACCCTCCCATTTTGGAACCAAATCCGGGACTTTGACCTTCCCCTGAATTGGGGGTAAATCGACGTACTTTATAACGGTCTTTTCCTCGATTGTTTTACGCCCGATTATAAAGCCTATACCTACAAGAACTATTGTGCAGAGTACTCTCTTTAGTAAGTCCATACCGTGTCCTGCGGGAGGGTTTTAGAAGCATCTACGTGGATGAAATTCCCGTCGATGCCTATCCTCCGGATCCGCAATGCAATGGCTGCCTGGAGGATCTTCATCCGATTGGGGCCCGAGGCACACCGGATGTCCACTGCCAAACCTTCGGTGTGAGCACTGTTGCCGGACCGACCTTTTGCCTTATCGTGTTCTTTGGAACGATAAGCGCAATTGAGGACGAGGGGGATGCCTGCCTTTTCCCGGAGGTCGTCCAGGAGATCGAGAAAGTCCTGGTCCATGTCTTCGATGGAGCAGGACGGATTGCATCGCTCGAATTCTTCGGGCTTAAAATACTTACTTGTCTTCATGGCATTCAAAATCTATTTGAGTCTTCTTGCTGACTGATCTCTCCATGTACGACCGGAGAGCCCTGAATATGGGATGATCTGAGATTATAGCTGAATTTTCGAGAAAGCTCCAAAACTCAGTCCCGACTACAAAAGCAGCGAAGAAGTTGGCAAGGTTGAGACCCCCCAAGTTCGGGAGGACATACACGTCAAGCATGTAGGCCATGCCGATACCGATAATGCTGAGTCCCAACTTCCAACAGGTATCCCACATTTTCTCGCTTTTGAACACATATTTTTGATGAGCTCGTTTGTGACGTTTGTAGTCAGCAATATTTCCAGTTATGAAATCGACGATTATGGCAATACAGACACAAAGGATGAGGACCTGGACCGGGGCCAAAAATCCCCAAAACCCTACAATGCTCCCACATATCCATTTTCCAGCTCTCATGACTTCTTCCTCCATATCTGTTAAACTTATAGTTTATTACGTCCTATAATCATTTTACGAGACGGGGACTCCTTGTATTCAGTACATGTAGTCAGTAACCGCAGAGCTTTAAGGTGATTTATAGCCTTCTCGAGGTAGGCTTCCCCGATGTTCCGTGCTTCGTTCGAGCTACGGATGATGATGTTGTCTTCTACTCGAGTGCTGAATTCGCCATCTTTGTACCTCACCCCGAAGGCAGTGGGATTGATTGGATTGTTGACGATGAATCTTGAATATGCAATGTATGCAATGGCGATCTTGAGGCCTTCGCTTCTGCCATCCCCCGAACAGCCACCGTCATAATATCCGCCTTCCATGGCGGCGGTGTACTGATCTTTTGTAATGGTTACGTCCCCGTATTGGAAAGGTCCGGGGCCAGAAAAGTCTGTCTCGTCGAGCCATCTGTAGAGGTTGGCTCCTATGGCATCCACCAGTCTGAGGGTCTCAGCCTCCCGGATGTATGGCTCCAGTCTGGCCGGATCGTTGATGTTCTCGGCTATCGGCCGGACATTCCGAAGGTCGCTATAGTTGAGTATCATCGGGCATGAGTTTTATAATCTCCTCGTCATAAAGCCCATAGATGAGCTTGAGCATGTTTCTCTTCTGAACAGTGGAGAGCATCTGGTCCCGGATAATCTCCAGTACCTGAGTCATGTTGTCCTTGCCAATTCTGTCTGCTATAGACTCGCCGGCATTGTAAGTGAGAGACTGAATAGCGAAGTCGGGATTTTCCAAAGGAGCCCACCAGTACTCAAAGATCGATACGAAAGTCTCCTCCAGCTGCTGACGCTCCCGGACTGTAACAGAGTTGTAGTACTTGTAGGCATTGGTCATGAGATCAGCCCCAAAGTTAGCCCCCACGTCAACAGCTCGAAGAATGGGAGGCTGCTTGAAGGCTTGACCAATGTTTTCCGGGATGACTCTCTGCGTTACTTCGAATGCTTTGTCGTAGTTCTCCCCCGAGAATCTTATGAACTGGGGCACCTCATCTTTGGACTTACACTGGATGTACCACAATTGTGAAGTGTTCTCATCTCCTTGAAATTTGTTAAGTTCTTCTTGGGTCTCATTCACTTGAGACTCATCTTGAGTCTCGTCCTTGATGTCTACCAAGATCCCAGCTGACAAGAAGTTGGAGCATGCGTTTCTACCGGCTACATTGGCAAGTGCTTCCTCAGTTCTCATGTCCGTCATCTCAGCGATGAATATGGGGATTGGGTAAGAGGGGCTGCCTTCCGAGTCCCCGGAGAAGTAGAGGATCTGGCCATTGTAGTTGTCCCAGCCGCCAGCCTCTTCCACCTGGTTGAGAATGACCTCCGGATCCGGGTTGAAGAGGTGAAACCACTCAATGTCAGACGGTGACCACCGGGACCTCGTCTTGTCTCGGTGACCCCAATCCGGATGGTATGCCGTCCGGCCAATAAACCCATTGTCATCCGCCTTCTCCAGTCGGAGGGATTCGAATGGGATGTGGTGGATCGAGCTGACTCGGAAATTCATGTTATAGTTAACATGAATTGCAAATCCATGCCACACCGTAAAGTCTTTGCAAACCATGCGGAGGATCTTGTCAAGCTTCTCCCCTTCTTTGTTTACCCGTAATCTGTAAATGCCGGGATCCTTAAACCCATGACCGTATACGAAGTCATTGTATATGCTCACACAGGCATTTCCGGTCTTTGAGGCTTGAACAATCTCGCTGACCGTCTGGGGAAAATCATTGGTATCTCCGTATGTCTGGATGCCATATTGCCTCCAGTCCCGGGATACGAACTGAGGAGCTGATTTGATCTGTGCAACTTTCATACTGGCATAATTTTAATAGTAGGAGGGACGGGAAGCGACCCCGTCCTATTACCAGTCCTATTTGGACCCTCCTTTTTTGGCTCCCTTCTTGGGAGCCTCTGAAACGGGATTGACTATCCGGTTGTAAGCCTCTTCGATCTCCCCGGCAGACATTTGCGAGTCTGCATAGGCTTCTTTGATGGCTTCCAGATCCATCCCGGCGTCGATGAACTCCTTCACCTCGGTGTCGATGTCGGCGGTCTTCTCCTCGGTCTTCTCCTCGGTCTTCTCCTCGGTCTTCTCCTCGGTCTTCTCCTCGGTCTTCTCCTCGGTCTTCTCCTCGGCGGATGCCGAGTCGAGAATGGCATGGATTGCCTCCATGGCTTTGGAGTACTCATCGAGCTTGGCGTTCAGCTCGATCTGTTTCTTGTTCAGCTCTTCGAGTTCGGCTTTGACAGAATCGATCTGCTTGCTCAGAACCTGAGCCTGACGCTTCTTGATTTCCACGTCCTTGTCCGGCATCTCCTTGCCATAACGAGACATGAATTTCTCCAGTCGGTCGTTCAGGTCTTCGGGAACTCGGGTGAAGTACGAAAGAGCATCCTTGTTGAATGCGATGTGGTACAGGCAGAGATCCTCCGTGATGTTCCTCGGGGTGAGGATCTTGCTGAACTCTTTGTTGATCGGGTCATGGAGCAGAGTACCTGCTCGGAGTTCGTAATCGGGGTGTGCTACGTTTTTCATTTGTTGTTCTGTTATTCGTCTTAATGCTAAGTCGGCTTCGATCAGGCAGAAGCCGCATCGGGAAACTGACTTATTCAAAAAGTATCGAGAAAGTTCATCTACTTCTCGATGGAGAGCGGGGTTCTTTTCCAATTCCAATGTATGGGCCCGATAGGCTTCGCCTTTCAGGGACCCATACTTGGATTGGTAAGCTCTCAGTCTTTCGAGCATGTCAGTCATGAGTGCTACGGTTTAGATCCTTTGGTCAGAAGCCCGTTTACCATGAGGTCTGTGGTGGCTTCGTCCGTGTCGAAGAGGCTCATCGGGAGCGAACCTTCCTGAGCGATGGTGCCGTTGGCCAGAGTTACCTGGTATGCGACGCCGTCGGTCATTTCGGTAGTGACCGTGATTTCGGTGAGCTCCAGACCCGAGTCCCAGCCATACACCTCATACTTGGTGTCTCCGTTGTCGCCAGTGTCGTTGTTCTCGACGATAGCGATGACGCGGGCATTGGTCAGGCCGTTTACGAACTTCTTGGCTGCTTCCGACTTCTTGAAGATTCGGACGACCACGTTGTGCTGGTGGGTCTTGAGATACGTGCCAGCATTGATGGTGTCCGAGCCAACTGTTGCGTTGGGCAGCGAGTCGACTTCGTAACCAGTGGCACTGGTCTTAAGGATGAGCGAAGAGATAACGTTGTCAGTTACAACAGACTTCGATTTGTCGACGTCCGAGTAGCTGAGGAGAATCACCCTGGCGGTGGTGCCGGCGATTGCCGGCTTATCACACACCTGGTTGATGAATCCTGTTTTGATTTTAGAACAATCAAGTCCTGCCATTTTCTTAGATTTTTGAGGATTAGATACCTACCGAGAACAGATCCGGGTTAGTGAGCTTGGCATCCGCCCGACCCATGAGTTCTACGTAGACTACGCGGTCTTTGTACTCGTACCAGATCCGCATCTTCTCGAAGCTGTCGATTGCATCAACACCTATGCCGAGGACGCTCTTCGAGGTGAAGAGAATTCGATGGGGATTGTTGAGCTTCGTGCCAGTGTCTTCCGACGTAGCGATGATCTTGTCCCAGATGGGCATTGCGATGACAGGGATGCCATTGAAGCTGAGAGCCTCCATGCCATTCAGCAGAGCCAAGCGAGCCGACTCGAGGCAGCAAGCGTCCATAAGAGACTGCTGATAGGCATCGTAGACAGACTGGGTAACGAGGATAAATTTGTCAGACTGCTGACGGAGCAGAAGCGGGGCACTGAACACGACCGACTGAATGTATTCCTTGGCCTTGTCCGGAGTAAGCTTCTGAGCTGCGTAAGATGCCCCGGCATTTTCCGTAATTGTTGCTCCGCGCTGGGACGGATTGGCTGTAGTCTGTGTGGTAATCTGTTTCCAGAAACCGTTGATGATGGTGAAGAATTTCAGGTCGAGCTCATTCGTAATGATACCGCTGTCGGTAACGTTCTTGGCGTCTTTGTCGTTGAACCAGAACAGGCGGTACCAGAAGTCCATAATGGAACGTTCCAGAACCTCAATGACGATGTTCATGTAGTCCGTATCCGTGAAGTCCGGAATGTCGACGCCGGTGCGGAGAGAGTAGATAGTTGCCGACTGCTGAAGGTCAGTGTAACACTGGGACAGGAGGATCTCCCAGATGCCGGGCTCCCATTTCAGCTTGCGGGTGTTGATGTTCCACGGCTGAGGAGTCGGGTTACACCCGGTGTTGACCACGCCGACCATGCCGCCCTCGCCGATGTAACCCACCTCAGTGTTAGTGACGATGTCGGGGAAGACTGTGTGAATGGAGTTGATGTCAGGACCCTGAATGGTGTCCTCCATAATCATCTCCGAGATTGCCTGAATGACACGTCCACAAAAAGTGAACTTGTCCATGTCAAGAAATCCGCCTTTTTTAGCTGCCATAGTTCTTAAAGTTTTTGAGTTTGACTACTTGAGAATCTTTTTGGCAGCGTTGACCTTCTGGAGCTTTTCGCGAGCTTCGTTCTTGAGGTCAGCTGCCGAGGGTTCGGGCTTCTTGCCTCCGGGCAGAACCGTCTTGCGGTTCTTCGGGCGGTAGTTGCTACCACGGAGGTTGCGGAGTTCATTCTCCTGCTCCTCGATGAGGTTCGTTGCCTCGTCGAGCATCGCCTCCAGTGCTGCAACGCGGTCCTCGAGAGACTCGGTGTCCTCCATCTCGATGCTGGTGACGATGTTGTCCTCGACAGTAACCACCCGGCCGTCTTCCAGAACGACAGTGCCCGACGTCTCGCCGTTGGCGAGAGTTGCCTCTACACCTTCGGCCAGATTGTCCTCTTCACCTACGGTCTGGAGAACGACCTGACCCTCAGCATCCAGATAGTCGAAGTTGGCGGGAGAGCCTTTCTTGCCATTCCGGAATGCCTTGACTTTGCTCATGAATTTTTCATAAGCGCTTTTTTCGTTTTTTGCCATAGCATTAAAAATTTGGTTTGTGTTGTATGAATTGATTTTGGAAATGAATCCCAAGTCAAGAAGTGATTTGGCATCATGGATGCGCTCCTCATGCATGACATTACGGAGCCGTTCCCGGTCCTGACCTGTCCTCTCGACGTACACGTCGAGAATAGCCTCCTCCTCCAGAGCAAGCTCCTCGGCAATGCTGCGAGCATCGTCGGAAGTGAGCCAATCCCCGACCGGCATGTACACTCTGTGGATGAGTGCCCTGCAATTCCTGTTTGCCGACCGGTTCTCTGTCGGAGCTGCCAACAGGATACATACTGCCATCGAGTGACATCCCCCTACAATGTTTGTATAGAGTGTTTTTCCGCTCATGCGAAGAAAGTCGTAAATCTTGAAGCCCTCCTCAACCGAGCCCCCGTCACAGTCTATGTTGATGCACACCTCCTGTTCGTCGGGGTGTTCATCAAGTACCCGGCGGAAGGTCTCCACGGAACAGATCTCTAAGGTCCCGCCCCAAAGCTCCATCATGACCCGATTCTCTTCGGAGTCAATTGCGCCTTTTAAGTTGATGAATATCATGTGCCAAACTATTTCGATACAAATATAATTATTCCTAATAAATATTGAAATACTATTTGTGCTGGATTATTTAAAAATTAGCCCGGTCCTGAATCTGCACGTAGTTAGCATCTTCCCTCCGGATGTCTTCGATTGTAGCAATCACTCTCACCTGGCCAAATGCTTTCTGAATCGCTCTCTCCATGTCAAGCCGATTCATAGGTTCCGACGCCTCAGCGAATGATCGGATAGCATATCCCCCATCCGATCCAACTTTAGTGAACGGTACTCCGCCACCGAGTTCGTTTATGGCAGACAGGAGAGGAAGGAACATACGGCTCGACTTCTTGTTAATGATGGTCTCTCCTCCTTCGGCCTCAATGTGCACTCCTCCAGCGGCATGACTGGGTCCCTCAATGTATTTACCTCTTGCGGCTTTCGGCAGAGGAGCTGCCCAAAGAGCTGCCATCTGAACTGCTCCCAAAGCCGCAGCTGCTGCAATGAACGGGATAGCCAAAGGGAATCCCATTTTAGCTGATGCCATGATGGAGATGGCAGTATTGATGCCAATCTCGAAGGATCCCATTGCCCTCTCCCGGATAGCTTGTTCCCGTTTGATTTTGGCCAACTCCTTCTCCTTCTGTTTCTCCATCTTGATTTTCTTCTCGTTGTACTGGGCCTCCGTGATTTGACCATTAGCGTACATGTTTGCCAATGCCTGCTCCTCCCGGCTGTATTGTTCTTCTACCTCCTGAGCCCGACGCTCCCCGAGAGCACTGGCCAAATCGTTGAAAGCAGTGGCGAAGCTAGATGCTATTCCGGCATACTCCTGGAGCTTCTCGATTCGCTCCTCCCATAAAGCCTCCTCATTCTCAGCCATCTCGAGCTGGATCTGAGCAATGGCATCCTCGTTCCCTTGAGCTGCTGCCAATTCAGCCTCCAGGTATCTCTTCCGGATCTCGTACTTGGACTTGTGATTCAATTCAGCTTGAGCGAGTTCCTTGTCGAGGTCCATTTGCTGGAGCCGAAGATTGTTGGCTCGGAGCTGGGCCTCCTGCTCATATGTTTTCTCCCCGGCAGCTTTCCTGGCTTCGATTTGTTTCTGGAGCATCTCATTCTCGAGCTCCAGCTTCTTTCTCTCGTTGTCCGCTGCCTTTGAGAGATCTTCGGCATACTGTTCGTCGAGAGCTTGGTTGAATCGGTCAAGTTGCTGTTTGGTAGCGGTCTCTCGGATCTTTTTGATTTCATCCTGGAGGTTCTGCTGAATCTGTTTCTCGAGTTCGGCTCTATTGACCAGGAACTGCTCATAAGCGGCATACTCTTTCTGGTATTCCTCTTCACTCATACCCCTTACGAACTGGGGAGGCTGAATGTTGGCCAGTTCCTTCATGGCGTCCTGGTACTTCTGAGCCACCTGGGCAATCTGCATGTCGACTGTGCCTCCGGAAGCTACAGCCAATATGTTGGCTCTCACCCCAGCAAGGTAGTCATTAAGCTGTTTGGCTTGATTCTCGTAGAACTGCTTGTCTGACCGAGCCATAGCATTCAGAGCCGTCTGATACTCCTTGTTAGTGATTTTGCCGTGAGCTTTCTGGAGAGCGAGACGCTCCCGGGCTCCGTCCTGAGCTGCCTTGTAGAGCTTCCTTTCATACTCCATCCGGATGGCGATGCTCGTAGACTGGAATGTTGTTTGAAACCTGAGATCGTCTTCCCGGATTTTCTGCATGGCTTCCGAATTCTTCAAAGCAACCTCCAGAGCCTTATCGGCAATGGACTGCTGAGCCTCCCGATTGGCTATTGCAGTCTCAAGAGCCAAATTGGCAACTGCAGCTCCTTCATTCTCGATTGTCCGGAACAGTTCTTGGTATCGACCTTTCAAGTCGTCGAGTTCCTTTTTGGCCTCCTTGTATTTGTTCAAGCTTCCTGACCACGTGTTGAGCTCCTCCTCCTTGGCTGCAATCACCTTCTTCAAGGAGTCGAACTCATCCATTGCAGCCATCTGTCTTTGACGAGCTGCACTCATCTCAATCTCGCGGAGCTTGTTGGCTGTTTTAAGCTGAGCTTCGGCGATCTGTTCCGACGTGGCATGATTGGCTTTGAGATTTTCTATTTCTCTCTTGCCCCGGATCTCCTCGGCTTTGGACAGAGTGTTCCGCTTGGTCTCGATCTGATCCAGTACATACGTGGAGGCTTCGGCAGCTCGATTGTATGCCTCCATTGCCCGGGTTGCTCTCTCTTGAACTTCCGTGTTACTGTTAAATGCGTTCGTAAGAGCAACCACTCCAGCCACCAATCCGCCCACTGCCGCTGCCACCAATACAACGGGATTGGCAGCCAAAGCCGCGTTCCAAAGCCATGTGGCAGCTGCTGCTGCTTTGGTGAGGATGTTGCCAGTTCCCTGGACGGCGTTCTTAGCAGCTATCGCTTTCGTCTCGGCGAGAGTCTGGTTGATGCCAACCAGCTGAACCAAGTTAGATGCAGCTCGATAAGTGGCTTCGGTCTTGGAGAGAGCTGCTTGGAGAGAAGACAAAGAGGAAAGAGCCGTGATGATGGTTATCATCTTCGTCATGATAGCATTGAGCTCCTCGTTCTCGCTCCCCAGTACCTGAGTGGCTGTGGTCCATAAACCGTAGACGGAAGTGATTGCCGAAGTTGCATCCGTGACAGCGACCAGTGTGTCGATTCCTCGTCCAGTCTGGTCGATGGCTGTATTGACCGTGTCCTCTGCTGCTTTGAGCTCCCCAGCTCGCTTGACCATCTCCTTGAAGGATGCTGAACTCGTGTCCCCAGCTTGAGCCATCCGAATCAGAGTGTCGGTCAAGTCGTTGAGCTCCTGTTTCAGGTTATCGGTTGCCTTCTCATAGTTACCAACAGATCGGCGGTAGTCTCCGAGTGCCTCCTCCTGAGCTTTGATTTCCTCAGTGGTCTCTGCAATGCGCTTGCCGAGCTCGGCTTTACGAGCTGCGTCCTGCATTGAATTTCCCAACTCTGCAAACTCGGCATTGTCCAAAGCCAACTGGGTCCTCAGCTTGTTCAGACTGGCCTCCTGTTGGTTCTGGAGCTTAATGTTGTTCTGGATTTGTTTCTGGTACTTATTCGCTTCGGTGTTGATTGCCTTGATCTGGTTGTCAAGTGCGTAGTACTCTTGAGCATTCTCCTCAGTCACTTTGCCCAGAGCCTTCTGCTGATCCCTCAGCTCCTGGGACCGGAGTTTCAATTCGGCTAACGTTTTGAGGGCATCCTCAGCTGTTACCCGGACATTGTAGATTGTACTTTTCTGTTCTTCGGCCATATTACATTCGTATTAGGTCCACTTTGGTTATCTTTCCAGCTTGGAAGTTGTTTATCTTCGAGACGTAGAACCAGAACCCATGCTCTTCCAGCCATATAGGGTTGAACAGATCCAGACTTTGGATGTCGAGCGAATCCAAAAGAATCTGGGTCTGTAGGATCTTCGGTCTTTTGAGTATATTGTCGATGAGCTTGCCGTAGTACTTAGGAACGTAGTAATTCAAACTTTTGAAACGCGCCGTGTATAGCCGTACTTGGGTAAGGGTGTAGCCTACACTCACCTTGGGCTCCATATAGTCATACTTATTGATGTGGACGACCATAGGCTTATTGAGAGCATTGTACTCCCAAGTTGTCTCGGTCATTTTCCCGTTCTCCATCCGGCCTCTATTGATAGTCCATATAGGATAGTTAGCAAGTGTGTGTAACCTTTGCGTGTACTCATCATAGAGGGCTTGGTTGAGCCCTGCCAAGAACCCAATTTGGAAAAGGAGTTTAGTGGGCTGGAGATTGACGTCCTGGATGCTGAACTTGTACGAGTCAGTAACATTGTTGTCCTTGTTATCCTCCAGCTTTATCTCGTTGGACTGGGCATAGCTGGACAACTGGAATGTAAGTTTGGTGTCCTTCCCTTTTATCAGCTTGTCAGACCAATTTTTCCCGGATGAGTTTCGTCTGTTGTAGATCTCCTGAACCGAGTATGCTCTTGCTACTCTCGTGGCGGGATTCACGTCTATAGTCAGACCGAACAACTGAAAGAAGGCTTTGACTATGTCCCCCAAGCTCTTAAACCCAGTCGAAGCCAGGAGGTCATAGGTTAGCCCGGGATAAGGCCTATCCCCTGGGGAAGTTTCCGGAGGGATAGGAGCAGTAATGCTGACCGGAAATCTCATGTCATACTGATCGGTAGAGAAATTGCCTGCGAGGAGAGATCCATACACCGATATGTGCTCTCCTGCCTCCATCGGGATGTCGACCGAAACGCTGCCGTAAGATCCAGACGTCCAAGATCTGGACAACACTATAGCACTGGTTCCGTCGTTCTTGTAGTGGGTAACCCGGACTGTCACCGAACCCCTTGAGATGGCAGAAGTGTTGGACCATGCGAAACTAAACGTGATGGTCGTGTCCCATAGAGTCATCCAGCTGAACTCCCCAGGTATGGTGTCTATAATCAAACGTCCGGCGACCGGGTCACTGAGAGTTACCCCGGGGGAGCCTTGCCACATCACACAGGCTAAACCCCCAGGAGGGGTATCCTTAATCCAGCCAGTCCCGGATGCTTTCGAAGCATTGGTGTTGTCTGCCAAAACGGGGTAAGTGCAAGGCAAAAACATTTCACTCCGGTCAACTGAATCCACGTCAGTCTCGAGACTGTAGCCTGCTCGATCGAAGATCCACGTTACGAGGTCATACCAGTTAAGATGGGGATAGAACTTGTCCAACTCCCGGACTTGTTGGATTGCCTCCATGGAGACCGGGGGGATGTTCGGGTTCTTTTGTAGAGTTGCATATAGCCAAAAATACAGGACTTTAGATTCCTCGGGGCCGGAGAGGTATCGCTTGGCCTGTCCCATTGTGTCCGTGTACCACTTGAGGAGGAACATGCCAGTTCCGGGATCCTTCGCGTCAGTGTTGTTGAGGGTGTCGAACAAGTCAGCGGTCGCTCCGAGAATCTGGATTCCTATTGACGTGTCAGACACGTCTACGATGTTCAATACTGCTCCAGCCGGGGATATGAGTGCTCCCTCATAGAATAGTTGGCAAGGAAACTTCATGTATGGCACATACGAACCTGAGCCAACTACAAAACTGAATTGGAATGCTTGCTCGTTATGGGTCGTCCTGGGCAGACTGATACGCTGGGAGTACGAGGCATTCCTGTCCTTCAGCTCCGCCAGATTGTTGATCTGGTAATTCATCGCAGGAGCATCAAGCGGGAGGTCCAGTGACCAGACCTCGCCGTCAATGCCTTTCATGAGTAGTTCGTAGTTCATATTACCACTGAGTTTGTTCGTCAATAAGCTGGAACTCGTAGCTAACAGTGTTCCGTGGGGCCTTAGTGTCCCAAGTCAGATCAGTATCATCTACGAGGACTCGTTGCCATACTCCAATTTGATAGTTGTAAACCTGGACCAAAGGCGAGAGAGCAATTCCTTTGAGCAAGTTGAAGTCGTTCTCATCAAGCTGTTCTGCTCCGGCTTGAACTATGTTCTTAAACTCCGGAGCTAACTCGCCTCTCGTCTGTGAGGCATAGGGGTCTCTGGAATTCGCTAATACGTATTGGTCTCCCCGGTCAACCTCCTGCGTATACTTCTTGTGTTGCTCAAACATGTAAGTGTCCCATCCGCCTTTCTGGTTTATCCAGCGAATGTAGAATGGGTTGCAAGGTACCTCTGTATCGACGTAACGTATATACCATTTGTCGGAGTTCAAGGGCAAATTGCGATTTCTGACAATAACGTAGTCAGCACCATCTGTCAATTCTTCATCGAACTCAAGGACAAACGGAATGTTGACTCGGGGGGATATCTCCATTGTCTCGAAGTATGTATTCCCCGTATACATAACATTCACTTCCATGGCTGATTGCATGTTTATTGATATCGACCCCATAGCAAACAGGGTTAGGAAGTTAGGGTATCCAAAATACTTCTTAACATATAGTTGTCCGTCCCCGTCAGGAACCCGGTCCGTCAACACAAATCCTACGGGCCTTTCGGAGAAGTCAACGCTGTAGCCTCGGGGACCAACTCCCCGGGAGGCATACCGGACATTGAAGTTTTGTTCGCCGATGCCTCTGTATGCGTATGCTGATATGAGGTTGTAGTCAATGCCAAAACCTATGCGCGAGTTAACATACGGGTATGTCCTATTAAGATCCCGGAATCCAGCTTTAGCCAAGAAACTGAGGTCGTATTTCTTCGTAGTCCCGAATCCCGAGTCTCTGTAGATGTCGATGCTTTCAGTTAGTGAGTTCGCTGCTTTAACTGGACTGGGACTATAGGGGATGAAGTTTTGGCCGTATGCCAAACTCATACCTGTGAGAATAACCTTCACTCCAGCTGTTGCTCCTTCAATACCTGCAAAAATGACAAGTATAACGCAGGGGGATACTACTGTAATACTGGTCGGTACCTGAACCTTCCACGTCATGTTGGCACCAAGTGATATCTTTGTATTAGCAATCCCAGCGGTAGGATCACCCGAATTGGTTGCTTGGTACAAAGCAACGGTGAGTGAAGTGGCACCCACTCCAGCCCCGCGAAAAGCCCTAAAAGCATACCATTCCCCGGGTATCACCCTTCTACGGATAAGAAACCTCGCAAAATAGTTGTTACTACTACCTCCACTGTTATCAATTACTTCGACATTCTCATTGTCTATAATGTTCAACGAGATCATGTCGGGCTCACTGAAATTCTGAGTCTTGGTCTCAAGCCCAGATGTTAAGTCGTCAGTCTCGACTGGTATTTGCGAATATGCTGAGAGCAGGGAGCCGTCAGCCGGTTGATTGGTGATTGCCATATCGCGTTATATTATATATCCGTGATCCATATTGTTGTCAGGGGTGAATGACTCCTCGATGAGGACCTCCATTGTCTTGTCCAAATGCTGAGCCAGGTACTCCTCGAAGTTGTCCGCAGGAGTGTCTACCAAGTCAACGTAAATGTGATTGCGGTAAAGCTCTGAGCCCTCTCGCTTTATCTTCCATGCAGTGGCATTTCCGAATCGGACCAGATCCTTTGGGTCCGAGAAGGTGATGCCTTTGAGCTTTGCCCACTCCATGATAATCTGCCCCAGATTGGCGGGGATCTTGCCAGGGCCTCGTCCTCGTATGAGAGTGTAGAAGTAGTTTGGAGCTTCGATCGTTCCCCAAACTGTTTCACCTTCTCGTCCCGTCTGCACTGTTATCTGAGCATAGGTTCTGCCCGAAGCTTCCTGCCCGGCGTCCTGTGATGCCCGGATGATCTCGTCCCTCATCTGGGTGAGACCCTCAGCCAATATCTGTTCCAGCTCTACCGCCATTTGTTTCTGGGTTTGC
>ENA-UEQR01000271-UEQR01000271.1-human-gut-metagenome-genome-assembly--contig:-NODE-271-length-35423-cov-12.594325_pt1 | contig 35423 bp, 28 predicted proteins | sample MGYA00242944_ERZ507941 | MGnify/ENA primary metagenome ERZ507941 (study PRJEB26167, sample SAMN06115398) | human gut metagenome | host: Homo sapiens | place: China:Chongqing | collected 2016-06-23...
GATTAAATTTGCGGGTACGACCGGCCATGAAATTCCTCCATTCATGGCCGTATTATACTTCTTATTCTAATTAGATAACGTAATTTTAGAATTTTATACTAGCCGGATAAACTGTGAAATCTACAGTAGCTGCCTTTTGATTGATTTTCGCTCGCTTGCCCTCGGGACCTGCTTCGAAACGCACGATTTTGTATTTCAAGCCGTTTTTAGAGGCTAAGTATTTCAGTTCGCTCATGATGAAACACCGACAATAGTTTATTGATTTCATCGTCCTCCTAAGTACGTCAGGTGATGTCTTACGTCCTAAAACAGCAAATAACAAATCAGGCTTTTGTAGGCTTCAGTCAAACGACATGTTCGCGGTGCACCGTTCTTTTGTTTGATTCAAAATCCAGGAGTAATACAATCAGGTGATAACTCGGATGTTCGGCATTGGCCGAACACACTTTGTTGACTTAATGCGAATGAGTAACGAAAGAAAAAACGAAATCAGCGGGATTCTCTTGGCAGGCGGAAAGGCCAGCAGGATGGGAGGCGTAAACAAAGGAGCCCAGCTTCTTGGAGGTCGAACGCTTGCAGCCTTGGTCATTGAACGGATGCAGCCCCAAGTTAATTCCATATTCATTAGCTCCAATGACTTTGCGGCCGAATTTGATTCTTACGGTTATCCTGTGTTCAAGGATGTTCGTCAGGATTATCCGGGTCCCTTAGCCGGAATCGAAACTATCTTAAAACAGGACTTAGGCGGTCCTTGGTATTTCGTCTCACCGACAGATACCCCGTTTCTACCGAGAAATCTGGCCGGACTTCTGCATAAGACAGCGATAGAGAAACAGGCACTCTGTGTCTTTCCGACACACAATGGTAAAAAAGAACCTCTGCATTGCCTGCTTCACAAAGATGTCCTGCCTTCGCTTACCTCATTCTTAGATTCAAATAAACGGAGCGTTCTGGGATTCCTAGAGCATCTTGGTGCACTCGAATTGGAATGTGAAATCGATGAAGGCGCTTTCATGAATCTCAACACGCTCGAAGAGCTGGAACTATTAAACAAAACATTAGAACAGGAGCTTTCCGATGGAAGTTAAAACCTACACGCAGACACTGGAATTTCTGCGTTCTTATATCGAGCCTGTGGCTTCAACAGCAGAAAAGGCGATTTCCGAAGCGCTTGGGTTTGTATTAGCTGAAGATCTTCACTCACCCATCGACCTTCCGCTTTTTAATAACTCAGCGATGGACGGCTGGGCTTTTGGTTCGGAAGACATCAAGCCTGAAGGTTTTACGTTAAAAGAGGTCGGATCCTCTTTTGCCGGTCATCCTTGCCCGAAAAAGCTCCAGTCAGGTGAATGCGTCCGTATTATGACCGGCGGAGAAGTACCGGAAGGAGCGGATACCGTCGTCAAACAGGAGATTGTGAAGGCCGACGATAAAGAAATTACTTTCCCGTCGGAAGTAAGGGCTGGTGACAATGTCCGTCGAAAAGGAGAAGAGATCAGGAGCGGTGATGTTTGCATGACGAAGGGAACCCTGCTCCATGCGCCGGAAATAAATTTCCTTGCTGCGCTGGGTATCCACAAAGTAACGGTTTTCAAAAAGGTTAGGGTGGGTTTTTTCTCCACCGGCGACGAACTTCAAAGCATCGATCAGCCGCTCGCTCGGGGAAAAATTTACGATTCGAACCGTTACTGTATCGGAGCGATGTTAAGAGAAAAAGGCTTTGACATCATCGATTACGGTGTTATCAAAGACAATCCTGAAGCCTTGAAAGAATGTCTCTTAAGAGCTTCTCAAGAGTGCGATGCTGTGATTACCTCAGGCGGAGTCTCCGTCGGAGAAGCCGATTTCACAAGAAAAGTCGTCTTGGAGATCGGAGAATTGATATCTTGGCATTGCCTGATTAAACCGGGTAAGCCTTTGGCCGTCGGAAAAATCGGAAAAGCATATTTCTTCGGACTCCCGGGAAATCCCACCGCCGCTCAAGTCACTTTCTATGCCATTGTCTCCATTGCCTTGGCGTTACTCTCTGGTCAGAAGAATCCGAAGCTGATCTACGCTTTAGCTGCGGCAAAAGGCAAATTTAAGAAAAATTTGGGTTATACGGATTTCCAAAGAGGTCTGCTGACAATGCAAGACGGCCTTGTGACGGTAACGCCGGCGGGTTCGCAAAAGACGGGCGCCTTAAAGTCCATGATAAAAGCCAACTGCTTTATTTATCTGGCCGATGATCAGGCTGCGCCCGAAGACGGAGAACTTATCCCTGTCGTTCCTTTTTGGGGGACTTGTTAGACCATCCCTTTCTTGAAAACCGATTGAATCGATTGAGACGCCGGAACTTAGAAGCCGGCGTTCTTCTTAACTGAGCTCTCACCGGAGAAGGTGCAGACTGCACTTTTGCTTCGAGCTCGCGCGGATCAACCTGTGCGGGAACGATAACGTTTCCTTCCAAATCAATGATTCCGCGAAGTCCGATTCCGCGTGCGCAGAGTCCGTTACACGGGCAATAGCGCTTGCTTTCATGCTGATGGGCGTGAAAGATAATTTTGCAGCCCATTTTCATAGCAAGATCGTCCAAGGCTTTGAAGCCTTTCGGATGCATTGAGGGGGCTTCATGCGTAATCAGGATGTCGGCCTTGCATTCCTTGAGTTTTTCATAAACGCTTTGGAAAATCGTCGAACGGTGTCTGCGGGGAAGACCTCCGCGCCACATTCCGCTCTTACCGATCTTTCGGATGAAAAGACTTGGAGAAGCATAAAGCGGCATTGCAGGAGGCATCCAAATTTGACCTCGGAATACGCCGCCCAAACCGGCTACCTTTACGCCGCAAACGTCCTGAACTCTGCCGTGGAGATTATGTTTAGCGAAAGAAGACCTCCAAAGACGGTCATAAATAAGGTCTGAGTCAGTGTCGTGATTGCCCGGAATCCAGTAAATCTTGGTTCCTTTAACACCTTTAAAAATCTCATCCAAGGAATGAGACGGCGTCAGATCGCCGAGAATCAAGACCGCATCCGGATGCCACTGGTCTATAGCGCTTAGGATGTGGTCAAACTCTCCGTGCGGATCACCGCATAGAAAAACCTTACTCATTCATGCCTCCGTTGGTAACGAAGGCAGAGTTCGCCCGACTTCTCGCCGGACGAAAAACTTCGTTCTTTGTGTCCATCAATACAAGCCGGCCTTCTTTTTACTTATAAGGGACTGAATTAGAAGACCTGGCTCCCCGTGTGTTCTGTTACTCGGAGAATAACACTATTTAGCGCCGTCTAAAAATTAAACCGACTCTCCCCACAAATTTGAGCATAAAAACTAACAAAAGAAACACAAATCGCACAATTTTTCTAAAAAGAGAAGCACTGCGCGTTATCAGCCTCAGGATACCTGACTAAAAATTCGGATTCCGGCGTCAAGACCGAACAAAGATCTTTCACTTGACTTCGATCACGTCCGCACCTTTAGGAGCCGTGAATTTAAAAGTCTCGGGGCTTAACTGAACATCAGTCTTAAGATCGGAAATCGTGAGGTTTGTCTTCTCGCCCATCGATCCGACAAAAATGAGTTTTTCCAGTTTTTCAGACTTAAATCCGAAAGAAACTGAGCTCACCGACGCGTCCTTGGCTTTAGGCGTTAGCGTGATCCAGATATATCCGTCTTCTTGCTTGGGTTGTGCCGCATTCCAATCTTTTTTGTAGGACTGAGTTCCAAATAAGATAGAGGCAGGACTCTTAGGAATGGCTCCTTTAGCCGACCGAACGGTCACTTGGTTTAAATCTTCATCCCAAATATAGATTCGGCTTCCGTCGCAAACCATCCTCTGAGGATACGGGCTGGTATAAGTCCAAACAAATTTTCCGGGCCGAGAAAACGAGAACGTTCCTTCCTGTAATTCTTCTGCAGGTTTTCCGTCCTTTTGAAATGTTTGCTGCTCAAAAGCACCTGATGCCTGTTTTGTCTCATTCAAAAAATTATTTAAGAGATCCGACGGCTGGGAAAAAACAACGAACGGAAATAAACCGGTAATGGCTAAAAGTGATGCTTTTTTCATGAAACGTTTCTTCCTCGTTCTAACAAAAAGAAAGTTAGGTCTGAACCAATCATAAATGATGATTAGTAGTTTTACTAAGACTAGTGTTTTCCTGCAAATATTGTTTGCGATTTGTTCGTTCTCCTAGGCTTTCAATCAAAAAATCCAGGCTTATTTTTGCTATGCTCCTAGCTCATGAAAACACGAACAATCCAAATTCAAGAAGAAAAACTTCTGTCTTTTTGGAGGGCTTTGCGCAAGCCCAAAAATAACTGTTTTCTTCAACGGCCTTCCCAATTTCGGGAGGCCGTTTTTTTACAGGAATTGAAATGAACTTGGAAACTCCTCTTACTATTCGCTCGATGATTGAACCGGTCATCAAAAGGAACGGCGGATGGGTGAATACCCATGCTCATGCAGACCGTTCCTTTACGCTGAGTCCGGATGTGCTGCACATGAGAAAGACTTGTACGCTGCAGCAGAAATGGGATGCACTGGATAAGCTGAAGTCAGAATCCACTGAAGAGGACTTCTACAGAAGATTTTGTCAATTCTTCGAGCTCATGATTTCTCAAGGCGTCACTGCCGTCGGTACCTTCGTGGACATCGACCCGCAGAGCAGAGACCGCGCCATCAAAGCGGGCGTTCGAGCAAGAGAGCATTACGCAGATCAGCTGACTGTTAAATTCGCTAATCAGACGCTCAAGGGTGTTATCGATCCTGAGGCCAGACAATGGTTTGATATCGGCTCCGAAATGGTCGACATCATCGGTGCCCTTCCGAAACGCGATGAAAAGGACTACGGAAAAGGCTCCGAAGCTTTTGACATTATTTTGAGCACTGCAAAACGCCTCAATAAGATGGTTCACGTTCACGTCGACCAATTCAATGAATCGCTCGAATATGAAACCGAAGAACTGTGCGCTAAAACCATTGAACACGGTATGCAGGGCAAAGTTGTGGCCATTCACGGTATTTCCATCGCTGCTCACTCTAGAATGTATCGCCGCCGCTTGTACGATCTGATGAAAAAAGCCGACGTCATGATGATCGCCTGCCCTACTGCTTGGATTGACACACCGCGTTCGGAAAGTATCGGCCCTGTCCATAACTCGATGACTCCTGTCGATGAGCTCGATCCTGCCGGCATCACTGTTGCCTTAGGTACGGATAACGTCTGCGACGCCATGGTGCCTTGGAACGGCGGCGATATGTGGCACGAACTTATGACGCTTGCGACCGGCTGCCGTTATGACGAAATGGAAGCCCTGGCAAAGATTGCGACGGTCAACGGACGCCGAGTCCTCGGTCTGCCACCGCTGGAAAACACCGACTTCTCTATCCAAATCTAGGAGTGTTTGCAATGCCTACTTCTTTTATCGCTCAAGATATCATGGCTGAACACCTCCTCAGCCATAACGCTATCGTATTTCTCAAAGACAAGCCTATGCGTCTTCGCTCTGGTCTGGTCACTCCGATTTACGTTGATAACCGTATCCTTCCTTCTTATCCCGAAGCCTGGAGAGATATTGTTGAAACGATGGCATCCCGCATCGTTGAACTGAAGCTGGACTTTGACGTCATCGCCGGCGTTGAAGGCGCCGGAACTTCTCACGGCGCCGCCCTGGCTTACCGCCTCGGCGTTCCGTTCGTCACGGTGCGCCGCGCTACCAAGAGTTACGGCAACCTCAGCCGAATCGACGGTATCGACGTCAAAGGCAAAAAAGTTCTCATCATTGAGGATCATCTTTCTACCGGTCTTTCTTTATTGGATGCAGCCAAAGTACTTCGTGAAGCCGGCGCCATCGTAGAAGCCTGCTTTGCAATCACTAACTTTGATATGCCGGAGACGATGAGAAACTTTGAAAAGCATCACATCACCGCTTATCAGCTTCTTCCTTTTGCGTTCATTGTTGAAAAAGCCGAAAAATTAGGCCTTATCGACGCACATGAGAAAGAACAAATCGATGCTTGGCTCGACACGCCCTGGACATGGGCAGCCGAACGCGGTTTGTTTGCTCAGGCTTCGGAAAACTAACCGATTATCACTAAGAAAAACGGAAGGCCTCAAAACCTTCCGTTTTTTCTTTTCTGTGCTCTTAATCCATTGACGGGCCGGAGCCTACCAGAACTCGGCGTTTGCCCATGCTGTTCGGTTTAGAAACCACGCCCTCCTGTTCCATTTTTTCAATGAGGTTGGCCGCACGGTTGTAGCCGATGCCGAGGCGCCGCTGCAGATAGGAAATGGACGGACGATTTTCCGTCGTCACCAGCTGTACTGCTTTGTCGTAAAGCTCATTGCCATCATTGCGGGCGGACGCTGTTTCTTCAACTTCTTCCTCCTCTTCCTCAGGCGCGTCCGTCACCCCGTCCACGTATTCCGGCTTACCTTGTTCTTTGAGGAACTCGGTGACGCGGTAAATTTCCTCGTCCGGAACGAATGCGCCGTGGATTCGCTGCAGCTGGGCACTCGGCTTCATATAGAACATATCGCCGCGGCCCAGCAGCTCTTCCGCCCCAGGTGTATTCAAAATCGTCGTGGAGTCATAACGGTTAGAGACCTGAAAGCTGATACGTGAAGGACAGTTGGCCTTAATCACCGGTGTAACAATGTCCGCACTCGGACGCTGTGTGGCGATAATCATGTGCATGCCGGCAGCTCGAGCTTTTTGGGTCAGACGCATGATCTGAGTCTCAACTTCCTTGCCGTAAACCATCAGCAAGTCAGCCAACTCGTCGATGATGATAATGATGTACGGGATCTCTTCCAAAGGAATCGGCGGCTGAGCATGCGGATTCATGATCGGAGTACCGGCTTCCTTCGCTTCGCGAATGCGTTGGTTGTAACCGTCAAAGTTTTTCTGACCGGCCATCTTCAGCAGTTTGTAGCGTCGATCCATTTCTCGAACCGCCCACGCCAGGCAGTGTGCGGCCTTGGCCATGTCGGTAATCACCGGCGTCAGAAGGTGCGGAATATCTTCGTAAGGACTAAATTCCACTTCCTTCGGGTCCACCAGAATCAGCTTGAGCTTATCCGGCGGATTCTTGTACAGCATCGAAAGAATCATGGCGTTGATACCGACGGACTTACCGGAGCCGGTGGTACCCGCGACCAACAGATGCGGAGCCTTGGCCAAATCGATAACGACCGGGTCTCCGGCAACACCCTTACCCAGAGCCAAGGTCAGCGGAGAAGTACTGGATTGGAAAGGATGGCTGTTGATGATTTCTTTTAGGTAAATCGTCTGTACGGACTGGGAAGAGTTGGGAACTTCAAGACCGATACAGTCCGCTTCCTGCATATTCTCCACAATACGGACATTGGGCTGGCCTAAACCGCGGGCCAAATCCTTGGCCACTTCGACGAATTTACGAGAGCGAACACCGGGGGCCGGCTGCAGCTTGAACCGAGTAATAATCGGGCCTGGCAGCGCAGAAAGCACCTTAGCGTTGATTTTATAGTTTTGAAGAATGTGTTCGATACGCTGAGAAGTCAGGTTAAGTTCCTCTCTGCTGACCGTAACCGCTTCAAACGGAGGATCATTCAGCAGGGAAACCGGCGGAAGAACAAATTCTTTCGGCTCTTCAGGAACTTCTTCAATCGGCTGAGCAGGCTGTTCAATGACATGATCTTCGATCGGCAGATCTTTGACACTTTCCTCTTCTGCGCGGATATCTTCAATATCAAAGGGTTCTTCTTCCATCGGCGCAACGGTATTTTCCGGCGTCGGGCGGAGTGAAACCGGTGCTAACTCTTCAGGATCGCGTTCATAATCAATCGGTTTAAATTGATCCGGACCTTTAACCTCGTCTTCTTTTTCGTCAGCAAATAACACTTCCTCTGTTTTAATCTCTTCAACAGGCGGCTGAACAACAATCGGTGCGGAAGCAGCAGGAAGTGCAGGCAGTTCCGGAGAAGGCCCTTGCCTGTCCTGCAGTGACTTCTCTCTCTCTTCCATAGAGGCTTTCGCAAAGGCATCATCTTCTTTACTTTGCTTGATGGAAGCGACCCGACGGAATAAGCGTTCAAAGGTTCTTCCTATTTGCTCTGCGACAGAAAGCCAGGAAAAACCGAAAAACACGGAAGAGCAAAAAAGAACCAACACGAGAACGAAAGCCGTAGCGACTTCAAGACTCATCCAATAGAGGAGCTCGGATCCGATCGCACTTCCGAGCGCTCCGCCCGTCGTGCCGGGAAGCCCTTCAGAATGAGTATGAAACCGAAGGAAGAACAGCGCACAGCAGCTGAGGACCAACACACAGAAAGCCAAAATCCGGAAACCCATCGGAATCGGTGAAACGGAAACTTTCTTTCCGCGCAAGCGCTTTAAGCCGCGAACCAGAAAATAAAAGAGTCCGATAACAAAGACCCAGGCGCCCCAGCCGAATAAAAGATAGAACAGATCGGCCGTCCAAGCGCCTTGCACTCCAAAGAGGTTGCTGACTTGGAGCTTGGTATTGAAACGTGAAAATCCCGGATCCGAGTAGTCATAACTTCCCAGAACAAGGGAAAGAGCAATACAAGCTGCCGCACAACCGCAGAAGAGAACCAGGCCCCAGAGTTTCCCGCCGGCTCCGACCTCGTCGTCCGAATTGCTTCGAAACCGGGGGGAATTTCTATATAAGAAAGAGGTTTCTATTGAGTTGCTCATTATGTGTTAAATGGTGTTTCCGTAATTCTAGTTGTAAACCAACGCTCTATAATTGTTGGGCAATTTGTGAATATTAAAGGAAGTAGAACATGACTACCAATACCGAACACAGTAAAGTTTTGATTATCGGCTCGGGCCCTGCCGGCTACACCGCCGCCGTTTATGCAGCCCGCGCTAACTTAAAACCTACTCTCATTACAGGCATGGAGCAAGGCGGCCAGCTGACAACAACGACTGAAGTCGACAACTGGCCCGGCGATCCCAAAGGCGTGATGGGTCCGGAGCTCATGCAGCGCATGCTCGAACATGCCGAACGCTTTGAAACCAGAATCGTTTTCGATGAAATCACAGAAGCCCATCTGAACGAAAAACCGATCCGCCTGGTCGGCAACAACGGCAACTACACTTGCGACGCTTTGATTATTGCTACAGGCGCAAGCGCTAAGTATCTCGGCCTTCCCAGTGAAGAGGAATTCAAGGGCAAAGGCGTTTCCGCCTGCGCAACCTGCGACGGTTTCTTCTACCGCAACCAGGAAGTTGCCATCGTCGGCGGCGGCGACTCTGCAATTAAAGAAGCCATCTACCTTGCCGGTATCGCTTCCAAGGTTCACATGATCCACCGCCGCGACCAGTATCGCGCTGAAAAAATCATGGTAGATCGTCTTAAAGCCGTCGCGGCCGAAGGCAAGATCGTCCTCCACGAGTTCTGCACGCTCGACGAAATCCTGGGTGACAAGACCGGTGTGACCGGCGTCCGTTTAAACAACCTCAAGACCGGTGAAAAGGAAGATATTCCGGTTATGGGCGTTTTCATTGCCATCGGCCACTCCCCCAACACCAAGATGTTCGAAGGCCAGCTGGAGATGAACCACGGTTACATCGTCACTAAGGGTATTGCCTCCGGCGCTGCTCAGGCAACCAACATCCCGGGTGTCTTTGCCGCCGGCGACTGCCAGGACCAGGTTTACCGTCAGGCCATTACCAGCGCTGCTTCCGGCTGTATGGCTGCTCTGGACGCCTTAAACTATTTAGAAACAAACGGTTTGGTTGATTAACGGAAATGAATGTCGATAAAGAGTCTTTTGCTTCTCTGATGGGCTTGAAGGAACAACTGAAAGTCAAACAGGAAGAAGAAGCAAGAATCGCTGCCGAAAAGGAACAAAAGCGTAAAGAAGCTGCGGCTAAAGCTCACGAGTTCGAAAATGCAATGAAAGAACTCGGAGTCAAAAAAAAAATAGGCAGGGAAGATAAAGTCTTACACGCCTTGCCGAAGCCGGCGCCCATTCCTCGTCAGCGCTACGCCGACGAAAAAGCGGTGCTCGAAGACTCTTTGTCCGACAACATCAGTATCGATCACCTGCTGGATTCGGATGAACGGCTGTCTTATCGGGCACCTTCCATGGCGCCCGATGTTCCCAAGAAACTGCATCAAGGCGCCTGGTCCATCAAAGGCACCTTGGATCTTCACGGCTACACGTCCGAGGAAGCCAGACTGCTTCTGGTGGAATTCTTAAACGAGGAAAGAAAAGCCGGCCACCGGGCCGTGCGAATCATCCACGGACAAGGATTCGGCTCTGCAGGACGAAAGCCTGTTTTAAAGGAAAAGGTTCCGGTTTGGCTGGCTCAGCGAAAAGAGGTACTTGCCTTTGTGCAGGCTCCGCCTTACGACGGAGGAGCGGGCGCCGTTTATGTTCTTTTAGCGCCTTAACCAGCAGCAAAAACAATTCGACCGATGCTTTTAGGGCATCGGTCTTTTGTTGTATTAGACGGCAGCGTTTCCGGTTTCACCAGTTCTGATTCGGATCACCTCTTCGACCGGCATCACGAAAATCTTTCCATCACCGATTTTGTTGGTCCTGGCGGTTTTCATAATCGCTTCAACCGCCATGTTGACCAGAGAGTCGTCGACCACGCACTCAATCTTCATCTTGGGCAGAAAGTCCACCACGTATTCCGCACCGCGATAAAGCTCGGTATGTCCTTTCTGACGGCCAAAACCTTTGACCTCGGTCACGGTCATCCCCTGAACACCGATTTCTGCGAGTGCCTCTCTCACTTCGTCAAGTTTGAAGGGCTTGATAATAGCGACGACTTGTTTCATTTTTTCTCCCGAAATTTTTTCAGAAATTTTACTCTTAAAGTCTGTATTTATTGGTGACCGGGAACCGCCAATCCCGTCCGAAAGCGACTTTTGTCACCTTGGGGCCGATCGGAGACTGACGGCGCTTATATTCCGCACGGCTGACCATTCGTAATACCTTATCTACTACGGCTCGATCAAAGCCGGCGGCGGCAATCTCTTCCGGTCCCTCTCGATCTTCGATAAAGCGGCGAAGAATCTCATCGAGCACGGCATAATCCGGCAGTGAGTCCTGATCCTTTTGGTTTTCTCTCAGCTCCGCACTCGGGGCGCGAGTCAGAATGGTCTCCGGAAAAACCGGATTTTCTTTATTGCATTCGTTAATCCAGCGGCACAAAGCGTAGACCTGAGTTTTGTAGACGTCTTTAATTACGGCAAAACCGCCGGCCAGATCGCCGTATAGAGTCGAATAACCGACCGCCATTTCGCTCTTATTCCCGGTCGTAGCCACCATCGAGCCGAATTTATTGGAAATGGCCATCAGAATGACACCGCGGATACGTGCCTGAAGGTTTTCTTCAGTAACATCGTGCGGCATTCCGTTGAACTGCTTAGCCAGCATAAATTCAAATGCCGTGTAGCCGTCCTGAATTGAAATCGTCTCAAGGCGTACGCCCAAACGAGAAGCCAATTTGGCCGCGTCACCGCGGCTTAATGAAGAGGTATAGACGGACGGCATCATCACGGCGAGCACTTTATCCTTGCCGACGGCGTCCACCGCGATCTTAAGAACCAGCGCAGAATCCACGCCCCCTGAGAGGCCGAGCACTACGCCCTTAAATCCGTTCTTATTGATGTAGTCCCGCATGCTTACAACTAAGGCTTCGTACAGCACGGCAAGATCAGACAGGGGCTGAGAAACCTCACCGCGGCAAATTTTGCCTTTTTTGACCTCTACCGTGAGCAAAGACTCTTTCATGTGCGGCGCCCGAGCCAGGACCTCATCAGCCGAGCAGGCAAACGTTTCTCCGTCAAAAACGATTTCGTCCTGAGCGCCGCACATATTGACGTAACATACATCCATTCCGATGGCATTCACATGGCGGCGAACCATATCCAGCCGTTGTTCTTCTTTTCCCTCTTCAAATGGGGAAGCATTGGCAATTAAGAGCACCTGCGCGCCCTGCCCTTTAGCCTGAGAAGGGGCTTCTGGGAACCAAATGTCTTCACAAATATTGACGCCGAAGCGCGTATCTCCGACATCAAAGGTGCACACATCCTCCTCTCCGGGCGTGAAATAGCGCTCCTCATCAAAGACGCCGTAGTTAGGAAGATTTTTCTTTCGATAGGTAAGAAGGATTTGGCCGTTGAGAATGACGGAGACGACGTTATATAAACGATCGGAGTCTTTTAGCGGATAGCCTGCAAGAATATGCAGTTTCGGAAAACGAGTTGAATACTCAACGAGCTCATTGAGCTTTCTTGCACAGTCTTCTAAAAAACTGTCCAGGAACAATAAGTCTTCGGGCGGATAGCCGCATAAAGAAAGTTCAGGGGTCACCAGGATATCCGAATGCTTTGCCTTTTCCGCGGCTTCGGCGATTCGTCGAAAGTTTCCTTCCAAATCACCGGCAGTTTGATTTAGCTGCGCCATTGAGACCACTACTTTTTCATTCATCCGGAAACCTCCTCATCATTTACGGACATCAAACCCAATGATTCAGATCATACAAAACAAACAGCCCTGCGAGTGCTTAGAGAGGACCAAAAACAGAAAACCCGAGCAAATTGCCCGGGCCTCATCCTAAAAAGCAGGAATCGAAAGACTACTTAGCGTTGTTGTAAGCTTCAACGCCTTTCATGATCACCTTGCAGGCTTCTTCAGGACCTGTCCAGCCGGATACCTTAGCCCACTTGCCTTTTTCCAGATCTTTGTAGTGTTCAAAGAAGTGGCGGATCTGAGCAAGATAATCTTCAGGAACATCATCGATGGTCTGGATCTTGTTGTAGCGCGGAGTCAGCTTCTGAACCGGAACGGCAAGCATCTTCATGTCGCCGCCGCTTTCGTCTTCCATCAGGAGCATGCCGAGCGGACGGCAGCGGATTACGGAGCCGGCCAGCAGGGGGAACGGAGTAATCACGCAAACGTCAACGGGGTCACCGTCATCACCGAGAGTCTGAGGAATGAAGCCGTAGTTTGCAGGATAACGCATGGAAGTGCCGATGAAACGGTCGACCAGAAGAGCGCCGCTTTCTTTGTCTACTTCGTACTTGACGGGGTCGCTCTGTGCGGGGATTTCAATCACAACATTGAAATCGTGCGGCAGGTCTTTTCCTGCGCTGATTTTGCTCATATCCATAATATTTTTCCAACCTTCATTAATTAGGAAATAATCTGTTAATTTTAATCGTTACTAACTTGCTCTGCCAAGGAGAGCAATTTATCGGCAAGTCCGCTGCAGTGAGATTCCACCAACTCCACGTTCTTGAAACCCTCCTCAATGAGATGCTCTTGAATGCGAGGATGGATCGTCAGTACCGAGGCAGATTGCAGCCATTCACGACCCTCATCCCCGACGTTCTCTTCAAGAATCCGTATAGCGTCCGTGCTCGTTAGATAAATCACCGGCGCTTCTCCGCGTCCGATCCATCGCTTTTGATCGTCTGAAACCTTCAGCGGGATTCTTTTATAGATAGGTGCCACGGTCACGGGAACATCTTTATCCCGCAGCGCGTCAATCAGGAACTGACGCCCCGTGTCGCCTCGAATGAGGACAACTTCCGAAGGAAGACCTTCTTCCAAGAGGAGTTCAAAAAGCAACTCTGAACCGCTTTCTAAAGAGCTCCCATGCGGGAAAAAAATTTTGCGTGCTGCAGGAAAAGCCGCGGTCAAAGCTTTAGCGGTCGGTTCGCCGACACAGGCAAAGCGGACGGATTCAGGAAGCTGCGGAAAAATGTCCTTCATGAAGCTGACCGTCGTCGGACTCACAAGAATAAGCAGCGCGCCTCTTTCAGCTCCTTCGAGAATTTCTTTGACGCTTTCTTCGTAATCTTCGGAACGATCAAAGGTAAAAGCCGGCCAGTAAACGGAACCGGAGGTTTTTGCTTCCATTTCTTTCTGAAGCCGACGCCCGCCGGGCCCCGGCTTCATGTTGAGGATCGTGCGCATTACTTTCCGAGCACTTCTTTCAGAAGACGTTTAGCGCCTTTTTCGATCAGCTGGTCCAGCACTTTGCGGGCATTTTCTTCAGGCTCGTTAGCCGGACCCGTATATTCAGCCGTCACAAACTCTCCGGTCATATGGTTGCCGACAAGTGCACGGAGGAACATCTGACCGTCATCAATAGTGGCGTAGGCAGCCAGAGGAACCTGGCAGGAACCTCCCAGCGCTCTGGAAACCGCTCTTTCGGCCTGGGAGCAGAGACGAGTATCTTCATCGTTGAGCGCTTCAACGTATTTTTGCGTCATTTCGTCGTTTTCAACGGCTTCGATACCGATAGCGCCTTGCCCCGGTGCCGGAAGAGAAACTTCAGGCGGAATGATCGAACGAATGCGATCGGATAAGCCGAGGCGCTTCAGACCGGCGGCTGCCATCACGAGGGTGTCGTACTGGCCGTTGTCGAGCTTAGAAAGGCGGGTGCCGACGTTGCCGCGAATCATCTCGACTTTGAGGTGCGGGAAACGGGAGCGAACCATCAGTTCACGACGAAGGCTGGAGGTGCCGACAACGCTTCCGGCCGGCATCTCTTCTAAAGAGGCATATTTATGAGAAACGACTGCGTCGCGCGGGTCTTCGCGGACCATCACTGCTGCCAGAGTAAACGGCTCAAGCAGATCCATCGGAACATCTTTCAGACTATGGACGGCGATTTGAGCTTTGCCTTCAAGCATCGCGGCTTCAAGTTCTTTGACGAACAAACCTTTTCCGCCGATCTTGGACAGCGTGACGTCCAAAATTTTGTCACCTTTGGTTGTTAAACCTAAAAGCTGAACATCAAGCTCGGGAAATTTTTCTTTAAGGCAGCTCTGAACGTACTTTGCCTGCCAAAGCGCCAGCGGGCTTTCGCGAGTGGCAATAACCAGATGATCTTGCTGAGTCATTTTTTAACTTTTTAAAGAAATACGAAGAATGAGTAGGAGTTTAACAATTCGGGCAAGAACCGCGTTATACAGACCTTAACAATCGCGCTTAAAAAACAGGTCGAAAAACAAAGAAATTCTTTTGTAGACAAACCGTTACCCGACAATTGAGTCATTACTAGCTATAATTGACCTTTTTTCATTACTGACTGCAAAAGTTATGGCCCAACACAATCCTCTCTCAGTTCATGCCGATCCGCTTGCCTCCAAAAAAGAAGCTTGGAGCGGACGCTTTTCTGAGCCTATGGCCGAATTTGTCCTTCGTTACACCGCCAGCGTGAACTTTGACAAGCGTATGGCCGAAGCCGATATCGCAGGCTCCGTGGCCCATGCCAAGATGCTTGCCAAATGCGGCATTATTTCCAAAGACGATTTGAACGACATCGAACGCGGTATGCGTCAGATCCTTCAGGAAATCAAAGAAAACCGCTTCGAGTGGAAGCTTGAACTCGAAGATGTGCACCTCAACATTGAAGCCCGCCTAACGGAACTTGTCGGAGACGCCGGCAAGCGCCTTCATACCGGCCGCAGCCGTAATGACCAAGTTGCTTTAGACATTCGTTTGTACCTGCGCAATGAGATCGACCAGATCATGGATCTTCTCTCTCATCTGCAGGAGTCCCTGCTGACGGTTGCCGAAAAGAACATCGACACCATCATGCCAGGCTACACCCACATGCAGGTTGCTCAGCCCGTCACGCTCGGCCACCACTGCCTGGCTTATGCCGAAATGTTCGAGCGCGACCGCGAACGCTTGGCTGACTGCCGCAAACGCGTAAACCGTTCTCCGCTTGGCGCTGCAGCGCTCGCCGGTACCACTTATCCGATCGACCGTGAGTACACGGCTGAACTCCTCGGATTTGAAGGCGTCACTCAGAACTCTCTGGACTCCGTCAGCGACCGTGATTTCGCGATTGAGTTCTGCTCCTGCGCTTCGCTCATCATGATCCACATTTCCCGTATGTCCGAAGAGCTCATCTACTGGATGAACACTAACTTCGCATACATCATGCTGCCCGACAGATTCACGACGGGTTCCTCCATCATGCCGCAGAAAAAGAATCCGGACGTTCCGGAAGCTGCCCGCGGCAAATCCGGACGCGTAGTCGGTCACCTGATGGGGCTTCTGATGCTGATGAAGGGACAGCCGCTTGCCTACAACAAGGACAACCAGGAAGACAAAGAACCGCTCTTTGACACGATTGATACCGTCAAAGACACTCTGCGCGCTTTCATCGAAATGATCCCCGGCATCCAGGTCAACAAAGCCCGTATGCGTGAAGCTGTCATGCTCGGCTATCCGACTGCCACGGACTTTGCAGACTACCTCGTTCGCAAAGGCCTGCCCTTCCGTGACGCTCACGAAGCCGTCGGTTGCGCTGTACGCCTCGCTTCCGAGAAAGGCTGCGGTCTGCACGACCTCACGCTTGAGGAATTAAGAGAATTCAGCGATAAAGTCGGTGAAGATGTTTATGACAGCCTGACCCTCGAAGGCTCTATTGCTTCCCGCAACCATACCGGCGGCACAGCACCTTCTCAGGTTGCAAAGCAGGTCGGCATTTGGAAAGAGCGTCTTAAAAACCGCGCTCATAAGTAATTCCTGAATGCACGGGAACCCGAAAGTTCCCAAGCTTCAACGCAAAACGCCCGGATTCTCCGGGCGTTTGCTTTTGCGGTTCAGCAAAAATTATTCAGCGTCAATCTTAACGACCCAGCCTTCGGGGCCTTCGATTTCGCCCATCTGGATACCGGTCAGTGTTTCTCTGAGCTTGGTGCAGACAGGGCCCATTTTTTCCATGCCGGACGGGAAGTAGATATCGCCGTCAGGAGTGTTGACCATGCCGATCGGAGCTAAGACAGCAGCCGTGCCGCAAAGTGCGCCTTCAGCCATATCTTTGAGTTCGGCTAATTTAACAGGGCGTTCAACCACTTTGTAGCCCAATCTCTTAGCCACTTCGATTAAAGAACGGCGTGTGACGGAAGGAAGGATGGAATCGGACTTCGGAACAATGATCGTGCCTTCCTTGTCGACGAAGATTAAGTTAGCGCCGCCGGTTTCTTCAATGTAGGTACGAGTAGCCGGATCAAGGTAAATGTTTTCGGCATAACCGTGACGATGAGCTTCCATTGTGGGATGCAGGCTCATGGCATAGTTCAGGCCGGCTTTGATATGGCCTGTTCCGCGGGGAGCAGCACGGTCAAATTCAGGAACTGTCAGCTTAAGCGGCTTGATAGCGCCTTTGAAATATGCGCCGACCGGCATCACGAAAATTCTGAAGATAAACTCATGAGCCGGTGCCACACCGATCTGAGGACCGGAGCCGATCATGACCGGGCGGATGTACAGTGTTGCGCCGGTACCGTAAGGCGGAACCCAAGCCGCGTTGGCTGCGACAACGTCTTTGACGGCCTGAATGAATTTTTCTTTCGGGAAAGCCGGCATTTCCAGACGTTCGGCACTGCCCATCATACGTTCTGCGTTCAAATCAGGACGGAAGGTAACGATGTCGCCTTTGACCGTTGTATAAGCCTTTAAGCCCTCAAAACAGCACTGAGCATAATGAAACACGCAGGCAGCTTCAGACAGTTCGATGTTGGGATCAGTAATCATCTTACCTTCATCCCATTTGCCGTCTTTCCAGTGAGCTTCGAAGCGATAATCCGTCGGTGTATAGCCGAAGCCTAATTTGCTCCAGTCAATATCTTTTTTCTGCATTTTTTCTCCTGCAAGATTCTTTAGTTATCGGTCCTCAATTGTAATAATTTGAAAGAAATATTTTGGACTTCTGTAAAGAAATTAGCAGGATCGGCTTTTTGCAGACTTAAGAATTACCGGCAACGGTCATTTCTCTGATCAGCACCGATCCGTTGAGGTAACATCCGTTCAAATCTACATCGTCCGACATCGCTTCAAAGGACATGAAAATGTCTTTGAGATTGCCAGCAACCGTAATACCTTCTACCGGGTAAGCGATCCTGCCGTTTTCCACCCAAAAACCAGATGCGCCTTTAGAGAAATCTCCCGTGGTGTAATTGACGCCCTGCCCGATCAGCTCGGAGACCAAGAGGCCCGTTCCCATGCGTGAGAGCAATGCAGAAAGCGTTTTTTCGGAAGCCTCCGGTGCTTCGGAGAAGATGAGGTTATAAGGACCGCCGGCATTTCCGGTCGTTGTCATTCCCAACTTACGAGCCGAATAGCTGCTCAGGAAAAGACCGCTCAGCACACCGTGGTCAACGACCAGGCGTTCAGACGGGCGAACCCCCTCATCGTCAAACGGCGCCGAGCCCCAGTAACGCGGGATGAATGGATTTTCCAAAATGGAAAGATGATCGGGGAAAATCGGTTTATCGAGCATTCCTTCGAGGAAGGAGGTCTTGCGGTACAACGCAGAACCGCTTGCCGCATGAACAAAGGTTCTGAATAAGCTCTTAGCAACCGGTGCTTCAAAAACGACCGGGCACTTGCGGGTCGCTAAACCGCGTGCAGACAGATGGTCTACAGCTCTTTGACCGGCGATCATGCCGACCTGCTGCGGCGAGAGCAAATCCATTGACGAAACGCCGGAGGTGTGCCAGGAGCCCACCTGCATACCATTCTCATCCTCGGCGATCACTGAGGTGTCAATCGAATGGTCGCTAAAAGGATAGCCGTGCAAAAAGCCTTCGGTGTTTCCCAAAATAAACGAACCGATTGTTGTCGTAACCATTGCACCGTCGGAATTCACCACGCGTTTATCGACATCCAATGCTGCTTTTTCTGCTTCAACAGCCTTTTGAACTTGTTCTTCAATCGAGATGTCCCATGGATGGAAGAGATCGAGCTGACGAGGATTCGTGCAAAGTCGGTCCTTATCCGGCAGGCCGTTGCATTCATCCGGCGTGGTGTAGCGCGCCATATCAAGCGCCGCTTTGACCGTTCTTAAGATCGACACCTTGCGAAAGTCTCCGCTGGAAGCCACAGCCTTTGATTTACCAAGATAGACAGTAATTCCGAAATCTCTGTCATGGGTGTGTTCAATGGATTCCGTTTCCTGGTTTCTTACCGTGACACATGTCCCCTTCTCTTCACTGACTTCTACCGCGGCGGCAGTTGCACCTAGAGAAAGCGCTGTGTCTAAAGCATACGAAACCAAGGAACAAAGCTCTTCTGAGCTACTTATTGTGGGAGTTTGACTCATATTTTGAAGCGGAAACTAAAGATTGGAGATTATGATAGCGCTTGATGCAAATCTTACTAAAGAAGGACAGGCTAATATGAAGAATACAAACGAAAACCTTGAAGAAGAGTACAGCGGTCCGAGCAAAAGTGAATTGAAAAGAAGGGCCGAGCATCTGCAGGATCTCGGTAAAGAGCTGACCACACTGGGTGCCGAAACGCTGGCAAAAATTGAACTTCCCGAAGTCATTCTTAAAGCCATTGAGGAGTATCACCGTGTTCCCTCCTTCGGCGCCAAACGCCGTCAGCTCCAGCTCATCGGCAAATACATGAGAGCCTTAGACGGAGATGCTGTTCGTCAGGCCATCGACCGAGCCACCGGCAACGATAAAGCGGCCGTCGCCGCGCTTCACAAGAGTGAACGTCTGAGAGATGCGTTGATTGCAGATGATGCCGCTCTGACAAAATTTATTGCTCAGTTCCCTGACGTCAATGTTCAGGAAGTTCGTCAGCTTATCCGCAATGCTCGTAAAGAAGCCGAAGGCAACAAGCCTCCGAAATCCGCCCGCGCACTCTACAAACTGATCTACGCAATGGTTCTTCCTCCGATCGTGTTGGAAGTCACCGAGGAGGAAGACGATGAAGAATAGCAAAGCAAAAATCGGTCTGGTTTCCATTTCCGACCGTGCCTCTTCCGGCACTTATCAGGACAAAGGCATTCCCTCTCTGAAAGAATGGCTGGCAAAAGCCCTGCTTTCTGATTATGAGGTTGTGGAAAAACTCATTCCTGATGAACAGCCGCTTATCGAGGCAACGCTCAAGGAACTTTGTGATCAGGAAAACTGTGATTTGATTTTGACAACCGGAGGGACTGGTCCCTCTCGCCGCGATGTGACGCCGGAAGCCACGTTGGCTGTGGCTACTCGTACCCTTCCGGGATTCGGAGAGCAAATGCGTGCGGTCTCTCTTGCCTTTGTGCCGACCGCGATTTTGTCCCGTCAGGTCGGCGTGCTGCGCGAAATCGAAGATCATGCCGCTTTGATCATTAACCTTCCGGGACAGCCAAAGGCCATCGCTGAAACCCTAGAAGGTATTCCGTCAAAGGGCATCCACGGCATTTTTGCGGCAGTGCCCTACTGTATTGATTTAATCGGCGGTCCGGCCCTTGAAACCCGTCCCAATGTCGTTAAGGCTTTCCGCCCAAAATCTGCACCTCAGCCTCATGTCATTGATGCAAAAATCATTGACCCGAAGGAAGGCAAAGCAGATAGCGCCATCATCATGCTTCACGGCTTGGGCAGCGACGGATCGGACTTCGAACACTTCAGAGAAGAACTTGCCGCATGCGGCGCGCCCGTTGAACAGGCTCGTTTGATTCTTCCGACTGCGCCTGAACGTGCGATCACAGCAAATAAAGGTTTTTTGATGCGCGGCTGGTTTGACCTTCTCGATACCGACGGAATCGGTGCCAGCGACGAACCGGCACTTGTTGAAAGCGCCCGTATTGCAGAGCGTTTAATTGCCTTGGAAGAGACGAAAGGCATTAGACGAGATCGAATCTTCTTAGGTGGTTTCTCACAGGGCGGCTGCGTTGCGCTTTACACGGCCCTGAAACTCGATCGTCCGATCGGCGGCATCTTCTGCCTGAGCGGCTATCTGCCCATTGAGTCTGCTGACGATATTGAGCATGTAGGTCAGGGCATCCTTTCTCCGATTTTCTTGACCTATGGAAAAGAAGACAATGACGTACCTCCCGTGTATCCCGAAATCAGCGTCAAGGAACTCAGAAAACTCGGGGCAACGGATCTCTGGTCCAAGGGCTACGACGGGGTCGGACATGATTTGTGTATCGAGGAAGTCACGGACTTGTCAGATTTTCTTGAAAAATCTTTAGAAGCTTCTCGCTAAAGTTTTGTATCCAATTTGAGACAAAAGAGCGCTTTTTTACGGCGCTCTTTTTTATGCTGAAGTTCTACCAAAACACCGAAAACAAATCATGGATTCTTTTTTGGACAAAATACTGAACGGCTCTGAAGCGATACTCCAACCCCTACATGTGCCGTTATTTACAGCTGGCGGCAGTCAAATCGATACGTTCGATATTCTCGAATTCTGCCTCGTTTTTCTTGTTGCCTACTGGCTCGGCAAGCTTAGCGAAGAAAGCATTAAGAAATTCGGCTCTCGCCACAATTCCGTACGTCCCGAATCCCTTTCGATGTTCGCCCGCTTCATTCATTGGGGCATATTGGCGATCGGTATTCTGATGGGCCTGTCGATGATCGGTCTCCCGATCACACATTTGGCAATCTTAGTTTCCGCCTTATCTGTGGGCATCGGCTTCGGATTGCAGACCATCGTTAATAACTCGGTTGCCGGTTTGATTCTGATTTCCGAACGCGCCGTGAGCTTGGGCGATATTATTGCCACACCGAGCGGTCATATCGGTCGAGTGACCATGATCACCATTCGCGCTACGCGCATCGTGACGCCGACGGGTCAGGCAATCATCATTCCGAACGCTTCTCTGATTAACGGATCGTTTACCAATTTCACGATGGACCGCCGAGGCGTTCGCAAGATTTATCCCTTCTCAATTCCATACGGCATTGACTTCCGCAAGGTTAAAGAAATCATTGAAAAGGCAGCCGTCTCGGTTCCCTACTGTATTAAGCCCGACCCGCTTCATGAGGTCGAATGCGGAATTACCGGTTTCGGCAATTTCGGCATTAACGTTGAGCTTGTCGTTTGGGTCGATCCGATTGAGTTGATGGAGCCGTATCGACTCGAGGCATCTTTTTTGAACGCCATCAATGACGCCTGTGTTGCCAACGGCATCGTGATGCCTGGACCGTCCTACGGTGTTACTGTCTCTCCGACTCCGGCGCCGGTCGCATTCAATGCTCAGGTTTCCGGAACCACCGCTTCTGTACCTTCCAATTTGCAAGCACCTTCGCCCACAGGTCATGTTGGAGCAGCAGACCCTTCTGTGAGTGCAAAAGCCATCGGACAAGTTCCGCCGGCGCAACATGTTCCTCCCGCACAGGCTGCAGCCATCATTGGAGTCCCGCAGTCTATGATTGAAAATCCTCCTCCGAAGAAGGAAAAGGAAGAGTGAACTCATAATCTCTTCAGACTAAAATTTCATTATTAGTTTGAGGAGATTTTTTTGAGTCATTACGTCGGACGCTTTGCCCCATCCCCTACCGGTCATCTACACGCCGGAAGCTTAGCCTGTCTTCTTGCGAGCTACCTCGATGCCAGGGCTCATAGAGGTACGTGGATTATTCGTGTCGAAGACATTGATCCGCCGCGTGAACCTGCATGGGCGGCAGAGGATCAGCTCGAAACTATCGAGGCATTCAAACTTCATTCAGATCGTCCGATACTCAGACAATCAACTCGATATGACGCTTATCAAGAGGCCCTAGATCTGTTAATCGGTAAAGGTCTAGCGTATGGGTGTGCTTGTACTCGCAAGAGCATTGAAGCTGCCTGCGCAGCCGCAGGTTTGCCACAGGGCGTCTATCCAGGAACTTGTCGCCACGGAACGGGCGGAGCCCCAATTCGTGCGTGGCGTTTTCTTGTAGATGACGGAGTCGTCTCTTTCCCGGACAGATGGCAGGGAACGTTTAAACAGAACGTTTCGAAGGAAGTCGGTGATTTTGTTATTCGGAGAGCCGACGGACTCTGGGCCTATCAACTCGCCGTTGTCGTCGATGACGGATTCCAGGACGTGACACACGTCGTCCGCGGTGCTGACTTGATCGATAACACACCGCGACAAATCCTGCTGCAAAAAGCATTAGGCCTGCCTACCCCTGCTTACATGCACATTCCGCTTGTGCTAGACAAAAACGGGAATAAGCTCTCTAAACAGACATTGGCTCCGGCGATTGATCGAAGCAGGCCCGAAGAAGAAGCCGCACATGCGTGGACTCATCTCGGATTCAAACCTTTTACTTTCGATACGCTCGAGGAGTTTTATTCAGAGGCAGTGCAGCGTTGGAGGGTGAGATTTCAAATCTCTGCCTAATTTCGACGTCCGGTTCCGCCAAGAAGGACAGCAACTTCCCTCTTTTCTCCGGAAGCCTGTCTTGAGAAGTTTTGCTGAACAGTCTTCTTTACAGATGTGCGACCCGGAACATAGGGCTGTGAGAAAAATGGATCCTCAGGCTTGCGAGGTGCTTTCCAAGTATCTGTACTTGAGGAAAACTTTCGTGGAAATCTTGCTCTCTTGCGAGGTTCAGGATCAAGTTCCTGCGGAACAAGATTAACTTTGGTTAGTTTTCGAATTGCATCGAAACTCTTTCTATCCTTGTCCGTAACGAGCATTAATGCCAAACCTGAGCTCCCTGCGCGGCCTGTTCTGCCGATTCGATGAACGTAGTCCTCAGGAACAAATGGAACGTCGTAATTAATCACGAGCGGAAGCTCGGCTATATCCAAACCACGGGCTGCGACATCAGTCGCCACCATGATATTTAAGGTTCCATCCTTGAAATCTTTCAACAGCTTCAAGCGCTCTTCTTGGGTTTTGTCTCCGTGAATTGCATCAGCGTTGAATCCGCATTTCTCTAATTCACGTGCCAATCTGCGAGCTGTCAATTTTGCATTGACGAATACGATTGTCTGGAGCGGTTTACCGTCGGAGTCTTCTCCGCGGGTTTTCAGAAGTTCCACTAAAGCATCCGTTTTTTGAAGCTCGTTAACAGAGAAGACCTCCTGTTTAATGGTAGCTGCGGTCGCGTTTTGGCGAGCCACCTCGATAACAACAGGATCAGTCAAGAAATTTCCGGCTAACTTCTTAATTTCCGGAGAGAACGTAGCTGAGAACATCAGATTCTGGCGCTTTTTGGGAAGCGCATTCAGGATCCTGGAGATGTCCGGCAGAAAGCCCATATCCAACATACGGTCGGCTTCATCCAAAATGACAATGCCGCTCTGATTAAGATTAGTGTTTCTCTGCTCGAGATGATCCAATAAGCGTCCTGGTGTCGCGATCAAAATCTCCACGCCCTTCCTTAATGCCTCAGCTTGAGGTTTGATATCCACCCCGCCATAAACAACGCCAATTCGGATGGGTGTATCAGCTGCGTAATTTGAAAGTGCCTCTGCTGTTTGATCTGCCAACTCTCTTGTCGGAGATAGAATCAAAACTCGTACAGGATGACGCGCCGGAGATGTGCTTGTATTTGCTAATGGCAAAAGTTTTTGAAGGACAGGAAGTCCAAAACTAGCGGTTTTGCCAGTTCCGGTCTGGGCCGCTCCCATAACGTCGCGTCCTTGAAGAACGACTGGGATTGCCTTACATTGGATCGCGGTCGGCTTTGTATATCCCATTCGTTTAATTGCGGAAAGCAAATTCGGGGCTAATCCAAACTGTTCAAAATTTTGACATTCTGCCATTTATCTATTTTTTCAAAAAAATCCCAAAAGAAACATTCTACAACTCTAGAACTTGCGCTTATTGTGCTCGACCATGAATAGGCACAATGGGTGATGAGCTTTCATCCTTCAAAGCCATCTGGCTGATAGAAGGTATGTTCTTTAATCAATATTGTGATTTTATTAATACTTTTAGCGCACTAAATTCTTGAGCAAAACCTTCTTTTTCGAATTAGAAAGAGAAGCCTAAAAGGCTTTGGAGATGATAGTGAATTAATACGAATAGAAAGATAGTTTCTATCAATTCCGACTCTTTTCGCAGAAGGATTTCCAACAACAATATCTAAGACAGTAAGTGACTACGGTTCATCTAGTACTTGAAATTAAACCGTTGAAAAATCAATCATTACGGTTCACTTCCATGTACGTGTACAACTCAGCAGTAAAGGGAAAGAAGAAATTGTTTTTTTGATCAACCCCTCCAATAACATAATGAGGAAAGAAGCGGAGGTCTTCTTGAATTATTGCTGAATCCACGGTCCATCCCCGCTTGTGGGGAACTCTTTGACATCGAGATGATCGATGACCCAATCCATCGGTCCGCCCTCGCTTGCGCAGGGAACTCGCATAGCTGTTGGATTTTCAACATCAATCAGTCGGTTCATCCCCGCTTGCGCGGGGAACTCAGGATTTAGATCGTCTAGGTTACGTTGCTGACCGGTTCATCCCCGCTTACGCGGGGAACTCCTTCAGCCTCTCCCATCATCCAATTCATTATTCGGTTCATCCCCGCTTACGCGGGGAACTCTTTATAGGGGTGGAGGTGGCGTTTTTCCCTACCCGGTTCATCCCTGCTTACGCGGGGAACTCTTAACGCTGGACGCGGCTCACGTAATTTTTACGCCGGTTCATCCCCGCTTACGCGGGGAACTCGATTAGTTTTCACGGGCTCAATATTTCCAATCCCGGTTCATCCCCGCTTACGCGGGGAACTCGCGGGGTTTCGATGTCCAGCAGACGACTAAGACCGGTTCATCCCCGCTTACGCGGGGAACTCGACTAAATGTCCATCTTGTACAGACCACTGAGTGGTTCATCCCCGCTTACGCGGGGAACTCTCGATCAATTTCGTCGGCCATGTCACTATCTCCGGTTCATCCCCGCTTACGCGGGGAACTCGGTGTGCTCCGGTATCGAAGCGGCCTCAGTTGCGGTTCATCCCCGCTTACGCGGGGAACTCATGCTGTCCTTGGATTCCAGGAGCAACCGGCCCGGTTCATCCCCGCTTACGCGGGGAACTCACGTACTCGAAAATGGTTTGCGCAAATTCGCGCGGTTCATCCCCGCTTACGCGGGGAACTCCTCGCTCCACTTCAGAGCGTCGCCCTTATCGCCGGTTCATCCCCGCTTACGCGGGGAACTCCAGATTAAAGACCTCAATCCTAATTGTTTCACCGGTTCATCCCCGCTTACGCGGGGAACTCCCCGACAATGTCCCCGGTTGTTTCGCCGTAGACGGTTCATCCCCGCTTACGCGGGGAACTCCTTATCCGTGCAGCTTACTACCCGGGCGTAGAGCGGTTCATCCCCGCTTACGCGGGGAACTCCAGATCAACAACAAAGTGACAGCCTCTTTGAACGGTTCATCCCCGCTTACGCGGGGAACTCCAGCACCGAAAAGCGGAGCGGCCAAAATACCGCGGTTCATCCCCGCTTACGCGGGGAACTCGTAGGTGAAAGCCTGTGCAGTGTAGTTGCCATCGGTTCATCCCCGCTTACGCGGGGAACTCTTCAACCATTACGACACCTTCATCCTCAAGCTCGGTTCATCCCCGCTTACGCGGGGAACTCCTTCCGAACCGGAGTTGTAATTCTGAGATAGCGGTTCATCCCCGCTTACGCGGGGAACTCGCTAATCCATCGCAATCGGTCAATTGATAGCGCGGTTCATCCCCGCTTACGCGGGGAACTCACATACCTGAAACGTATCGGCGGTTTGGCTGGCGGTTCATCCCCGCTTACGCGGGGAACTCTCGATTACGCCTAAACGCAACCAGCCCGTTTACGGTTCATCCCCGCTTACGCGGGGAACTCTTCGTCGTTCTCAAAGATGTCAGCCTTAGCAACCGGTTCATCCCCGCTTACGCGGGGAACTCAACGTAAGATCATGACCATTGGCAATATACCGCGGTTCATCCCCGCTTACGCGGGGAACTCTATCGATCTCGTTGGTCTCCTTATTGAAGTGGCTGGTTCATCCCCGCTTACGCGGGGAACTCATCTAAGTTATGCGGGAAATAGATCTCGGGGTCGGTTCATCCCCGCTTACGCGGGGAACTCCGACTAACCTCACTCAGTCGCAGGATACGAATCGGTTCATCCCCGCTTACGCGGGGAACTCAATTGATGCTTACGAAGGTGACGACATTTGGACGGTTCATCCCCGCTTACGCGGGGAACTCAAACGCCTTCTCTCGACTGTTTTCACCGATGAGGGTTCATCCCCGCTTACGCGGGGAACTCGGGTGTAGAGTCATTTGCTATGATTCATGACTCGGTTCATCCCCGCTTACGCGGGGAACTCGGGTACTAATTGATCTAAGTATTCGGTGAGATACGGTTCATCCCCGCTTACGCGGGGAACTCGCTCTGTACATTCAATGAATCAAGCTCCGGGGCGGTTCATCCCCGCTTACGCGGGGAACTCCTCACTGACGCCGGCAGTGGCAATACTTTAGCCGGTTCATCCCCGCTTACGCGGGGAACTCACTTAAAGACGGTATAAATCCGTCTATTCATACTTTAGGCATTTAATCGAAATTTTTAAAGAGCATTAACTAACGAATTAAGACGACGGTATAAACGAAACCAAGCGAAGACCGTCCATCTCAACCGGGATTCGTCTATTTTTACCAAAGGTTAGAAAATCAAATCCAGTTTCATTGTTCGTCGCCCATGCCATGACGACGTTCCCATCCTCACAGAGGAGCGTCATTTGATTCCAAATCATTTCTCTCACTCTCCTAGAAACATCTCCCACGTATACACCAGCTCGAACTTCCAACAGCCAGATCGCTAATCTGCCTCTTAACCTTGGAGGAACGTTCTCTGTAACTACGACCACCATTGTCATTAGCCTTTTCCTCTATGACCTGGGTCTCCGAGCGTATCAGGTTCAGGAATCGCCGGTGCCCACATATCTTTATCAGGTTTAGGAGGCTCGATTCCTCCCGCAGCCAAAACATTTTCGATCATGGGAATGATTCGTTCAGTCAGTTTGGTCCTTCTAAAGATATCTCTGCAGGCCAGTCGAACAACTCTGTCCGGTTCGGGAGGCTTCTGCGCCGCTATCTCAAATGCTTTTGGAACTATGGCGTCAAACTTGATGATATCTGCGATGTCATACACAAACGATAGAGGTTTACCGCTGTGAATAAAACCGATTGCCGGCGCATAGCCTGCCGCCAAAACTGCAGCTTCTGTTATGCCGTACAAACAGGAGGTTGCAGCACTGATACAGCGATTCGCGATATCACCTTTTTCCCAATCTTTAGGATCATAACGACGGCCATGCCAAATCACCCTATACTTCTGTGCCAGGAGCCTATAGGTTTCTTTAACTCTGAAGCCTTCTATGCCCATCAATTGTTGGACGGATAGATTTTTATCAGGCCGTTCCTTAAAGCGTAACTCGTACATTCTTTGAACAACCCTGAGCCTAAGTTCCTTATCCAAAGCCAGGCGCGCTTGATACAGCAATTTATCAGATCTGGCACCTCCCGGTTGACCGGATGAATACAGACGAACACCAGCTTCCCCGACCCAAACGAGAAGAGTTCCAACTACAGAGGCTAACTTGACCGCAGCATGGGAAACGCGCGTACCCGGCTCCAGCATGATGCAAGCCACAGATCCAACTGGAATATGCGTTCGGACTCCGTTCTGGTCAACCAGTACAAATGCTCCGTCTATCACATCTAGATGACCGTATCTCAAAAAAATCATCGAAATACGGTCCTTGAGCATGATCGGTCCAAGAGGAGGAATCACCTGGCCACCTGCCTTCTAATCAGCATGAGACCACACCCGAAAGCTTTCTCCTTCCCAAAGCCGATCAGGAGTTTTCTTAGAAATTTCTCAGGATCACAAATCTCTAAAACTCCGGAAAAATCCATGATAGAGAATGTGATTCGGTCTCCGTTTTTCCCATACACACACTTCCCTTGATAACTCTCCACATTTGATGAAATTAGGGAAAAGCCTGCTCCTGTCCCTTGCCTTTTTAACCATTCCGCTGCTTCTGCCTGTTGAAGTATTAGGAGATCCTGCCTTTCAAGCTGGGGTACCCTCTTCTTTAAGTCCATAAATAGGTCGTATCTTCTGCCTTTTCGACAAACCGTAGGATTGGCCCTCAAAGAAAAAATAAGGCGATCCCCTTTTCTAAGCTTTGGTTTAAATTCTTTTGTCTCTATCTGGAATAGATCGTTCTTCGTAGGAGCATTTTCAGAAAGAACATAGAATCTTAAGAAGCCCTGCCCCTCTTCTTCTCGGAAAAGGAATTTCCTTGTTTCGTCATCCGTGAAGAGCAGCCATACCCACTGGTGAAGAGCGTAGCTCCCTTTCGTTATTAATTCCTTTAGGCGTCCCGGAGGTAATTTCGCAAGGTCAAGGGTTATTCTGGAGTAGTACATTGCGAATCCTCCCTGTTTAACACTTCTCCGTAATTAATGGTTCTCTCCTCAAACAACCATTTAGTGCGGCTAAGCGGTACGTCTCTTCTTCTAATAATAAATTTCGGTTTGAGATCTTGACACTCTCCCTCCCAATAGCCATCTGCCTGGAGTTCCGGAAGATTGAGGCCCACCGAATTTAATTTCTCCTTAAATTTTTTAGAGCAGCTCCCTAAGACACCTTTGAGATCTCCGCTCATAATCTGAGGGCAAAAGGGCAAACCTGAAGGATTGCTCTTCCGGCCCAAATACGGTGTGAACGTCGGACGCTCCATATACTCTTTAAGTTCCTCTAGCGAATAGGGTGCCTGTGGCTTGGCTTTAACAGCTACAAGCCACCAAGAGTCGCTTAGATAATCTCGAGTAGAGAGTATCGTCTCGAGCTGTTCAGGGTTAGAGAGTTCCTCTTTACGAGTTAAATAAAGAATCTTCTTATTTTCTTTAGGAACCTGGACAGTATGAAAATCCTGAGCCCAAACGGGGTTTTCACTTCCGCAAATTACAAACTCATAGTTTGCTGCAAAGGCCCCATGCATTTTCTCCCGATCTCTCGTAATGCCCACAGCACCCTCAAGAATTCCCAGCAATGCTGATTTTGTGGGAATACCCAGCGTTTGCCTAACTCCGCCCGGAGCACACTCTCCCCACGACGCCATTGGCCCGAATAGTTGAAATATCAGAAATTGATCCATAACTCGCTCACTGACCAACGAATTCAAGCAATTCGGACATAGATCCCGACGGTTTTGTGACATCAAATTTCCTGAAAGCGGTTTGCTGTCCATAAACAGAGTTCAAATTTTCTCGGAATGTCTCCAACCTTGTGATCGCATCTGAGATCATGTTATTTCCGGAGATGGGATGGCAAACAGCAGCAGCCAAGGAACGAGGCTGGAATTCCCCTTTTTCAGCGAGCGCCCAAAGGGCATAACCTCTGCTGCCGAAGCTATTCTGCTTGCCGGTGGGAGGAGTTGTTAACGCCGCTTCTACCAAGGCAATAACCGCTTTTTTGGCCAGAGGTTCGTCTCCGTCAAGATTCTTAACGAGCAAATCGAAATCTAAACAGATATAGTTGTAAAAAACAGCAGATCCAAATGCTGTTTCGCCTAAGTGTCCGGCCCCTGCATCATCAGCCTCTTGCTTCAAATCATCGATCGCTGTAAAAAAATCGTCTTCAATAACAGAAGCGGATACTCCAATCGCATGAGCCACTTGGCAAGCAGCTTCTACATTAAATTTAGGCGAGCTTGCCAGCATTCTTCCGAACAAAGCGATATCCACAGCATGGTTCTTATTTTGGAAGATGGCTAATTCCTCTTCAGTTGGTTCCCTCTTTTCTTCAGAAAGACGCTTTGCAAGAACCCTAACTTTTTCCATCTCCTCAGGGCTAATATGGACGAGTTGCTCTGTTTCTGTATTTACAAGTGAACTGGAATCCTTATCCTTTTTTGCTTTGCCTAGTTTGTTGGCAATCTCAGCTGCCCACTTGACAGCTGTTTTCTGATCAACACCCCCGTCCATCATAATCTTTGCGGCTTCAGTGGCAATTCGGCAAGTTCTGATTCCGATGTGTTTTTTCAATTGCTCGGAGAAGACTTCAGAGGTTCGCCAGGCGCGCTTCAGACTCTGAGAGGAAATTCTAAGTCGAGTAGCACCGCCAAACATCACAGTTTTAGGAGCTCCAGTATCGTCTCGATTGAGATTAGCCGCGGGAAAGGCTGTTAAGAAATGAAGTTGAATAAAGTTGGACATTGTTCTTTCCTTAAAAATTACTCTTGATTGTTGTCATCTGACGCGTCGTAATAATCTAAACTCCAGCGAACCTGGATTAAATCTGTTGGGCGAATATCTTGACCTTTGTTGAAAGCCAACATTTGATTATCAGCGCACCACCTAAAAACATCGTCTGCCAGCGAAACTATGTTTAGTCTGCCATCAGCAAGCTTTACGGCTCGTCTTAACTCTCTAAACAACCCCTCTTCTGTTCTGACTGCTAATAGTCGGCGAAAACGCAGCTCGCTCATTACGGGTGCTCCGCCATTCTTCTGAGCCATCCGTTCGGCAAATGAGAGGGTGGGATCATTTTCCGATACATGAGACACAACGCCGGCAATGATAGCCAGAGCCGTAAAACGCCAAGCGGCTTTTCCTTCCCACAGAGGTTTTAACTTAAATAGCAAATCCCGGAATCCTGAGGATGTGTAAACATCCAGCAGCGAAGAGCATCTACGCAAACTAGCTCTCTGCTGCCGATCTTCTTCCAAATTGTTATGCCAGCTGTTCAGCTTATTGGCATACTCGGTTCCTCGAATAAAGCTCATTTCGCCTCCTTAGGAGTAGATTTTGATTTGGCATAAAGACTCGCCAATAAATTTTTTCTTGCTTCCGAACACTCTTTGTAATCTTTTGGATTCATCTGAGAGGAAAAAGTTCTGTCATCAAAAAAATTCAGTGCAAATCGATTTATGTTTTTTATAAAAGCGCTGAGTGATTCTGAGTCGGAGTTTTTCTCGTCTAGTTCCCTAATCAAACCTAAAAACAGATTTTGAGTAAGATTCCAAAACTCAACGTCCAAATAAGAACACTCACGATTTAATTTACTGAATGCGCTTTTCAGCCCAAGAAGAGTCCGTGCAGCCTTGTCTTGAGCAACCTGTAAGGAAGACTGCATTTCTTTTGACAATAATTGGGGAAGATGATGCTCATACCAGCATCGTACTTTCATGTTGTCGAAGTCGTACCCGAATCCCCAAAGGCCGTGTTTTGTTTCAGTACCAATGTGATGTTTGAAAGTTTCCACAACCAGCGCAGGAATTTCTTTTGTATCCTTGCGGGTTGTTTCCTCATTTAAACCGAGCCAATCCTTCCAAACCAAGCCGCCCGGCTGAAGCTTTACGGAATTTAACTCTCCGGGAGTTTTTAACTTACATCTGTAGGGTGTCAGGGGATGAACCCAACCAGAATAGTTGATCCCGTAGTTTTGTACTTTCATTTTTGAAAGCAGCTGATCACTTTCCTCTCCGCAAAAATCACACCTCCCTTCTTCCAGATCCTCAAAATCGATCCGTACTCGGCGAGGCATTCCCCAGTATGCCTGAAGAGGATTAACTTGTTCCGGAGTCGTCTCGCTCCCTTTAGCTTTGCTGGTCCTTGTTTTTCCCATCCAAGGAAAAACCGCCGCATCAAATTCTTTAGGTACGGGCAGATTCGACTCAAACTCCGGCATAACATTGGCCCATAACTTGCGCCAAAGAGGAACATTTCGGTCGCCTTTGTAACTGTGAAGTTCAATTAGAGTGGTAAGCGGACCGCCTCCGCGAAGGCCGGTACGATACCCTTGTCCTCCAGAGGGAGCATTTAACTGCAAAGAAAATAGAGCCATTGCTGCACAATGAGGACAAAATCTTTTTTCTCCGCGCTTAATAAAAAAGTCTTTATTATGTTTTATGGTGTTCTCACCCGGAGATTCCGGAAGAAGCGCGGCCAGAGGAACCGCTTCTCCTTCCAGCTGGTCAAAATCCTGCATGAATGAAGGGCTCTGGGGACCAAAAATAAACGCCGGCCCGACCTTAGAAAATGCCTTAGCTAGATCCGCTTTTTCTAATCCTTCTTCCCAGATATCAAACCACGCGTCTTCATCCTCCGGCGCCAGGGTTGTTTGGATTAGGCCAATTAAAAACTGCCACAGTGCTGTTTGAAAATCGGCCCTCTCAGCCGCAATGTCCACAATCTCTTCGTCTAATATTTCAAGAGGTGAGATTTTTCTGACGACACCTTTCCTGTCTCGGACCGGTATCCATTGCTCTGATATTAGTGATATTTGCGTCAATTACTCCTCCTGTTTTTTGTTGTTTCCGACAAGCCCTTCTCTGTCCGTATAAAAATCGCAATTCTCCTCGACGAGGAGTACAAGGGAATAGTCCTTATTTTTTTTATGTTCTCTGCACCAGTCCTCCAAGCAGTCTTCAGACAGACCAATGCAGGCATTTTTGTTTTTCTCCCACCAGCCTCTCCGAACGGATAGTCTGCTCGACTCCCACGCCTCCGGACCGTCTCCTCCTGAATAGGGGATAATTTTTCCATTCGTATTCTTTGCCAGCCATATGTTAACTGACTCTGATGCCAGTCGGGTAGAAACATCACCCGCGAAATAGCTATCGTCAATGTCATCCGAAACGCCTGAATTCCAATCAGCAGAGCTCAGATCTTCCTGGAAGCTCACCGATGAATAGCCCGCCGAGAAAACGATTAAATTATTTTTTGCCATTGACCTAGCGGAGTATTCTTTACCACGGTCTTCGAGTGCGCTATCTTGTAATCCACTAGGAATATCTAAGCCATTACCGTAGACGGATTCAATCAAAAGCCGTGCATTATCTGGGAGCTGGATAGTTCCTTGTTCTCTCAAGACTTTCTGAGTTAACCAAAGTCGCGCATGATTCGGATAAACGTAGGCACCTGCATGAAACATTGCCGAATACCAATCTTGTTGGGGAGATTCCGCCCATCTAGGGGCCAAAATATGAAGAACCGGAGTTCCCCTCTCATCCGCTCCAGTATCCTTTACTCTCCCAGAAGCATCTCGATTATGCCGGTGCAGACGGCCTGACCTTTGTACCAGCAGGTCTATCGGAGCCAAGTCCGAAATCAACTCATCAGCATCTATGTCCAGTGACTGTTCGATGACCTGAGTTGCGATGACGATTTTCCCCGCTCGTTCAGAAGAGCTGCGTTTGCCTAGTTCTGACACCGCCTGCTCTTCGATTCTCTGTCTGTCGCTAAATGCAAATCTACTGTGGAAAAGTAGGATTTTTTCCGGATCAATTTTTTTAGAAGAAAGTAATGATCGAAACGCCCGTAGAGCATCATCAATGGTATTCCGAATCCAAACCACGCTTTTGCCTGAAGATGCCTTCTCGATAATGTATTCGATGCACTGTTTCTCTGAGGAGAGCCATGAAACATCGATATTTCTCGGGCGATTCGAGAGAACAGGTATCGATTCAATACCGTTCGAATCGGCCTTTGTAAATAAGGGATAGCTTAACGTCTCAACATCCGAATCTTTTGACGGTTCGACTGACAAGACAGATTGAAAAGCAGATAAATATTGGGTCCTTTGCGTCTGAGACATGGTCGCCGACAGCAGAATTATCGGGGCACCGTAATAAGCCAAGACACTAATTAACTGCTCTAACTCTTTACCCATGTACGCGTCGTAGGCGTGAACCTCGTCGACAATAAATACCTTTTTCTCCAGCCCCAAAAGCCTTAAGTTGTTATGCCGAAACTGCAAGACACCCATCAGGGCTTGATCGATCGTGCCGACGCCTACATCCGCCAAAAGCGCCTTTTTGCTGCTTTCGGCAAACCAACTCGCACAACCTGCGTAAACAGGAGTTTCGTTGTTAAACTCTGAGGAACCTTTTAACAGGTTATCCCATATTTTGCTGGTAAAGCCTTCCATTAACCGGCTGCGGCTATGAGCGAGAATGAGGCTCGGTTTTGAGCCGGGTAAGTACAATTTACTCAGAACATCAACCAACCTGGAGTACATAGCATTTGCCGTCGCCATGGTTGGAAGAGCATAAAAAATCCCATTCGCCCTCCCACTGCTCATCAGTCTCTTAGCCAATGTTAATGCAGCCTCTGTTTTCCCCGACCCTGTCAAATCTTCCAAAATAAACAATTGGGCTCCGATTTTGTTGAGTTGAATTTCCGTTGATACCTCTTGCAGAGGAGAGGGTGTGTGGATATAAGGAAATAGAGATCGGATATTTTGAAACTCTGAAACCTTGGGTGAAGGTGGAAGAATAGCCAAGGCACGTTCAGCTTCTGACAGAGCCTTTTCCCAATACACCTTAAGCGGAAATTCCTCATCAACCCATTGAAAGAATTTCTCGTTAGAGCCGATCCAATCGCAAAGAACTACCAATCCGGAGATTACCCAGGAGTAATACTTAGTCCTATGCCTAACCTCCTTTTGTTTAAAACAAACTGGGATTTCCGCTAAGGGAAAAAGTTTCAATGCCTCTTCTAAATATTGGAATGCGTCTTTCTTATTTTGAGAAGTGAAATTATTTAGATTTTCTTTCAGTTTAGGAGGAACACCATGATGTCCTGTTGTAACAGATATCCAAATGTCTAGGATTCCAGCTTTTCTTCCTGTACCCAACTCGGACTTTGGCAAAACTTTTTCTAATTTCTCAGGCTCTTCAAAAATCTCTCTCCAGAAAGCGTAACCCAAAACATCGT
>ENA-UEQR01000284-UEQR01000284.1-human-gut-metagenome-genome-assembly--contig:-NODE-284-length-34655-cov-11.611024_pt1 | contig 34655 bp, 40 predicted proteins | sample MGYA00242944_ERZ507941 | MGnify/ENA primary metagenome ERZ507941 (study PRJEB26167, sample SAMN06115398) | human gut metagenome | host: Homo sapiens | place: China:Chongqing | collected 2016-06-23...
TATAGGCATGATATTGGACTTGATATCAACTTATTCTGGATATTTTATAGCATATAGCTTATCACTAAAAATATTTACAACTTTATTTTATGTAGATATTTGTGAAAAACGGCTGGCTTTTCTTATCCTCCCAATATGGCTGATAAACAATATCTCTCAAATCCAATATATTTATTACAGAATTTTAATAGATCTAAACTTATATGATAATTTTTTTTTCATATGACTACACTAAATAAAATATTGAAAATTGGTAGTTCTGTATGAACTATAGTCCACGAAAGCTTAATTGAATTTCTAGTTTAGTTTAAATAAAAAGAATGTATCTATGAAGAAAAAGTTGACTTCTGTGCTACTATTTCTTGCGATGAGCGTAGGAGTAGTTTCGGCACAGACCTCGAAGGTTACCGGTAAGGTAATTGGGGAAGATGGAGAGCCGGTGATCGGTGCCTCTATTATCGTAAAAGGGACAACCGTGGGAACAGTCACGGATTTTGATGGAAACTTTGAACTAGAAGTACCTGCGAATGGTAAACAATTGGTTATTTCATACATCGGTATGAAATCTCAAGAAGTTGCGGCCACTTCTAATGTAAATGTAAAACTATTAGCCGATACCCAGAACTTGGATGAGGTCGTGGTTACGGCTATGGGTATCTCAAAGGAAAAGAAAGCTTTAGGTTATGCGGTTCAAGATGTGAAAGCGGATGAGTTGACGAAAGGAGCTAATACTAGTTTGTCTGGCGCATTACAAGGTAAGGTTTCTGGAGTGGAGATCTCTCCTTCTTCCGGTATGCCGGGTGCCTCTTCTAAGATCACGATTCGTGGTTCCAGATCTTTTACAGGGGATAATACTCCTTTGTATGTGATTGACGGTATGCCTGTCGCTTCAACGGCTGATGTTAATACGGATACGATGAATAATGGTAGCGTTAGTGGAGCTGACTATGCGAACCGTGCCGTAGACTTAGATCCGAACGATATCGAGAGTATCAACATTTTGACAGCAGCTCGAATACGATTTAATTGCTTTTCGCTCTTCACGATGAAGTTTCGCTTTAAAACTATAAGCCTCAGCACGGCAACCGGCACAATATTTTTGACTTGCGGATTTTCTTGTAACCAAAGCACCGCACACTTCGCATTTTAATTTTTCTTCCATTGTTAAATCTTTTCCTCCTTATCATTTTTGTATGTGCAAATCCAACCTGTTTTGAACTGTTCAGAGTATCTGCACTTTTGACAGCAACAAATACAGATGTTTTTGCCATACACTTTGTTGACTGCCTCGTGATTGCATTTTCTCACAACCAAGCTATCCCACATCAACAGACATTTTGAGCATTTTGTTTGTTTCATAAATCCTCCTGAACCGATTTTTTCCATGCGGTTAAGGTATCGGTTAAGAATATACCTTATAAAAATATAGTATTTATCTATATATTTATATAAATTAAACCGCTTTAACCGCTTAACCGTATTTAAACATTACGCGCGTGCGATATAGCTGTTCAATATTTTATTTTTTATTGCCATATATAGTGTGTATGTAAAAATAGCGGTTAATCGGTTAAGATTAATTCAAGTTTGCAAAAAACGGCTTGGTTATGCGGTTTTTGAACGATTAAAGATATAACCTTAATCGGTTACGATGCGGTTTTAGCGGTTAAAAATCATTCAAAAAGGCAAGTCTTCGTTGTTCAAAAATTGGTCTTCTGCATTTTCTTTAACGCTCAAAATACACGCGCACCGACAAACTTTTCCGCATATGCTTTTGGTTAAAGACGAGCGTCCTTCTGAAGCAAACGCCACCTTATTTTCAACTGCCCAACTCAAAAAAGCCTTTGCGTTAAAACCGTTTTCTTGCAGAACTGCATCAAATTTGCTCTTAATGAAGTAAATTCTGTCTTCAATCACTGTTCCGTAAATCTCTCCGTTGTAGCCGTCCTTTTCAGGATTGAATTTGTTGTAATTGACAGCGACAAAATCGTTAATAAACTCATAACATCTGCGATTTTGGTCAACGCTTGTGCGAGTAGTTAAAATTGATTGCATTTCAGTTATGCTCAACAAAATATCGTCATTAAAAAATATTTCGTTAATCAGTTTATCAGCGGTCAGAATCAGACTTGCTGACATAGCTTGCTTGTCTGTCACGTCTGAATTAGTTACAAGCTGCTTGTAATATTCTTTTCGCATACGCTTGACTGTTTCGATGTTGTCGCCGTCTTGCAGCCACTTGACAAAAATCGCACCGGCACAACCGTAATTATGCTTAATTTCTGATACAAGTTCGGCAGGATTAGAAAATATTTTTTTGTCTTTACAGTCAATTTCAATTATCCTGTTGATTGCACCGCCACCTGACTTTTCTGAGCTGATTGGAAACTCGCCTGATGTCAAAATGCAATTTTTCCAGGTTGCAATTTTCTGAACACCGCCTGACTTCGCACCTCGGTCACGACCTACACCCTCACATAGTTTGTATATCATATCATCAAAAGACTTTTTATCTTTCAGAATTTGCAGCTCATCGTACACGAGAGGTAAAGAGTTGACAAAACTTGCAGTCAATTCTTGAGCCACTGCTGTACTATTGAAAGTACGAATATAAGCACCCATTGTCGGATCTGCCCACACCGAAGTTGCAAGCATTAATGCGACTGTTTTTCCTGCCTCTGTTCCGCCCCAAAGATGGACGAAAAACGGCAAACAGTCACAAGGATTGACCAATATGCTTGCGAAAGAGGCAGCAAGCATTATTCTTGAACAGATGTTTCTCTCGGCTCGAACAGGTTTGACTATTTCAATCCATTTTTCGATTCTGCCTTTTGTTTTGACTGAGTTAAAAAGCGTTCTGAAATTTTCTTCACCGTCAAAGACCAATCCGTCAACATAAGGGCTAAAACCGTGATTGTTAATCCAGCCTAATCTACTGACAGAGTTTTTTTCTTCGATTTCGTTGTAGTTCAAATCTTCAATATCTGTTAGATATTTAACTAACCCTTTTGCGTTCTCACTGTTGACCGCTATGCCGTATTTTGCAAGAGAAGTAATCTTACTCGCACTTGCAAGAATTTCTTTGTCTACGGTTATTTCTCGCCATTTGTAGCCCTTCCTGTATTTGATAATAAGTTTTTCTGTATTATCATCAATATTCACAAGCCTTACGCACGGCAAGACGGGATGGTTGCAGATTTCCTCGACTATTCCATTTGAATTAAGCAGAGCAATGTCGTCATGACATATGTAAGAGCCACAAGCAAGTTGAAAAGGTTGTCCATCAAATTCAGTATAATTTACAGCAAGCATTTGTTCATCGGAATGATAAGTCGCCAAATAATCTTTGTAAAGTTGTTTAAAACTTTTAACGCCTTCTTTGCTTGCTTTGTCTGCCATTACAACCTGCATTTGGGAATATTGAAATTTGTTCTTTTTTAGGCTGTATAAGAAATCGTAAGGAAGTCTTGTGCTCTGAAAGTCTTTTTTTGTGTAGCTTTCGATTTGAGCTATCGGGTCTATTACATCAACCTCTGCTTCGTTTGTCATTTCATCACTTCCTCACTTTAGATTTTCTTTGACATTTTCAATAATGTCATCTGCTGAATATTCAGACGGCAACAACGTTATATTGCCGTCAATATCCATTTTCCCATTGAGCCAGCTTTCAACAAAGATGATTGCGTTTTGTAACTTGTTGTTGTCCGGTTCGTTTTCTAACTGATTCCTCAGTCCCTTAAAAAAGCTAATCAATTTATTTTCTTCCGCTTGTCTTTTTAGTTTTGCTTTTTCCGCTGCTAAGCGTTTCTTTTCCTGCTCATATATGCGTTTTTGCAAGACGGATTTTGATATTTTTTGTGCAAAAACATTGAGCATAAAGTCCTCATCAACACGCTTTAATGCTTCGTAATATGATAAATTTAGCATTTTTGCAACAAAATTAATTTGGTCACCGCCTACTCCGCACCCAAAGCAATAAAAAGAATTATTATTTTGGTATATTTTGAATGAGGCTGTTTTCTCCGTATGGAAAGGGCAATGCATTAGGTCCTTTTTTATCTCGCTTGAGGGTGAATATTTGCTAATCACATCAGCAATAGTCACCATCGATTTGATTTGTTCTCGACGGTCAGAATTAAAGTCCATATTTTTCTGCCAACTCTTTAATTTTCTGCTCGAACTCTTTAAAACTGAGCTTCTGCGAATAGAGTTTTTTCTTTTCGGCTTCAAAAATTCTAAGCCTGTTCTGATAACTGAGTTTTGATATATCTTTCATCGTTAGCCTCCTTTAATAATCTAACTATTTCTCTTCCTGTTGTGTTTTTACAGCAGAAGTAAAATTTAGTGTTATATGTTTTTTCGATGACTGATAAAATCTTATACAGTCTTTCGCCGGAGAGGGCGAGAGGGTGCTCCTTCAACCTTGGATTTTTCCATAGTTTTATATCCTCAAGACTTTTAACAGTCGAGCTGTGTTCAACTAAAAATACAAGCCTAATTCCGAGTTCGTTAGCTCGTTCAAGTTCTGCGATAAATCGTTTGCGGTCCTTACACACATTTGAGCACACCTCGTTTAAATTCTGTTTTCGGTCAACGCAGAACAGTGGATTGCTCAGGTCGCAGTAATCACCGCAAATCATCTTGCTTGATACACTTTTAATGTGGTTATTGTCAAAATGTTGCAAGATCTTTTGAATAGCTCGAGATTTTTCTCTTGTATCAATTTGAATAATCAAAGCTGCACCTCACACTTAAAATGGCAAATCATCGTCAACAGGGAAGTCTGCGGATGATGTATCGTAAACAGCAGCAGTCTGAGCCGGGGCTGATGCAGTCGGTGCATAGTTGCTTGTATCATCATTAGATTTGCCGCCGCTGAGAGGAAATTCTACATTATCAGCAACGACCTCGACTATATAACGATTTGAACCGTCCTGAGCTTGATATGTACGGCTCTGTAAGCGACCTTTGAGGACTATTCCATTGCCTTTATGAAAATACTTACAGATAAACGCAGCGGTTTGCCTCCATGCTGTTATGTTGAAAAAATCGGCTTTCTTTTCTTCTCCGGACTTTACATAATCTTGATTAACTGCAAGTCTGAAACTTGTCACTTCAACTCCTGACGAAGTTGTTTTTAGTTCTGGATCTGCAACTAATCTACCTGCTAAAACCACATTATTCAAGCGTCTAATTCCTCCATTTTTATAGGATTTTTGAGCACTTTAGTGCTCTTGCAATAATCGCAATGTTCACATCTTTCAGGTTCAATCAAGCCTTTTTTAATAGCATCATATTTGATAACATTCTTTTCAAAATTCTCAAGCTCAATCTCCAAATAAGCCTGTGGAATTTCGATTACTGCCAAGTCAGGCTCTTTTTCTTTTGTTACCGCTGCAATATAAAAAGGTAAAACCTTACCTGTGTTTTGTCTGACTATTTCTTGATAGACCGCTCCTTGTAAGTCGTATCTCCAAGCCTCAATAAAATTTAGCCTGCCTTTTTCAGCTACATAAATAGGCTCAAAATCACGCATTACCTTTAAATCTACAATTTTATCGGTGTGTAAACTGTCAACCTTGATTTTGACTTCAACGCCTGCAATAGTACCGGTCATAATAACCTGCTTTTCGCCGTTCATATATTTCATAAACAAATCGTCTTGCTCAACTCTGTTTATGATTTGCTCGGCTTTGATATAATCAGACTTGAGAGAGCCGTCACGCTTGAATAACTGCGGATTGTGTGCTTTAAAAACATCAAGTGAACCTTCAAAATGAGCGTCCACATATGAACCTACAAGTAACGCAGTTGTTTTTTCTCGCTCATAATTTCCTGTAACCTCCGCATAAGCGGAGGCAGGGCAATTTTCAAATGCTTTGAATTGTGAAACACTCATATATTTGAGGTTGTTCTCAACACTGAAGTAGTTCTCATTATTTAGCATTAATTGTTTCTCCTTTCAGTTTATTTGCTTCTGCTGTTGCGCAAGAAGAACAAAGGCCTTTTCCGTATTTGTTTTTTGTATATGCGATAAGTTGTTCAGATGTCATATTTCCCATTGGGTGCACATCTGCACCGCATTTTTCACACTTAGGCAGCTTTTCAGGTTCTATCTTAGGTATAATATTGCGAACCCTTAAAGCTTCAACAACATCACCAAAGGCCTTAACTTTTTCAATACCAATCTGAATTTTTTTGCTTGTCCATTCCTCAATGTATGGGGTTTTGTATAACTTTGTAATGGTTTTCATATTTGTAGCATTAAGTATCATAGGTTTTACATTTTCGGAAAAATGACATACTACGCAATCATCTTTCTTGCCGTCAGGGCCAATTACTTTTTCTTCCTGAACATATTTAATCGTTAAAATCAAATCTTGTCCATTTTCGATCGAGTATGCTCCGAGATAATTCGGATTTGTTAATTTTTTCCAATGTGTTGGCATATGTACATCTCCTTAAAGTTCTGTAACGATGAGTTCGTTATCGTTTGTTGTCCTTGTTGCGATAAACTGTAAGCCTTTTTCTTTGCATTTAGCATAAAGTTTGTTTCTGCTTGTATCGTCAAGCTTTTCCGCACCGTCAATCAAAATAATCTGCAATCCACTCGGATTATTGATAGCAATATCAACACATAATTCGAGCAATTCACCGTCTGAACGATTTGAAATTGGCAATCCGTTAATGAGAGGTATGCCGTTTTCAACGGTCAAGCCGTCAACAGGCAATGTTGCAGTTTGAAGAATGGTTCCCGGCAGGGTTCTTGCAAGTTCAATCTTGCGTGTAAATTCTTCTGAACGAGCCTGCAAATTCTCGATTTCGTTCTGCATATTTTTCATTCTATCGTATTCGTTGAGATGCTTAATCATTGTTTCAGCTGTGTCGATTTCATTTTGCAGAGTAGCTGTAGATTTAATTTCAAGATTAATAAACTTGTTTGCAATACCAATATCGGAATCAAGTTTAGCTTTAGCAACATTGAAATTTGCTTCTGCTATTTTGATTTTATCTTGAAGTTTGTTGTCAAGAGCAAGGAGTTTTTCGTTTGCAGATTGAATTTCTGCCGTAAGTCTTGAAATCGTTGAATTTAAGCTGTCACGCTCTGCATTGATTGATTTTTCCGCTGCCGAAATGTCAATTTCTTTGTTGGCTTCAAGACCTCTGATTTTATTGTTATAATTATCTTTAAAAGCTTTTGCTCTTTCAATTTTGCCGTTTTCATCTTTAATTTTCATAAGTTCAGAATACTTAGCAGAAAGGTCATAGTTTTTCCATTTTTCAGCATCATAGCCTGTGGGAATATCCTTTGCTATATCCGCAACAAATGCTCTTTTGTTGCGAATCTCTCTGTTAACATCCTGTCTGCTCTGAAAATAGACACCATTTTCGGCTTGAATGTCGTTGAGAACCTGTAAAATGTTTTGCTCATAATCAACACCCTGCGGAATTTCACCGAACTGTTCTTTAATCCAATTCAAGTCCCAATCGAACTCGATTAAATCGAGAATGGCTCTGTTCTGCTCATTCTTCGTCATCTGTGTAAATTCAACAGGGTTGAGCTGCAACGGAGTAATGATAGTTTTCAAAAATGTTTCAGGCTTGGTGACCTTGTTTCCATTTTCCTTGACTGATACAAAGTCAGCTTTGTTGCTTCTTGCTTTACGGTCGATTGATAAGCCCGAATCAGTTTCAACGATGATTTCGCCCTCGGTTTCACCATTCTTAATTATCCAATCACGAGAAGATGAGTTCGTAAGAGCATAACGAATAGCGTCAATGACAGATGTTTTTCCTGCTCCTTTTCTGCCTGTTATTTCAACACTTTTTCCACTGATTTCCTGCTCGGAAATGCCGAAAAGTGATTTAATTGTAATTTTTGATGTGTGCATTATGTTTCCTCCTTGATTTTTTATAAAATTAAGGATATAATAATGTTGATTGATTTCATATTATATCCTTGAACCGTTGAAAGCATTGCTGTGCTGTCAGCGGTTTTCTTCTTTTGCGATTTTATTAATAATCATTTTTGAAATCAAATAACGATATTTTGTATGTTTGTGAGAACGAAAGCATAAAGACTTTCTACTGAGGCTATAGTCCCAATTTAATTTTGAGTAAGGACAATCAGGGTATAAGCTACAAAGTAACATAGCTTGTTTGAATTGATTATTTGTTAAATAAATACCTGTCATTCGCTCGAAACAGTGTTTCAATGCATAACTGTTTGCGTTTGAATTTTTAGATTTGGCAGGAATACAGCACCAACTAATCCAAATTTTAGTGACTGTTTGAATCAGTTCTGGCTCATCTGTAAGCAATTCGCTGTCCACAAAACCACTTTGGTGGTATGTAACAACAATGGGTATGCCGTTTTCATCGGAACTTAAATACTTTTTCATCTGTTACACCTCCTTAATTTTTCGCTGCGTATTTGCAGCACTTAATAAACTTCTTGCAGTTCTTAACAACACGCTTAAATCCGACTGCCTTGTTACAAAGCTTGTGCCTGTCAAGACTTTCTTTGACTTCTGCAACATAATTCAAAATGTCTTCGAGCCTTTCGGCTGTCACTGTATCAAGTCCCTGCAATGTTACGACCTCGCCGTCTTTAATGCAGATTTGTAAGTTTTCAAGCTTACTCATATCCGTTTGCTCCTTTCTTGAGGTTTTCGAGCAATTCACGCTCTATAATCACGCAGTCCCTCAGATAGCATTTTGTCTTGCTGTTAATGCCATAGACTGTATTATCATCTAAACATATTGCTGTTTCGTATGATACTTTCATCATAAAGCGTCCTAAATCATCAGAGAACACATCTCCGATTTCAACATCCTTAAACGGATAGGTCGGTATGTCGTTAATTATTACATCCATCTTTTTTTATTCCCTCCTGCGTTTCGTTGTAAGCCTTTTCGAAGTAAGCCTTCGCGTCCTCTTTAGATATTCTCCACTCACCGAACATCTTTGCCGCCGGCAAAATGCCCGACTGTGCTTTTTTCTTTAAACAATCAACCGAGAACCCCCAAAGGGTTGCCAGCAACGGCAAATCTATGTAGAGCGGAACATCATCCCAGTTGGTTACTGTTTTCTTAGATTTTGGCATATATACCCTCCTTATAAAATTATTGCCTTACATCTCTTTTAGTGTTATGATTGAATTAGAAATGAGGTGTAAACTTTGGATACTCTTTTTAACTGGTTAACTTTTATTGTTTCATTAGCTACAACTATAAGTACCGTTATTTTGTCGTGGATATTATTCAAAAAAGAACACAACAAAACATATCTTAAAGAACGATATGAAAAACTAATATTTCCAATTTTTAATATACTTGAAGATCATCTATACAAAAAGGAAATAACACCTGAGATTAAAAAAGCTGTTGAAGAATGCAAGAACATAATTAACAAAAACAAGCTTATCGCTGGCGAAAAAGCATTCATTGATGTTTGTCTAAACCCTTTGCCCAGCGAATTAAATCCATAATCTGTGCATCATATTTATTCAAATAGCTGTCAAGCGTTTTTATAATGCGGACAGCTATTATTTTTATTGCGATAGTTAAGAATACCACAGATATACACAGATTTGTTAGTATCATAATTATACATAAGTTCACTTTTCACATCTCCTTTCTATGCTGTTCTCCGCCGAACTCTTCCAAAGAAATTTTGTAAAAATCACTCTGAATAGGATAAGCAGGGCGTTCAAAAGGAATTTGTCTTTCCGGCATTTCCTTTTTTCTTTTGCCTTTTAACATTTAATCACCTCTTTGTTAGTTTCGTTGCTTTGCATCCTCAATACAATGTGATATAATTTCAATGAAAGGAGGTGCAAGCTATGCGGTTAAATTCGGATTGTGTTCGTGATATTTTACTCGCAATCGAAAAAGATGTTGATTATCACAGAATATTGGAGTTAAAATTTGATGATACTCTTCCTGACAATCTCCAAAAATATTCTGCCGAGGAGCTACTCTACCACATTAGACAATGTAAGATAGCAAATCTTATTATTGATGTGCATTCATTTGATGGGGGAAAATATGTAACGATTGCAGATTTATCGCCTGATGGGCATCAATTTCTTGCTAATATTCGTAATGATAATATATGGGGCAAGGTTAAAAAGATTGCTGGAGTTGTTGGTAGCAACTCTCTTTCCGCAGTTACCCAAATTGCTTCAAATGTTGTAACGGAACTTATAAAAGCTCAATTTGGAATTATTTAAACTTTATCGTATTGTCGGCTGCTCGCATTGTGCAGACGGCAATTTCTTCTTTAGTGGGGGACCTGAACTTTTCTTTGCAAAATAGTGTAATTGCTCTTGTTGCGATTTTCCACTTCACAGCTTTTATAATTGCTACTACCGCTACAACGGTAGCAATTACTGCGTATACACTTAAAAACATTGTTATCACCTCTAATCTGTTTGCTCCTTTCTGCGTTTTTCTGTGTGTCGGCAAGTGTTTGAGCGCTCATTCATCAAGCACCACTCTTGCCTTAAAAAGACTCTGAACAGGTATATCAAATTTTTTAGCAAGTCTTGATAACTCTTCTACCGTGAAAGTGCCCGGATCTTTAATTCTTTTTCGGTATGTGCCCTCCGAGCAGTGTGCCACAAGTGCCTGCCCTTCACGGTCAATACTTCTGATTTCAGCTTCATATTGTATATTAGCAATCAGTTGTCTTTTCATTTTATCCTCGGGCTTTGGTAATTTTCTCGGCATAAATTCTCACCTCGCTTTCTGCTTGTCGCTGTCAAGCGGATTTGTTTTTGTCGGACAGTGTTTCACAAACGCCCTGCACATATCCATTAATGAAATTCTGCTTGCTTTCGGGTAATCTCTTGATAAGTTCAATAAGCTGTTTTATATCTGCTCTATCTTTTGTTGCTGTTGACATTGTTGTTGTTGACATTCTTTTCACCTCCTTTTGTGTTATCCTATGACAACATTATACATCATAAATCGTTATCTGTCAACAACTTTTTTGAAAAAATTTTAGAATTATTTTTTAAAGTGTTGTTGACAAACAACACTTAATTTGATATAATTATTATAGAAGGGAGGTCAAAATGTTGGATATACCGAATAGGATAAAAGAACTTAGAAAGGCATTAAATTTATCTCAAACTAAGTTTGGGGAAAAGCTCGGAGTAAGTAAATCTGTCGTAGTAAATCTTGAACTTGAGCGTGTTGAACTAAAAGAATTCATGTTAAATCTTATTTGTAAAACATATAATGTAAATCCTCTGTGGCTTACAGAAGGCAAAGGTGATATGTTCTTTGAGGTTGCTGATGAATTTCTTGATGATTTAGCGATTGAGTACGAATTGACAGACATAGAAAAAAAGATTGTTTCAAACTTCGTGAAACTTCCGACTGCGGAAAGAGCGCAAGTTATTGAAACAATCAAAAAATTATTTACATAAAAAAAGAGGGTGGCTTAATCGCCACCCTTGAAGCAAACAAAACATATGTAATCATATATCCTTTTAAGTATTTTTCTATCGGTAATCTTTTCTAACATTTCTATTATGTATTGTTTGTAATTCTTCATATCCGTTTCTCCTTTCGTTTCGGCTATGTTTTAATTATAGAACACCTGTTCGACAATTGCAACCCCAAATTTTTTCCATTTTTCGCAAAGTCCAATAATCAGGACTTTGATTTTCACAAGAACAATTAAAATAAAAAAACCGCCCTACCCTGCGTCAACAGGATAGAGCGGAGCATCTACACAGGGTGCAGATGGTGTGATAACTTGCAAATATATTGTACCACACCCTTGTAAAATTTGCAATGTTTTACAAGGGATTTTTGCACCTTTTTGAAAAGGAGTGTGTTTTATATGGCAAAAGCAAAAAAACTTAAGTCAGGAAATTGGCGTGTTTTAGTTCCTGATTACAAGGACGAAAGTGGCAAGTGGCACTACAAGTCATTTACCGCAGCAACAAAGAAAGAAGCAGAATATGCCGCTGCAGAGTTTACGCACAACAGAGAAAGTCAAAAACTCTCGTACAGCAACATCACGCTTGCACAAGCGTATCGCAGATATATTGATTGTAAGTCTTCAGTCCTTTCCTCGTCAACAGTTGACGGATACGAAAAGAACCTAAGAAACGATTTTAAAGCACTTATGCCGATGAAGCTCGATAGCATCACACAGGAGCATATTCAGCTGGCGGTCAACGAAATGTCTGCTAAATACTCGCCCAAGACTGTGAGAAACTCACACGGGCTGCTTTCAGCAGTTCTCAAAGCGTATCGCCCCGGATTTATATTAACAACAAGACTTCCGCAGAAGATTGAACCCAAATACATAATACCGACAACTGCTGAAATCAATGCGCTGCTTGATAGCGCAAATGACTTTATCAGAGTGCCTATTTTGCTCGCAAGCTCGGGCGGTCTTCGCCGTTCTGAAATTTGTGCTTTAACTCTTGACGATATAACAGATCTGGGCATCAACATTACTAAAGCGGCAGTCTACGACAAAAATAATAATATAGTTGTGAAACCGCCGAAAACAAACGCAGGAAACAGATTTGTTCCGTTTTCCTCGCACATTCTGAACGAAGCGAGGGAGTGGAAATATTTTGGTTGTTCGCCTGCTGCGCTGCAGGGTCAGTTTCGCAGACTTGTTGAAAAATGTGATGTACCTCATATAACTTTTCACAAGCTCCGACATTATTTCGCATCAGAGCTTCACGCAAAAGGCATTCCTGACAAGTATATAGCGCAAATTGGCGGCTGGCGGTCAATAAGTATTCTTCAAAATATCTATCAACATACACTAAGAGATAAACAAGTTGAGATGAACAGCAAAATTATAGACATTTTTGCAAATAATTTTTCAGAAGAAAGTCATTCACAAAAACAAGCATAATTCGTGTTGGATTTCGTGTTGGATTTTAAAACAAAATAACGACTTTTAACGCAAAATAACGCATTTTAAAATAAAATATTGATTATCAAAAATCAGCGAATAAGCCGATAAATGCTAAATGTGGCTTGTTTGCTGATTTTTTATTTGGTGGAGATGAGGGGAATCGAACCCCTGTCCGAAAAGTATTTGCCAAGGCTTTCTACGAGCGTAGTTGTCGTTTTAAAATTCCCTTACCGCAGCACCCGACAACGGGTTATACGGCTCGGTAGCTTCTAATGTGTGACACAGCCCGAAGCATTGCTGTATTCACATTTACCACTAATCGACGCCCCTTACACAGCCGTGGTACTCTGTGCAGGACGAGCAGCTTACGCTGCTAATCTAACTGTAGTTTTGTCAGTTATTTTAAAAGTTGCGGATTTTATAGTGGCTCTCCGCACCACTGCTCGCTTACCGAGGTTCACGCTCCCCGTCGAAGCCTTTACATCCCCGGATATAAACAAAGTTTAGCCTGTTTTAAGACTATCATTATACTATATATAACAAGCATTGTCAATCACTTTTTGTCATATATGCTAAATTATCAAATTTTATTTAAAGGCTGACAAAATGAGCCGCACAAATTAATGTACGGCTCTTTGTTATTATTTGCTGTGCTTATCTTTTTTCTTTTTTATATGAATTTCGGGAACTGCCACTGTATCATAAATAACAGATTCGTCGGCATTAGGTTTTTCGCTTGATATTTGCTTTACCTTACCTGTGTGAATTTCAGGAAAAGCAAGGTTTTCGGTTTCTACAAAATATTTATCCTTATCCTTCATAATATTACCTCCATTTTACAACAGATTAATAAAGAATGTGATTGTAAGGCTGTTAAGAAAATCTGCAAACAAGCTGCCTACTATAGGAATAATCAGATATGCTTTTACAGAAGGCCCATACTTTTCACAGATTGCCTGCATATTTGCCATAGCGTTAGGAGTTGCGCCCATACCAAATCCGCAAGTACCGGCTACTAATACCGCCGCATCGTAATTCCTGCCCATTACATTGAAAACCACAATATAAGAGAATAGGAACATTAGAGCTACCTGTCCTGCAAGCAATATAACAAGCGGAAGTGCAAGGTCAGCAAGCTGCCAGAGTTTTAGTGTAATCATTGCAATGCCGAGGAAAAGCGAAAGGCATATACCGCCGAGGTCGTTAATTTCACCCATATGAATTGTGATTTTGCCTGTGTATTCGCCGATATTACGCATAATTGCCGCTGCAATCATTGCTCCGATGTAGATTGGAAATGTCATACCTGTGAGCGAGAGCAATTTTGAAAATATCGTGCCGATACCTACCGCAATTATAAGCTGAAATACAGCCGGCGCATACATCGAAAAATGTCTTTCGTGCTTTTCTTCTTCTTCAACAAGAAGAGTATCGTCATCATTTTTGATTGTTTCAAGAAGATTGTGCTTTTTAATAAGTCTGTTGCCGATTGGGCCGCCCATAAGCGAACCTGCAACAAGACCAAATGTTGCCGCCGCAGTGCATACAGTTGTTGCTCCGCTAATACCGAAGTCCTCAAGCACCGGACCGAATGCACCTGCCGTACCGTGACCGCCTACCATTGGGATTGAACCCGTTGTCATACCCGTAAGCGAATCAAGTCCGAGGAGATTTGCAAGTCCTATGGCTGTGAAGTTCTGAGTTATTATAAGAATAATTACAAGTACAAGAAAAATAAGCAACGGTTTTCCACCGCTTTTAAGTACCTTTAAGTTTGCCTGGAAACCTACCGATGTAAAGAAAAATACCATACATACTTCTTTTAAAGTATCGTCAAAATCAATTTCAAGTATTCCTGTAGAATAGCAAATCAAAGTAAATATTGCGAATATCAATCCGCCGATTACCGGTGCGGGAATACAGAATTTTTCAAGAAAAGAAATTTTTCTTTTAAGGAAAGCTCCTAATATCAGTACAACTACAGCAACTGCGATTGTCTGATACATATCAAGTGTAATGCTCAATGTTTACATTCCTTTCGCAGTTATTCTGCTGTTTTTACTTCAATGCCTTTTTCACTGTAATATTCTGCCGCACCGCTGTGGAACGGAATATTTACACCTGTTACGGCATCTTTTTCTATAATATCAAGGTCAGCCGAAACAGTAAGCTGAAGTTCGTTTGCGTTATCAAACACAAGTTTTGTAAGTGTTTTCACCTTATCATTTGAAAGTCTGTCACTTACAATAAGTACCGATTTTACTCCAACGGTATTTACATCCTTAGTCTGACCGTTGTATGTGTTTCCGTCAACCTTACAGTCAATGTACGAATACGCTGATTTAAGCTTGTCTGACGCTTCTTTGTCAATGCTAAGAAGTTTTATGTCGCACTGTCTTGAAAGTTCTTCCACAACTGTGGCGTTTATGCCGACTGTCCAAAACAAAGCGTCAACCTCACCCGATACGAGTGCCTTGGCTGAATCCGCATAATTAAAGTTTTCCTCTTTAACCATTTTTTCATTCAAACCGTATGCGGATAAAATCTGTTTTGCATTGAGTTGTGAACCCGATTCCTCTTCACCGACGCTGACCGTTTTACCGAGTAAATCATGAACGCTGTTAATGTCAGAATCTGCCCTTACTATAATATGGCACACTTCGGTGTAAAGAGCCGCAACAGCGCTGTAATCTTTATATGCTGTTTTAAATGAATTTTCTCCGTTATATGCGTCGCTTATAATATCAGATTGAGCAATTGCCGCATCAAGATAACCTTGTGACAGCAAACGAACATTTGCCGCAGAGCCTGCTGTGGTCTTTACTTCAATCTTAAGAGCGCTGTCATTTTCGGCAAGCTGTTTTAATGAAGTTGCCGCCTGGTGATAAACACCGCCCAAACCTGCCGCTCCGAATCGAATACTTCCGTCCCCCATCGAACAACCGCAAAGCAAAACAGTTAACACAACAAGCAGAAGTGCAATAATTTTTTTCATCTTATCGCCTCTTTTTTTAATAGAAAAGAGGAATTGTAAACAGCGTACAATTCCCCGATATTTACAATTGATTATAACATATTTCGTGTAAAAATGTCAAACCTGCAAATTGCTAATTAAGTTTCAATTCAACCTTGCTGCCGCCTGACTTTTCTTTAGTTACGACAAGCTGTTTGTCTATCTCACTTCTAAGTTCAGCCACATGAGATATGATACCGACAAGTCGATTATTTTCCGAAAGTCCCGACAGTGCTTGCATTGCCTGTATTAAAGTTTCTTCATCAAGCGAACCGAATCCTTCGTCAACAAACATTGTTTCCATTTTAATGCCGCCTGCCGATGCCTGTATCTCATCGGAAAGTCCAAGCGCAAGTGAAAGCGATGCAATAAAGGATTCGCCGCCCGATAAACTTTTTACACTTCGCTCCGTACCGTTGTAATGGTCAATAACATTTAAGTCAAGTCCGCTTTTACTACTTAAATTATCCGCAACATCTTTTCGTTTGAGGTCGTATTTACTTCCCGACATTTTCATAAGATGAACATTTGCACGAGCTATTATTTTATCAAAAAATGCAGTCTGAATATAAGTTTCAAGAGTGATTTTCTGCTTACCCGTTATGTTGCCGTTTACCGTATCGGAAAGTGAATTTATAAGTTTCCACCTTTCTTCCAGCTTTGCAAGATCTGCCGCTTGAGCAGAAAGATTTTTAAGAACGGTATTATTTGCTATTATACGCTGTGTGATTATATTGTTTAAATCCGTAATCTGTTTTTTCTCTTTTGCAACAGTATCTCTCTCCTGTTTTTTATCGTCAATGTTAATCTCTTCAACATCTTTTAAAATATCGTTTAGTTGTGTTATTTGCGTTTTAAATTCATTGACTGATTTTTCACACTCTTTATACGCATTTTCGGCTTTTAACAATTCGGCTTTGTTTTGTTCAATTTTCTTTTCAAGTTTCGATTTCTCGTTTAAAGCCGCTGTTTTGTTTTCAAATTTAAGTTTTCCCCGTAAATTTTCCTTTCGTTTATTTTGCTCATCTATAGCCGCAGAATATGAAGATATATCAGTCTTAAGATTTGTAATTGATTCATTAATTTTGCTGATTTTTTCTTTTGTATCTTCCGTTAATTTTAAAATTTCGGCTTTTCGTCTTAATTTTTTATTTTCTTCGGCAATTTTTAAATTTAAATCCTGTTTTTGCTCGGATATTTCTTTGAGTTTTTCCGATATTACCGTTTCGGCATTTTCAAAATCAGCATCTGTTTTTAACTTTTCGAAATTATTTTCCGCAGTGTTTTTTGCATTGTCGTAAATGCCTTTTTTCTCGCCTGCTTTACTGCTTAAAACATTTGCCTTATCCTGTAAATCTTTTGCGTCTTTTTCGGACTTTTTTACCTCTGATTCGGTAGGTGCGTTCACAGCCTTTTCTGCCTTATGCGGATGAGTGCAAGAACCGCATACGGGGCAAGGCTCACCGTCAACCAATGTTTCTGCTATTATACCCGCTTGCTCACTGTTAAACTCAAGGCGCATTTTATCTGCAATTTCTTTTTTGACAGTAGCTTTTTCTTGAGCGACGCTGTATTCCTTTTGAGCAGTTAAAAATGCTTTTTTAATTATTTCAAGATTTTTTATCTCTTCTTGCAGACTTACAAATTCAGTTTCTTTGGCAGCGATTTTTTCAAGTTCAGTACTGAATTTCACTTTATTTTCTGAAGAATTTTCAAGTTCAGAACTCTCTTTTTCATATGACTTTAAACTTGAATTATATTCCGCAAGTTTAGTTTCGTTTGTCTGACAGTCGATTTTGCATTTTTCAAGATTATTTGAATTACTCTTGATTTTATTTTTCAACAAATCAAGTTCATCATAATCATTAAGCTGTTGTTCAAGTATAGTTACATTCTTTTCAATTTCCTGTGTAATCGGCTCTTTCTGCTTTTCAATATCATAGAGCTTTTTTAATTCTTCAGATTTCGGCAATGCCTGCTCGTACTTATTTTTTGCCGTTGCAAGCAATTCACGGTTTTTATTCTGTTCCTCGGCTTTTGAAATTATTTCAGTAATACTGCTGATTTTTTCTTCTGATTTTTCGGTCTGCTGATATAATAATTTTGATTTTTGCGTATCCTCGTCAATAATTTTGTTTATAAGTTCAATTACCTCAACCACCGATAATTCGCCGTTTTTAGCCTTTTGGGTTTCTATATACAGCACATTTTCTTCACTGCATCCGATATTTTTTATATCGTTATCTACGCTTACTTTTTTTATTTTGAGTTCGTCTTTTATTTTGCTGAAATCGGATTTTACTCTGTCCTGAAATTCAAGATATATGTCTGTTTTAAAGATATTTCTTAGAATTTTCTGCCTTTCCTTGGTATCGGCAAGCAGAAGTTTTAGAAAATCTCCCTGTGCTATCATTGCAATTTGTGAAAATTGAGCGTCGTTTACACCGAGTATTTCTTCAATTTTTGTATCAACAACCTTTTTATTGGTTTCTACTCTGCCGTCGGGCAACACCAATTCTGCGCCTGCCGATTGTTTTGTAAAACCGTTTCCTCTCGCCTTTTTCCTTTCATACTCGGGATTGCGTTTCAAGGTATACTGCTTGCTGCCGTTTACAAAGGTCAGTTCAACTGTTGTAGGAGTATCGTTATCCGCATATTTTGAACGAAGCATAGATGAATCACGGTTGTTTCCGCTTGCTTCACCGTAAAGCGCATATTTTATACCGTCAAAAATTGTGGTTTTACCTGCGCCTGTGTCGCCCGTAATCAGATACAGACCGCTGACTCCAAGCTTGTCAAAATCTATTTCCTGTTTACCCGCATACGGGCCGAATGCAGACATAACAAGTCTTATCGGTCTCACAATGACTCCTCCTTTATCTGTTCTATTAAATCACTTGCATATTCAAGCTGTTGTTCTGTCATTTGCTTTCCGTTCTGTTTTTCAAAAAACTCCGAAACTAATTCAATTTCCGATTTTCTTTCAGTTTCCTGCGCCTGCGTGATGTCATACGATGACCTTGTCCTCGTATTGTCATAATCAAGTTTCATTAAATTATGATAAATATTGCGCAGTCTTTCTACCGCATACGGCACATCATCTTCATCTGTAAGTATAATATGCAGATAATCTTCTGTGGCAGTACCCTCATAGTTTTCTCTGTTTACAAGTTCATCGTAACTTCCTTTTATTTCTCGCATATCATGCAAAGGAATAAGCGGTATTGTCGTAACATCTATATCTTCTTTTTCTTTAATTTCAACTATTGTAACGGATTTTTCGTGATTTATTTCCGAAAACGAATATTTTAACGGTGTACCGCAATAACGAACAGTAGATTTACCGACATTTTGCGGACGGTGAATATGACCGAGCGCCACATAATCAAAATCGTCAAAAACATACGAATCTACATTGTCGGTTCCGCCTACTGCGATAATTTCGGAATCCGAGCGTTCTGCGCCTGTTACAAACTGATGTGTAACAATTACATTTCTGGCATTTTTATCTATGTTCATATTTGATATTGCCACACGAATTGCTTCGGTATAGGTATTGATTTCTTCATCTTCAAAAAATCTTCTTACATTTGACGGCTTAATAAACGGTAAAAGATAAAAATTAATTTTTCCGTAATCATCTGTAAGCGAAACAAAATCCGTACTGCCGTTATACACCTGTGACATATGTATTCCGCTTTTACCCATAAAACGAGAACCAAACGCAATACGCTCCGGCGAATCGTGATTACCGCTTATTACAATTACCTGCAAACTTCTTTCAGTAAGTTTGTATAAAAAGTCATCAAACAACTGTACAGCCTCTGCGGAAGGGACAGGTTTGTCATATACATCGCCTGCAATTATTACAGCCTGTGGCTTTTGTTCGTCAATTATATTTATAATTTTTATCAATATATATTTCTGATCTTCAAGCATAGAATAGCCGTTTACACGCTTTCCGAGATGCAGATCGGATAAATGCATAAATTTCATAACATCATTCCTAATTTTGTTATTTTGCTTAATTATAACATACTTTTTTAGAAAATTAAAGATATTATAAATAAAAACAGACCGCTACTGTAGTGTAACGATCTGCTGTAAGGGAAGGAAAAGTTTAGATAACTTTTTCAGCGTGTAGGTAAATTATTCAGCGTCGGTAAGAGCTACCGCATAAGTCATTGTACCCGAATACTTAACACCCTTTGGTGTTGACGGATTGTTGAGAACAGGCTTTACCGCTTTATCGCTTTCGCCTTTAAGTACCATCTGATTTCTGAAATAATTCGTACCTGCCGTAAAACGGTTCTTAAAATATCTTGATTATATTAACTGACAGCACAAAACTCGGCAACCGTAAAGATTGCCGAGTTTTTTATTCGGAAATATTTGCTTTCGGTGTGACATAAACAGTTTTGTTATTTACATAAATAACCATACCCGGTCTTGCACCGCTTGGCTTGCTTACATAACGCACAAGCGTGTAATCTACAGGCACTTGACTGCTTTCTCTTGCTTTACTGTAATATGCGGCAAGCTGTGCCGCCTCTAAAATTGCGGTATCGCTAATTTCTCTGCCTTCCGCAAAAACAACTGTATGCGAACCGTGAATATCTTTTGTGTGCAGCCACATATCATTTTTATTTGCAATTTTTAATGTAAGTTTATCATTTTGAGTATTGTTTCTGCCTACCAAAATTTTAAATCCGTCACTTGAAGTAAATTCAAGCGGCGGCAGTGCCGCCTGCGGTCTTTGCTTGCCCTTTTGTTTGCGTAAATATCCCTGCTCGGTAAGCTCTTCCCTTATCTGCGCAAGTTCACGCTCACTCTCCGCACGGCTTACCGTATCAAGTACAGAATCAATGTATTCAAGCTCTGACCTGCCTTTCTCAATCTGTTCGGTCAAAATATGCTCTGCATTTTTCGCTTTTTGATAATCTTTATAATATTTTTGAGCATTTGCCGCCGGAGAAATTGCAGGATTGAGTTTTATGCGGATAAGCGACATATTTTCATCGTAAAAATTTTCCACTTCCGCAAAAGATGCGCCACGCTCAATACGGTAGAGATTTGCCTGCAACAAATCGCCGTTTATTCTAAGCTGTTCACGATTTGCACATTCTTTAAGTTCAATCTTTTGCTTTGCAAGTTTACGGGAAATTCTTTCGCTTAAATTAACAAGCATTTTTGTAAGGTCTTGAGATTTGACCCTCATTCTCTCTCTTGAATCTCTGGTTTCGTAAAAGCTGTCAAGAAGTTGTGAATATGTGTCAAAGTGCTTTCTTTGAGCAAAATTTCCGTATTGCTCAATATCTGTAAATGTAAAATCAATCGGCTTGCCGTCATCTCTTATAACCATACACGGTTTGCCTGCATATTTATTAACATTTACATACAAATTATTGAGCACATCAACAAGTCTGTCGTAATGCTGTTTATCCATACGGGTAGTTGTGCCCTCGCCCACTCTGTACTCAAGTTCTCTGCACACAAGAGGCGATACACCTTGAATTGCCCTTAGCAGCGCCTTGTTAAGCATCATTTCGCCGTCAAAATCAACTGTTTTTTCCGCTATTTCTTCTGCCGAATGTTTAAGAATTGAAAGTTTATCCTGTGCCTCGGGAAGTTCGTATTTTATATTTGGAAGCACAAGTCTACGGCTGCTCATAGTCAGGTCAACACGCTTGAGGGAATCAATAATTACTCCGTTTGAATCCACAATAATAATATTGCTGTACATTCCCATAATTTCGCAAACTACTGTTATTAGAACGGTATCGCCGAGTTCGTTTACACATTCAAAATCAAGGAACAGCACTCTGTCGCATTCCTGTTGACGAACCGCAACCAGCTTTCCGCCGCCGATACGCTTACGCAAAAGCATACAAAACATAGGCGGTGAAGCGGGATTTTCAGGTGTATTGCCGCAAAAATGCACCCTCGGTGAATTTGCCCTTGCCGAAAGCAAAAGTTTTTTATTGCCGTTAAAGGTACGCATCGCAAATACAAGTTCATCTCTGTTCGGCTGATAAATCTGCGATACCCTGGCACCGAGCGCCTCGGTTTCTATTTCGTGTTTTATATATCTTAAAAAAATTCCGTCTAAAGCCATCTTTTACCTCTATTTATGATATTTGCCGTTGGTAGAAATTTCAAACGCACGGTAAATCTGTTCCGACAGTACCATTCTTGCCATCTGATGAGGAAATGTCATTTTACTCATAGAAAGTTTGAAATCCGCTCTGTTTTTCACCTTATTGCTAAGTCCGTAACTTCCGCCGATAATAAAATCCACCGTACTTTTTCCTGTAATTGCCGCATTGTCGAGCATTGCAGAAAGTTCTTCGCTTGAAAGCTGTTTGCCCTCGATGCACATTGCCACCGCATAATCACCTGCACCGATTTTCTTAAGTATTCTTTCTCCCTCTGCCTCAATTACCTCTGAAATTTCAGCCTCGTTCGGATTGTTATTTCTTATTTTTTCTTCCGCAAGTTCAACTACCGCAAATTTACAAAAGGCAGTAAGTCGTTTTGCGTATTCGGAAATTGCGTCTGTAAAATATTTCTCTTTAATTTTTCCTATACAAATTATATTTATTCTAATCATCTTTCACCATTAAAAAATTACCGATTTAGCATTAGTTTCTACGGGCGCTACATCGAGAGTATAATCTATTCCCCTATTCATTCCGTACTTTGAAAGTTCGTTTACAGCTGTATTAAGCGCTATTGACGGGGTATTATTTTGCTCACTTAAGTGACCGAGCATAAGTCTTAAAGTACCTGACTGCACAAGTCCCGCAAGCTCGGCGGCACAATCGGGATTAGACAAATGACCGTATTTAGAGAGTATTCGCTTTTTGAGTACAAACGGATACGGACCGTTTTTCAGCATATCAACATCGTGGTTTGACTCAATAACCGCAAAATTGCTGTGTGCAACGGCATTTCTTACATCATCGGTCATATATCCCATATCAGTTGCTATTGTGGCAGTCTTTCCGTCTGCAAGCGTAACACTGTAGCAACAGCTTTCAGCGGCATCGTGCGGAGTATCGATTCTTTTAATAAGCATATCGCCTACTGCAACTTCGTTTTCGATAACCTCGGTTTCAAAGCGGTTATCCAGACGATTTGCCCTTTCAAGCGCCTCAAGTGTACCCTGACTTGCATACACCTTAAAATTATAGCGTGATGCAAGCACTTTTACGGCACTGCAATGGTCTGTATGCTCGTGGGTAATAAATACCGCACCTATTATGCGTGGATCTATTGAATTTGTAAGTAATGCATTTTCAATCTGTTTGCATGAACGACCTGCGTCTATCAGCACGCCCTGCGTTGCTGTACCGAGAAAATAACTGTTTCCTTTACTGCCGCTAAAAAGCGGTACTGCCTTTGCCAAACTAATCTACCCCTAATCAATAAAATCATAATATATAATAGCACAAAAAATTCACTTTGTCATCTGCATAATAAAAAACCCACAGCTGAAATTTGCTGTGGGTTAAATAAATTATTTTTTCAAAGCAGCTGCGGGAAGTACATATTTTTTCTTGTATTCCTTATAGTCTGCGTTGTACTGAATATCATCGGAATTTTTAAGTTCGTGCAAATATTCGTGTGCATCGTAGCCGTTGTTGTTGATTTCAATAACACCGACCGCAATGTTTGAACAATGGTCGGAAACTCTTTCCATACTTGTAATAAGGTCAGAGAAAATAAATCCGAGTTCTATTGTACATTCGCCGTTTGTAAGGCGCTTAACATGAGCCTCTTTAAGTTTATCTCTGATGCGGTCAATAACCTGTTCAAGAGGTTCAACTTTCGCCGCAAGTTTTACATCGTTATTGATAAATGCAAGCGTTGCATTATTTATAATCTCTTTTATAGCGTCCATCATAACATTAAGACCCGCCATAGCCCCTTCGGAGAAAACCGCTTTTTTCTCCTCAATTTCTTTTGCGGCACCGACAATATTCATTGCGTGGTCGCTGATTCTCTCGAAATCACCTATACCGTGCAAAACTCTCTGAACACTTTTACTGTCGTTTTCGGAAAGATTTTTCTGACTTAGTTTTACAAGATATGTCGAAATTACATCTTCGTACATATCAATTGTGTCTTCATTTTCAGAAAGGGTGTCAGCCGCTTTTTCGTTATAATTACCAACCATTTCAAGTGCGCCGAGAAGTGTACCCTCCGAAAGTCTTGCCATTTTTTCCGTAACATTTAAAGCACGGTCTGTTGCAAGTGAAGGTGTGTTGAGGAAACGCTCGTCGAGGAATGGTGCTTCACTTTCTTCTTCCGTATCCTTAATTGTAAGGCAAGCGAGTTTTTCAAGCTGGCGTGTAAAAGGAAGTAACATAGCTGTTGCTGCAATGTTAAATGCTGTATGGATAACAGCGATATTTGCCTCGGCAACCACATCGTCCAGGAATCCGTATTGGAATATTAAATTTGAACCGTAGAACAGCGCACAAATTACAAGTGTACCTATAATATTAAAATAAAGGTGTACCAAAGCAGCACGCTTAGCGTTTTTCTTTGCACCTATACAAGAAATCAAGGCAGTTACGCAAGTACCTATATTCTGACCCATTACAATCGGAATTGCCATTGAGTATGTAATCGCACCTGTTTTTGAAAGTGCCTGCAATATTCCGACCGATGCGCTTGAACTCTGGATAATTGCTGTGAGCAATGCACCTGCAATAATACCGAATACAGGGTTATTAAAGACTGTAAGAAGATTTGCAAAGTTAGGATCGTCAGAAAGAGGTGCTACCGCAGAACTCATAGAATCCATACCGAACATTAAAATTGCAAATCCCAAAAGAATGGACGCAAGGTTTTTCTTACTGTCGCTCTTTGTAAACATAATAAGAATTATGCCTATAAAAGCGAAAACAGCAGAAAAAGATGTCGGTTTAAGCAGTTGCATAAATACGCTGTCGCCCTCAATACCCGAGAGGCTTAAAATCCACGCTGTAACTGTTGTGCCGACATTAGCACCCATAATAATTCCTATTGCCTGTCTTAGCTTCATAATACCGGAGTTTACAAAGCCGACTACCATAACCGTAGTAGCGGATGATGACTGTATAACAGCTGTAACGGCTGCACCGAGCAAAAATCCCTTGAAAGTATTGTTAGTCATTTTTTCAAGAGTTTTTTCAAGTTTACCGCCCGAGAATTTTTCAAGGCCGTCACCCATTGTATTCATACCATACAAAAAGAGTGCCAAGCCACTCAACAGCTGAAGAATCGAAAAAATATCCATATCCCTAAACTCTCCTTTTCCTTTGTAATGATATTAGTATTAAGTCAAAGTTTTATTTTGCATTTGTAAAATCTATGTAAAGTTTTTTACACAACAACAACTGCGCCCTGTTTATAAGTAAGACTTAAACAAGACGCAGCCGTAATATTAAATATTAATATTTAATTTTGCTAAAAGTACATTTTATAATTTTTACAATGCTTTTACTTTAAATGTAAATACCGTACCGTTTTCATTACTCTTTAATGTAATAGTACCGTCATGTCTTTCGGCAATATGTTTTACAATTGCAAGTCCAAGACCTGTACCGCCGGTTTCTTTAGAACGGCTTTTGTCAACTCTGTAAAAGCGCTCAAAAACTCGTTTTTGATGTTTTAACGGAATACCGATTCCCGTATCCGCAACACTGAGAACGGCGTTTTCGTCCTCTTTTTTAACAGTAACGGTAACATTTCCGCCCTTGCGGTTATATCTTATCGCATTGTCACAAAGGTTATAAACAAGTTCATAAAGTTGGTTACGATTGCCGTTTATTAAAATTTTATCTTCCGCATTAACTTTAATGACAACCTCGTGTTTATTTGCATTTGTATGTAAATCTTCCGCTACCTCTCTTGAAAGTCCCGACAAATCGACCTTATCATAATTTACGGGTCTTGTGTTTTCGTCAAGTTCGGAAAGCTCTATAATATCGCCAATCAAAGAAAGCAGTCTGCCTGATTCTTTATGAATTTTTCCGGCAAATCTTTCAATATCTTCCGGTGCAACAATTCCGCTTTCTATAATTTCCGCATAACCCGAAATTGAAGTGAGCGGAGTTTTTAACTCGTGGGTAACATTTGCGGTAAATTCACGCCTCATTTTTTCGGCTTTTCGTTTAGCCGAAATATCAATTATAAGACAGATTACACCTTTTTGTTCGCTGTTTGAATACACCGGACTTGCAATTATCTGCAATACTCTGCCGTTTATATTGCCTTCATTACTGCTGCGTTCACCGCTGAAAGCCTTGTCAACACATTCGCACAAAACCTCATTGCGTGAAAATGAAATAAGACTTTCGCCAACAGTGCCCTCTGAATCCGTGCCGAGATATTTTGAAGCGGAATGATTACACATAAGCATATTCTTATCCATATCAAGCATTATAAAGCCCTCGGACATATTTTGAATAAGCGTGTCTATTCTGTCTTTTTCAAGCTGTAAGCGTGAAACCTGCTTGTTAATCTGCTTTTGCTGACTTGAAATGGTGCGGGAAATTGAACTTAATTCTTCATATTGATTGCCGTCAACATTGCTTTCGAGATTTTCTATAGGCGCAATAATTTTTTTCGTTGACATTTTTGAAAGCACACAGCAAAGAATAAATACAATAATTATTACAGCAAACAAAATCGGAACAAGGTGCATAAAAATGGAGTAGCCGTTTTCCATAGTTTCAGACAATCGCAAAACATTTCCGTTTGAAGTTTTTACAGCATAATAATATGTAACATTGCCGAGTGTTTCTGATTTTCTGCTGTCATCGCCGTATCCGTTTTTCATTGCATTTATAAATTCGGGACGATTGGAGTGATTTTCCATTTTTGTAACATCAACGCCGTCATCGCTTTCCAAAAGAACATTTCCGTTGCCGTCGAGCAATGTAACTCTTATTCGTGATGAACTTAAATCGTGCAACAATTCATAGCTACTGTTTTTATTATAAAGATTTGCGGCTATATTTGTATAATCTTTTAATGTTGTTTTTTCCGAAGAAGAAAAAATAAACCAGAAAGCGGCTGTTGAAAAAACAGCCGTCAAAAGAATGGATACACCAGCGGTGATTATAAATCTTTTTAAAAGAATTTTTCTTAGTTTCATTTATCATTCTCCTGCCTTGTATCCTACATTACGCACGGTTTTAATAAGATTGCCGCATTCTCCGAGTTTTTGTCTTAGAGTTGTAATGTGCATATCAACCGTACGGCTCTCTCCCTCGAAATCGTAACCCCAAACATTAATAATAATGTTCTCTCTTGTGAGTGCCATACCTTTATTGTTAAGCAGATATTTGAGCAATTCGTACTCCTTGTATGTAAGGCTGCACTGTTCTCCGTTTGAGGTTACAATATGCTTTGAATCGTCAAGAACAATTCCGCCAAGTTCCACGGTTTCGGGCTTTTCTTCTACCGTACAGCGTCTTAAAATTGCCCTTACTCTTGAAATAAGTTCAAGTACGGAGAACGGCTTTGTAAGGTAATCGTCGGCACCCATATCAAGTCCTTTTACCTTATCCATCTCACTTGACTTTGCGGTAACAAGAATAACCGGAATATTTTTTGTAGACTTGTCTTTTCTTAATTTTTCAAGTACAGACAATCCGTCAAAATCGGGAAGCATTACATCAAGAATAACAAGCTGCGGCTTTATTTCCGCACATGCTTTAAAAAAGCTCTTGCTTTCTCCAAAGCTTTTAACCTCATAACCGCTGTTTTTCAGTGCGTAGGTTTCAAGCTCCCTGATGTCTGTATCGTCTTCTACAATATAAATAAACATATAATTCTAACTCCCCGATATAGATTTAAGGCAGACATACTTCCGCCTTAAACCTAATTATATCACAATAGTCTTGATTTGCAACAAAAATCATCAAAGGTTATACTGTCTTTCCTGTAATTGAAAACACAACCCATTCACCGATGTTCTCTGCGTGGTCGCCGATTTTTTCAAAATACTTTGCAATAAGCAAAACATCTATAGCCTGCTGATCAAGTTCTTTGTTTGCGTTTATAATATCGACAACCTCTTGTTTTACCTTATTGAAAAGGTCATCAATAGCATCGTCCATAGTAGCTACGGTCTTTGCAAGTTTCAAGTCTTTTTTAACAAAAGCGTCAATAGCAGTTGTTACCATATTTGAAGAACGCTCTGCCATTTCAGAAAGATGAGTCATTGAATAAATGTTTTCGCAGTCTTTCAAATAAGTTGACATTTCCGCAATGTCAATAGCCTGATCGCCTATTCTCTCAAGGTCTGTAATCATCTTAAGAGCCGCAGATACCGTTCTTAAGTCACCTGCAACAGGCGACTGTAAAAGGAGGAGATTTAAACAATAGTTTTGTATTTCTCTCTCCATATTATTGATTTTTTCTTCAATAATTCTTGATGTTTCAAGTTTATCGTATTCGCCGTTTGTAATAATGGTTATCGTATTTTTTATTGCACCTTCAACCAAAGCCCCCATTTCAATGAGTTTATCGTTCAGTGCTTTTAATTCCAAATCAAAATACTCTCTCATTAGCCGAACCTTCCTGTAATGTATTCCTCTGTACGCTTATCCTTTGGAGTAGAAAACAAGGTAGCCGTATCAGTGCATTCAATCATTTCGCCAAGCAGGAAGAATGCCGTATTATCAGCAATTCTCATTGCCTGCTGCATATTATGTGTAACCATAATAATGGTATATTTATCTTTAAGCTTCATACAAAGTTCCTCGATTTTACCTGTGGAAATAGGGTCAAGTGCAGATGTTGCCTCGTCCATAAGTAAAACTTCAGGCTTTACCGCAAGCGCTCTTGCAATGCAAAGACGCTGCTGCTGACCGCCCGAAAGACCGAGTGCGCTCTTTTTAAGTCTGTCCTTAAGTTCATCCCAGATAGCGGCATCTTTCAAAGACTGCTCTACGATTTCGTCAAGCTCTCTTCTGCTTCTTATACCGTGTGTTCTCGGACCGAAAGCTATGTTATCATACACGCTCATAGGAAACGGATTTGCTTTTTGAAAAACCATACCCACTCTTTTTCTGAGAACATTTACATCCATATTTTTGCCGTAAATATCCTCGTTATCAAGACGGATATCACCTGTAATTTTACAACCCTCAACCAAATCATTCATTCTGTTAAGTGATTTCAGGAGCGTTGATTTACCGCAGCCCGACGGGCCGATAAAAGCTGTAATACGGTTTGCCTCCATATTAAAGTTTACAGACTTTAATGCGTGAAATTTGCCGTAATACAGGTTCATATCCTTAATTGTAAACTTATCCATTTATTTTCCTTCCACTCTTACTTATTTTTACTTGTAAGCTTTTTGGCGATAAATGCCGAAAGCGTATTTATTAAAAGTACAAGCACAAGCAATACAACCGCTGTTGCCCAAGCCTGATCTGTATGCAATCCCTCATTTGCAAGTACATACATATGAATAGCAAGCGTTCTGCCCGAAGACATAAGACCTTTTGCAAGACCCGACGCCGAACCCGATGTATATAAAAGAGCCGCAGTTTCTCCGACTATTCTGCCTACTGCAAGAATTATACCTGCAAGAATACCCGGCATTGCACTCGGAAGAATTATTTTTATAATTGTTCTCAGCTTGCCTGCGCCAAGTCCGTAACTGCCCTCTCGGTACGAGTCGGGAACAGAAAGCAAAGCTTCCTCTGTAGTTCTCATAATTGTCGGTAATACCATAATTGCAAGTGTAAAAGAACCTGCAAGCAATGAAAGTCGCCACTGCAAAGTAGTTACAAAGAATAACATACCGAACAAACCATAAACAATCGACGGAATACCCGAAAGAGTTTCTGCCATAGTTCTGATAAGTTTTACAAACTTGTTGCCCCTTTTTGCATATTCCGCAAGGTAAATCGCAGCACCTACGCCAAACGGTACGGCAATTACCAAGGTAAGCAAAGTTACCACAACAGTATTGATAATTGCAGGCATACAGGATACATTATCACTGTTATATTCCCATGCAAACAGCTCCGGTGTAATATGCGGAACACCCATTACAAGAATATATACAATTAAAAATACCAGAGCAAGCACTGATATTGCCGCTGCAAGTACAACCAATATAAACAAAACAAGTGAGAGCGGCTTTCTTTTATATTCTCTTAATCTTTGGGCAAATCCTGTTTTATTGATTGCCTTTATTTCATTGTTATCAGCCATTCTTTTCACTCCTGCTCTTAATTGCCTGCATTGAAAGTGTAATAATTAATATGAACACAAACAAAACTACACCTGTTGCTATAAGTGCCTGTCTGTGAAGTCCTGTTGAGTAACCCATCTCAAGTACAATATTTGCTGTAAGTGTTCTTACACCGTCCGTAAGTGATGTAGGAATCTGCACCTGGTTACCTGCAATCAGGATAACCGCCATAGTTTCGCCGATAGCTCTGCCTATGCCAAGCACAACACCTGCGAGAATACCCGACTTCGCGGCAGGAAGCATTGTTTTAAACACACTTCTCTCTCTTGTTGCGCCGAGTGCCAATGCACCCTCGTAGTAATTTTCGGGTACCGCACGAATTGCCGACTCCGAAACGCCTATAATTGTAGGCAAAATCATAATTCCGAGCACTATTGACGCCGCAAGCAAACTTGAACCGTTGCCGCCAAAGTTATCTCTGATAAACGGTACAATTACCATAAGTCCGAAAAAGCCGTAAACAATTGACGGAATACCTGCGAGTAATTCTGTTGCGGGTTTTATAACCTTATATAACGGTTTCGGACAAAAACGAGCAAGGAAAACCGCTGTTAAAATTCCGATTGGCACACCGATTACAACAGCGCCTGCCGTAACATAGATACTGCCGATAATCATTGTAAATATTCCGTAGCTTGCAGGAACATTTGTCGGTGCCCATTCTGTGCCGCCTATAAAATTAAAAAATCCGATTTCAGCCATTGCCGGAACACCGTTGTAGAAAAGGAAAATACAAATAAGCACAACCGCCGCTATGCTGGCAAGGGCTGTCAGGAAGAAAACTCCCTGCATAGCCCTTTCTTTAATATTGCTTAATCTCATTTAGTTATATCGCTCCAAACCTTAGCTTCACCTGTGTAGATAGCTTTTACCTGATCCATTGTGAGATTTTCTGTAGTATTGTTTGTATTTACGATTACCGCAATACCGTCTTTTGCGATTGTTGTTGATGTAAGAGCTGTTTCTGTATCCTTAAGCTCTCTTGATGCCATACCGATGTCACAAGTACCCTCAAGTGCAGACTGCATACCTGCCGAAGAGTCTGATGTCTGGAGTTCGATTTCTGCCTTTGTATTAATCTGCTTGTAAGCCTCAACAAGTTTTTCCATTACAGGAGATACCGAAGAAGAACCTGCAACTGTAATTTTGCCCTCCGGCTTTGTTCCTGCATATGCTGCATTTTCAGATACCGGAACATAACCTTCTTTAGAAATTACTGCCTGACCGTCTGAACTTAAGATATAATCTACAAAGTCCTTAGCAACACCGCTTAAGTCACCCTTATATGCAATGTTAAACGGACGGCTGATTTTGTATTCTCCTGATTTTACATTTTCTGCTGTTGCCTCAACATCTTCAACCTTAAGAGCCTTAACGCTGTCGTTGAGTGAACCGAGTGAAATGTAACCGATTGCTGCGTCATTACCCTTTACATTAGTAATAACAGCCTCTGTGCCGTTTACTGTAACAGCGTCGGTTCTTGTTGTGTCTGTCTTTGTGTCGCCATCTTTAACAAGAACACCTGTAAGCTCTACGAAAGCATCACGAGTACCGGAGCCCTGCTCTCTTGTAATAACAGAAAGTGATTTGCTTGTATCAAAAGCACTTGTGTTTGATGAATCGGCATTGCTTGAGTTGTCGCCGCAGCCTGCAAATGCACTTGCCATAATTACGCCTGCTGCTAATACCGATAATAATTTTGTACTTGTTTTTTTCATAAATATAATCTCCTCAAATAATTATCGTACTTCTTTTGAGTACGGTCTTAGTTTAGTTAATTTTTGTAAAGCTATTTACCTCCTATTTGTAAAATACCCGTAAAAAATTATTTTAATTATGTTATGAAATAATATTTTCTATAAAAAGTGATGACAAGAGGCAAATAATATGTTATAATATTATAAATATTGATATTTAGGAGGCTGAAACCAATGGAAAATACAAAGATTCCATATAAAATTTATCTTGACGAAAGTGAAATACCTACTCAATGGTATAATGTTCGTGCAGATATGAAAAACAAGCCTGCTCCGCTTCTTAATCCTGCTACATTAAAACCAATGACAGCAGAGGAGCTTTATCCTGTTTTCTGTAAAGAACTCGTAGCACAGGAGCTTAACGATACAGACGCATACATAGATATTCCGCAGGAAATTCAGGATTTCTATAAAATGTACCGTCCGTCCCCGCTTATCAGAGCATATTTCCTTGAAAAAGCTCTCGGTACTCCTGCTAAGATTTACTATAAGTTTGAGGGTAACAATACAAGCGGCAGTCATAAATTAAACTCTGCCATTGCACAGGCTTATTATGCTAAAAAGCAGGGTCTTAAAGGCGTTACAACAGAAACAGGCGCAGGCCAGTGGGGTACCGCCCTTTCAATGGCTTGTTCTTACTTTGGTCTTGATTGTAAGGTATATATGGTAAAAGTATCTTACGAACAAAAGCCGTTCAGAAGAGAAGTTATGAGAACTTACGGTGCAAGTGTTACTCCTTCCCCGTCTACAGATACTGCAGTCGGCAGAAAAATTCTTAAGGAGCACCCGGGCACAACAGGCAGTCTTGGCTGTGCAATTTCCGAGGCTGTAGAAGTTGCAACTTCTACAGAAGGATACCGTTATGTACTCGGCAGTAATGCTCCATCTACGATAACATGTGCTATACATGGTAATGGAAACTCCGAGAAAAATGCTTCTTTATCTCCCTTTACTCCTTTGGCGCTAAATCCAAGCTGCTCGGCTGCTTTTATAACACCGTATGCATTTGTTCCCTGCTTGTCCGTACCGGCAACTTCACGTATTTTGCTGATACCTATTTTATATCCATTCTGTCTACAGATGGTTGCAAGGCATGCAGCTCCGCAGTCGGTTATATCATGTTGTTTTATACAGTAATATTTCATCTTTCAAATCTCTTTCCAGTTTTTAATAGAAATGCCGGTATTAATATTCCTAAAACCATTCTGTTTACAAATGGTAGCAAGACAGGCTGCAGCACATTCAGTGATGTCGTGTTGTTTTATGCAATAGTATTTCGTGTTTTCACCCTGTTTCAACAAACCAAATCATCGCATAAATATTTAATATCCTCCACATATGCTGATGGTAAATATACACTATAACCATTCGTATCTTCTATTAGTTCTATAGGTGTTGCCAGCCAATCTTTATATTTATTACCAAACATAAATCTTGTAGTATTTTCTTTCTGTATAATAATTTTTCTTCCCCATTTTTCTCGAGATATCCGTTCAATTTTTTTTACAATATTATCTTCCGTTTTTAATTTTATTTTTTGAGGTTTTGCCATCGAACTAAATATTATTGTCATCAATACAACAAAGCACGTATCAACAGAAATAAGTGCAATCATAAAAATTGGTACTAAAAGCTCTCCACCATCTGCCACCAGTAGCAAAACTGCTACTAACAAAATCATTGCTCCTATTCCCATAAAATGAACAAAATATCTATTAAATGTTCTCATTATCGCTTTCCTCCCTATCAAGTATAATTCACCTCTTATACAAAAAGAGGTGAATTATACTATACACAATTAATTAAGTATTATATAATCACTTTAAACTGGTGTATATGCTCCGATTGTTGCGCCACCTATTGCTCCCGCTGTATAACACTTCCATAATTGATTTCCAGTCAAATTGCCTGTCACAATACCCTTTGCAGCACCAACAATTAATCCTCCTGTTCCACCAAGAATTGCACCTGCTAATGCCCCTGCCAACAATCCTCCATCAACCTGTTTCAATTCATTCTTTTCTAATTCAATAAAATTCTTCACTGTATTCTCCTCATTTTTTATTTGGCTCATATTAACTATATTTCCCTTCTGTTAGTTTAATCCCAAAGTGAATATATTATAGCGCCTGCCGCACCGCCTATTAATCCTCCCACAACTGTCCCAACAGGACCTCCGGCTGTACCTACAGATGCACCAATTTTAGCTCCTATATAAGCACCTCCTCCTGTTGCAATAGTTCCACCTACCAAATCCCAATTAATTCCGCCTTCTACGATCATAACCTCATCGTACATCATTTCATAAAATCCATTATTTAATACTATTTCCATTGCTTTAAATCTCCTTTTCTTTAATAAATTTTGTTTACACCTATTAAGAAAAGTGATATACTTTACTCGAGTACTTTTCTTAAAAGTGCTTGTGCTTTTAAACTCTGATGGTTGCGCAAATTTATCAGAGTCCTCTTTTTATATAAAACAGTCTACTTAAAGCAAAACTATTTTATAACGTAACTTATAAGATGTTTGGGCTAATTCCCACATATACATCTATCTCTGTGTTTTCCGGATTCAACATGTCCGTTTTCTTCGTAACATTATAGCCTACTGTTATAGGCTGTAATCTACGCTCCATTATGTATTGATTCAACTGGTTGCATGCATCCTGCAACCCCATTGGATGACCTATATATGATGCAACAACAGCATTTACTATCT
>ENA-UEQR01000298-UEQR01000298.1-human-gut-metagenome-genome-assembly--contig:-NODE-298-length-34212-cov-9.918676_pt1 | contig 34212 bp, 16 predicted proteins | sample MGYA00242944_ERZ507941 | MGnify/ENA primary metagenome ERZ507941 (study PRJEB26167, sample SAMN06115398) | human gut metagenome | host: Homo sapiens | place: China:Chongqing | collected 2016-06-23...
TTTTGGTAAAACTGATAAAGAATCCGTTTGTCATCAATCTCTTGTTGGTGATAGTCGTGTCGTGCGGCGTTGTTTATGGCGTACTGGCGTGGCTGGATTCTTATACCCGCCATAATCAAGCGGTGGTCGTTCCGGACGTGAAAGGAATGAAGCTAGAGGACGCCGCCGAGTTTTTCGGGAATAATAAGCTACGCTATAACGTGATCGATTCCGTATTCTCGAAAGATGTGGCTCCGGGCTCCATCGTGGAGTTGGTTCCCGGTGTCGGATCGAAGGTGAAAGAGGGGCGGATTGTCTTTGTTACGATTAACGCGTTGACCTCCCAGATGGCCGTGATACCGGAGGTGGAAGACTTATCTTTCCGTCAGGCGTATGCCTTGCTGCGGGCCCGTGGCTTCTCGTCGGTCGAGATAGAGTATGTGCCGGGCGATTATAAAGATTTGGCGATGGGGGTGGAGTTAAACGGGCGTACCTTGCTCAAAGGGGAACATGTACCGTTGACCGCTCATCTGGTATTGAAAGTAAGCAGTGGCGATCCGAATATGCTTCCCGACTCATTGGCTTTGGATAGTATTCCGGTAGAACCATTGGATAGTGATATAGAAAACTGGTTTTAAGGGAATGGACGAGTTTTTGGACGATATGGATGATGAACAGGTAGACGACCTGTTGATGCCGGAAGAAGACGAAACATCGTCGAGCCAGATGTATGAGCATTTCCGCTTCGTAGCGGACAAGGGGCAATCCCTGCTCCGGGTGGATAAGTTCTTGGTAGACCGTATGATGGGCGCTACCCGTAACCGCATCCAATTGGCGGCTGAGGCGGGTTGTATCTTGGTGAACGATAAGCCGGTGAAAAGTAATTACCGGGTGAAACCTTTGGATGTGGTTTCTATCGTGATGGATCGCCCACGCCGGGAACTGGAGATTATCCCCGAAGATATCCCTTTGAATATAGTATATGAGGACGATGATTTGCTGGTGGTGAATAAGCCGGCAGGCTTGGTCGTACATCCCGGTCACGGTAATTATACCGGTACGTTGGTGAATGCCTTGGCTTATTATTTGAAGGATGATCCCTATTATGATCCTTCCGATCCTCGTTTAGGCTTGGTACACCGTATCGATAAGGATACGTCGGGCTTATTGGTGGTGGCTAAACGCCCGGAGGCCAAGAGTAACCTAAGCCTGCAGTTCTTCAACAAGACAACCAAACGTAAATACCGTGCCTTGGTATGGGGCATCGTTCAAGAGGATGAGGGGCGTATCGAGGGAAATATCGGCCGTGACCCTCGTGACCGTATGCAAATGACCGTCTTCCCGGAAGGCGATCAAGGCAAGACTGCCGTCACCCATTACACCGTATTGGAACGCTTGGGCTACGTGAGTTTGGTGGAGTGCCGTCTGGAGACGGGGCGCACGCACCAGATCCGTGTACATATGAAATATATCGGTCATACGCTTTTCAACGATGAGCGGTATGGCGGACATGATATCTTGAAAGGAACAACTTTTACTAAATATAAACAGTTCGTGCAAAACTGTTTCGCTATTTGTCCACGTCAGGCCTTGCATGCTAAGACGTTGGGGTTCGTTCATCCTACTACGGGAGAGGAGATGTTTTTCGATTCCGAGATTCCTTCCGATATGCAGCAGCTGATCGACAGATGGCGTGTATACGCGAACACTAAAGAACTATAAAAATGAAAAAGAACATCGCTATCGTAGCAGGGGGAGATTCCTCCGAGATCGTTATTTCATTAAAAAGTGCGGACGGAATCTACTCTTTTATTGATAAAGACAAATATAATTTATATATTGCCATCGTTAAGAGGGATGAGTGGGCGGTTATACTTCCTAGCGGGGAACATACACCAATTGATAAGAATGATTTTAGCTTCAAGGAGAATGGCGTGACGAGGCATTTTGACTTCGCTTATATAACGATACACGGTACTCCGGGCGAGGACGGACGTTTGCAAGGATATTTCGATATGATCGGTATGCCTTACTCGTCTTGCGGGATGCTGGTGAGCGCTTTGACATTCAATAAATACGTATGTAATCATTACTTGAAAGACTTTGGTGTAAAAATTGCCGCATCCATTCATTTATTCAAGGGAGAGACTATTACGGACGAAGAAGTCGTGACTCGTTTGGGTTTGCCTATTTTCGTGAAACCAAACGATGGGGGTAGTAGTTTCGGCGTGACGAAGGTGAAAGAGCTCTCCGCTATCCAGCCCGCTATCGCTAAGGCGTTTGGGGAAGGACGTGAGGTGATTCTCGAGAGCTTTATCGATGGAACGGAAGTGACATGCGGTTGCTATAAGGTGGAGGGTAAAGAGGTTGTCTTTCCTTTGACCGAGGTGGTTACGGATAACGAATTCTTCGATTTCGACGCAAAGTATAACGGGCAGGTGGACGAGATCACTCCGGCCCGTATCTCCGCCGAGTTGACGGAGTTGATACAGCGCAAGACATCAAGGATCTACGATATATTGGGCGCCAAAGGACTGATTCGTGTGGATTATATTATTCCGGCAGACGGGGAGCCTGTCTTACTGGAAATAAACACGACACCGGGAATGACGGCTACCAGCTTTATCCCACAGCAAGTACGTGCGGCGGGATTGGATATAAAGGATGTCATGACAGACATTATTGAAGACGAACTCAAAAACAGAAAAACAAAATGAATAGATATGGATACAGAAACAGTTTCCCCTAATTTCGACGACATCCGTCCGCTGAACAACAGTGAGGTGAAGGACGCGATTGAAAAATTGGTCGCCAATGAGGATTTCGAGCGGGCTTTACGTTACATAAAGCCGAATTTGAATTGGGAGGAATTCTCAGTTGCCATGCGTGCTTGCAAGACGAAGGAGGAGTTTAAATCTACTCTGGCCTATGACGCTGTAATGACGGTGGCGAAAAATACTACTTTCTCGCTTACTATCTCAGGGCGTAGCCGTCTGCCGAAAGATAAGGCGGCCTGTACGTTTATCTCGAACCATAGGGATATCGTATTGGATGCCTCCTTCTTGAATGTCATGTTATATGATGTGGGGTATGGTATGACGCAGGTCGCTATCGGCGACAATCTTTTAATCCGTCCGTGGATCGAGACATTGGTACGCTTGAACAATAGTTTTATTGTGAAGCGTGGCGTTTCTGTTCGTCAGATGTTGGAGGTCAGCAAGACGCTTTCCGCCTATATCCATCATGCGATCAAGAATGTGAACGAGTCTGTATGGATCGCCCAGCGTGAGGGACGTGCTAAGGATTCGGACGATCGTACGCAGGGCAGCGTATTAAAAATGTTGAGTATCGGCGGTGATAAGGACAATCTGTTGTTGAATTTGATGGATTTGAATATCGTGCCGGTCGCTATCTCCTACGAGTTTGATCCTTGCGATTTTTTGAAGGCGAAAGAATTTCAGATGAAGCGGGATGATCCGGATTTCGTGAAATGCCAGCGGGATGATCTATTGAGCATGGAAACGGGTATCTTGAACAATAAGGGTCGTGTCCACTTTACGATTACTTCCCCGATCAATGATTCCTTGGCTAAACTGGACAAGGATATGGAGAAGAATGAGCTGGTAAGCGCTATCGCGTCCGTTATCGACCGGGAGATCTATAAGAACTATCGTTTCTATCCGTGCAATTACGTGGCGTATGACTTACTGAACGGCACTCGTCGTTTCCAAGAACATTATGGTCCGAAGGATAAGAAGCAATTCGAGGAATACTTGCAAGGGCAATTGGATAAGATCGTCCTTCCGAACAAGGATGAGGCGTTCTTACGTAAGAAGATCTTAGAGATGTACTCCAATCCGCTGAAAAATTATCTGACAACTTTATAAGCGGCCTTTATCGGCTATGCGTAGCGGTTCGTACTTGATCCGCCCTTGATCCCCTCTTTCCGGCGAGCATGCCACCTTCGGGTGGCAGCCGCCGGAAAGGAGGGATTATCTTTTTTGCAGGAATTCGTCCAAGGATTCCTCTTTCTGCAATCCAAGTTTCTTGCGGATACGGCTGCGTCCGGAGTTGACGCTGGGACGGGAGATGCCCAAGGCCAACGAGATCTCGTCCGTGCTCTGCTTCAGGTAGATCAGCATGCAGAGCAGTTCGTCGGATTTGGTCAGTTCTGGGAAGTCCTTACGCAAGCCGGGCAGGAAGCGAGGGTACAGGGCAGCGAAGGATTGGCGGAACCGCAACTCGTCCTCGCCGCTCAGCAAGGAGGGGTTGAGCTTCTGGCGTACGCTGTCGATCACCTCGTTATGGGCGGCTTGCTCCAGCTCGGCGCTCAGTCGCTCATTGCGGCGGTTCAGTTCTTGTTGGGTAGCGAGGAGATTATCCAGCCGTTGACGCTGGATCTCCCGCTCACGTTGGTGAAGCCGGCGACGTTGGAGTGCGTAGACAATGATCCCGGTCAGCAGGCAAATGGCTAGGATCAGGATGACGCGCGTATAAACGAGCGAACGTTCCTTCAAGGCCACTTCGGCGGATAAGGCCCGATTCTCCTGCTCCTTCCGTCCGGTCTCGTAGCGTACGTTGGCACCAATGGCGTACCGCTGTTTCTCCGCCAGTTGCAACGAGTCGTGTATCTCCTTGTATTCCGGGTAGATCTCGGTCATCTTGTCTCCCTTCTTTTGTTGGGCGTAAAGGTTGAGCAAATGCCGTCCGGTCCAATCCATCATATCGTTCGCCTCGTATTTCTTGTAGAGAGCGTAGGCCTCTTCCATCAAGGGGAAGCCTTTTCCCGGCTTTCCGTCGCGTACGAGGCAGGCCCCCAGCATGAATTTGAAAAGATCTTGATACCCCGCGGAGATCGCTTCTTCCTCTTCTATCAATTCCTTGTACCCTTCGAGGGCGGCAGGGATAGAGTCGGGCACATATTCGTAGTAATAATTGTAAAGTATGTTTTTGGCGGCGAGGACATAGGCGTTCTCTTTCAGCTCCTCCCCTCTCTTTAAGGCCTGCCGTGCGTAATATAAGGTAGAGTCGTGCTGTTCCAGCTCCCAGAATATCCCGGCTTTCATCCGGTAGAGGTCGCTGATGGTAAAACTATCCAACTGGAGGGAGTAGTCGATGGAGCGTGAGATGGCCTCCATAGCCTTGTCGTACAATCCGAGGTCGCTATAGGTGGAGGAGAGGTCGGCGAAGGTGTAGACGAAACCCCGGTTGAGCTTCTCGGGGTGGGCTACGCACCAGTCCATGGCTTCCTGTATGACTTCCACCTCTTTTTCCCGCATTCCCTTGCGGCGGTAATAATGGCCGAGGGTAGAGAGCAGGTCGGCCGGATCGTCGGCGGCATCGGGGTGGAGGCGATAGACGGCGAGGGCCCTTTCTTGCACACGGATCGCATCCGAAGGGTCGCGGCGGAATTTATAGAGCGTGTTGGCTACCGCTTGGGCGATACGGATCTCTAGCCACGGGTCGTCGGAAGGGGGAAGAGCGGCGAGGCTGTCGGCGAGGCGCAAGGCCTCCTCCCGGTTGTCGCGGTCGTTGAGCTGCCGGAGTATCTCCTTGGTATCGGGCGGAAGCTGCCGGGAGAGGGAGCCGTCCGCGGGAGGCGTGTCGTGCCGGCAAGCGAGGGTGGCTAGCGAGAGGAGGGTGGCTAGCAGGAAATGCGTGATGTCTCTCATCTGCGTAGGATTTTATGGTTTATCGCGAATATACGCCGTTTTTCATGGAAAATAGCGTGTCCCGGGGGATAAATCGATTGAATCATCTATTGGTTTTTTATCCGTCCGAAGGCCCGGCGGCGTACCTTTGACTTGTCCGTACCACCGGTGCCCCGAGCGGCGTGTCAATTAAATTGATGATCGCATTTCGTGCGGATAAGGCCGTTGTTGAGGACTTGTTGAGCGGATTGCTCAAAAAAGAATTCGTCGTATAAGGATAGGAATGGTTTCCTTTGAGAAACAAAAACGAAGTAGTAATGGAAGGGTCATACTTACGGATTTTGATGATGTGCGGGATGCTGGCGCTCCTCCTCTGCGGGGGCTGCTGGGTGTTCGCATGGAAGCATCTGCGCCGGCGGATCGACGAGCGGTTCGACGTACTGTCGGAACACTTGGAGCGTCACGCCGCCGAGTGCCCGATACGGAAGGAGCACCTGCTGGCCTCGTGCCTTCCCGCCGATCCGGAGCGAAAAGGGAACGGATCGTTCCACCGATCGTTCCGGGCATCGTATCCGGGTTTCCTGCCGACGCTTAGGGAGCGGGTGCCGGGGATCACGCCGGCGGAGGAAACGCTTTGCATGCTGATCAAGATGAACCTGAGCAACCGGGAGATCGCCGACAAGATGTCTATCTCCATCGGAAGCTTGCACACCACCCGCTACCGGCTGAAACAGAAGATGCCGCCGGAGGCCGCCAAGGGCATGGACGAATGGGTACGGGCGATCGAATAGGGTCATGGGGAGGCGAACTCCCTACATTATAATATAGAGTATACACCTTTATCTAAGAAGAATCAGTATGAGAAGAGAATCTTTATTTTTCGGTATTTTGACGCTGGTGGTGTCGGCCTTCCTCACGGGATGTTCCGACGACGACACGGAAGTGTACGTCCCCCAGCGTGTGGCGGAGTTCAACCTCTCCGACGAGTCGGACGGCAACCGGCTGTTCATCATCCATCCGTGGGAGGGCGAGATCGCCATCCCGGTGCACGATGATCGTATCCGCGACTTCGAGTTCAGCGGCAAGTATTTCGATTGGGAGATGAGGCAGGGGGCCGAGAGCCGCTTCCTCGTGCTCAACCTCAAGAAGGAGGTGGAGCGTAAGCCTTTCCTCGAGAAGATCGCCCTGCGGGGGATCGCCAGCAAGTCGTGGGAGGCGGCGACGGACACGCTCTTCCTCGTGTCGCAACCCAAGCTGGAAAGCTCAGCGTCGGATAACGCCCCGAGCTATATGCACAACGTGGGCAAGACGGTGAACACGGCGGGCGATATCTTCGCCGCCCCTAGCGAGCCTTTCCTAGATTTCGACCTGATGTACGGCACGGAGGCTTTCGTGAAGACCCCCCACGCCGAGTCGTGGGGACGGGAACGCTCCGGCGTGGACTACGAGGAGATGGTGGACAACATGTGGCAGGAGCTCGGCATCTCGGTGAGCAGCCTCGGCTTCACGAACCAAGGCGCTCCTACGCCTACGAGGTCGAAACTCTTCTCCGGCTCCTTCGACCAGCGGTTCCAGCATAACCAGACCTCGTCCAACCGCTTCGAGTATCACGTGGACGTGCATGTCAAGCCGATGGTGGAGCTGCATATGGCCACCGCCATCTATACCTCTGCCAGCGATCCCGACGTCTTCCTGCCGTTCCTCACCACGACCGCCTCGCGCTTGCTGAACGAAACCAATAGCGACCTCTACAAGCGATACGGCAACACACAGAAGGGCATCTACGATCTATACGACACCTACGGCACCCACGTGCTGGTGGGCGGTGTCTTCGGCGGGAGCTATACCTATATCTACAGCCGGAAGGAGAACCTCTATTACGACGAGACGGTGTTCGCCGCCGAGGCGGAGCTTTCCGCCAAGTCGTCGTCGCCGGCGGGAGAGAACGAGAACTGGCTCCAGACCTACTACCGCGTGATGGGTACCCACGGCGGCAAGATCGGCGCCGGGGGCGGCTATACGAAGTCGGAGCTGAACGAGCATATGTCCGAGGAGAGCATCATGATCATCACCGGCGGCAACGCCTCCGTGGACTTCGAGAGCTGGGACAAGTCCATCGCCGACGAGAACAGCAACCTCCACCTCGTAAGCTACGGCCCGAGGGGCGATACCACCCGTTGCTTCCTGGTCCCCCTGTATTACCTGACGAAGAACTACGCGCGGCAAGACGCGCTGAAGAAATATCTGGACTCCTACGTGGAGGCTCGTTCGAAGCTGGCCAAGAAACCGCAGCTGATCCTGGCCGACTTCATGATGCGTACCGGGAAGGACAATCACGGGGATCCCGCCGGACAACGCGTCTTCACCGGGCCGGACGGCAAGGAGCGCATCTACAGCCCGCTGGTGCTGAATACCAAGGGACCGAACGACTCGCGGATCGGCAAGATGCTCGATACCTCGGCCCACGAGTACCTCGACGTGGGGGATAACGCCGACCAGCTCTGGTGGGTAGCCCTCGACTTCAAGGACGAGTGCCGCCCCATCTACCACATGCGCTTCATGAAGGAGGACGACGCCCGCAAGCACGGCTTCGAACCGCGGGGGCAGGACGCCGAATCGGGAATGATGTGGGACGCGATCGATAACCATTACGTTTGCTTGAAGTTCTCGCCCGACGACAGCCATAAGGAACCGGTCTCCGGCGTGGGCATCGCCCGCAAGGGGAAGAGCGATGACCTATACTACGTGATCGCCACCTCGCCCGGTACCGACATGACGCTTCCTTACTCCATCGACGAGCAATTCCCGGCCTATTGGGGAAGCAAGGAGTATAAATTGAAGAGCGAGAACCCGCCGTACCGCTTCGGGGTGGACCAAGAGAACGACCTCAACGAGGGCGACAGCTGGTTCGGCCGGAACAAGGCGACCAACCATAAGCAATGGATCTTCCCGGTCTACACCACCAAGGCATTGGACTGGCCGATCCGGTTTACGAAAGCGACGGACTAGCGAAATGCCTCGGAAACGATCCCTACGACCGTAGCCATCGCTCCCGAGGCCTCCGGAGCGATCCCCACGACCGTAACGGCCCCTCCCGAAGCCTCTGGAGTGATCCCTATGGTCGTAGTGGCCTCTCCCGAGGCGTCCGGAGCGATCCTTACGACCATAGCGGTCCTTTCCGATGTCTCGGGAGCGATTTCGACGCCCGTAGGCGTTATTTGGGAGGGAAATCGATGATTATCAAAGGAATTATCTTATATTTGTAGGAGCCTTAAATCGGAAGACAAGAGGAAAGTATTAACGAAAAAACAACAAACAGTATGAGTTTAGCGAAACAAATCGGATCGGTAGCGAAGACCGCGTTGACCAACGCCGGCCACATGAACATGAACAACGAGATCTACGCCCGTATCTTGGATACGACCGTGGCCGCCCTCCATCTGGAGGCCCTCGCCCCGGGTTACAAGGAATGCATCGACCGGGAGGCGGAGTGCGTGAACCGCGTCACCAAGAGCGCCTCCACCGCCCAGCTGGAGGCGAAAGACAAGGAGCGTGACAAGACCCTCCAGTTCATCTACTCCATGAACGGCTCCTATAAGGTATGCCCCGACGAGACCCTGCGTACCCCCGCCCTGCTGGTAGACAGCGTGCTGCGGGCCTACGACAAGATCTACGCCAAGGCCTACGCCGAGGAGACCGCCCTGATCGATGGCCTGCTGCTCGACCTCGCCAAGGCTGACGTATCGGAAGCCCTCAAGACCCTCCACCTCGACACCTACGTGGCCCAGTTGAAAACCTTGAACGATGCCTACAAGGCTCTCGACATCACCCGCACTGACGAGTACTCCGCCCGTGTGAAGACCGATACCACCAAGGCCCGCAAGGCGACCGACGAGACCCTCGACCTCATCATCCAGCGTGTCAACGCCTACGCCGTACTTGAGCCTACCGAGGCCATCAACGCCTTCATCGACACCGTGAACCAGATCTTCCGCAAGTATAAGAACCTCATCGCCGCCAAGGGAGGCCCCACCAGCCCCTCCAAGTCCGACGACAAGCCTTATCCCACACCCGACCCTGCGCCCGACCCCGAGAACCCCGGCGGCGATAGCGAGAGCCCGGACGAGATCTGAGCCTAGCAAATTGTCAAACACTTAAAATCGAATCCATATGAACGAATTTTATCTTTCTAGAAAGATATCCGCGCGGCTCTCCCTCCGGGCCGCCGTGCGGATGTTCTGTATCCTGACGCTGGCCCTATGGGGGCCGGCAATGGCAGGAGCGCAAGCGCAGACACAGCCGCTTGACGTGGCTAGTACTAGTATTACTGATAAACTAACTCTCACCTATAAACTGAAACCCAACAGCTCGACCGATTACGCTTGGTTTTACAAGGTCGGGACTAATGGCACCGAGACCGAGTTCTCCGGTACGCTGACGGGCACGAACGCAAACTGGCAGCAGGGCGCGATCGATATCAAAAGCGAGAAAGCGATAGCCGACGCGAATAATCTTGACAGCTACCCGATCCTAAAATTGGATGGGCTAAACCTGACCTCCACTACTGCCGACGGCTCATTATTTTATCTGGAGGGCAGTAAACCGTTCTGTATCCAAGCGACAGGCAACTCTGCCAGTAACCTGAAAGCGAAAAAGGATGTGATTAATAACTACCAAGGATGCATCCTGCTTCTGGATGGTGGCACCGCCGGATTGAATATCGCTGCGGAAGGAACTGGATCATATGGAATATATCTGTACTCTACTAGTTCTGCTATAAATACCACCATCAAAGGCAAGATAACTGTCACGGCGGAAGCTGTTGCTGTGTTTCTAGACAATTGGGGTGCTTTCTCGGCTACCGAAGACGCGAAAGTAACGGTTTCTTCGGAAGATAAAGATGGAGACGCAATTTATGGAAGCTCTAGAGTGAAATCCCCCTTCCTCCAATGGCAGTTCGCCACCGCCCCAACGAGTGGCCAGACGCTCGAGGTGAAAGACGCCAGCGGCCAATCGTTCGATCCCGTTATCCAATTCACCACCGACGGTAAAAAGAAGGGTTTCGCCATCAACGTCACAAAGAACACCGGCTACACCCTTTGGCTGGGCAACGAACAACTGATGGATTCGAAAGGAACAACCGTCTTTACGGCAACGGAAGATAAATTAGTCTCCTTCTCAGGCATGACGACTCTCCCCGCCGACTGGCCCGAGTACGCCAAATTAGCCAATGTCGGCCCGACTGGCACCGATGTCGCCGTCTCCGGCACTACCTACACCGTCAAGACCGCCTGCGGCCTCGCGTGGATCGCTTGGGTGACGAATAACGGGAAGACAATCACCGATGCCGATAAAACCTATACCGATTCCTATCCCGCCTCCGAGGGCTTCAAGGACTGTACGGTTACGCTTGCGGACGATATCTCGCTGGCGAAACCTGCCCAAGGCGTGGCGAGCGGCTTCGAGGCTAATTGGATACCGATAGGGACTTATAAAGGCTTCGATGCACGTTACTACTTTCAAGGCACCTTCGATGGTGGCGGCCATACGATTACCGGAATGACGATCTCCTCGGCCTCGTTTTACTATATCGGCCTTTTCGGTTATCTGTATGGAGCGACCGTGCGGAATCTGACGATGGCAGGATCTGACAATATTAATTTGACAACTATTGCGAATGCTCAAGACACCGCTTACTATCTTGGCTGCGTGGCAGGTTATGTAAAGAATGGAAAAATCATCAATTGCCATAATCAATGCAAGGTTAGTTTTTCTGTGACCGGCAATTCTGGGTCTCTCGGTGGAATTGCCGGTTACTCTGAAGGTTCGGTGATTAGCGCTTGTTCAAACAGGGGAGCTGTCACTATGACCGGAAAGATGGGTCGTGGTGGTGGAATCGTAGCGACTAATAATGGCTCTTCTATCGTTTCCTGCTTCAATACGGAGGATATCCGTGTTACTGCTACCGGTTCTGGTTCTAGCGATGCCGCGTATGCGGGCGGTATCGGAGCCTATAGTAGCGGTAATTGTAGCATATCGCACTGCTATTCGACAGGGTGGATAATCGCTAAATCTTCCGCTGCTAATGCTTATTCCGGCGGCATTGCCGGACTATCTGAGAAAACGACGATTGAATCTTGTTTTGCCACAGGCGCTGTTTCTGCAGGATCAAACAGCGACAGCCGGATAGCTGCCGCAGGTGGTATTGTGGGGCAAGCTTTTGCTGGAAACATTAATATAACGATAAAGAATTGCCTCGCCTTAACTACCGCCGGCGTGAAAGCCTTAGGAAATACGTCGGATAAACAGGCCGGTCGGATTGTCGGATCTGATCCACCTACTAATAAAGTTACCCTTCTCGACAACTACGCCAGTACCATGATCCAACTGACGATAGGAGATAATACGCTAGCCGTCCCTACCGATAACATAGGTAGCGATAAGGCAAACGGTGCCGACACTTACCTCGATGATGTCGCCGCCGAGATCGCCGCTTGGGCAGGCCCCGAAAATACACAAGCCTTCACCGCCATCGGTACCGCCGAGAACGGCCTGCTCCCGCAACTGAAAGCTATTGCCGGCTATGGCGCTGACGGTCTGCCTACAGCTTACGCGAGTACTATTATCCCCGGCCAGTCCGGCTTGTCGTCTGCCTCCTATCTGAGGTCCTTGTTGTCACTGCCCTTGTCTTCTAGCGATACGATGACCTTCATGCTCTTCTACTCCAACAACAAATGGAGTTATAAAAAGGGAGCCGGAACGGAGACCCGTTTCAACGGCAAAATATCGTCACCCCCAGGCCCTTCCGCCAACAAGCTCATCGTCGCCACCGCTACCGGCAACCCGACGCTGACGTTGAATTACGTAACGATACGCCCGACCGACGGTGCTGCCTTGACCGTCAACGAAGGTTGCGATCTGACAATTGCGCAGACCGGTTCGATCCTCGGCTCGTCCGGTGCCTCTACCTTGATCAATAAAGGCACCTTGAGGCTGTCGGGCAGCAGCTTCCGCATTGAAAACAGCAGCTCGTCCGATATGCATTACTGCCTCGATAACTCTGGCACCTTCAGCGTGCTTGATCCGGTAAATGGCTATACCACTTTCCATTGTGCCCACACCGCTATCCATAACACCGGTACCCTTACCAATGCTTGGATGGAATGTCTGTTCACGGATGAGGCGGGAGATGCTGGCGCTACGATAAGGTTTCTGCCTCGCTCATCCCAGCCCATCGAAGTAAAACGCTACAACAAGACCTTAGCCACTACCGTTACGGCGGGCGAGGAGTATAAGCTCTGGGAGATGAAAGCTAGTACGTTTATCCCGCAGAAAGGCTTCGATAGCGAAGGCACGGCAATCGATCGCTTCCCTGCTCCCGAGGCGGATGGTAGGGTAACGACCTTTACGGAGGTGAGTGATTGGAAAGAGGTCGAGATCTCCGGCAATCAGAATCTCTCCGAGGCCGGCCTGTCACAGAGTGTCATCGTTAAATCCGATGGCGTGCTTACCGTCGATAGCGAGAATGCGTCCGTCTTTGAGTTGACATTGGAGGAGGGTGCGCAGGTCGTGACAACGAATGCGCTGAAGGTGTCCAAGACTTTCAAAACCAACCGTTCGCTGAATAACAAATGGACGACCTTCGGTAGCCCTATCGAATTGACAGCCTCTGCGGAATATGGTAGTGGGCTAATCCTTTATGCCGCCACCGGCTACACCGCTAAGGAGGCCGTTGCCCAAGGTTGGGAAGAGGTCTCTGTCCTTTACGGGAAAAGGGTCGATCTCACCGCCGGTAGCCCCTATCTGTTGGCCGCCGACGCAGCCTTGACTCGGGTAACCTTTAGCCAAACAGCCTCCGATGCGCCGATCGAGATACCGGCTACGGCTACGGTCGCTTCCGGCGATGCCCTCGAGAACGGCGTGTTCCTCTTCCGGACGAACCCGAATCTCGCCAACCTTACGCTCCGTGGTATCTACGTGCTCAATGCCGAGGGTACCCGCTTCGACCTTCAGGAGGCGGATTATGTGCTGAAGCCTTTCGAGGCATACATCACCGCCAATGCCGTCACCCGCTCGCTGGTTCGTAGCGTGGGTGTGTGCGATGGCTCCGTGGTGACCGCCAACGAGATCGCTACCGCTACCGCCGCTGTCCGTATCTGGGCCGCCGACGGTGCGCTGCATGTCTATTCCGGGGAGGCCGCCGCGCTTACCGTGGTACGCTCCGACGGACGTACCGTCTACGCCGCCTCTATCGCCCCCGGCGATACCCGCTTGGCTTTGCCTTCCGGTATTTACATGGTTCGAATCAATAACATCACTTATAAAATAGCGCTTTGATATGAAACAATATACTAGTTTATGGCTCGTATGCCTGCTGGCGGTCTTCTCGATGACCGCCCGGGCGCAGGAAGGGATCGAGACGAAGGCCCGTCCCGACTACCCCGCTCTTCCTTTCATGTTGACTTTCGAGGCTCCCGCGGAAGGATCTGCCTCCTTATCGATCTCGGCGGACGGTGAGACCCTCACATCCCCTACGACCTTGCATTCCGGCACCGAGGTGACGATTACCGTCACCCCCGCCGACGGCTACCGAATGGCTTCCGGTTACCCGAAGGTTTACCGCACGGGTACGCCCTCCGAAACGGTTACGCCCGCCGCCACCGATAACGCCTATACCTTCACCATGCCCGCCTTCCCGGCTACGGCAGAGGTGAAGTACGAGAAGATCCAGTCCGCCGTCACCTTCACCGACCCGGCGCACGGCTCGCTAGCCTTGGATGCCGTCACCGCTTCGGGTACTATTGGGCTTTTTTCCGGCAAAGAGCTTGCCCCCGGCATCGCGGTGAAGATTTTAGCCACCCCCGCCGACGGCTACCGAATGGCTTCCGGTTACCCGAAGGTTTACCGCACGGGTGCACCCGACGAAACGGTACCGGCTACGTTTAAGCCCGATGCCAGTAGCGGTATCGCCTACCTCTACACCTTCACCATGCCGGACTTTCCGGTCACGGTAGAGGTGGAGTACGAGAAGATCCAGTCCACCGTCACCTTCGCCAACCCGGCGAACGGTACGCTTACCTTGAGTACCGCCGATGCTCCGGGTAGTTCGATTGTTTCCGGCGGCGAGGTCGCCTCCGGTACGAAGGTGACGATTGCCGCCACCCCCAACAAAGGCTACCAAATGGTGTTCGGCTCCTTGAAGGTATCCGGGAAGGTCGGGAATGAAACCAAGACCGTTCCGTTGCAGAAAGAGAAAGATGGTACGACCTACTTCTTGATGCCGGCCTACGCGGTGACGGCTGAGGTGAAATTTGAGCCTATCCCCGTGGTTCCGTCTTCGGAAGCCCGTTTGAGTTCCCTCTCGTATAAGGTAGGAAATGAGGCTGCTACCCCGCTTCCCGGTTTTCTTGCCTCTACGATGAAATATGAGGTGCTGCTCCCAAGTTCCACCCTGGAATCGGCTGCCCTCACCTTATCCGGCCAGCTGGCCGATGCGAAGGCTAAGCTGTTCGTGAATGGATCGCTTGTTCCCGTACAATCGACAGGATCGTTCACGGCTACTGTATCGCTCGTGGATGGATCGGCCAAGGCTACCTTGGTCGTTACCGCCGAGGATGGACAGACCAAGCGCACATATGCGGTGAACTTCACGGTAGCTCCCCAGCCGGTATGTTACGTCACGATCCAACAGCCGGAAGGCGGCACGATCTCCATTTCCTATAACAAAGAGGGTAAGGAAGTGGTCGTGAAATCCGGTGATGCCGTACCCCAGAATATCGAGTTAAACTTGGCAAATACAGCCTTGCAGAATTACGAGTTCAAAGAATACAGCGTGGATGGTTTCTCGCAGACAGCTGAGACGGTTAATATTGGCACCTGCCTCAGCAAGACGATAACCGCTGCCTTTACGCAGGAATCTTCCGTGACTACGGAAGAGATCGCTACGATCGGTACGCCGGCCGTTCCCAAGGAAAAGGAAGGGCAGGAGGGAACGAATGTTCCAACGGATGATAACCCGATCGTGATCATCCCCGATGCCGTATCCCTGCCATCGGATACGGAACTCTCCAGCCTCCGCTTGGTGAAGGAAGATATAGAAGACCCAGCGAAAAAGGCTGAGATTGAAGAGAAAGCGAAAGCTGCCGCCCAAGATGCGGGTATCGCTCCTGATGCCCCGAAGATCGTGATGGAAGTGACCTTGGTTAAGGTGACGACCACGATTTCCGCTACCGACGCATCCACCACTACCGCCGTAACTCCCGTGCAGCCCTCCGATATCGTGACGGTACGTATCCCGTATCCGGAAGGCGTAAATAAAACCCAACATGATATCGTGATTATCCACCTCCGCTCGGACGGCGTGGTAGACGTGTATTCCGAGGGTAATAACAATTTGACATTAGAGGATGATTATATGGAGATCTCCGTTGCCAGCTTCAGCCCGTTCGTGGTAAGCTATACGCCCAAATCTGGGCCGGTGGATCCCGATTATCCTGACACACCCGACACCCCGGATACCCCGGATGTCCCGACATCGAATGCCTCGGTAGAGGGAGGCATAGCGGTTTGGACCTCTGCCAACGCCCTCCATATCCGTGCGGATCGTCCGGCTGAGGCATGGGTTGTCGGCCTGTCGGGTACTAGTCGTGCCCGGTTTGCGGTCGTTCCCGGCGAGACAAGACGCGCTCTTCCTGCGGGAGTCTATCTTGTCCGAATAGCTGACCAGACCTATAAGGTACGGATACGGAACTAAACGTTGTTTGTTTGACGTGAGAGGGATGTCCTTGTTTCTCCTTGGGGAGAGCGGGGCATCCCTTCTTTTTTGTGAATATGTTTCTTAACATACATACCCGTAATCAATTGGTTAGCCGCAAATGCTTATCTTTGAGCTATCCCGATGCAAACGCTTACAATATGCTAGTCATTTAAACTCAATTATAGTATGAAACCGGAAGATTACATTACCAGAGAGGAGAAGTATGGTGCCCACAACTACCATCCTCTGCCGGTCGTTCTCAGAAGAGGCGAAGGCGTGTTCGTGTGGGACGTGGAAGGAAAACGTTATTTTGATTTCTTGTCTGGCTATTCTGCCTTGAGCCAAGGACATTGCCATCCTAAGATCGTGAAGGCCCTGATGGAGCAGGCGGAGAAGCTTACGCTCGTATCCCGTGCTTTTCATGCGGATATACTGGGTGAGTACATGGAATTTACCTGTAAGTTTTTCGGATATGATAAGCTCTTGCCGATGAATACGGGGGCCGAGGCGGTAGAGACGGCCTTGAAGCTTTGCCGCCGTTGGGGATACCGTCGGAAAGGGGTCGCTCCGGAGCGTGCGAAGATCGTGGTTTGTAGCGAGAATTTCCACGGACGTACGATTACGATTATCTCCATGAGCACCGATCCTAGTTCCTACGCCGATTTCGGCCCTTATACGCCCGGATTTATAAAGATACCCTATAATAAGGTGGATGCGTTGGCCGAGGCCTTGAAAGATCCCGATGTAGTAGGCTTCTTGGTGGAACCGATCCAAGGTGAGGCCGGGGTCGTGGTGCCCGACGATGGTTATCTGCGGGCTTGCTATGATCTTTGCCATCAGCATAATGTGTTGTTTATCGCGGATGAGATACAGACAGGTATCGGTCGTACCGGTAAGCTATTGGCTTGCGATTACGAGGGGATTCGCCCGGATATCTTGATCTTGGGAAAGGCGTTGTCCGGTGGGGTCAGTCCGGTCTCGGCGGTATTGGCGGACGATGAGATCATGCTTACGATCGCTCCGGGAGAGCACGGTTCCACGTATGGTGGAAATCCGTTGGCGGCGAAAGTCGCTATCGCCGCCTTGGAGGTGGTACGTGACGAGCATTTGTCGGAGAATGCGTTTAAGATGGGTGAGCTGTTCCGTGGTGAGATGGAGCGGATTAATAATCCTATGATAAAGAAAGTACGGGGTAAGGGCTTGCTGAACGCTGTCGTGACGGAACCTAAAGATGGGAAGACGGCATGGGACATCTGTTTGGGGTTGAAGGAAAACGGCTTGATAGCCAAGCCTACCCACGATCATATCATCCGCTTCACGCCTCCTTTGGTGATTACGGAGGAGCAAATGATGGAAGCGATTGGCATTATACGAGATACGTTCGCTAAATTCTAGGGTATGAAAATAAATGTAATAGGCGTTCCCTTGAACTTGGGATGTGACCGGGCAGGCGTAGAGCGTGCCCCGAACCACCTTCGGGAACGGGGATTGATGGGAGTGATCCGGAAGAACGGGCATAAAGCCTTTGATTTGGGTAATTTGTATGTCCCCCCTGTCAGCGAGGCAGATAAGTTCGTACGGGGTAACAGCATGAAATATCTGGATGCGATCGTGGAGGTGAATACGAATCTGGCAGAGTTGGTTTATGATACATTGCGTGGAGGAGCGTTCCCCTTGGTGATTGGCGGGGATCATTCGCTGGGTTTAGGTAGCGCCTCGGGCGTGGGTAAATGTTATGATGATTTCGGTATTATCTGGCTGGACGCTCATGGGGATATCAATACCAGCGAGACTTCTCCCAGTGGTAATATCCACGGGATGCCTCTGAGTGCGTTGATGGGGATGGGAAGCGAGGAGCTGGTGAATATCTACGCTCCCGGGAACAAGGTGAACCCGCAGAACGTATTCTTGGTCGGGACCCGCAGTCTGGATGAGGGCGAGTGGGATTTGATCGAGCGGGAGAAGCTGAGTGTCTATACGATGGAGACGATCCATCTGAAAGGCATCGGCTTCGTAGCTGAGGATATCAAGCGGAAATTGAAGGAACGGAAGATCCGCAACGTGCATTTCAGCATAGACGTGGATAGCATAGACCCCCGTTTCGCTCCGGGCACGGGAACCCGTGTGTGTGAGGGACTGATGCCGGATGAGTTTAATAACTTCGTGGATCATATGCTATCGACAAACTTGATTAAATCGATGGATCTGGTAGAGCTGAATCCGGAATTGGATGTGAACGAGCAGACTACGAGCCTTTGTCTGCAGATCATTGATTATATTACCGCCCGTCTATAAGGAATCTAAATTCCATGGTTTATGATAAGAGTGTGAAAATGAAGTCCCCTTGTCCCGGTTCAGACCGGATACGAGGGGACTTGAAAATACGATATGTCTATTGGTTTATTTCATTCTTCGGATATTGGCGTAATTGAAGCTATCGCTCAAGAAATCGTCCTCGCTGAATTTATAGCCTTGAGGGCCCCAGTTGCCCATGGCCAGCATAGCCAACATCGTCATTGGATTGAATTCGCTCATGTCGCCGCTAGCCGCCGCAAGGGAAACTGATTCCATTAACTTACGCATTGAGTGTTGATAGTTTTCGTTGATCACCATGTTGCGGTACAAGGCAAGGATTCCGTCTCCTTGCTCCTTACGGTTCCAAGTCAGTATATATGTACCGTCGTTGGCTTCCGCCTTGGCTTGGAGATCGGGCAGTTTGGCGGAGTTGGCGTCCGCTATGATAAAGGTTACGAAACCTTCCTTGTCCACTTTAGGCATTTCCTCGTCATAAATAGAGGCATACGAGTAGGTCTCGGCTGACCCAAGGCATATGGACCAGTATCGTACATCGGCGGTGGCGTATTCGCTTACGCTTTTAGGAGCCGTAGGAGGGATGAAACGGAAAGTAGCTACCTCCCCTTCGTTCAGTTTGATGCGGGCGAATAGGTATTCTGCCGGGCTGTTCGGGTACATTAGGCTCAGCGGGGCACGCATGAACGGGAGTTGCGGCAGGTCGGCGGAGAAATCCATCGGCGGCAAGTTCAACGATTCGTGGATGTTGCAGACCTCACGCTTCGGGAAATCCACTTCCTCACCTGTAGTCACATCGAAAGCTTGGATAGCAGGCATGTCCACGCCGCCATACTCATCGCCGCTATATTGTTTCGCCAAGTAAAGACGCATGAAAATGGAGACCATATTGACATCTTCCGGAAACTCGCATATGTTCTTCATCGAGGCACGTGCGCTGGCGGGGGTGTTAGCGGGAATGATGTAAATCGTATAGCCATTTGCTCCGTAGTCGTCTGTTTCCTTTACATAGGGGTTGATGGAGCTGTCATCGGGTTGGATATTTACGTCTTCAATGCTGGATACGTCTATTTGGGTCTCGTCGTTATAAACCGTGAAATTGAAGAAGCGTGACTTCGGGAACTTTCCAGTCAGACGAAGGCCGATGTTTGGATTATCTTTGTAAGAATAGGTGTATTCCCAATAATCGGCATAGATATCAGGAAAGGCCAGTAGGGTTTGATTGTCGCCCCGGAGCGTCTTGCCCCATTGTTCCTTGGGTTCCGGGTTGTTGATTTGAGGGGTATTCTCATCATCGTCGTCGCAAGCGGTGAACATACCCATAGTAAGGGCTACCAACATTAAGTAAAAAATCTTCTTCATGATTCTGTTCGTTAATTAATCTGTTTGTTATTAAAATGAGAGCGCAAAAGTATCTCATTTCCAATTAGGGTTGACCTATTGAAAATGAAATACCTTGGATAAGACCACAGAATCCTAGGAATGGAACAGCTAGAAGGGGTATCCGATAGCGAAATGGTAACCCATGCCGTCCTTGAATTTCGGGATATTGTAATAGCCTTTCTTTCCGGTATCGTAAGGGAGATGCAGACCGATACCCACGTCGAAACGGATGACGATAAAGGTGAGGTCGTAACGCAGGCCGAAGCCGGTTCCCAAGGCTAGATCCTTGAGGAAGCTACCCCATTTCAGTTGTCCGCCGGGACGATCCGGATCGTTTCGGATCAACCAGATGTTGCCGCTGTCGAGGAAGGTAGCCCCGTGGAGGTCGCCAAGGATCGGGAAGCGGTATTCGAGGTTGGCCTCGAATTTAAGATCACCCGTACGGTCGATGTAAGCGTATTTATTGTTGTCGCTGTTCTGGTAGTAGCGTCCGGGACCGATGCTGCGGATCGTAAAGGCACGGATGCTATTCGCTCCGCCGATGTAGAATTGCTCGTTATAAGGGGAGGTACGGGCGTTGCCGTAGCTATAAATAGCGCCGGCCATTAATCGGCCTACGAGATATTGCTTATGCCCGAGGGCGTAATTATAACGTATCTCGGCGGTTCCCTTGATGAATTGGGCGAAGGGGTTGCCGAGTAATTCCTTATCCTCTTTATTGAATTTCTTCCCGGCTAACGCATAAATCCCATCCAAGACAAGACCCGCTTGGGTAACGGATGCCTGCCACCAAAGATGGTTCCGGCGACTGGTAATCGGGGAATCATCATAGGTATAGGTATAGTTCATGGCCGGGATGAATTGATTTTGCAAACTCTTCTTTAGGGCCTTGTTCACGTTGGTAATGCTGTCGAACTCATGCGTGGTATGCTGGAGCAAGTTGAACGTCAGCTTGAAAGGGGTGATGGAATGATGAGACGTGGCGGTAGGCTGGAACTCATACGAGGCGTCACCACCGAATGCCAGCAACTTGAAGAAACGGGCCCGGTTCATCTGGTCCGCATAGAGGCGGAAGGTGGTGCTGGCCGGGAAATTCATGTCCCGTTTGCTGAATGTAGGGAACAATACCCGTGGGAAAGTCAGCGTGGTAGTCAAGCCTAACTCATAACTGTTGATCTTGGAGTTGCTACCATCCAGCTTGTTTCCGGTCTGCCATTCGTAAGAGCCGCGGAGTTTCACGCCGAAGGTCTCGCCCCCTCCGAAGACATTCCGTTTGGTCACGCTGAAAATGGCGCCCGGACCCACTTGGTCGTTGCTCTTGGCGGTAACGTTCAACTCGAGCTCGCCGTCCAATGGAAGATCGTAGACCGTATTGATCCGCAGATCCAGCGTATCTTGGCGGCGCATGGTATCACGGGGGGAATATTGCAACTCGGCATAACGGAAGATACCCAAGCGGGACAGGGCCGTTTGCGTCCGTTCCTGCGCCCGCTGGTTATAAAGTTCCCCCGGCTTGAAATATAAACGGTTGTAAATGACCGAGGGGCGAACCCTTAGCTTGCCCTCATAATGGATCGTAAGGTCCTTATAGCGGATCGAGTCCGTGGGAGTCTCATTCTGGTAGCCGTTTAGCCAGACGGATATATCCCCGAGTTTCCAAGGGCGGAGGGCCGAGGGAGGCAGGCTTTCCTTCGGGGCCACCCGTAAGGCCACTTTCCCGGGGTTCAACAAGGTATCCGCTTGATAGGTGATGAAATCGGGACGGAAATAGTAATATCCGTTGTTACGGAGCAAGGACGAGATGCGTTCCCGCTCGGCTTGCAATTGGACGACATTGAAATTCTCTCCTTTGTGGAGGATACGATCGCCGATCGTGGCATCGATCAATGAGTCGGCACGGTGACGGATATGGACGTATTGGATGCTGTCCAGCGTATACGGATCGTTCATGGTGACACTGTATTCCAGCTTCGCCTTCCGGGGATTCTTGGGATCGGGTATGACCTCGAAAGAAGTCTCTCCGTTGAAATAACCGTACTCGTTCAATAGGTTCCGGGCTACCTTGACGCGGACATCCGGGTTCACGGTGGTGATCAGCACCGGTTTCGACGCCAGCTTGTTGAAGATCCACTTGCCGACCTTCCCTTTCTTGTTCACGAAAGCGTTGTAGACCCACAGGCCGAAGGGGAAGGGCACCCGGATCGAGGAGCTTCCCAGCAAGGCGTTGTTGGGGGGATAGGCTAGGGCGGCCTCGACCTCTTCCAAGGCGGCTTCGCCGGGTTTGGTCTTATCCTCGTTCTTCACCTCTATTTTCTTGATACCGGTATATAGGACCGCTCCCTCGGGAAGGTTCTTCGTGGTGGAGCAAGAGGAGAGAAGAAGTACGGATAGGAGGATGCTCCCGGTGGCGACGTGCCATCCCCCGCTCGGGTTAGACGCTCTCCCTCGCCCGAGGGAGACATCCTCCCCTGCCCGAGGGAGACACTCTCCCCTGCCCGAGGGAGACATCCTCCCCCGCCCGAGGGAGTCGTCCCGCCTAAAATATATTAAAATGCTTTTCATTCCTTTTCATCATTTATGGGTTTCACTTTCGTTTTCTTGAAGTTGAATAACTCCCTGAGGTGCATCATTTTCTTGCGGAGCACGATACCGGCCCCGGTCTCCGTGATCTCGCCTTCCAGCAGGCTCTCGTAGTTCTTGTCGTGGAAGAGCTTGACGTAGCGGGAGCCGCTGCTGTCCAGCCGGTATTCGACGGATACGTTGTCGATGAACGGCTGCGCCTGCCCGTTGTTAATGTTCTCGCCGGTAGAGATACGGCCGCCTAGAACCACACGGATACGGTCATTATAGAATCGCTTGGCGAAGCGGAAGGAGTAGTCGGTACGAGTACCGCCTCCGGCGTCGCCATTATCGTCGTATGTCTCCATGCCGAAACTGATATCCACGGACTTCAAGGCGCTTCCGGCGATGTTGTTGATCTCGCTTTGCAAGAAGCTGGTCAAGGCGTCTCCCATATTCATGTTCACTTTGCCGCTACCACCGCCACCGCCGAGGTACATACCGGTCACGAGCATGCTGACAGCCAGCTTCGCCCGTTCCTCCGGACCTTTCGAGGTTAGTTCCTCTTGCATCGCCATGTCTTCCGGGGCGGTGAGGGTAAATTGCAACCCTAGGTTCTCCAGTTGTTGGGTCAGTTCGATGCCTACGTCGAAATTCACCAAGCGGGGCGATGATTGCCCGGTTAGGGTGACGGACGTACGGACTCGCTCGGTAGCCGTAAGGTTCAAGGTCGGGTCCATGGGGTTGCCCGTCCATTGCACGTAGCTACCCTCCTGTACGTTGAACTCCTTCAGCGGGATGACCGGGATGGAGTACTTGATGGTTCCGCCCGTCAGCGTGTAGCGTCCGTTCAAGAACATATCGCCTTGCGGGGTATACTGGAAGGAAAGGTCGCCGCCACCCTCCAAATTGATATGGTTGGACTGGTCGGGACTTAAATCCACGTTCGCTTGTACGGCGGGATCGATGTGGATCGTCATCAACATGTCCATGCCTCCCATCGGCAACGGGGGTTTACGAGGCATGCGCCGGCGTAAGGTATCCGTGAAAGAGGTGAAGGTTACCATGTCCGACATACGGTCTTGCACGGTCAACGGGGAGTCTTTCAGCACGTAGGTGATATTCGTCCCGCCCAATAACTGCAAGTCCCCTCGCATGGTCAAGGCATCCAACGGCCCGCGTACGGTAGAATTCAGGTTGACGAACAGCTTTCCGTAGACAAGGCTTTCCTCGTTTTTCTTAACGTTCAGCAGTTGCAAGTTATTCGCCGTTAGTTTAAGATTGGCGGTCATGCGGGATAAATCGTTGAAATCCACTTCTCCGTTGATGATAAACGGATTCTTGTTGTATGCGTAAATACCATATTGGTTGAACAAGATTCGGTTGTTCTTTATCTCTATCTTCTTATCGTCGAAACGGAAGGTAGAACCTGCGGCGCCTACATAAACGGAAGCGGTATCGAGAATCAGATATCCCTCGGCCATGGGTTTATCGCTTTGTCCGCTGATAGCGAGTGTACCATCGAGGTCTCCGCCCATTTTCGCCATATCATCCGGGATGAACGGGTTGGCGATATCCAAGGGGAAGTGCATGAACTCGATATTACCGCTGATATGGTCGGTCTCGCCCATCTGGTATAAGGCGGTAATGGCACTCACCTCTTTCCGGTCCCGGAAAAGGTGCATATCCACTTGATGGTTCCCCTGCTCTAAAGGTAGATAGACTGCGTTGAACATGAGTTCGCCGACCCGCTCGTTCTCATAATACAGATCATCAATGTTCATATCCGCCACGACCATGAAGGCCGAGTCGGAAGGAGCGTACTGGAAATCGGCGTTCAATATACCTTTCATCGGCGGGATATAACTGAATGCGTTGGAGATAACCCCAAGGTCGATCTGGTTCAACTCGGCGTGGACTTCCTCCATCTCGTCACTTTCCGCTTGGGAGTGTATCCAGAGGGCGGCGTTATTATCTCCGCTGAGTCGTAGGTTCGCCTCGATATCCTTCATGCTGCGTACCACGACGTAATTATCCGGATTCAGCTTGAAAGGGCGGAACGCTATGATCGGGTCATCGGGGAAGAGATGGAACTTGACCCCGTTCTGTATCTTATCGGCCCGGATTCCGAGCAACAAGCCGGTCTCGCCTTTCCCGTCCTTGAAATAAAGGCGGGCGTCGCCGAAGCCATAACGTATTTGCCCGTCCAGCCCGGCGCTGAAAGGTTGTTGCTGCCTGTATTTATTCTTGATCACTTGGGCGCTATAGAGTAATCCGAGCGAATCTTGGTGCATCTCCGCCCGGATGGTATCGATCTGCATCGTATCCCGTGCCAGATCGTAAATGGAGGCATCCATGCGTATACCCGTTTCCGGTGAGGTATAGGCGTTCATGGCGATGCTCTTGAAATCTACGTAATAGGTTTGGAGATAGTTGTAGATCGGATTGTCCTGTCCTGCCCGTACCTCGAGGTACATATCGGGGAGGAGCGGGCGAAGGATCTCCAGATTGACTGTCGAGTCCCGTTCCAATTGGAGGGTGATATCGTTCGATACCTTAGTCAACTTATCCGTGATGTGGTGTATGCAATCAGTACCCGTGAGGATGATCCCTAAATCCCCGGCGTGGAAAGACACACGGGTGGTATCGATATCCGTCCGGGCATGCAAGGTCAGCGTTTTCGGCTTGAAACTTTGTTTCGGGGTGACGACCTCCCAGTTTCCTAACGTAACGTCGATCGTGTTATCTTCATCCAGATTACTTTCTGCCTCGGCGAAGAGCTGGAAAGAGGTGGCGAAGGGATTTGCCATTAAGTGCATACCCTGTAAATCCATGTTCTCTACATCCGCTATCAACATCGCTTTCACCTCGTGCTTGTGGAGGGTCGCGTTTAAGGAGACATCCATTTTCGCCAACGGGTATTTGCTAAGCAAGTCCACTTTCAGTAAGTTCTTTTCCAGAGAGCCATCGATGGATACGTCTGATACCGATGAGGCGCCATAGCGTATATCCGATATCTTACCGTCCAGTTTGGCCCATGTACGTTCAGAGAAAGGGTCTGTGCCCCGGCCTTCTGCTTTAACAGAGGCGGTCAGCCAAAATAGAGAGTCTTTGGGCATGAAATGAGTAGGTTCCAGACTGTCTATCCGTAAATTAGCCTCATAAGCCAGTTTTACCGGATTATAGCGGGCGGTCAGACCTACTTTACCTTTATCTTGGGTAAGAACAAGCTCGGTGCGGTATTCTTGATTTGCGACTGTAGCTTCCCCCTTCAACTGAATTCCTGCCGGAATGGCAAATTGATCCCGTTGGGAGGCGGGAAGCATCGCCAGCAAAAAGTCCAGATTACCGGATCGAGCGTTTAACTGAATCTCACCGGTTCGCCGGATGCTATCCGTCACGGACTCCATGCTACCCGTGACGTTCATCTGAAACGCTCCCGGCAGCATGATATCGCCTTGTGTGATACGTATACTGGAGAGGTTGCCTTCTACGCCAGCCGTAATAGCGAGAGGCTTGTCCGGATAGGCTTTCTTGAAATCCTCCGGTAGGGAACCTGCCGCTATCAATAAATCTTCTTTCCCCAACGAGGCGTTTAACAGGGCTTTCATGCTACCTTGCGGATGATCCTCGAGGGAGCTCCAAGGGATAGTCGCTGTCAATCTCACTTCGGAATTTGGTGTCTGGAGAAGTAGGTCCGGTACGTCTATCTGTTCATGGTCACTCCGGACATTTCCTGCTAATGCCGAAACCTTGAGGCCGGAACGTTCTTCCACGAAGAATTCCTTGATGTGGGCGTTTATTTCTTTTCCTTGATATAAGATGGAATCGATAGAAGTGTTCAGGTTCGTTAAACTGATATGGGAGAAATCGAGTCCTTGCTCGGGTGCCGCGTAATTCCCGTCATAAGCGAATGTAGAATTCGTTATGTCAAAGTTTCTCGCCTTATATTGTTCCGCTCCAAGATCTACGAGGCCGTTATTTAGCCCGGCTTTATTTACGAAAGCCGTAAGGCGTAAGGAATCCGAGGGCATTTGTAGGGCGAAGGCTACCCGGTCCAAACTAATTTTATCCAGCTTGAGTACCCAGTTCAGAGGTGTGGAAGTCGTGTCTTCTTTCGAGGTTGAATCATTTAATAGAAGGGTAATGGCGGTATCGGATAAATCTACGGTATTAAATGTAGCTTTCTCCTCGGACAGGTCTATACGATCGGCGTGCAGGTAAAGCTTTCCCAAGAATCCTTTGATTTCCATACCTTCAATCATAGTCCCGGTGTTAACCTTTACGTTCCGGAGGTCGATCGTCTCTACCAATACTTGCTTCCGCAAAAAAGGAAGGGCACGAACCCGTACCGTCAAGCTCTGTAAACTCAACAAGGTATCGGCGGGAGGATTTACGACCTCGACACCCTTAACCGTAAGGTCTAACGGGAAAGATAGCCTAATCTGCTCGATCCCGATTTGCATACCAGTCGCTTTTCCCGCATATTCGGTCGCTTTCCGTACCGCGAAGTTTTGGAAAGGAGGTATATATAGTAATATAGAGAGTAACAATACCAATGCGATCGGTATTAGGCATATCACTCCTATCCGTTTAATCCATACTCTCATATTGATACGTTTCTCTTTTTCTTATTTGTTTATTTGCCTGTTTTTATGACGATCGCTCCAGTTTTTGGTTCAGTTCCTCTTCTTTTGGAAATGGCTTCCCGACTTCCTCTTTGGCGTTTGTCATCTGCTCCTGTACCGTTTCCAGCCGTTGTTCTGCTTCTGCCAGTTTCTCCGGATAACTTTCTAAAAGATTATTGATACGAATGATATTTCCCAGGGCATCGGCTCCCAACCGAACTTTAGCTACCGATTCATGCTTTACAGACAGGATAAACTCTTTGCTCCAGCTGTCGAATTGGATTCTCATGTTAAATCCCTGATAACTTCCAATGTCCATAGCTGCATCTACAGACTTAATGTCTTTGCAGACCGCCAGAAGAGCCGCTCCTGCCTCTTTCTTTTCTGTGAACACTTTGCCACTGATTTCCATAGAAAACTGCTCTGGATCTGTAATTTTATGCTCAGAAAAATGAGCGATATCTGCCTTGTAGCTGTCAATGATCTCCATCAATTTTGCAATCTGTTGCGGAAAATTCCTTGCAATATCATCTTCCAGTCGGTATTGGTTATTCATGTGGTTCGCTTTTAAAAGCTTTAATTTCGCCACATCCACATCCAATGCCATCTTCTCTTTTACTGCTGGATTTCCGGTTGCCAGTGCTTTGACCTCTGCATAGGACAGTGCCGCTTCGTCCACATCTTCGCAGCTTCTGACCGGTGCTTTGCTGGTCATGATCTGGGAAATAAACTTCTGCTTGTTTTCGATCAACTGGTCGAGTAGGTCAGCGGTATTACTACCGCTTTCCCCTCTAAGAACCGTGCATGAGAGTTTCCCCTCACACGGCTCAAGCACTTATAAGCCCTGCGTTAGCAGAACCAGTTCATCAACATTTTTCGAGTAATGAAGCTCTCTATGACAATCAGCATGTAATAAGACTTTCTTTTCTTTAAAGTCGGCTCCCATTTCCGTATGGATTCGGAATCCCCGTTCCACTGTGATAGGTTCACCACAATGCGGACAAATGCCTTTCTGCATTTTGTACAGTGCATTTAATTTCCTTCTTCCATTGATTTCCCGAAACATTCTCTTTGTGTCTCTGTCCTCAAAATATTCTGTGAAACGCTCATCAAATGGTGTCGCTTCTGATTTTGTTTTCAGCCACCTTACTATTTTAGTATCAGTAGCGTATATCAGATGTAATTCAAACGAGTCTGCCATATTTACACTGAATGTCCAGTATCTTGTGCCAACTCTTCTGAAATATTTCTTAGCGATCCATTTGTGTCCTTTCTTCGGGTGCCTACGTTTGCACCATCTCCACAGACATCTCCATACATCAAAATCAAACCGTTCAAACGCCTGCGAGGAAACATTATACTTTTGGAAATTTACCCACCCTCTGATAACCGGATTTAACTTTCTTATCAAATCTTCCTGCTTCATAGATGGATTTTGCTTTATAATCTCCCGTACCTTGCTCACGATGGCTTTATAGTTCTTTTTGGATGGTTTTGTAAGAAGCTTGTCTTTATACCAGCGTATATTACATCCGAGAAAATCAAAACCATCTTCGATATGGGTAATCACTGTCTTTTCTTCTGACAGTTCCAACCCTCTCTCTGATAAAAATTCCCGGATAATCGGGAGGATACCTGCTTCCAAAAGCTCTCTGCTTTCGCCTGTGACGATGAAATCGTCAGCATAACGTATAAAGTTCACTTTTGGAAAGTATGCTTTTCCATCCCTCTTAGTTTTGTGGTATTTCTTCTTAATCTGGATTTCCAGACCATCCAGTACCATGTTGCAGATAGTTGGTGAGATAGCCGAACCCTGTGGGCTACCGAGGTCTGTCGGAAATAATCTTCCGGTCTCGACATACCCACTCTTTAACCATTTTCGCAGAATATCTTTATCCATTGGGATATGGTTCAATATCCATTCGTGACTGATGTTATCAAAACAGCCTTTAATGTCTCCCTCCAGCACCCATTTAGGGGATTTTGCTTTATTCAGACAGGTAAAACACTGCTCTATTGCATCCTGTACACATCTCTTTGCTCTAAATCCATAGGAGTTAGGGTCAGCAGTGATTTCCGCAATCGGTTCCAGTGCAAATTTATATAATGTCTGCATCGCTCTATCCTTCATACATGGAATACTGAGCGGCCTCATTTTTCCGTTCTTTTTTGGGATATATACCCTCTTTAACGGTAATGGTTTATAGCCTCTGCGTTTTAAACTGAGAATTGCTTCATATTTCAGTTTGGGAGTAGACCATAAAATTTTGTCTACACCTGCTGTCTTTTTGCCTTTGTTACTCGTTACTCTTTTTACAGCTAAAGCACGTCCGTAGAAAGAGTGTGTGAGCAGCCATTGCAAAGACTTTACTTTGCCGGTTCTGCCCTGTTGATGAGCCTTTACGATACGCATTTGCAGTTTTTTAACGTATGCATTAGCTTTGTTCCAGTCAATGCTGTTCCATGCTTTTGCTACGTCAGAAGTCGCACACATTTTCATGTTCATTTGCCTTACTCCTTTCAAAAATTCTATAAACTCTCTCGTAATTAAGCACCCTGCGGAATTCTGCTCCCTTTTCGGGTGGGGCAAATTTTGAACCCCTATCCGTCCCCATTACAGGGTCGGCATTCGCTTCCTCCGCAATCCTTTACCCGCATTCCCAACGGCTTTCCTTACGGTCCGCTTGCCTTTGCAGGCGAGAATACGGGCTTGACACGTTCCACTTAATCAACAATTATTGATAGTTTAGGTTCCACCTCTACTCCGGCAGTCCTATGTCCGTGTATTCCTACTGTGGAAAGGAATATCCAACTGCACACCTTTTGGTTCAAGCCTATCAGCTACTTTGGCTTGTTCAGCCTTAACGAAGCTTACGGTGATTCAGTTAATTAACCTTGCTATCAGAAAGCCTGCACCCTAACCGCCTTGTAGCTGGCAGTTTCGCTTCTCCCTCACGGGATTTGCTCCAAATAGGGTTCCGTTTATATCCGCTTCCGAACAATGCCATTACTGGCAAAGCCGGGGATATTGGCTTCATCCAACGGAATGGATGGTTTGGTCGGAGTTACCGCCAAACAGTTAAATTAAGCGACTTCGTGTCGCACCCACATGTAGCTGTCAAATGTGGATTCAGTTACATACCGGAAGATATGAACCTTTTTATTATGGTTTCCCTGACGGATAATACGTCCTTCCCTCTGTTCCAAGTCAGATGGTTTCCAACCAATATCCAGATGATGCAGGGCAATCAAACGATCCTGCACATTGGTTCCTGCACCCATCTTTGCTGTTGAGCCAATCAAAAAACGAACCTGTCCGGATTTCACTTTTCCAAACAGCTCCGTCTTCTTTGCTTCTGTATTTGCATCATGAATAAAAGCAATCTCTTTTTCCGGCACTCCTTTTTCCATCAGTTTCCGTTTCAGGTCGTCGTAGACATTAAAACTGCCATCGCCTTTCGGTGTACTCAAATCACAGAAAATCAATTGTGCTGATTTCTGTGCTGCTGTGTCTTTCCAGATTTCATAGCTTTTCTCTGCACAGACTGATATCTTGCTTTCCGGATTGTCTGGCAATAATTCGTTCACTAAACGCTGATCCAATGCTAACTTTCTTCCATCATTGGTGATTTTCAGCATATTATCAACCGCGGCATCTACTCCGCCATTTCTGACAACTTCCGCACGTTCTCCAAGGCTTTCTACGATTTCTTTCTGCTGTTCCGTTGGTTTCAGCACCACTGTTTCATATTCTGCTTCCGGCACAGGAAGCTTTAACTGATCGGAAGTCTTGATATCTGCAATCTCCTTGAACATATTCATCAGTTCCGGGATATTATAAAACCGTGCAAATCTGGACTTTGCACGATATCCTGTTCCTTCCGGTGCAAGTTCAATGCTCGTGACAACTTCTCCAAAAGTGGAAGCCCAGGAATCAAACAATCCAAGTCCCATATTTTGTAATTTGCTGTTCTGCAGATACCGCTGCATAACATATAATTCCGTCATGCTATTGCTGATCGGTGTGCCCGTAGCAAAGGTAATGCCTTTTCCTCCGGTAATCTCATCCAGATACTGACATTTATTGAACATATCCGCCGACTTCTGTGCTTCGTTCTGCGCAATCCCGGCTACATTCCTCATTTTTGTATAGAGAAACGCATTTTTATAACTGTGTGCTTCATCGACATACAAGTGATCCACGCCCAGTTCTTCAAACGTAACTACCTGATCTTTTTTCTCTTTCTGATTCAGTTTTTCCAGTCTTGTCTGCAGGGTTTTTCTGGTCTTTTCAATCTGTTTGACAGTATAACGTCCGCCGTCCTGTTCATACCTTGCACTCTGGATTGCCATTTCCAGATCATCAATCTGCTTCCGCAGCATAGCTTCCTGCCTCTCATCAGAGATTGGAATACGCTCAAACTGGGAATGTCCAATGATAATGGCATCATAATTCCCCATAGCAATTCTGGCACAGAATTTTTTTCGGTTTGCTGGTTCAAAATCTTTCTTGGTTGCAACCAGGATATTGGCTCCCGGATATAACTGTAGGAATTCTGCACCCCACTGCTCCGTCAAATGGTTTGGCACGACAAAGAGATTCTTCTGTGATAATCCCAGTCTTTTACTTTCCATTGCCGCCGCTACCATTTCGTAGGTCTTCCCAGCTCCTACTACATGTGCCAGAAGCACATTGTCTCCGTAAAGCTGGTGTGCAACTGCATTTTTCTGGTGCGGACGAAGTTCTATTTCCGGATTCATTCCTGGGAAAGTCAAATGACTGCCATCATATTCACGGGGACGGATGCTATTAAATCGTTCATTGTACACCTTTACCAGTCGTTCACGCCTCTGCTGATCTTTAAAAATCCAGTCTTTAAATGCTGCTTTCATGGCATCCTGCTTCTGCGATGCCAGCATGGTTTCTTTCTTATTGAGGACACGGATTTCATCACCATTCTCATTGACACTCTTATCATAGATGCGTACATCTTTCAGGTTCAGGGTATCTTCCAGAATCTTATAGGCATTTGCTCTCTCAGTTCCATACGTTGCATAGGCAAACGCATTTCTTGGACTGTCGGCATTCTTTCCTGTAATCCTCCACTCACCATTTACCTCAGAGAATTTTACCTGTATTTCCTTCTGTGCAAGATACCATGGCGTATGAAGCAGTTCTACCATAAAATCCTGATAATCCGAAGGTTCAATCCATGTGGCTCCAACACGTACCTCAATCTCAGATGCTTCCAGATCTCTCGGCTGAACCGCCTCCAATGCACGGACATTCGGTGTAAATTCCGGGTGACTCTCGGCAATGGTTCTCGCAGTGTTTAATTTATCCCTGACATTTCCAGATAAATACTCATCTCCACTCTCCCACTGGTCTGTCAGTGGATTCTTAAAGATAACTCCAACCAGTTCCTCCGTGATTTTCTCTTCAGTCTTTCCGGTCAGCTCTGCCATATAAGGAAGGTCTACCTTTGCCCTTTCATTCAAAGATAATGCTAACGCCTCTGTCGCTGTTTCTACGCTGGTTACTGCTACTGCCTTTTTGATGGTTCGTTTTGTAAACATATCTGCTTTTCGCTTCAATGTTCCATCTTCGTTCAGATCTTCCAGAGAACACAATAGGCAATAAGAAGAGTCATCAGAAAATGCACGTTTGTTAGCATTACTTCCAATGACTCCATACTTTGCTGTGTAGGTATCATATACCTGATTCAGTTTCTCCTGCTGTTTCTGGATTTCTTCGTCTGCTACAAATTCCTCCATCTGCATGGCGATCAATTCACGAACAGTATCACGGATTGCAACCATGCCTTTCACACGTTCTGCAGTGGCGGCAGGCATTTTCACCTGATTCATCAAAGAATTGACACGGTAATATACCTGATCATCTACTACCGTATAGCTGTAATTTCTAACATTTGGATCAGCCGGAATACTCTCTGGCATCTCATCCAGTTCTGCTTCCACATCTACTGCTGGTGCCATGCTTCCCTTGATGTGTTTTACTGCTTCTTGTAATTGTAATTCCAAATCAGCACCTTCCATTGGAGCACAGGTTGTTTCCATACCATACGGACCGGACACTTCTTTCATCTCACCCAGAATCATTTCCGGATGCTGAACAAAATACTTGTTAATGGTAATCCCATTTGCATCACTCTCCAAATTCACCCAGTCTGGCATCTCTTTTGTGAAACTCTCACGCTTCTGGAAAAACAAAATATCAGCACTGACTTCTGTTCCTGCATTTGCCTTAAAAGCTGTGTTCGGCAGTCGGATTGCCCCCAGCAGGTCTGCACGCTCTGCCAAATATTTCCGGACTTCCGGTGATGCCTTGTCCATAGTTCCCTTTGTTGTGATCAACGCAGCTACACCACCTGGACGTAACTGATCTATAGTCTTGGCAAGAAAGTAATCATGAATCATAAAATTGTAGCGGTCATATTGACGGTCATTGACCTTATATGCACCGAATGGCACATTTCCGATTGTCACGTCAAAGAAATCATTGGGATAATCCGTCTTCTCAAAGCCTTTGATCTGGATATTGGCATCTGGATAGAGAAGTTTAGCAATTCTGCCACTGATGCTGTCCAGTTCCACTCCATAGAGTTTGGACTGGTTTAGATTCTCTGGAAGCTTTCCAAAGAAGTTCCCGACTCCCATAGATGGCTCCAGGATATTTCCCTTTGTAAATCCCAGATTCTCCAACACCTGATACATACTTTCAATCACAATCGGCTGTGTATAATGAGCATTTAATGTGGAAGCTCTGGCTGCAGCATATTCCTCTGGTGTAAGAATCGTCTTTAATTCCAGATATTCTGTCTCCCATGCAGCTTTTGTCTCATCAAATGCATCTGCAAGACCTCCCCAGCCGACGTACCTGGATAAGATTTTCTGTTCCTCTGATGTCGCATTGCGGTTCTCATCC
>ENA-UEQR01000333-UEQR01000333.1-human-gut-metagenome-genome-assembly--contig:-NODE-333-length-32622-cov-11.242126_pt1 | contig 32622 bp, 26 predicted proteins | sample MGYA00242944_ERZ507941 | MGnify/ENA primary metagenome ERZ507941 (study PRJEB26167, sample SAMN06115398) | human gut metagenome | host: Homo sapiens | place: China:Chongqing | collected 2016-06-23...
TAGCCGCCCTTGTACTTGGGGTCAAAATCGTACCAGCTGCGGTAGGGGGAGTTGGGGTCGCGGTAAGCGCCGCCGTCACCATAGCGGCCTTCGCGGTTGAAATAGCGGCTGTCGGAACCGGTGTGGCTGAACACACCGTCCAGCACGATGCCAATGCCGTACTTGGCGGCCTCGCGGCAGAGCACCTCGAACTCCTCGTTGGTGCCCAGCAGCGGGTCTACGTTGAGATAGTCGGCGGTGTTGTAGCGGTGGTTGGAGTGCGCCTCAAAGATGGGGTTGAGGTAAAGGTAGTCCACCCCCATCTCCCGCAGATAGGGCAGCTTGATGCGGATGCCTTCCAAGTCGCCGCCGAAATAGTCCTCGTTCAGGTGGCCGCCGGTCTCGTTGGGCTGCCAGAAGGGTTCGGCGTGTTTGTCGGCCTGATACAGCCGGTCCGGGAAAGGCATGGGCTTGTTCTCAATGCCCTCGCAGAACCGGACCGGGAAGATCTGATAGAACACCTTGCCCTTGATGCACTCCGGGGTCTGGAAACCGGCATCGTAGACGGTGATCTGCCACTTTTCGCCTTCCTGCCAGCTGACAACGCCGCAGTTGTCCGGCCCGCGGTAGATGCGGCGGAAGTCGGTGTAGAGGTCGAAGTAGTAGAAGTACAGGCCCGGGTCGTTCAGCGGCAGCTCCACGGAAAAGTGGTTCTGCTGGGGGGTCTGGCCGTCGAACTTCATGCGGTAGTGCACCGGTACGTCATATTTTCCCTCTTTCTGGAGCACCAGATGAGGATCGACATAGCCCAGCTCTTCCGGGATGCAAAGGGTCAGGCGCACGGTCTGACCGGCCCGCAGCGCACCAAATGGCTGCTTGAAATAGGGGTCGTAGCTATTGAACAGACAAGACAAAGCAGGGTCGTCCTTTCTCAAAAAAGCCCCGGCGGGCCAAACGCCGCCGGGGTAGATGGATTTTTTAGGGAAAAATTACTTGCCCATGGGCACCGGGGAAGCGTACCAGATGTCGTGTGCGTAATCCAGCACAGAGCGGTCGGCGCTGAAGATGCCGCTGTTGGCAATGTTCTTCAGGCTCATGTGTGCCCACTTCTCGCGGTCGGCATACAGCTTCTGCAGGTCGGCCTGTGCACGGCGGTAATCCTTGAAGTCGGCCATGACCATATACGGGTCGCTGCTGCGCAGGTTCTCGGTCACTTCGTGGAAGTTCTCGCCATTCCAGCCGCGCTCCAGGAAGTTCAGAGCGTTGTTGGCAACATCGTCGCCCATGATGAAGGCGTTGGGATGGTAGCCCACCTGCTTGAGGTTGTTCACCTCGGGGGTCAGCATACCGAAGATCAGCTCGTTCTCCTTGCCGGCAGCATCGGCGATCTCCACATTTGCACCGTCCAGAGTGCCCAGCGTGATCGCACCGTTCAGCATGAACTTCATGTTGCCGGTACCGGAAGCCTCGGTGCCTGCCAGAGAGATCTGCTCAGAGACCTCGGCAGCGGGCATCAGGTGCTCGCTCAGGGAGACGCAGTACTCCTCCAGATAGACCACGCGCAGCTTGTCGCGCACGGCGGGGTCGTTGTTGATCAGATCGCCCAGCTTGCAGATCATGCGGATCATCTGCTTTGCCATGTAGTAGCCGGGAGCAGCCTTTGCGCCGAAGATGTAGGTCTTGGGGATGAAGTCGGCGTTGGGGTTCTCCTTCAGGTACAGGTACTGTGCAGCGATGTTCAGCGCATTCAGGTGCTGGCGCTTGTACTCGTGCATACGCTTGACCTGGCAGTCAAAGATGGAATTGGGGTCGATGACCTGACCGGTGCTCTTTGCCAGATAGCTTGCAAAGTCCTTCTTGTTGGCCAGCTTGATCTCGTTCAGCTTCTTCAGCACGGTCTTGTCGTCGGCGTACTTGTTCAGCTTGGTCAAATCGGAAGCATCGTGCTTGTAGCCGTCGCCGATGGTCTCGTCCAGCAGCTTGCACAGACCGGGGTTAGAGGCCAGCAGCCAGCGGCGGTATGCAATGCCGTTGGTCACGTTCTTGAAGGCGTTGGGCTTGAACAGATAGTAATCGTGGAAAACGCTCTCCTTGATGATCTCACTGTGCAGCTTGGAAACGCCGTTGATGCTGTTGGCGGTGTAGGCGCAGATATTGGCCATGCGCACCTGATTGTCGCCGATCAGTGCCATGTAGTCGATCTTGCCCTGATCGCCGGGGAAGGCCTTTGCCAGCTCCTCGCGGGCGCGGCGGTCCATCTCCACCACGATCTGGTAGATGCGGGGCAGGGTCATCTTGAAGATGTCCACGTTCCACTTCTCCAGAGCTTCGGCCATAACGGTGTGGTTGGTGTAGGAGAACACCTTCTGGCAGATGCTGAAGGCCTTGTCCCAGTCAAAGCCGCACTCATCCAGCAGGATGCGCATCATCTCGGGGATGGCCAGGGTGGGGTGGGTGTCGTTCAGCTGGATAGCGACCTTGTCGGGCAGGTTCTCCAGCGTAGCGTAGCTGGACAGGTGGTTCTGCACGATATCGCCGATAGAAGCAGCGGACAGGAAGTACTGCTGACGCAGGCGCAGAATCTTGCCCTCAACGTGGTTATCGTTGGGGTACAGCACCTTGGAGATGAGCTCGGCGTTGGCGTTCTTGCTCATAGCGGTGTTGTAGTTGCCCAGAGAGAAGCTGGACATATCAAAGTCCGGGGCCTTTGCCTGCCACAGACGCAGCTTTGCAACGCCCTTTCCATCGTAGCCCTGCACATACATATCGGAGGGAATGGCCATGACGCTGTTGTAGTTGGTGTGCTGGATGTAGTGGAAGCCGTTGTCCCAGTTCTCGTGGATCTCGCCGTCAAAGCGGATCTCCACAGCCTGATCCGGGTGGCTCTTCAGCCACACCTGACCGCCGGGCAGCCAGTTGTCGGCGCGCTCCTGCTGCCAGCCGTCCACGATCTTCTGCTTGAAGATGCCGTACTCGTACAGGATGGAGTAGCCGGTGCCGCAGATGCCGGTGGTGGCCATGCCGTCCAGATAGCAGGCAGCCAGACGGCCCAGACCGCCGTTGCCCAGGCCTGCATCGGGCTCTTCCTCAAAAATGCTGTCCAGATTGATGTCGGCGTCGGCCAGTGCCTTCTTGGCAACCTCGTCCAGACCCAGATTGAACAGGCTCATCTTCAGGCTGCGGCCCATCAGGAACTCCATGCAGAGGTAATACACCTGCTTGGTGCCGGTGCCAATGGCCTTGGACTGGAACTTCTTGTGGTTCTCGCTCATCATCTGGCGGCAGATCAGCGCCAGAGAACGGTAGATCTGCTGGTTGGAAGCAACACTCAGCTCCACGCCGTACTCGCTGGTGAGCTTGTCCTGAAGAAGTTTACCGAATTCTTTCGATGTCATAAAGGTACTCCTATCCGCATAAGTTTTCAGCTTTGCTAAAATAATTGAAATAATTGGCGCCTGCAGGCACTTTCCCTCACTTGCTCTGCCGCCAACATAACAAAGATATTATAATATGGCAGAATGACAAATGCAAGGAATCAGGGGATTTTTTCCGTAACTGACATTTTTTTATTGAACTTTCTGATAAATATGCCAAAATTTCAAAAAATACACTTTTTCTTGATGCTTATTTATATTATAATAAAAAGAGTATACGGGGCAGGCGGGCAACCGGCGGGGGTAACTCGGCCAGAAATGTGCCGGGTAACTCGCCCAGTGCGTGCCGGAATGGGAAAACGATTCCGGAAACGGTGCCGCTGTCCCGGGAAAAGCAGGAATACACCGCCCGCGTGCCGGGCGGAAACGGATAAAAGGGGAAAAGACACATGGTCAACAAAGTACGGGTGAACATTGCGGGGACGCCGTATGCCATTGCAACGACGGATTCGGAAAAATACATTCAGTCTCTGGCCAAAAAGCTGGACGAGGACATCACAAAGCTGCTGGACACCAACGATAACCTCTCGGTGACCAAGGCGGCGGTGTTCTGCGCGATGGATTATCTGGACGAATACCGCAAGAGCACCGGCAGCGCCGAGAATATGCGCAGCCAGATTCAGGACTACATTGCAGATGCAGCCCGGGCAAAGCTGGCTGAGGACAAGGCACTGGCGGAAAACGCCGTGCTGCGCCGGGAAGCTGCCGCCCTGCGGGAGCAGCTGGCCAAGGAGCGCCAGCGCGAGACCCGCCGGGAGGAGCGCGCCGCCCGCGCTGCGGCAGAGACTGCACAGGAGCAGCCCGCCCCGGAAGCCCCGGCGGCAGACAGTGCGCAGACAGACGAGACCAACTGAACGCACCTTATATAAATAGAAGTCAGAAGGAGAACTATGGCAAGGATCGAGATCTTAGCCCCGGTGGGCAGTGAAGAAATGCTCCGCGCTGCGGTGTTCAGCGGCGCAGACGCAGTATATCTGGGCTTTTCGGGCTTCAACGCCCGCACGGGTGCCGGCAACTTTGACGCAGACAGTCTGCAGGAAGCCGTGCGCTTCTGCCACGCCCGGGGCGTGGCGGTGCACGTTGCGCTGAATACGACCGTGTACGGCACCGAGCTGCCTGCGCTGGAACAGGCTATCCGGGCGGTAGCAGCCAGCGGTGCGGATGCAGTCATCTGTCAGGATCTGGCAGTGGCTACCTTAATTGGTAAAATTGCCCCGAAGCTGCCCCGGCACGGCTCCACCCAGATGAGCGTCCACACCCTGCAAGGTGCACTGGAGCTGAAGGAGCTGGGCTTTACCCGGGTAGTGCTGGCGCGTGAGCTGAGTCTGCCCGAGGTGGAGCACATCACAAAGCACTGCGGCATCGAGACCGAGTGCTTCATCCACGGTGCGCTGTGCATGAGCGTGAGCGGCCAGTGCTATATGTCCGCCTTTCTGGGCGGGCGCAGCGGCAACCGCGGTTCCTGTGCGGGCCCCTGCCGTCTGCCCTTTGAAGCCAATGCCCTGCCGGAAGGCAAGCCCGGACGGCTGCACCACCTCTCCCTTAAGGACAACTCTGCCATCGATAAGCTGGACAAGCTGCAGGCGATTGGCGTAGCATCGGCAAAAATCGAGGGTCGTCTCCGCACGCCGGAGTATGTGGCAGCGGCGGTCAGTGCCTGTCTGGCAGGCCGCGAGGGCCGCGCCTACGACCGCGACCTGCTGAAGAACGCCTTCAGCCGTTCCGGCTTCACCTCCGGCTATCTGGACGGAAAAATCGACGGCACCATGTTCGGTGTGCGCAGCGAAGCTGACGCCGAGCTGACCAAAAAGACCCTGCCCATGCTGCGTGAGCTTTACCGCCGCGAGCGCTCCCGTGTGCCGGTGCAGATGAAACTGGAGATCGAGGAGGGCGGCGAAAAGCTGACCGTTACCGATGCTGACGGCAACAAGGCCTTTGCCTACGGGGACGCCGAGCCGCAGCCCGCCCGCACCGACCCCACCGAGAGCTTGAACCGCAGTTTGGCAAAGACTGGCGGCACCCCCTTTACGACAGAGAAGATCACGGTGGAAATGGACGGCGGGCCGTGGTTCATCCCCGGCAGTGCCGTGAACGAGCTGCGCCGGGAGGCACTGGATGCCCTGCTCAAAAAGCGGGAGATGCTGCGCCCTTGGCCGACCACCGAGGAGCACGTCGCCGCCCTGCCGCAGCGCACCCTGCCGCCCCGCCGTACCCTGCGTGTCCGGTTCGAGCGCTGGGAACAGGTGCCGGAGCGGGCACTTGACGGGGTGGAATATCTCATTCTGCCCATTGCGCAGGCCGACCGTGTGCCCCGGGAGTGGCGGACAAAGACCCTTCTGGAGCTGCCCCGGGTCATGTTTGGTGCGCTGGAGCAGGACACTGCCCGCCGCATTGCGGCCACGCAGGACGCGGGCTTTGCCGGGTACGAGGTCAGCAACATCGCCCACCTGCGCCTGTGCCGCGGCCTGCCCATGACCGGCGGCTTTGGACTGAACATCACCAACAATGTGGCGGCACAGTTCTATGCAGAGCAGGGACTTTCCAGCCTGCTCATCCTGCCGGAGGTAAAAGACAGCGATATTGCGTCCATTGCGCCCACCCGGAACGGTAAGCCTGTGCCCACCGGCGTGATGATCTACGGTCATATGCCGCTGATGCTCACCCGCGCCTGCCCGCTGCAAAACATCCACGACTGCACCCACTGCGATAAGACCGGCGTGCTGACCGACCGCAAGGCCAAAAAGTTCCCGGTGCGGTGCGGCCTTGGAGTGCGCACCATCTATAACCCGGTGCCCATCTACATGGGTGATAAGCCCGGCGCACTGGCGGTGGACTATGGCGTGGCCTACTTTACGCTGGAATCCCGCGAGGAAGCGGCGCAGATCTTGGACAGCATCCGCACCCACGCCCCCTTTGAGGGCGATTTTACCCGCGGTCTGTATTTTAAGGGTACAAACTGACAAAACACCGGAAGTGCCCCAAGCTTTGCCTGTGAAAAAAGAAAAACGAAACGAGGTTATACGATGGAACCCATCACTGTAAAATATAAGGTACTGGATGCCCGGGCAAAAGTGCCCGCCTATGCCACCCCCGGCGCAGCTGCCGCTGACCTGTGCGCTGTGCTGGACGCACCACTGACCGTTGCCCCCATGCAGCGGGTGCTGGTGCCCACCGGCATTGCCATCGAGCTGCCGGGTGCCCATAGCGTAGCGCTGGTGTATGCCCGCAGCGGCCTGTCCATCAAGCACGGCCTGTGCATGGCCAACGGCGTGGGTGTGGTGGACAGCGATTACCGCGGCGAGCTGAAGGTGCCCATGGTCAATCTGGGTGCCGAGGCTTATACCATCCAGCCCGGCGAGCGGGTGGCGCAGCTGTGCATCGCCCCGGTGTATACTGCTGCCTTTGTGCCCGCCGAGGAGCTGGGCGACACCCAGCGCGGTGTGGGCGGTTTTGGCTCTACCGGAAAATAACCCTCTTCGTCAATGCTTCGCATTGCCACCCGAGAGGGAAAAATTTAGAAGAGTAAACCGATTGATGGAAAAAGCTCTCCCCTTCGGGAGAGCTGTCACCGCAGGTGACTGAGAGGGTTTTATGAATCATTTGATCTTAGCTTCCGGCAGCCCCCGCAGGCGGGAGCTGCTTTCCTTGTACACCACCGATTTCACGGTCTGTGTCAGCGATTTTGATGAGAGCGCCGTCACTGCCCCCACTCCGGCGCAGCTGGTGGAGCAACTGGCCATCGGCAAGTGCCTTGCAGTGGCAAAACAGCACCCGGATGCCGTGGTCATCGGCTGCGACACCGTGGTGGACGTGGACGGCGCTGTGTTCGGCAAGCCCCATGACGCAGAGGATGCCAAGCGGATGCTGCGCGCGCTCTCCGGCAAGACCCATCAGGTGCACACCGGCGTGTGCATTGCAAAAGGGGACAGGACAGAGCATTTTGTGGACAGCTGCAAGGTGACCTTTTTCCCGCTGGGGGAGGAAGAAATCGCGTTCTACACTGCTACCCCGGAGCCCTACGATAAGGCCGGTGCCTATGCCATTCAGGGGCGCGCGGCCCTGTGGCTGGACCGCATCGAGGGCGACTATTACACCATTATGGGGCTGCCGGTCAGCCGCACCGTACAGACGCTGGCGCATTTTTTGTGAGAAAAATGGAAAAATGATAGAAAACTTGCCGAAACGCTTGAGAAATGGAGCACTTGCGGCTATAATAGAACCGTGTTATTCTGCGCAGGAGGGACTGTTTGCAGCAGGCCGTCCGGCATTCTGGGATAGATTTAAGGAACGATCGTAAGGAGATTTGGAACAATGAGTTTTCTGTCAAAGGACGTTGGCATTGATTTGGGTACTGCCAATACTCTGGTCTACATGAAGGGCAAGGGCATCATCATGCGCGAGCCCTCGGTCGTGGCGGTGGACACCAAGACCGACGAGGTGCGCTGCGTGGGCGGCGAGGCAAAGGCTGTCATCGGCCGTACCCCCGGCAGCATCGTGGCGGTGCGTCCCCTGAAGGACGGCGTCATCGCCGACTTCGACATCACCGCCAATATGCTGGAGAACTTCCTCAAAAAGGCCTGCGGCAACAGTATGTTCTCCCGTCCCCGGGTGGTCATCTGCATTCCCTCCGGCGTTACCGAGGTGGAGCGCCGCGCTGTGCGCGAGGCTACCCTGAAGGCCGGCGCCCGTCAGGTGTCTGTCATTGAGGAGCCCATGGCAGCTGCCATCGGTGCAGGCCTGCCCATCAGCGAGCCCACCGGCAGCATGATCGTGGATATCGGCGGCGGCACGGCGGAGATCGCCGTCATCTCTCTGGGCGGCATCGTGGCTTCCCGCAGCGTGCGCATGGCCGGCGATATGTTCGATCAGGCCATCATCGCCTTCATCAAGCGCAAGTACAACCTGCTCATCGGTGAGCGTACTGCCGAGCAGATCAAGATCGAGATCGGCTCTGCCTATGCGCTGGACCCGGAGCTGACCATGGAGATCAAGGGCCGCAACCTTGTGGACGGTCTGCCCAAGAACATCGTGGTGCACTCTGAGGATGTGCGCGGCGCGCTGCTGGAGTGTCTGGTCAAGATCACCACCGCCATCAAGGAGACGCTGGAGCGCACCCCGCCGGAGCTGAGCGCAGATATCATCGACCGCGGCATCACCCTGACCGGCGGCGGCGCTCTGCTGCGCGGCCTGGATCAGCTGATCCAGAGCGAGACCGGCATTGATGTGCATATTGCGGAGGACCCGCTGGACTGCGTGGCCAAGGGTGCCGGTGCAGTGCTGGATCATGTGGATGTGCTGCATGACGTGCTGGACACCGATGGAGGACATATGTAAGAGCGGCTCTCTGCGGAGAGTGCTGCTCAGAATGCGGAAAAGTTTCAGACACAGCAGCTGTGCGTTTTTCCGCTGCAAACACTGCATCTTGCGCGGATGGCACGGCTGTCCGCGCTTTTTTCATGCAAAGGCCTGCGGTAGGGCGCGGGCATCCCGACAGGAGGGAAGCACCCTTTGAAAGATTTTTTTGATACCTGGAAATTCAAGATTCTCGTGGCCGTAGCGGTATTTCTGGTGGGCATCATGGCCTACGCCGGTGCCAACGGCCGCCTGACCGCTGCCCCGCAGGAGCTGCTGGGCGTGATTCTGACCCCCTTCCAGAAGGCGGCGGCTGTGGTCAGCAGCGGTGTGGGCACGGTGTGGGAAAAATACACCAGCATCGACGAGGTCATGGAGCAGAACGAGCAGCTGGAGGCGGAAAACGCCCAGCTGCGCCAGCAGATGGTGGACTACGACCGCCTCAAGGCTGAGAATAAAGCATACAAGGCGCTGGCTAACATTCAGGAAAAGAACAGCAATGCCACCTATGTGTCCGGCTTTGTCATTGGCCGCGACCCGCTGGACGAGTTCGGCGGCTTCACGCTGGACAAGGGCACCGCAGACGGCGTAGCAGTGAACGATGCGGTCATCAGTGACCGGGGCTATCTGCTGGGCATGGTGGTAGAGGCTGATCCGACCAGCTGCAAGGTGATGACCATTCTGCACCCCAGCTTCAACGCGGCGGGCGTGGTATCCCGCACCCGGGAAAACGGCATTCTGAACGGCAATACCACCTATGCAGCGGACGGCCTGTGCACCCTGACCAATCTGGAGCGCAGCACCGAGACCCATGCGGGGGATCAGGTCATCACCACCGGTCTGGGCGGGGTGTTCCCCCCGGATCTTCTGGTGGGTACGGTGCAGGACGTGGTGCCGGAGACCAGCGGCAAATCCTCCATTGCGGTGGTGCGCCCCGGTGCCGACCCCCGCACCGCCAAGCACGTTTTTATCGTTACTGCGTACTAAGGAGGACACACTGCTATGGAATCTCGCCGCAGGCGCAGCCGCAGCCAGCTGCTGAAGTGGGGCTGTTATGTGCTGGCGCTGTTTGTGTGCGCCGCTTTGCAGACCACGCCCGGGCTGTTTCAGCTGGGGGAGGCAAAGCCGCTGCTGGTGCTGCCGCTGTGTCTGGCGGTGGCGGTATTTGAAGGAGAATTTGCCGGAGCACTGCTGGGCACGGTGGGCGGCCTTTTGTGGGATTGCACGGCCGGACGCACGGTAGGTATGCTGGCGCTGGAGCTGCTGTTGCTCTGCTTTGCGGTATCGGTGCTGGTACAGTTGTATCTGCAGGTGAACCCCGGCAATTTTGCCGCAGTAAGCACCGCAACAGCGCTGGTGGTACTCTCGCTGGACTGGCTGTTTTTCTACTATATGCCGGGTTATACCGGCGCAGCGCTGCGGTATGTCACCTTTGTACTGCCCGGCGCGGTGCTGACCATCCCGGCAGCGCTGCTGGCCTTCTGGCTGGTGCAGCACATCCATGACGGGTTCAGGATCGACAACGGTGTGGTCTAGCCCGTAAAAGGAGAACCAGATGAACGAAAATGAACGCAAGGTCGTGGTGCGGCGGATGCTGCTGCTCATCGCAGTGGCCTGCACCATCATGGGGCTGTACACCTTCCGGCTGATCTTTTTGCAGCTGGTCAACGGGGACGACTTTAAGGCAAAAGCCACCAACACCACGGATTATAAGTTTACGGTCACCGCTGCGCGTGGCGATATCGTGGACAGCACCGGCAAGCACATCGCTACCACCAGCACCGGTTATAATGTGGTGCTGAACAAGCTGCAGATGGGAGATCAGGATCTGGACACCATGCTGCAGCAGATCGTGGAGCTTTTGCGCAAGAACGATGAAAAATGGCTGGACACCCTGCTCATCAGCGAGCCGGATGCCGCCGGAAACTATACCTTTACGGACAGCGCCGACAGTGCCAGCGACCAGAAAACGCTGGCAGACATGAAGGAGACGCTGGGTCTGCAGCAGTACGCCACCGCCAACGATGTGATGGAGATGCTGGTGGAGAAAAACCAGCTGGAAAGTTTCTCACTGCCGTGGCAGCGGGTGCTGGCGGGCATCCATTACGAGATGGACCGACAGGCCTTTTCCAACGTAAATAACTTTGTTATGGCTGAAAACGTCAGTCAGGCGACGGTGGCTACCATCAAGGAGCATTCCCTCACGCTGCCGGGCGTGGAGATCGTGGAGACCAGCACCCGCAGCTATGAGCAGGGCGATATCCTGCCCGCTGTGCTGGGGCGCGTGGGCAAGATCACCGCCGAAAAGTGGAAGGTGACCGACGAAAACGGTCAGGTGACCTATCCGCTCAAGGAAAAAGGCTATAACATGAACGATGTGATCGGCATCTCCGGCCTTGAGTCCGTGTACGAGGATGAGCTGCGCGGCAAGGACGGCGTGGAGACCATCACTCGTAATTCGGACGGCGTGATCGTGGACACCAAGATCACCACCGTGCCAGAGCCGGGGCATACCGTGCAGCTGACCATCAACAGCGACTTTCAGCGGGCGGTGGACAAGGCACTTGCCAATAACATCGATATGATCAACCGGGTGTACAACACCGGCGATATGAAAGCCGCTGCTGGTGCTGCGGTGGTGCTGAATGTGAAGGACGGCAGCGTGCTGGCGGCCTCCAACTACCCCAGCTTTGACCAGAACCTGTACGCCACCAACTATTCGGAGTACAGCGCCGACCCCAGCCTGCCCCTGTTCAACCGGGCGCTGCAGGGCCTGTACACCCCCGGCTCCACCTTTAAACCCTCGGTGGCAGTGGCGGCGCTGGACAGCGGCCTCATCAACCAGTACTCCACCGTCAACTGCACCGGCGTGTATACCTATTATAAGGATTACCACCCCCGCTGCACCCGCCACGGCCACAGCGGCAACATTGATGTGGTCACCGCTATCAAGTGGAGCTGCAACATCTTCTTCTACGATGTGGGACGCCGTCTGACCAGTGACGTCTACGATGCCTACGCCTACAAGCTGGGGCTTGGTCAGCGCACCGGCGTGGAGGTAAACGAGGCTCTGGGACGCCTGACCAAAAGAACGGATAAAAACTACACCTCCTCGCTGGATATTCAGGCTGCTATCGGGCAGGGCAACACGGTGGTAAGCCCCATCCAGCTGGCTACCTACGCCGCCACACTGGCCAACAACGGCGTGCGCTACCGCACCCACTTCGTTAAGGCCATTCTGGATACCAACACCGGCGAGGTACTCAGCGAGACCCAGCCGGAGGTGATGGATATCATCGAGGGCAACGGCAACACCTTTGAGCTGGTGCGGCAGGGCATGAAACAGGTGCCCAGCACCATCAGCGGCAAGATCTCCAGCTACCCCATTGCCATCGCCTGCAAGACCGGTACTCCCCAGCGCAGCGAGACTTATGCCTCTGGCAAGCACTACCTGAACGCCATGATGATCGCTTACCTCCCGGCAGACGACCCGGAGATCGCCATCGGCATCACGGTGGAGTACGGCGGCTACGGTGCCCGCACCGGTGATCTGGTGGTGGATATCGCCAACGCCTACTTTGCCATGAAGGACGGCACGCTGGAGGTAGACCCCTATGTGGACCCGCGCACCGTGGCACAGGAGGACGCCGCAGCATCGGATACCGCCGCCCAGACCGCTCCGGATGCTGCAAATGATGCACAGACCGATACCACAGCCGCGGAGCCGCAGCAGACAACTGCCCCCGCAGGGGTGATAGAGGAAGAAAATAACGATGCACTGCTTGCGCAGTAAGGCGCAGCTGTGTGCAAAGCAGTGAATTTGAACGAAAATTTGAATATTGTGTCCAAAAACCTGTTGTAAATGAGTTGCGTTTGTGATATCATGTATAGCAAAGGAAATTTAGCAAGTGTTTTATATACAAATGTTTCAATAGAGGAGAGATCTACAGATGACGATTGCCCTGATTGCGCATGACTCCAAAAAGGAGCTGATGGTTCAGTTCTGCACGGCGTACTGCCGCATTCTGAGCCAGCATAAATTGGTGGCGACCGGCACTACCGGTAAACTGATTTCCGAGGCCACCGGCCTGCAGGTACAGCGTTTTCTGGCCGGTGTGCAGGGCGGTGACCAGCAGATCGCGTCCCGCATTGCCTGCAACGAGATCGACCTGCTGCTGTTCTTCCGCGACCCCATCAATGCCAAGCCCAGCGAGCCGAATGAGATGACTCTGCTGCGCCTGTGCGATGTGCACAACATCCCCATGGCCACTAACATCGCCACCGCCGAGGTGCTGATCCACGGCCTCGAGCGCGGAGATCTGGACTGGCGCGATATCGTGCACCCCCAGAACTAAAGTATGTAAAAAAGAAGCGCTGCATCGTACAGATGCGGCGCTTCTTTTTGCGTAGAAAGCGGTTGGCTCAGACTGTTCCGTTCACTTTAAAATCCTGTGCCATCTCCTGCACATCAGCGGCGGTAAACTCGCCCAAGGGCAGCAGCAGCCGGGCAAGGGTATCCTGCGGCAGCGCTGCCAGTGCGGCGCTCTCGTCCAGTGCAGCGTCCACAGCAGGGCAGACGGTGTGCACACCATCGCTGCCCAGCTCCACCCGGGCGTGGTGCCCGGTGGCAATGTACTGGATGCCCAGCTTGTCGGCAGCGGTCAGCAGGGCGGCAAACCGGGCGTCGTTGCCGCTGCCCAGCACCTCGGCGGGCTGGTCTGCCAGTGCCTCCGCCTTCAGCACGATGCACTCAATGCCAAGAGCCTCGGCAGCCTGCCGTGCGGCTGCGGCCCACGCGCTTTGGTCAGCGGCCAGCTGCACCACAGCCCCGGCCACGCCGAAGCCCTGCTGCTGCAAAATGCGCACCACAACGCCGCAATCTACGGAGCCGTCCATGCTGACAAGCACCTTGTCCTGTGTTTCGTAGGTGTCGAACCCGTTGCCGGGCAAAAATGCGTCGCTCATGTTCCTTGCCTCCCGCCATGTGCTTTGCTTTGTGCTACGGCCAGCTGGTCGCAGCGTTCGTTTTCCGGGTGGCCTGCATGGCCCTTTACCCAGACATAGGTGATCTTGTGCCGTGCCTCCTGCTCCAGTGCCTGTGCCCATAAGTCCGGGTTCAGGGCAGGGGAGCCATCGGCTTTTTTCCAGCCCCGGCGCTTCCAGCCCTTGGCCCAGCCCTTTTCCAGCCCGTTGATCACATACTGGCTGTCAGAGCACAGCCGCACCTCGCAGGGCTCCTTGAGCTGGCGCAGCGCCTCGATAAAGGCCGTCAGCTCCATGCGGTTGTTGGTGGTGCTGGCGTCGCCGCCGCTCAGTTCCTTTTCGTACACCTTGCCGTCAAAGCGGTAGCGCAGCACCGCACCCCAGCCGCCCGGGCCGGGGTTGCCGCTGCAAGCGCCGTCTGTGTACACCTCTACCTGTTTCATGGGGTTCTCCTTATAGAATAGAATACCTTTATTTAGCGCTATTTTGCCAGGGATGTCAAGAGCCAATGTATACGCCGGTCCAGTTTTGCCAAACCTTGGAATTGACAAAACCGGTGCGAGATACTATACTTAGCGTAACAAAATGCGTATAGGGGTGCACCAAAGGTGTGCGCCCGGCTGTTCCGGCAGAAACGCCACGGTCGCATCGAACAGATGGACTTACCTGGCCAAGAACCTCTTGCGGAACCAACAGCGCTGCTGCAAAAAGCACGCTGAACGATAAATTCTATACGATGCATCAACCGGAAGCCGATGCAGTTTCAGGTGCTTCCCCTGTGCAAGGTGCGGCTGCTCTCCCCGGCGGAGCGCGGCCTGACCTGCAATTGAATCTGGAGGTAAAGAATGGCTCAAGCAAAAGAAAATAACCCCGCTCCTCGCGCAAAAGCCCCGGCAGCGCCCAAGGCAGCCGCCGCAAACGGCACTGCTCCCGCAGGGGAAAAGCACACCCGTCCCACTACCCGCCGCCCCTACTATAACCGCCGCCCGCGCCGTGCGCAGCAGCCCAAGGAGGCAGCGACCCCCATCCATATCTACCCGCTGGGCGGTCTGGGCGAAGTCGGCAAGAACATGACCGTCTACGAGTGCAACGGCGATATGATTATCGTGGACTGCGGTCTGGTGTTCCCGGACAGCGAGATGTTCGGCGTGGACATGGTCATCCCGGACTTCACCTTTGTGGTGCAGAACAAGGATAAGATCAAGGGTCTGCTCATCACCCACGGCCACGAGGACCACATTGGCAGCATTCCCTATCTGCTGCAGAAGTTCAGCCTGCCGGTGTACGGCACCCGCCTGACCTGCGGCCTGATCAAAAACAAGCTGGAGGAGTTCGGCCTTGCCGGCAAGACCAAGTTTGTGGAGATCGTGCCCCGGCAGAAGATCAAACTGGGCTGCTTTACCGTGGAGCCCATCCATGTCAACCACTCCATCCCGGATGCCGTGGCCTTTGCCATCGACAGCCCTGCCGGTACCATCATCCAGACCGGCGACTTTAAAATTGATTACACCCCGCTGGCCTGCGGCGTGACCGACCTGTCCACCCTGTCCGAGTACGGACAGCGCGGTGTGCTGGCTTTGCTGAGCGACTCCACCAACGCGGAGCGCCCGGGCTTTACTGCTACCGAGCAGAAGGTGGCCGCCGGTGTGCGCAGCCTGTTTGCCCGCGCCCGCAATAAGCGCATCATCATTGCGACCTTTGCGTCCAACATCTACCGCGTGCAGCAGATCATTGATCTGGCTGTGGAGGATGGCCGCAAGGTGGCCTTCAGCGGCCGCAGCATGGTCAACAACACCGCCATGGCGCAGGAACTGGGCTATATGCACATCCCGGAGGGCACCCTGATCAGCGTAGACGAGCTGAACCAGTACCCGCCGGAGCAGGTGGTGCTGGTGACCACCGGCAGTCAGGGCGAGCCTCTGAGCGCGCTGAGCCGTATGGCCTCCTGCAGCCACCGTCAGGTGCGGGTAGGCCCCGGCGACTTCATCATCATCTCCGCAAACCCCATCCCCGGCAACGAAAAGAGCGTGACCAAGATCGTCAACGGTCTGCTGCTGCTGGGCGCAGAGGTCATCTACGAGAGCATGTACGATGTGCACGTTTCCGGCCACGCCTGTCAGGAGGAGCAGAAGCTGATGCTCACCCTGACCAAGCCCAAGTACTTCCTGCCCGTGCACGGCGAGTATAAGCAGCTGAAAAAGCACGCCCTCACCGCTGCAAGTCTGGGCATTCCCACCAGCAACATCCTCATTGCGGAAAACGGCTCCAACGTCATCCTCTCGCAGGACGAGATGAAGCTGGGCGAGCCGGTGACCGCCGGTGCCGTTATGGTGGACGGCCTTGGTGTGGGCGATGTGGGCAACGTGGTGCTGCGGGACCGCAAGCACCTCTCCGAGGACGGCCTTGTCATCATCGTGGCCACCGTGGACAGCAAGACCGGCAAGGTGCTGGCCGGGCCGGATCTGGTAAGCCGGGGCTTTGTGTATGTGCGCGAGAACGAGAGCCTGATGGACGGTGCCCAGAGCATTGTGGAAAATGCGCTGGAGCGCTGTGTGGACGAGCACGTCCGGGACTGGAACAGCGTAAAGACCCGTGTGCGTGAGGCACTGAGCAGCTATATCTACCGGCGCACCAAGCGCAGCCCGATGATCCTGCCCATCCTAATGGAGGTCTGATCCGGGCGCACCGCAAAGCGGTGCAGCGTCTGAGGAGGCAAAAAACGAATGAAACGTAAACCAAGATGGACACTGGAAATGCTCACGGCCAGTCTGGCGGTGCTGTGCGGCCTTTTGCTGCTGGTTCTGCTGGTGCAGCGCCCCACGGCATGGCCGCTGCTGGCTGTGCTGGTGGTGCTGTGGGGCATAGGGGCAACCCTGTTCCGTTGCAAGCTGCGCAGCTGGGTGGTACGCTGGACAAGCGGCACCACCTTTGAAAAATCCAAGGTGCAGTTCAGTCTTGAGCCCCTTTCCCAGCCTGCGGCGCTGCTCTCCGGCGAGACGGTGCTGTGGTATAACAGCCAGTTCCGCACCCGCCTGCTGGGCGGGCAGGATGTGCTGGCCAGCCGGGTGCAGAAGCTGCTGCCCGGGCTGGATCTGCAGCTGTGCCGCAAGCGCGAGGGGCAGCTGCTGACCCTTGCCGACGGCTATTGGAGCGTGCACAGCTCTACCGTGCCCGGCGAAGCCGAAAGCATGACCCTGCTGGTGCTGAACGAGGAGACCGAGCTGCGCCGCATCGAGGCAGAGTATAAGGCCAGTCGTCCGGGGTATCTTGCCTTTCAGCTGGACGGCTACGACGATGTGTTCGGAGATCTGATGGACAGCGAGCGCGCCCGTCTGCTGGAGGGCGTCAACCGTATTCTGGAGGATATGATCGGGCGCGGCAGCGGCTTTCTGCGCCGGGTAGGCAGCGGCGGCCGCTATATCGCCGTGGTGGAGGAGCGCCAGCTGGAGCAGTTCGCCAACCGCGGCTACGATGTGCTGGATAAGATCCGCGCACTGGACCCCGGCGTGAGCCTTTCGATGTCCATTGGCATCGGCCGCGGTGCACGAACCCTGCGGGAAGCGCAGGATATGGCCGAGCACGCGCTGGATATGGCGCAGGGACGCGGCGGCGATCAGGCCGCTGAGATGACGCTGGACGGCTTTACCTTCTATGGCGGCGTGAGCCACGGCGTGGAAAAGCGCAGTAAGGTGCGCAGCCGCCTTGTGGCTGACCAGCTGGTCAAGCTGATCAAGGAGGCCGACCATGTGGTCATCATGGGTCACCGCATGAGCGATCTGGATGCCATCGGCGCAGCCGAGGGTGTGCTGCGCATTTGTAAGATCTGCGATGTGCCGGCGGTCATCGCCGTCCGGCGGGACGCTACGCTGGCGGCCAGTCTGATCGATGCGCTGTGCAAGGCGGGGCAGAAGGATGACTTCATCGACCCCAAGGACGCCCTGCCCATCATCTCCAAGCGCACCCTGTGCATTGTGGTGGATACATATCAGGCTGGCCTTGTGGAAAGCAAGGACATTCTGGAAAAATGCGGCAAGGTGGCCGTCATCGACCACCACCGCAAGGGCGTGGGCTACATCGAAAACCCGGCACTGGTCTGTCACGAGCCCTATTCCTCCTCGGCCAGCGAGCTGGTCACCGAGCTGTTGCAGTATGTGGGCGAGCGGGACGACAAGCCCAACCGCGTGGAGGCCGAAGGTCTGCTTGCCGGCATTTTGCTGGATACGCAGGACTTTACCCTGCACACCGGTGTGCGTACTTTTGAAGCCGCTGCTGCCCTGCGCCGCTACGGCGCAGAGACCGAGCGGGTGCGCCGATTGTTCGATGTGACCATGGTGGAATACAACGCCAAGGCCGATTTGGTGGAAAAGGCGCAGATGTACAAAAACTGTGCCATCTCCATTGGCGGCGAGGTCGCCCCGGAAGCCCGGGTCGCCATTGCGCAGGCTGCCAACGACCTATTGCGCATTCAGGGCGTGGACGCCAGCTTTGTGGCAGTGCAGGTGGGCAACGGCGTAAACGTCTCTGCCCGCAGCATGGGTGCCGTGAATGTGCAGGTGATCATGGAGTCGCTGGGCGGCGGCGGCCATCAGACCATGGCAGCAGCGCAGCTGAAGCATATCACCCCGCAGGCGGCACGCAGCCGCATTCAGGATGCCATCGACCAATATTATCTCTCCCAGAAAAAGACTACGCCGGAAGCACGACCGGCAAAAGGGGAATAAAACATGAAACAGTACGATTATCTCATCGTTGGTGCCGGTCTGTTCGGTGCCGTGTTTGCCCACGAGGCCAAAAAGGCAGGCAAAAAGTGTCTGGTCATCGATAAGCGCGACCATATCGCAGGCAACATCTACACCGAGAATGTGGAGGGCATCAACGTGCACCGCTACGGTGCGCATATCTTCCACACCAACAACAAGGCTGTGTGGCAGTATGTGAACCAGTTTGCAGAGTTCAACCGCTACACCAACAGCCCGGTGGCCAACTACCACGGCCAGATCTACAACCTGCCCTTCAACATGAACACCTTCAACAAGATGTGGGGTGTTGTGACTCCTGCCGAAGCCAAGGCCAAGATCGAAGAGCAGAAGGCCGCTGCGGGCATTACCGACCCGCAGAACCTGGAAGAGCAGGCCATCAGCCTTGTGGGCACCGATATCTACGAAAAGCTCATCAAGGGCTACACCGGCAAGCAGTGGGGACGCCCCTGCACCGAGCTGCCTGCCTTTATCATCAAGCGCCTGCCGGTGCGCTTTACCTACGACGACAACTACTTCAACGCCCTGTATCAGGGCATCCCCAATGGCGGTTACACCGCTATGGTGGAAAAGATGCTGGCCGGTACCGAGGTGCGTCTGAACGTGGATTATCTGGCCGAAAAGGCCGCGCTGGACACACTGGCTGAAAAGGTAGTCTACACCGGCCCGGTGGACGCCTACTTCGGCTACCGTCTGGGCGCGCTGCAGTACCGCAGCGTCCGCTTTGAGACCGAGGTGCTGGACACCGACAACTATCAGGGCAACGCGGTGGTCAACTACACTGACGCCGAGACCCCCTATACCCGTATCATCGAGCACAAGCACTTCGAGTTCGGCACCCAGCCCAGGACCGTCATCAGCCGGGAGTACAGCGCCGAGTGGAAAAAAGGCGACGAGCCCTACTATCCCGTCAACGACGAGAAGAACGGCGCTCTGTATGCACAGTATAAGGCACTGGCCGATGCCGAGCCGGGTGTGATCTTCGGCGGCCGTCTGGGCGAGTACAAGTACTACGATATGGATAAGGTCATCGAGGTAGCGCTGGACGTGGCCGCAAAGGAGCTGGCATAAAGAGCGTAACTGCCCCGGGTCACCGCCGCAAAAAAGGCGTCCCCTTGGGGAAGCTGTCGCCGCAGGCGACTGAGGGGGTAGGCGCGTAGCGGAGGAGATTTGAAATGCTGCCCCGCTTCCTCTTGCCCAAAAACGACAAATGCGCTATACTATTACCATAAGACTGCACCGGTTTTCCGGTGAGAAGTGAGGGATACTATCATGAAAGTGATTCTGAAGCAGGATATCAAGGGCATTGGCAAGAAGGACGAGATCCACGAGGTCTCCGACGGCTACGCCCGCAACTACCTGTTCCCGCGCAAGCTGGCCGCTGTGGCGGATGCCAGCGCTGTGAACATGGCCCGCGGCAAGGAGGCCGCAGCCGATTTCCACGAAGCTGAGAACGTGGCAGCCGCCAAGGCTCTGGCTGCCAAGATCGAGGGCAAGACCGTGACCATCAAGGCCAAGGGCGGCGCATCCGGCCGTCTGCACGGCAAGGTGACCGGCAAGGAAGTTGCCGAGGCACTGGCTGCGCTGGCAGGTGCACCCATTGATAAAAAGAAGATCGAGCTGGAGACCAAGGACATCAAGGATGCCGGCGTGTTCAACGGCAAAGTCCGTCTGTACGTTGGCGTCGTGGCTTCCTTCAAGATCCAGGTGGAAGTGGAACAGGCCTGATCTGTGTGCCGTTTGCGCCCCCTCACAGCAGGGGGCGCTTTTTAGCTTTACAGGATGCTTTGGATTTTGGATAAGGACAAACTACTATGCCGAACGAACGACGTTATTCCAATGAACTGAATCTGGAGAGCGTGGGCATCAATCTGCCCTACAATATGCAGGCAGAGCAGAGCGTGCTTGGTGCGGTCCTGCTCAAGCCCGACACCCTGACCGATCTTGTGGAGATCCTCAAGCCGGAAATGTTCTACACCCGGCAGAACGCCCAGATCTGGACCGAGATGCTGCGCCTGTTCACCAACGACCAGACCATTGATTTTGTCACCCTGCTGGATGCAGTGGTGTCCGATGGCGTGTTCCCCAGCGCAGATGAGGCCAAGATCTATCTGACCGGTCTGGCGGAAACGGTGCCCAGCATCTCCAATGTAAAGGCCTACGCCCAGATCGTGCAGGAAAAATATCTGGTGCGCCAGCTGATGGGTGTTGCCAAGGACATCTTGCAGGACGCCGGAGACGAGCCGGACGCCGACCTTTTGCTGGAAAATGCCGAGCAACGCATCTACGAGATCCGCTCCGGCCGCGATTCCAGCGCCCTGACCCCGCTTTCGTCCAGCATGGTGGAAACGCTGACCAACCTGCAAAAGATCAGCGGCCCGGATGCGGATAAGTACAAGGGCATTCCCACCGGTTTCCGTCTGCTGGATACCGTGCTTACAGGCCTTGGCCGCGGCGATCTGGTCATTCTGGCAGCCCGTCCCGGTATGGGCAAGACCAGTTTTGCACTGAACATCGCCACCCGCGTGGCCATGCAGCAAAAGGTGCCGGTGGCCATCTTCAGTCTGGAAATGACCAAGGAGCAGCTGACCAACCGTATCCTCTCGTCGGAGGCCGGTATCGACAGTCAGGCCTTCCGTACCGGTGCGCTGCGCGCCGAGGACTGGGAGTATCTGGCGCTGGCTACCGAAAAGCTGCACGATGCACCAATCTATATGGACGATACCTCCGGTATCACCATCACCGAGATGAAGGCCAAGATCCGCCGGGTGAATCAGGACCCTGCCCGCCCCAACGTGGGCCTGATCGTCATCGACTATTTACAGCTGATGACCACCGGCCAGCGCAGCGAGAACCGTGTGCAGGAGATCAGCTCCATCACCCGAAACCTGAAGATCATGGCTAAGGAGCTGAATGTGCCCATCATCGCGCTGAGCCAGCTGTCCCGTGCGGTAGAAAAGCAGGGCAACAACTCCAGCCACCGCCCGCAGCTTTCGGACCTGCGTGACTCCGGTTCCATCGAGCAGGACGCGGACTGCGTTCTGTTTTTGTACCGTGATTCCTACTACGCCAGCCAGAACCCGGACGGTGCCGAGGTGGATGCCGATACCGCCGAGTGTATCGTGGCAAAGAACCGTCACGGCGAGACCAGTACTGTGCCGCTGGGCTGGGATGGTGCCCACACCCGCTTTATGGATGTGGACTTCAAACGCTGATGGATACCGCGATTCTTGCCCGGGTGGAGGATTTCTGCATCCGGGAGGGGCTTTTGCAGCCCGGTGCATCGCTGCGGTTGGCGGCGGCAGTCTCCGGCGGAGCGGACAGCATGGCGCTGCTGCTCTTGCTGCGGCAATTGCAGCCGAGGTTTGGCTATACGCTTTCTGCCTGCCATGTGAACCACGGTCTGCGCGGGCAGAGCGCCGACCGGGACGAGGCCTTTGTGCGGGTGGAATGCGCCCGCTTGGGCGTGCCGCTGCGGGTGTTCCATGCGGCGGAGCTGGTTTCGCCCCCGGTGCACGCCGGAGAGGACTGGGCGCGCCGTCTGCGTTACACGGCCTTTGCGCAGCTGCAAGGGCAGGGGATAGATGCCATCGCTACGGCCCATACTGCAAATGACCAAGCCGAAACGCTGCTGCTGCGGCTGGCGCGCGGCACCGGGCTGCACGGTGCGGGCGGCATCCGGCCAAGGCGCGGGTGCTACCTGCGTCCGCTGCTCTGCCTGAGCCGTGCCGAGACCGAGGCCGTCTGCCGGTCTGCGGGGCAGCAGTGGGTCACCGATGAGACCAACGACACCGACGCCTACGCCCGCAACCGGCTGCGCCACAGCGCCCTGCCTGCGCTGGAAAGCACCAACGCGGCGGCGGTGCAGAATCTGGCGCGGTTCTGTGAAAAGGCCGCGCGGGCGGATGCCTATCTTGCCGCCGGGGCTGCAAAGCTTCTGGCGGCGGCACGCCTGCCCGGTGCAGAACCGGCGTGGCAGCTGACACCCTTGCAGGCGGCAGACCCCCTGCTGCTGGAAACTGCGCTGCACAGCCTTGTGGCTCCGGTGCGGGACGCAGAGGAAAAATATGTGCAGCTGCTGTGTGCCGTGGTGCGGCAGGGCAGCGGTGCAGTACAGCTGACCGGACAGGTGCGTTTTTGCGCCGGGAACGGCTGTCTGCGGCAGGAAATGCTGCCGGACGCGCTGCCCCGGCAGCTGGAGAGCGCACCGCGGCAAGTGCCCCTTTTGCCCGAAAAACAGCCGGAATTCCGGCTGCGCGGGGGCTGGAAGGGGAAAGCGGAGCTGTTAACAGCCGATTTTGAAGAAAAAATACAAGTCGTTCATAAAAAAGACTTAAAAAATCGGGCGGATTATGCTAGAATAACTACGTTGTACACTGGCCTTGTGCTGCGTGCCCGACAGCCGGGAGACCGCTTCCGGCCTGCGGGGCGGGGCTTGAGCAAACCGCTGCGTAAGTGGATGAACGAGGCCGGCGTCCCGAACGAACTGCGGGATACGCTGCCGCTGCTTGCCAGCGGAAGCGAAATTTTATGGGTGTGTGGAGAAGGCTTTGCCGATGGCCTTGCACCGGACACGGAAAGCAGATGGATCCTGCACTTGGATGCAGAGATCGAAACACAGGAGGAAAAAACAAATGAGTATGCACGATGATATCAAGACCGTTCTGGTCAGCGAAGAGCAGCTGAAGGCCAAAGTGGCAGAGCTGGGCGCTCAGATCAGCCGGGATTATGCCGGTAAAAATCTGGTGCTGGTGTCCATCCTCAAGGGCTCGGTGGTCTTTATGGCCGATCTGATGCGGGCTGTGAGCATCCCCTGCAATATCGACTTTATGGTGGTCTCCAGCTACGGCGGCAGCAACACCACCACCAGCGGTCTGGTCAAGATCATCAAGGATCTGGACGGTGATCTGTCCGGCAAGGATGTGCTGATCGTGGAGGACATTCTGGACACCGGCGTCACCCTGTCCAACCTTGTGCCCATGCTCAAGATGCGCAACCCGAACTCCGTTAAGATCTGCACCATCCTTGATAAGCCCAGCCGCCGCAAGGCCAACATCCAGCCGGATTACGAGGGCTTTCAGGTGCCTGACGAGTTCGTGGTGGGCTATGGTCTGGACTACGATGAAAAATACCGCAACCTGCCCTATGTCGGTGTGCTGAAGCCCGAGGTCTACACGAAGTAACGTGTCCATTATAAAAATCCAGAACTGGAGTTGATTTTTTTGCAACCGAAGAAACCCCGTTTCAATCCGCTGGTGATCGCCATTGTGCTGGCGGCCGTGCTGATGGTGTGGTCGGTGCTGGGCGGCACCGGCGGCAGCGCCAGCGGCTCCTCTATGGCATATTCCACGGTGGTACACTATTTTGAAAGCAATCAGGTCACCAAATTCTCGCTGGATCTGAATACCGGCGTGATCACCATGACCCTGAAGGAGGGCGCACAGGAGCTGCCCAACGCTGCCGAGCAGAGCACCACCCAGTCCACGGGCGGGCTGCTTTCCGGCCTGCTGTCCTCCTCTTCCGCTGCCCCCACCGGGGTGAAGAAGAACGAGGACGGCACCGAGACGGTCAGCTATAAGCTGCCCTACGCCCGGATGTTCGTGGACCATGTGTCGGACTACATCGCCCAGTACGATGCAGCCAACCCCGATGCGCCCATGGTGTACGACTATGTGCCCGCCAAGGAGACCATCCCCTGGATGGAGATCCTGTTCTATCTGGCTATGCTGGGCTGCACCGGCTTTTTGCTGTTCTCCATGATGCGCGGCGGTGCTGGTGGCGGCGGCATCATGAACGTAGGCAAGGCCAAGGTAAAGGACGAGCACGAGAACAAAAAGACTGCCACCTTTGCCGATGTGGCCGGTGAGGACGAGGAAAAAGAGGAGCTCAAGGAAGTTGTGGAGTTCCTCAAGAGCCCCGATAAGTTCAATACGCTGGGTGCCCGCATCCCCCACGGTGTGCTGCTGGTGGGCCCTCCGGGTACCGGTAAGACCCTGCTGGCCCGCGCCTGTGCAGGCGAGGCAGGGGTGCCCTTCTACTCCATCTCCGGCTCTGACTTTGTGGAGATGTACGTCGGCGTGGGCGCATCCCGCGTGCGTGACCTGTTCGATAAGGCCAAAAAGACCATGCCCTGCATCATCTTTATCGACGAGATCGATGCTGTGGGTCGTCAGCGCGGCGCAGGTCTGGGCGGCGGTCACGATGAGCGCGAGCAGACTTTGAACCAGCTGCTGGTGGAGATGGATGGCTTTGAGGCCAACGACGGCATCATCGTCATGGCGGCCACCAACCGTGCCGACATTCTGGATAAGGCGCTGCTGCGTCCCGGCCGTTTTGACCGTCAGGTCTATGTGGGTCTGCCGGATGTCAAGGGCCGCGAGGAGATCCTGAAGGTGCATACCCGCAACAAGCCCCTTGCACCGGACGTCTCCCTGAAGGTCATTGCCCAGCGCACCGCCGGTTTTGCCGGTGCAGACCTTGAGAACCTTGTCAACGAGGCCGCGCTGCTGGCAGCCCGCCGCAACCGCAAGGCCATTACCATGGAGGATATCGAGGAAGCCTCCATGAAGGTGATGGCTGGCCCCGAGAAGAAGAGCCGCGTGGTCACCCCGGAGGAGAAAAAACTCACCGCCTACCACGAGGCCGGTCACGCAGTGGCAGGCTTCTACTGCAAGCATCATCCCCGCGTGCACGAGATCACCATCATCCCGCGCGGTCAGGCCGGCGGTTACACCATGTATCTGCCTGAGAAGGATCGCAGCTATGTGACCAAGGGCGAGATGTTTGAGGACATCGTGTCCAGCTTGGGCGGCCGCGTGGCCGAGCAGCTGATTCTGGAGGACATCTCCACCGGTGCTTCCAACGACCTGCAGCAGGCCACCAATATCGCCCGCCAGATGATCACCCGCTACGGCTTCTCCGAGCGTCTGGGCCCCGTGGTTTACGGCACCTCGCAGGAGGAGACCTTCCTTGGCCGCGACTTTGGTCAGGGCAAGGGTTACAGCGAGACCACCGCTGCCGAGATCGACAGCGAGACCCGCGATATCATTGACGAGGCCTACGAGACCTGCCGCCGCACCCTGACGGAGCACATCGACCAGCTCCATGCGCTGGCCAAGGCTCTGATGGAGCGCGAAAAGCTCAACGAGGAGCAGTTCAACACCATTATGGCCGGCGGCACCCTGCCTCCCTGCGAGGATGCAAAGCCCGAGCAGGCACAGCCCGACCAGACCGTGCAGCCTGCCCCGGTGCAGCCCGCAGAGCCTGCGGAGACTGCCGAGCGTGCAGAACCCGCCGAGCAGGCCGAGCCTGCCCAGCCGGAAATGCCGCAGCCGGATGCCCCGGAGCAGCAGGACTAAGCTTTTTTAGGAAAGGAGCGAGCATCGTGGAGGAAAATTTTAACCCGGTCGCACAGACCCGCGCAAACTACTATACCCCTGGCAGTCCGGTGCAGTTTGTCTGCGTGGAGCTGCTCAAGGGAGACGTCAGCGGCGAGCACGCTGTCTGCCTGACCTTCAAGAATATTTCCCGCGTGACCCTGACCGCACTGGAAATCCACTTCAAGTGCAAGGGCGTGGATGGCGTGATCCTGTGCGAGGATAAGTTCGAGTACCGGGATCTGCAGGTAAAACCCGGCGAGCTGTTTGGGCAGGATGATGCCGTGTTCATCACGGCCAAGGCCATCACCAGCGTAGATGTTACCCTGTGCAATGTATACAACGGCAAGCGCGTGGTGCATCTGGACGGCATCAAGCGTGTGCGTCTGCCCGCACCCCGCCGTCTGGCTCCGGAGCTGCAAAAGGCGCTGGAGGCCCGCATGAACCGCACCGGGCTCAAGTATCAGCCGCAGGTGTTCGAGAACGGTTGGTACTGCGCCTGCGGCGCCTTCCACCCCACCGAGGAGGACACGGTTTACTGCTCGGAGTGCGGCTGCGACCGTATCCTGTTGCAGAACGCGCTGAACACTCTGCTGCAGCCCGCTGCCCCGGCAGACGAGATGGAAATGCCCCTCAACGCCCCGGCTGCTCCCGCAGCGCCCGCTGCGGTGGAGGAGCCTACCCGCATCGTGGGCGCAGCCCCTGCTGCTCCGGCGGCTCCCGTAGAAGAGCCCACCCGGGTCGTGGGAGCACCGGTCTACGAGCCAAAGGCTGACCCCATCCAGCCTGTCTCGGAGCCTACCCGGGTGCTGGATGCCTCTGCCCGCGCACCGCTTTCCGGCGCTGCTGCGGCAGACGAGGGTACCCGCGTGATCCCCGCCCGCCGTCCGGCTCCGGTGCGTCAGCCCGCGCCTGTGGAGGAGGACGAAGAGTACGAGGATAACCGGGACAGCGTGGCAGAAGCGCTGATCCGCTGGGTGCCGCCTATTACGGCCATCCTGTGTGCAGCCATCGCGCTGTGCGGCTTTGTGTACTACCAGTTCGTGCTGTAAAATAAGAGATCATCCCGGCGGAGGGGGCAGCGTGCCTTCTCCGCCTTTTGTGTGCACTGCACAGAAAGGAAATACCATGCCGGAACAAGCCTTACAGGTGGCTTTTGAGATCAAGACCGCCTGCGATGAGATCAGCCGCCGTCTGCTGCGCTGGCACTGGGAGCGCAAGCCCGGGGCGCACAGTCTGGATGCGCTGCTGGAGCATATTGCTGCCCGCAAGCAGGAAAGCCCGGATTATTATGACCGTATGCCGGATCTTACCGGCAAGACCAGCTGGCAGCAGCTGGACACTACCCTTTGTATGCGGGTGCTGCTGGACCCGGAGAACGATGCCGCCCGCCCACTGGACCTGCTGGGCAACACGGCGCACCCCTCTGCCGCCCGCCATGCCTGCAACGCCATCCGCACCGCCCGCAACGAAGCTGCTCACGCGGCAGTTGCAGCAGACGGCGCACAGGCAGCGCTGCTGTTCAACGAAGCCATTGAGGCGCTGGAGGAGGGCTACGCCGGTACTGCCTTTAAGGAAAACGAACTGGCGCAGTATTACCGCGAGGCGGAGGACTACCTGAACCGCTGCAGCGAGGGCAAGCCCCTTAAAGTGCGCCAGAGCAGCCCGCAGAACGCACAGCATGGAAAAGCCGCCGCCCGCACAAAGCCCCGCAATCCCCAGACTGTCCGCAGCACCAAAAGCACTGCCGGGCGGCAGAATACCTCTGCCCGCAGCCGCAGCACCGGTACAAAGCAGAGCCGCGGCACAGCCTCCCGCAGCAAAAAGCAGCAGACCGGCGGCGAGAGCAGGGTGGCACTTGGTATTATTCTGGCAGCGCTGGTGCTGGGACTTATCGCACGCGCCATCAGCATGGGACTTGTATAAGCGCTACGGTTTTCGCAATTCTGGCGGTAAATCAGAAAGCAAGATTGTTTGGATTGTGTAAAATCACCAAAAAAGCAGCGGGCAGCCCCACAGAAAAACGGTCATTGCACCTCTTGCGGGAAATGTGAAACGGATTTATAATAAGCATGAAAACGTTTACACATTGCCACCGGAGAGGGAACGGAGAATAACCCCATGACCATCAGTGATATTGCAAAGATGGCAGGCGTTTCCAGCGCTGCGGTCAGCCGCTATTTGAACGGCGGCCCCCTCAGCGAGCAGAAGCGCGCCGTGATACAAGCCGTAGTGGAAAAGACCGGCTACAGCCCGGATACTGCGGCGCAGACCCTGCGCACCGGCAAGGTGCGTCAGGTGGGGGTCATTGTGCCCAGCATCAGCTCCCAGTCGGTGGGGCAGATCACCAGCGGCATTGCAGCCGAGCTGGGGGCCAGCCGCTACCTGATGCTGCTGGCAGACACCGAGCTGGACGGGCAGATGGAGCTGGAATATCTTACAGCGCTGCAACGCAACCATGTGGCCGGTATCATCCTGCTGGGCTATGATTCCAGCCCGCAGCTGTGCAAGGCGCTGAAAGACTGCCGTGTGCCTGTGGTGGTAACGGGGCAGCGTTTTGCAGACCTGCCCTGCGTTTATAACGACGACCGCTCTGCTGCCCGCGACTTGACCCGGAAGATGCTGGAGCATGGCCGCAAAAATATCGTGTACATCGGCGGTAGCGAGCAGGACGCCGCTACCGGCATTGCCCGCCGTCAGGGTGTGCAGGATGCACTGCGGGAGGCCGGACTGAACGCAGATGGTCTGCCCCGCGCTTACTGCGCCGCCTTTTCCATGGAAGAAGGGCACCGCTGCATGGAAGAGCTGCTGGCACGCTGCCCGCAGTTGGACGGTGTGGTCTGCGTGACAGACACCGTGGCCTTTGGCGCTTTGCGGGTGCTGCGCGACGCCGGGCGCAAAGTAGGGCAGGATGTCGGCCTTGCCGGCATCGGAGACAACTGGGCAGGCAAGGTGGTGGAACCCGGCCTGACCACCATCCGCTTCTATCAGCGGCAGGTCGGGCAGGAGGCTGCCCGGATGCTGCTGCAAAGCTTGGAGCACACCGGAGCGGACGCTGCACCGGTACGCCAGACCACGCTGGGCTATACGCTGGTAGAGCGCGGCTCACTGTAAAAAAAGAGGAACGAATGAAACAGAAACTGATCTTTTTAGATATCGATGGCACTCTGCTGCCCCCGGGCGAGATGCTGATCCCCCAAAGCACGGTGGAGGCACTGCACAAGGCGCACGCCAACGGCCACAAGCTGTTTTTGTGCACCGGGCGCAATCTGCGCATGACCCAGCCGCTGCTGGACTACGGCTTTGACGGCGCGGTATGCAGCGCCGGCGGCTATGTGTTCTGCGGGGATAAGGTGCTGGTTGATCTGCCCATGGAGCCGCAGCTGGCACAGGGTGTGCGCAGCGCCATGGAGCGCCACGGCGTGGAGTGCACGCTGGAAGCGCGGGATGCCACCTACGGCAGCCTGAAAATGATCGAGCGTTGGAGTTTTACCCACCGGGATGCAGGCAATCTGAACAGCGAAGCCGCCCGTTGGCGCAAGGCCATGGAGGACGGTATGACCATCAGCCCGTTGGCCGATTACAAGGGCGAGCCGTTATATAAGATCGTGTATATCGCAGAGCGCAGCGAGGACTTGGACGAGGCTAAGCGCCTGTACGAGGACAGATTCGTGTTCTGCGAGAGCAAGCTGGACGGTCTGGACGGCGGCTATGTGAATGGCGAGCTCATCAACCGCAAATTTGATAAGGGGCGCGGCATCAAGGCAGTCTGCGACTATTTGAACGTGCCCCTGCAGGACAGCATCGGCTTTGGCGACAGCGACAATGACCTGCAAATGACCGATGTGGTCGGCATCAGCGTCTGTATGGCCAATGGCTCTGCAAGCCTGAAGCAGCGCTGCGACCGCATTGCCCCCTCGGTGTACGAGGACGGCATTTCTAAGGAATTTGCAGCCTTGGGGCTGATTTGAGATTTCTTTTAGTAAAAACAGGGCAGGGGAACATCCGCAGACGTTCCCCTGCCCTGAAATTATAAATAATACTTTCGCATCATTTTGTAACAAAAAAGCGCTGCACGGTATTTTGTGCGGCGCTCTCTTTATATTGACAGATCAGTAGTGCAGATCCTCTGCGGTCAGGCTTTCCAGCACGGGCAGCATGGCAGCGGCTTCAGCCTTGGCGGCGGGCAGATCCATATCGCGGTAGTTGCCGCATTCCACCTCGCTGGCACCGGGCACAGCGCCCTCAAAATCGGCCATAAAGCGGTAGGCGTCCACCGTCAGCTGCAATGCCTGCGCAGGGGTCAGCCCCCGGGTGAGCAGGTAAAAGCCGGTGCGGCAGCCCATGGGGCCAACATAGATCACCCCGTCCTTCACGGCGCTGTTGCGCGCGTAGGTGGCAAACAGGTGCTCCAGCGTGTGGGCAGCGGCGGTTGTCAGATAATCGCCCTGATTGGGCTTTTTCATGCGGATGTCCCAGGTGAGCACATCGCCGTCCTGACGGCTCAGATACATCCCGCGCTCCAGCCGGGTGTGATCCACGCAAAAACTTGCGATACGTTCCATACTACAGCTCTCCTTTATCAGCCCTGCAGGCGCTGCACACTGCCGTGTGCGCAGTCCACAGCCACCATCAGGCCATCGCGGATGTGGCTGGTAGCACCGGCGGCACCCACAACGGTGGGCTTCAGCAGTGCCTTACCGGCAATGGCGGCGTGGCTGTTCAGGCCGGGCTCCTCTACCACCAGAGCGGCAGCGTCGCGCACAAAGCTCAGCATCTCATTGCTGGTGGAAGGAACTACCAGCACCATGCCGGGCTTGAACTTGGCGCGCACCTCGTCCATGGTGCGGCAGACGCAGGCCTTGCCGCTGGCAACATCGTTGTTCTCAGGGCCGACACCCACGCCGGTAGCCAGACAGTTGCCCACCATGTGGATCTTGATCATGTTGGTGGTGCCGGACACGCCCACGGGCACGCCTGCGGTCACGACTGCCAGCTCACCGTTGTGAAGGTAGCCGTTCTCCTTGGCCAGAGAGGTGGACATTTCGATCAGCTCATCGGTGCTGTGCGCCAGAGGCATCATCAGCGGGGTGATGCCCCAGCTCAGGGCCAGCTGACGCTGTACCTGTTCCTTCATCACGCAGGCGATAATGGGCTGCTCCGGGCGGTACTTGCTCAGCAGACGGGCGGTGTTGCCGGACTCGGACACCGTAACGATGGCTGCGGCGTTCACGTCCTTGGCGGTTAGGCAGGCAGCGTGTGCAGTTGCATCGCTCACGCTGATCTTGCCGGTGTTCTCGGTGAGGGGGACAAAGCGGGCGTGGTTCTCCTGCTCGGTGCGCTCAGCAATGGCAGACATGGTCTTGAGAGCATCCACCGGATAAGCACCGGCAGCAGTCTCGCCGGAAAGCATGATGGCAGAGGTGCCGTCGTAGATGGCATTTGCCACGTCGGAGATCTCGGCACGGGTGGGGCGGGGGTTCACGATCATGCTGTCCAGCATCTGGGTAGCGGTGACGATGGGCTTGCCAAAGGAGAAGGAGCGCTCGATGATGTTCTTCTGAATGCCGGGCAGCTCGGTAAAGTCGATCTCAACGCCCAGATCGCCGCGGGCCACCATGACGGCATCGGCAGCAGCCAGAATGCTGTCGATGTTGTTCACGCCCTCACGGTTCTCGATCTTGGCGATGATGCGGATGTCGGAATCGTACTCGTTGAGCAGGTTGCGGATGTCGTACACATCCTGCGCGGTGCGCACGAAGGAAGCAGCGATGAAGTCAAAGCCCTGCTGTGCGCCAAAGATGATATCGTCGCGGTCGCGCTGGCTCATATACGGCATGGACAGATGCACGCCGGGCACATTGACACCCTTCTTGTTCTTGATCTTGCCGTTGTTCAGCACCTTGCACACGATGTCGGTGTCGTTCACGGTGACGATCTGCAGCTTGATCAGGCCGTCGTCCAGCATGATGGTGCCGCCGGGCTGCACGTCCTGCGGCAGGTCCTTATAGGTAATGGAGCAGATCTCCTTGGTGCCCTCCACATCCCGGGTGGTCAGGGTGAAGGTCTGGCCTGCTTCCAGCATTTCGGTGCCGTTCTTGAAGTCCTTCAGGCGGATCTCGGGGCCCTTGGTGTCCAGCAGGGCAGCGACCGGCTTGCCCAGCTCTTCACGGATGGCCTTCAGCTTTTCAAAGCGGCCCAGATGCTCCTCGTGAGAGCCGTGGGAAAAATTAAAACGGGCAACATTCATGCCGTTGGCGACCAGCTCGCGCAGAACGCCTTCCTGATCGGTGGACGGGCCCAGAGTGCAGATGATCTTTGTTTTTCTCATATACTTTTACTACCTCCAACTACAACTTCACATTCTCTATTTTGCGGCAGGCTGTCCGCTGTCATACAGACAGCTGCGCGCGGCCAACGGGAAAAAATCCCGTGCTGTGGTACAAAAGCGGAAAAATCCTGTGGTTCAAAACCTTTCCACCTATTATTATATCTGCTGGGATACAATAGAGCAAGGAAAATTTTGCGCTGCGGCTGATTTTTTTAGGTGGTCAAGAAATCTTTGCCGTGGAATGACGTATTTACGCTCAAAAATCAAAAAACGCCCGGTCGATTCGTGAACAAAATGACGAACATTTTGGTGAAAATGACGGATATTTGCGGGAGGGCGAAAAAGCTTGCATCCGGTGCGGGATTTGCTTATAATGATAAGTAAAGATAGTATCACTTATCCGGGTCATG
>ENA-UEQR01000343-UEQR01000343.1-human-gut-metagenome-genome-assembly--contig:-NODE-343-length-32090-cov-11.570425_pt1 | contig 32090 bp, 34 predicted proteins | sample MGYA00242944_ERZ507941 | MGnify/ENA primary metagenome ERZ507941 (study PRJEB26167, sample SAMN06115398) | human gut metagenome | host: Homo sapiens | place: China:Chongqing | collected 2016-06-23...
CTTCTCCTGCTCGCCCTTATATTCTTCGTACTATCCCTCGTGTGTCTAAGTTGCAGAAATTTAAAGACGTTCAGCGTGAAGAACTTGTTTGGATGTCTCCTGAAAAGGTTGAGATGCTTAAGAAAAAATCTAAATGTGAAGGAAATGATAATGCTTTTCCACAATTTAAAGGACTTCTTAAGTATGTGAATTATCGTGATTATCAACTTTTTGCGAAACGTTTTCGCAAATATTTATTTACAAAAATTGGTTCTTATGAAAAAATATCTTCATACATTGTATCGTAGTACTCTCCTAGGACATTCCGCCCGCATTTCCATATCTTATTTTTCTTTGACTCGGACGAAGTCGCCAAAAACATTCGACAAGCTGTATTTCAGAGTTGGAAACTCGGTCGTGTCGATACGCAACTTGCAAGGGATTCCGCCGGTAGCTACGTATCGGGCTATCTTAATAGCCTTGTGTCTCTCCCCAATATTTTTACGGACGTCTCGTTTTCAAAAAATAAGTCTCGGTTTAGCAAACTATTTGGATATGAAAGCTTTAGAAAGTCGGTCGAAACGCCTGAGCAAGCAGTCGAATGCTTATCTAAGCGAATATGCTTTGTCCGCAATGGCAAGCCTTGTGAATTCAATCCCCCCGTTTCGTATATCTCTCGATTATTGCCACGGTTCGTACCTTACAGCAGTAATTTTGCTGTCGAAACTCGAACAGTTTTGCGCTCAATCCGTGGAGTATTACAACTCTTTAGAAGAAACGAACCCTTTAAAAAAGAAACTCCTACGAACTTATCCGAATTTATTCACTGTTATATAGTAACTCTTTATGAAAAGTATGGTTATTGCTATTCTACTCTTCCTGAATGCTTGCGCGTTTTCTTGGCTTATACACGGACTGAAAAAGAGATACATTACTTTACGGACTCTCTTAAGAATAAACTCTCTAGACCGTTTTATATCTACAAGCGTTTTTGTGCTTGTGGTCTTAGCGATGATTATCTCATTTCTCTTTGTGATGAATATATGTCTAGGCAACGCTCTCTTTCTTTGGCTAAACAATTAAGTATTCAACAGGAAATGTTTGAGCGTGAAGGCTATTCTGATGACCTTTTGTCTTTGTTTTATATTAATAAACCTCAAAAGAAAGTTAATAGTCGTTATTTTCAGGAATGGAAAGATAAGAATTACTATGAAGTGCATTATATTCGTGTTAAACATAAGAAATTGAATGATGAAAATAATGTTTTTCTAGAATAATTGTCTTTATATTTATGAAAATTACACCTCAGCAATGGATTGAAGTAGTTAAATTGATTTCTACTTTTATTATTGGCCTTATTACGGCTTTGTGTGTTCAGTCTTGTACTGCGTCTATGTCTGTTTTTTGGAAAAATAGTAATTCAAAACAAGAGAGTCAGCAAACTACGAGGCAGTCTGTTGATTCTACTCGTATTAATGTTCAACCAAATTTTTAATTTATGAGTTTATTTTCGTTAAAAGACGTTCGTAATCACCCTCGACGCTCGGCCTTTGACCTTTCGTCTAAGGTTGCGTTTTCTGCTAAATCCGGTGAGCTTCTTCCTATCAAGTGGTATTTTACTATGCCCGGTGATAAATTTACTTTGAAGCGTCAACACTTTACTCGTACTCAGCCAGTTAATACTTCTGCGTATACTCGTATTCGTGAGTATTACGACTGGTTCTGGGTTCCCTTGCATCTTCTTTGGCGTAATGCCCCTGAAGTCATTTCTCAAATGCAGTCTAATGTTCAGCATGCCGGTTCACAGACTTCTGCGTTAACTCTTGGTAATTATCTCCCTGCTGTTACTAATTCTCAATTGAAGTCTTTTGTCAGTTCTTTGAAGGGTAAAAAAAATTATTTTGGTTTTGACCGTTCAGATTTATCTTATAAACTTCTACAATATCTTCGTTATGGTAATTGTAGTGGTGGTAATGAAATTTTTGGGACTTCTGTTGTTTATTCAGAATCTTATTCTCAGGATTTTCGGTTCAATTTGAATTTGAGTATTTTTCCTTTGTTGGCTTATAAAAAATTCTGTCAGGATTATTTTCGTTATTCTCAATGGCAGGATTCAAGCCCGTATTTGTGGAATATAGATTACTATACGGGTACTCAGCAGCATTTGTTTTCTTCTATCCCTGCTGCTAGTGATGCTTATTGGAAAAACAATACTATATTTGACCTCGAGTATTGCAATTGGAATAAGGATATGTTTATGGGTGTTCTTCCGGATACTCAATTTGGAGATGTTGCGACTATTTCTGTTGGTTCTGTTGACGCTTTAGAGGCTCCTGTTGGAACTATCGAAAAAGGTACATTTTATTCTTCCAGTGTTGGCTCTCAGTCTGTTACTCCTGCGGGTCAGAATGCAGGTTTTGGCGTTCAGTTTCGTCCCTCTACGCCTAGTGGACAACCTATTGTTGCCAATTTTTCTGGTATTGATTCTTTATCATTTGATGTTCTTGCTCTTCGTCGTGGTGAGGCTCTTCAGCGTTGGAAAGAAATTTCCTTAAATGTTCCTCAAAATTATCGTGCACAAATTAAGGCACATTTTGGTGTTGATGTTGGTGAAAATATGTCAGGTATGTCTACTTATATAGGCGGTGATTCTTCATCACTTGATATTTCTGAGGTTGTTAATACGAACTTGCAGTCAGGAGAAACTTCTTCTGAAGCCGTTATTGCTGGTAAAGGTGTCGGTTCTTCTCAAGGTAGTGAAAAATTTGAGGCTCGTGATTGGGGTGTTTTTAGTGTGATTTTATCCGTAACCGCAAGCGTAACCGTAACCGGGAAAGGATAGGTGAAAGTGATGAATAATAAAAAATTGACTGCACGGCAGTATTTGACACAGTTACAGGAACTTGATACCAATATCAATCAGGACTTAGAACGCCTTGATGATATGAAAACCAATGCTTGCAGCACGGGCGGTATTGATTATTCTGCTGAAAGAGTGCAGACAAGTCCGTCAGGTGACAGTTTATGCAAGGCAGTCACAAACTATGTTGATTTCAATGAACAGATAAACAGGGAAATTGACAAATTTTCAGATGCCAAGGAACAGATCATCAAGCAGATTAGAGGTCTGCACAATGCAAGGTATTCACAGGTATTATTCAAAGTATATGTGCAGTTCAAAAGTTTGAAAGTTGCATCCGGTGAAATGGGTATGTCATATCAGTATGTCAGGAATCTTCACAAGGCAGCACTTACAAAGTTTGAAGAAACTTATGATGATCTGCATTACTTAACTTAATGTATATTTACTGTCACTTAAAATGACAAAAAGAGCGTTTTATGATAGATTTTGTTGTTTCAGGTATATTGCGTATTCTTGAATCTGATGATAGGATGTATCTTGACAAGATGGGAATTGTGAAGAAGCGGTTGTTTTTTCACAATTCTTTTTTGTTTGTGCCGATATTTGCACCCTGAAATGTAATGTTTCAGGGATTTTTTATTGCAAAAATACATGAAAGGGGTGTTGTTTGATGGCAAAAACGGCAAAATTAACTGAAAAACAGCAGCGTTTTGTTGAAGAATACCTGATTGACCTGAACGCAACACAAGCAGCCATTCGTGCGGGTTATTCGGCAAAAACAGCAGATCAGCAAGGTTCAAGGATGTTGGCAAATGTCAAGGTTCAACAGGCAATTAGTGTTGCAATGGCAGAACGCAGCAAAAGAACAGGAATCAATCAGGACAGGGTTGTTTTAGAACTTGCCCGCATTGCTTTTGTGAAGATGACAGACCTTGTTGATAGTCACGGAAGAATCAAAGACAATGCAACTGATGATGACCTTGCCTGTATTGAATCCGTGAAATATAAACAGTCTGAATCAGAAACCGGGTCAAGTGTTGAAAGGGAAGTGAAGATTTCACCAAAACTGAAAGCACTTGAATTACTTGGTAAGCATTTGGGTATGTGGAATGACAAGATTGATGTGAATATCACACAGCCTATTGTTATCACTGGTGAAGATGCCCTTGAAGATTAGGCGGTGATCGTCTATGGTCAAGAACAGAATATCTTCACAATATGTTTTTGGGTATCAGAAGTTTATCCTGTACCCGGAAGATTACAAGGCTACAAAGTCCGGCAAAAAGAAAGTGCTGCTGCCTGAACTGGTTGGTAAGGGTTACGGTACTTTTTGGCGTTGGAAAGGTAGATATAGGGTATGCAAGGGCAGCCGTGCATCCAAGAAATCAAAAACAACTGCCCTTTGGTACATCACCAATATGATGAAGTACCCACAGGCAAATACCCTTGTGGTCAGAAAGACTTTCAGAACCCTGAAAGATTCCTGTTTCACAGAATTGAAGTGGGCGATTCACCGCCTTGGTGTTGATGCCTTTTGGGAAATCAAAGAATCACCACTTGAAATGACCTATAAACCGACAGGTCAAAAGATTTATTTCAGGGGACTGGATGACCCCCTGAAAGTAACATCAATAACCGTTGATATTGGCTGTTTGTGTTGGATGTGGATTGAAGAAGCGTATGAAATCAGTTCAGAAGATGATTTCAATATGCTTGATGAATCAATCCGTGGTGCTGTTCCTGACGGTTCAGGACTGTTCAAGCAAATAACACTTACACTGAACCCGTGGAATGAACACCACTGGATAAAGAAGCGGTTTTTTGATACCACTGATGATGAAGTCCTTGCAATGACCACCAATTACAAGTGCAATGAATGGTTGGATAAGGCAGACTTGAAAGTCTTTGAAACCATGAAGAAGCAGAACCCAAGGCGTTACAAAGTAGCGGGTCTTGGTGATTGGGGTATTGTAGACGGTCTTGTCTATAAGAACTGGGAAGAAAAGGCGTTCAGTATTGATGAAGTCAAGAAGATTGCCGGGGTCAAGTCTGTATTCGGTCTTGACTTTGGTTATACAAATGACCCGTCAGCACTGTTTTGTGGTTTTATTGACCAGTCAAGCAAGACCATTTGGGTGTTTGATGAAATGTATCAGCCGGGTATGAGTAATGAAGCCATTGCGGAACAGGTGCAGCGGATGGGATATGTGAAAGAGAAAGTCACAGCCGATTCAGCAGAACCAAAGAGCATTGACCGCTTGCGTGAACTGGGTCTGAAAGGAATCAGGAAAGCAAGAAAGGGCAAGGACAGCATCAACAACGGTATTGACTTCATTCAGGACTATCACATTATCATTCACCCAAGATGTGTGAATTTCATCACAGAGATCAGCAACTATCAATGGGACAAGGATGCCAAGACAGGCAAGAAACTGAACCGTCCTATTGATGACTTCAATCACCTGATGGATGCAATGCGTTATGCGGTTGAATCTATTGTGAAGGGTGATGCATTTAGTTTTGATTAAGCAATTACCGGGTAGAATACACGGCATCAGCAACCGTTCTTTTTGGACGGTAGGAAACGGTTGTCAAATGCTTACTCCGGGGCGGTTGCAACAGGTGACCGCCTATGATGCCTGTATAACTACTTTTTGAATAAAAGAAACAAATTAGTAACACATACCCTTGGAAACATAGTGTTTTCAGGGGTTTTGATTTTATTATGCAATGAAAGGGGTGATTGAACAGTGTTCAGTTCCTTTGTGGATGCAATCACTTTGAAATTAAGTAATTTCATACTGGAAGGGGCAAAATCCCACATGACTGACTTAGAATTTCTTGAAAAAGAAATCCTTGCTTGGAAGTGTTCACCCCGTAGGATGATGCAGATTAAGGGATTTCTGTATTATGACGGTGACCATGATGTGATTCACCGCAAGCGTACAATGATAGGTGAGGACGGCAAACTTGAAGTTGTTGAGAACTTACCAAACAACCGTATTGTTGATAACCAGTATGCAAAAATGGTGAATCAGAAAGCCAATTACCTGTTCGGCAAGCCGTTTACATTAAACGGTGACAATGAACAGTACATTGAACTGCTGAAAAAGGTATTTGACAAGAAGTTCATGCGAACATTAAAGAGTGCGGGCAAAGCTGCATATAATGGCGGTATTGCTTGGCTATATCCTTACTACAATGACCGGGGGGGATTTGCTTTCAGGCTTTTCCCCGCTTATGAGATTTTGCCGTTTTGGAAAGATTCTGAACATACTGAACTGGATTTCTTCATCAGACTGTATGTGTCAGTTGCTTATGACGGCACACAACGCAAGTACATTGAAAAGGTTGAATTGTATGATCTGACAGGTGTTCACCTGTTCATACTGGACGGTTCAAAACTGATACCTGATGTTGTGAACAATGACACTGCTGATTTCCCGCACGTTACAATGACGGATGCAGCCGGAAATGTGCAAATGTTCAACTGGCAGCGTGTTCCCCTGATTCCATTGAAAGCCAATGAACAGGAAACACCGCTGATTAAAAGGGTCAAGTCCTTACAGGACGGTATCAATGTGATGCTGTCTGACTTTGAAAACAATATGCAAGAGGATGCAAGGAACACCATTTTGGTACTGAAAAACTATGACGGTACTAATTTGGGTGAGTTCAGAAAAAACCTTGCAACCTTTGGTGCAGTCAAAGTCAGGTATGACGGTGATACCAAGGGCGGGGTTGAAACCCTTGAAATCACCGTCAACGCAGAGAATTACAAGACCATTGTGGAAATCTTCAAGAAAGCCTTAATTGAGAACGCAATGGGTTATGATGCCAAGGATGACAGACTTTCCGGCAATCCTAATCAGATGAACATTCAGTCAATGTATTCTGACATTGATACAGATGCCAATGATACGGAATCAGAAGCACAGGCAACAATGGATGATGTACTTTGGTTTGTCAACTGCCACCTTGCCAATACAGGACAGGGTGATTTTGAAGGTGAAGAAGATGGGGTTGATGTAGTATTCAACCGTGATATGCTGATGAATGAATCAGATATTATTGATAACTGTCAGAAGTCACAGGGAATCATTTCTGATGAAACAATCATCAGTATGCACCCTTGGGTGGATGACCCGCAACTTGAAATGGAACGCCTGAAAAAGCAGAAGGAAGAAGCACAGAAAGAAATGCTTGCACAGTATGACCCGTTTGGTACACAGAATCAGAACGGTGACGATGCAGATGATGACCCTGACAACAAAGGTGACCCGTCACAGGGAAGTCAGGGGGGGGGTGAAGTAGATGAATAACGGTGAATACTGGCAGAAGCGTTTTGAACTGCTTGAACAGGCTGCACACCAACAGGGGGTTCAGTGCTATGCGGATATTGAAAAACAATACCGACAGGCACAGAAGCAACTTGAAGGTCAGATTGCTGCATGGTATCAGCGTTTTGCATCTAACAATGGGGTAACCCTTGCAGAAGCAAAGCGGATGTTGAACGCAAAGGAACTTGCTGAACTGAAATGGGATGTGAACCAGTACATTCAGTACGGTCAGGAAAATGCGATCAACGGCACTTGGGTCAAGCAGCTTGAAAACGCATCTGCAAGATTCCATATCAGCAGACTTGAAGCCTTGAAGTTACAAACCCAACAGAGCATTGAAGTCATGTTTGGAAACCAACTTGACAGCATTGACAGCACAATGCGGAATGTTTACAAGTCCGGCTATTATCACACAGCCTATGAGATTCAGAAGGGTGTGGGTGTTGGTTGGGACTTTTCCGCACTGGATGACAAGCAGATCAGCAAGGTCATCAATAAGCCTTGGGCGGTTGACGGCAAGAATTTCAGTGAAAGGATATGGGGCAACCGTCAGAAGTTGGTCAATGAACTGAACAACACCCTGACACAGAACATCATCTTGGGAAAAGACCCGCAGAAAGCCATTGATGAAATTGCCCGGAAGATGAACACTTCCAAGACCAACGCCGGGCGGTTGGTAATGACAGAAGAAGCCTTTTTCAGTTCCGCAGCACAGAAGGACTGCTTCACTGAACTGGATGTTGAACAGTTTGAAATTGTGGCAACACTGGATTCCCATACTTCGGATATATGCCGGGGTATGGATGGCAAGCATTTCCCTATGTCTGAATGGAAGGTTGGTGTGACTGCACCGCCGTTTCATGTTCATTGCCGTTCAACCACAGTACCATATTTTGATGATGAATTTGATGCTGTTGGTGAACGTGCTGCACGGGATGAAGAAACAGGCAAGACCTACTTTGTACCGGGCAACATGACCTATAAGGAATGGGAAAAGTCGTTTGTCAACGGCGGTGATAAGTCAGGTTTGCAAGAAGCGTTGCCGGATGATACAATCAAGACAGAAGAAAAGAAAACCGTTGATGATTGTGAAACTGTTGAACAGGTTCAGGATTTGATGAAAGATCAGCAATGGTTTAGGGTTGCGGAAATCAACGGTCATGTGTATGACACCAATGAAAGAATAGGTCTGAAAGGCTTGGATTTGGGTTGTGCAAAGTCCATTTACAAGACCCATGAACAACTATTTGATAAATTCCCGCAGTTGAAGGGAAAATTGAACGCAGTTGGAAGTACGCAGTTGGGCGGTATGACATACGCACAATGTTCTTTTGGTCTTGGTCACGGTGGTGTTACGGTCAATACAAAGTATTTTTCTGATATGGAAAAACTTGCAAAGTCCTATGAAAAAGACTTGCAAGCGGGTTTTCATCTAAAGGGTACAGATTTCAGTGCTATTGTTATGCACGAACTGGGACACGCTATTGATGATTACCTGTCATATACTGAAATGGTATGTGGGTTACTGAATAATTACAGACCGAAAATTGTATCTGCTGATCTAAGACCAAAGGTAATGAGATCATGCGGGTTGAAAGTTTCTGACATACGCAATGAAGTCAGTGGATATGCAACCAAAGATGCACAGGAATGGTTTGCTGAATGTTTTGCTGAATACATGGTATCGGATGAACCAAGACCTGTTGCAGCAAAGTTTGGTGAAATGTTGGAAGAACTGTTGAAAGGGGTGAAGTAATATGTCACAATCAATGCCGTCATTTTGGGATAGTCCTTTTTTTGTCCCTGAACCTGACAACTGGCATCTGACAGAGGATGCCCCGGAAGAATTAAAGAAAGAATTTGCAGAGTATATGAAAGAATCTGCTGATGAAAGCACGGTCAAATAACCGTGCTTTTTCATACCTTAACAAGTTATCAATAGACCTGTAATAACTGCTATATGGCGGTTATATGAGGTCAGAAAGGGGGATAAAAGGCACATGAAAACGTACACAATGAGAAAGGCATGGTGATCCTGATTATCTCCCGGCTACTGGGTCAAGTAGCACATAGAAAAGGCATCCGGCAACGGGTGTCTTTTTTCTTGCGGGTTGTCAAGCGTAAACCGAACAAAAACCAATCAATCATGTGGGAGTAACCCCGTATAAAAACGTATTTGAAAGGATGGTATAGAAATGACAAGAAAACAGTTAGAGGATTTAGGACTTACCAAGGAACAGGCTGATTCAGTAATGAAAATCAATGGTGATGACATTGAGAACGCAAAGGGTACTGCTTCAACAGAAATCAAGAACTTGCAGACAGAGGTTGAAGGACTGAAAACACAGGTCGGTGACCGTGACAAGCAGTTAGAAACCCTGAAAGCATCTGCCGGGGACAACGCTGATCTGAAAAAGAAGATTGAGGACTTACAGACTGAAAATGCCACTGCCAAGGCAACCCATGAATCTGAACTGAACCAGTTGAAAATTGATTTTGCGGTTGAAAAGGCACTTACTGGTGCAAAGGCAAAGAACATCAAAGCTGTCAAAGCCTTACTTGAACTTGGAGAAGCCAAACTTGACAAGGACGGAAATGTCAAAGGACTGGATGAACAGATCGAGAAGTTAAGAAGTGGTGATGACACCAAGTTCTTGTTTGAAGCACAAAAGCAGCAGAATTTCAAAGGTTTTCAGCCGGGAGCATCAGGGGAACAGAAACCGGGTGAGGGTGAAAAGGTCGATTTCTCAAAAATGAGTTATGACGAACTTACCGCTTACATGGAAGCAAACCCGGATGCACAGATTTAATTTGATGAAAGGAAGGTAATCGAAACATGGCAAAATTTGATGCTAAAAGTTTTAATGAAAAGGCGTTCGGTAAGTACATGAGTGCAATTCCGAACGTGAAACTGAACAAGTTACGTGAATCCCGTGCAATCGTTGGTGATGCACGACTTCGTGACACGTTTGTGAACAACTCACAGACTGGCACTGTTTACGCAGTGTTACCGTTCTTTGGTCTGCTTTCCGGCACACCACAGAACTATGACGGTGTTGACAATGTTACACCTGATAGAACTGACACCTTTGAACAGGGTGTATTCACTTATGGCAGAATGAACGGTTGGACAGAAGCAGATTTCAGTTATGATATAACTGGTGGTACTGACTTCATGGCAAACGTAAGAAGTCAGATCAACGACTACTGGAACAGTGTAGATCAGGATGTTATCCTTGCAATCTTAAAGGGTGTGTTTGGAATGAAAGACACTGGAACTGGTGACATTAAGAAGTCCAATGCAGCGTTTGTTGAAGCACATACTTATGATATTGCACAGGCGGGTGCTGAACACACTGATGACACTATGAAGATGGATGCAACCACCCTGAACAGTGCCATTCAGAAGGCTTGCGGTGACAACAAGCAGAAGTTCAAGTTAGTTTACTGTCACAGTGCGGTTGCTACTAATCTTGAAAATCTGAAACTGCTTGCATACTTAAAGTACACAGATGCACAGGGTATTGAACGTGATCTTGAAATGGGTACTTGGAACGGCAGACTGGTCATCATTGATGATTCTTTACCTACTAAGGTTGTTGAAGCTGTTGCAGAGGACACAGGAAAAGGTATCAAGGCACAGGATGCTTATACAGAGTACACAACTTATATCCTTGGTGAAGGTGCTATTGGATTTGAAGATGTAGGTGCAAAAGTGCCTTATGAAATGGTGCGTGACGCTAAGACAAGGGGTGGTGAGGACACACTTATTTCCCGTAAACGTCACGCTGTTTCTGTTTCAGGTGTTTCTTATCTCAAGGTAGATCAGAAAACCAATTCACCAACTAACACAGAGTTAGGGAACGGCAAGAACTGGTCACTGGTTGCATCTGATACCAAGACCATTGAACACAAGGCAGTACCTATTGCCCGTATTATTTCCCGTGGATAATTTCTGATCTGAAAGGATGGTTGCAATGTTTGATACTGATACAGTAAAAGAACGGTTGAAATCATTCGGTTATGAGGTCAAGGCAGATGATGAATTTGCCTTGACCTTTTGCGTTGAGAAAGTACGCAGCACAATCAAGAATGAAATCAACTGGAATGATGTGCCGGAAGGACTGGAATACATTGCCGTTGATATGGCGGTGGGTGAATTTCTTCTTTCCAAGAAAACCTTTGCACCTGATGATCTTACCGGGTTTGATTTAGAATATGCTGTCAAACAGATTCAGACAGGGGACACCAACACGGTTTTTGCAACTGGTGAAGGTTCAATGACCCCTGAACAAAGACTGACTTCTTTCATCAATTATCTTTTATCTTATGGAAAGGCTGAATTTAATTCATTCAGGCGTATCAGATGGTAAAGCAGATTCAGGCAGCACAAAAGGCTGCAAGGAAAGCCATTGAAGCGACCTATTTTGGTACTTTGACGGTGACAGAACTGCAAAAGGTAAAAAATGAGAAGTCAAAACTTATGGAAGAATCAGAGGTTGTAGTCTTACAAGACCAACCGTGCAGATTATCTTTTGAAAAACTGCAAACAGCAATTCAGTCAGAATCAGCAGCAACGATCACGCAAAGCACAAAGTTATTTGTTTCCCCGGATGTAACCATCAAAGCGGGGTCAAAACTGACAGTAACACAGGACAATGTGACCACGGACTACACCCGCAGCGGTGTCCCTTCCACATATCCAACGCATCAGGAAATTACACTTGAACTGTTCAAGGAATATGCGTAAATGGGTAGAATGGGAAGATTTGACTGCAAAGGTCTGAAAGACTTTCAGCAGCAGTTGGGAAAGTTGCAAAATCCTGATGACTTTGTGGAATCGTGTGCAAAAGAACTTGCTGCCCGGTTGCTTCGCATGGTGGTAAAAAGAACACCTGTCGGACAGTACCCGGCAAGTTCAGGAAAAAAGGGCGGTACATTAAGGCGTGGTTGGACTGGTGAAAAACGTGCATCAGCACAAGGGTATGCAGACAGCCTGACGGTGAACCATTTTGGTGACACCTATGTCATTGAAATTGTGAACCCGGTTGAATATGCATCCTATGTTGAGTACGGACACAGGACAGCCAATCATTCAGGATGGGTCAAAGGTCAGTTTATGATGATCATATCTGAACAGGAATTACAGAAAATTGCCCCAAAGGTGCTTGAAAACAAAATCAAGAAATATTTAGGGGGACTTGGTAAATGATAAATTCAATAGTTGAAGCAATCAGTTGTTCCCTGAACAAAGAATTTGGGGATGATTATGAAATCCACAATGAAGAAATTAAGCAAGGTTTGAAAGAGCCTTGTTTTTTTATTGCTTGCTTGAACCCAAACAACAACCTTTTCCTTGGCAAACGGTATGAACGTACCAATCAGTTCTGCATCCAGTATTTCCCACAGTCTGCAAAGAAGCAGCGGGAATGTGCTGATGTGGCTGAAAGAATGTATGACTGTTTGGAGTATATCACAACAGACGGTGATACCAAGCCAATCAGGGGTTCAAAAATGAATCATCAGGTGGTTGACGGTGTTCTGAATTTTTTTGTCAATTATGACTTTTTCACGGTCAAGACGGAAGATCAGACACCAATGGAAACTATGACGGCAAGCACGGATGTGAAGGAAGGTGGTTGATTATGGCAGCAAAAAAGACAACAACGGGAACTGCTGCAAGGTCTGAACAGACTGAACCAATGTTCAGCAAGGAACAGATTCTTGCATCTGCCCGTTTTGCAAACAGAAGGGACTTGGTGGATGCCCTTCTTGATGAAGATAAAAGTTACACCATGAAAACCGTTGACAATTTAGTTGAAAAATACATGAAAGGACAGGTGAAATAGTATGGCTTTAGGTGGTGGTACATTTACCTCACAAAACAAAGAACTTCCCGGTGCTTATATCAACTTTGTATCGGCTGCATCCGCATCCGCTGCACTGTCTGATAGAGGTATTGCAACAATGCCCCTTGAACTTGATTGGGGTATTGAAGGGGAAGTTTTTGAAGTGACCAATGAAGATTTTCAGAAGAACAGCCTGAAACTTTTTGGTTATGCCTTTGACAGTCCTAAGATGCTTGGTCTTAATGATCTGTTCATGGGTGCAAAGACCTTATATGCATACCGTCTGAACGGCGGTGGTGATAAGGCAGCGAACACATACGCAACTGCAAAGTATTGTGGTGTTCGTGGTAACGATTTGAAGATCGTGATTCAGAAAAATGCAGATGATGCAAGCAAGTATGATGTTACAACCTACTTCGGTACGGTTAAGGTTGACACACAGACAGTTGCCAAGGCTGCTGATCTTGTGGCAAACGATTATGTAACATTCAAGGCTGCTGATCTTGCTATTACAGCCGGAACACCTTTAACTGGTGGTACAAACGGCACGGTTGACGGCACAGCACATCAGGCTTACTTAGATAAAATCGAATCATATACCTACAACACCATGGGCGTTGTGGTTACTGATGATGTTACCAAGAAGTTATATGTGGCTTTCAACAAGCGTTTGCGCGATGAACTGGGTATCAAGTTCCAGTTGGTTATTTATAACCTGTCTGCTGATTATATGGGTGTTATCAGTGTGAAGAACAAGGTAACAGATACAGGATGGTCAGAAGCAGCACTTGTGTACTGGGTAACTGGTGCAGAAAGCGGTTGTGCGGTCAATAAGTCTTGTCAGAACAAGAAATATGACGGCGGTTTCACCGTTGATACCAATTACACACAGAATGAGTTAAAAGCAGCAATCAAGGCGGGTGAGTTCACTTTCCATAAGGTCAACGGCGTTGTCCGTGTGCTTGAAGATATTAACTCTATGGTGACCACTTCGGACACTTGCGGGGATGTATTCAAGGACAATCAGACGATCAGAGTTATTGACCAGTTAGGAAATGATGATGCAGTTCTTTTCAACACTAAGTATCTTGGTGTTGTTCCAAACAATGCATCAGGCAGAACTTCCCTTTGGTCTGACTTGGTGAAAATCCGTACACAGTTACAGGAACTTGGTGCTATTGAAGGGTTCACTGATTCTGATGTTACGGTTGCACAGGGCGATTCCAAAAAGGCGGTTGTGATTACATCAGCAATCACCGTTGTGAACGCTATGGGTAAACTCTATGAAACAGTTACGGTTGCGTAAGAAAGGGGTGAAATAAAATGCCGAATGTAACAATGAAAGCAAGGGACACTATTGCAGCAAAACTTGCTGAATGTTTTATCACAATCGGAAGTAGAAGATACAACTTCATGCAGATGATTGATATGGAAGCAAAGGTTGAGAAAACCAAGACTACTGTTCCCCGCCTTGGTGCAATCATGGCGGGTCATAAGTCATGTGGTATGGAAGGTACTTTTTCCGGCACGGCACACTATAACCAGTCAGTTCTTCGTCAGGCATTGCTTGACTATAAGAACACTGGTGAGGATGTGTATTTTGAAATGCAGATCACCAATGATGACCCAACCAGTGATGCGGGCAGACAGACGATCATTTTCTATGACTGCAACACTGACGGCGGTGTGTTAGCAAAATTTGATGCTGACGGGGAATACCTTGATGAAGAGATTGAAGGAACATTTGAGGACTTCTCAATGCCTGAATCTTTTGCAAACCTCACGGGTTTTCTTACTAACTAAGTAACAGAACCCCTTGTGTGGCTTTTATATAAGGTCATATAAGGGGTTTTTTCTATTCTTTGATAAACAGAAGGGAGAACAACAAAATGTCAAAATTTAGTGCATTTATGAAAGCGAATAAAAAGGTAAAGGAAAATGAAAAGTTTGCACCTACTGCTTCACTTCTTGGTTCAGACGGAACACCTGTCAGATGGGAGTTCAGACACATCAGTTCCAAGGAGAATGAAGAACTTCGTGATGCAAATACCATTGAGGTTCAGGTGACAGGCAAGCCGAACTTATTCAGACCGAAACTGATTACTTCAAAGTACCTTATGGCAATGATCGTGAAGTCAACGGTGTTTCCTGACCTTTACGATAAAGAGTTACAGGACAGTTACGGTGTAATGACCCCGGAAGATTTAGTCTATGCAATGGTGGATGATGCCGGGGAAATGCAGGACTTCCAGTTATGGATGCAGAAGTTTCAGGGATTTACCAAGTCACTTGATGAAAAGGTTGATGAAGCAAAAAACTAATTGAAGAAGGGGATGGTGAAGCAAATTATGCTTACTATGCCCTTCTAAAACTTCACATTCTTCCATCAGTGTTCTTGGCTATGGATGAACAGGAAAAAGCCTTTGTGATTGCTTCAATCAAGTTGAAAGCAGAGCATGACAAGAAGGAAAAGAAAAAGGCAGAAGCAAGGGCAAAGAAAAAACACTAAGAAAGGACGGTGAAACAGGTGTCATCTATTCAGACAGGTATTGAACTTAATGACCAATTCAGCGGAGTGTTGAACAACATCATCAGTTCAGTGAACCTTGCCGTGTCTGCAATGTATGATATGCAGCAGTCAATGAACGCTGATATTGATACAAGCAGCATTGAAGGGGCAAGGGATGAAATCAATCAGGCAACTGCTGCCATTGAAGCAATGAATCAGGCAGCAAGCCGACAGACCGCACCTGATATTGCACCGCCTGTTGTGGATGGTGGAAATCAAGAACCGATTTCTGTACCTGTTGACCCGGTACTTCCTGACCCTTTGGTTGAAAATCCTGAACCAATCAGACCTGAAATTCAGCCAAACGCACCGCCTGACCCTGAACCCGTAGAAATCCCGGTCACATGGAATACTGATGGGATGGATGTGTTCACAGGAACAGGTGTTGAACGATTTCAGCAAGAAGTTCAGAGTGCAAACGATATGTTGAACACACTGAACACCACACAGGCAAGGATTTCACAGACCGCACAGGGAATGGATATACTGCCGGATGCAGCAGTTCAGGATATGAACACCATGCAACAGCGGTTATCTGCAATTCAACAGCGGATTCAGCAGATTGAGAACAACCCGGTAAATGTTGGGGCAGACAATGCAAATGCAGAACTGGAACAGTTGCGTATGCAGTTGAATCAAGCTATTCAGGAACAAAATTCACTGAATCAGGCAATGCAGAATATGGATGTTTCTGCTGCCAATGATGCCTATTTGCATTTGTCACAGACTGTTGGCAACACAGAAAGGTACATCCGTGACAATGTGGATGAACAGGGGCGTTTCAATCAGGAAGTTTCAGCCGGAACACAACAGGCAAATGAACTGACCAATACCATCAAACGGGCAGTTGCAGCCTATGTCAGTATTCAGTCAGTTGGGAAAGCACTGAACATTTCAGACGAACTTGTTCAGACAACATCCCGTTTGAACATGATGAATGACGGGGTTCAGACAACCGCTGAACTTGTCAACATGGTATATGCAGCAGCACAAGATGCAAGGGGTTCATTCAGTCAGATGGCTGATGTTGTTGCCCGTTTTGGTAACAATGCAAAGGATGCGTTCAGCAGTTCAGAAGAAGTTGTTGCTTTTGCTGATCTGATTCAAAAACAGATGACGATTGCCGGGGCAAGCACCCAAGAAGCAGCAAATGCAGAATTGCAGTTATCACAGGCACTTGGTTCAGGTGTCCTTCGTGGTGATGAATTGAACAGTATCTTTGAACAAGCACCTAACCTGATTCAGAACATTGCGGACTATCTTGATGTTCCAATCGGTAAGATCAGGGAAATGGCAGCGGATGGGGAACTTTCCGCTGATGTAGTCAAGGCAGCAATCTTTTCTGCTGCTGATGACATTAACAGCAAATTCAATGAAATGCCTATGACTTGGGGGCAGATATGGCAGTCAATGCAGAACACCGCACTGATTGCATTTCAACCTGTTCTTCAAAGATTGAACGATTTAGCCAATAGTGAAGCATTTCAGACTTTCATTCAGGGTGCTATTGAAGCAATGGCAACCCTTGCGAATATCCTTTTGAATGTGTTTGATTTGGCGGTGTCAATCGGTACTTTCATAGGTGATAACTGGTCAATCATTGCACCTATCGTATATGGAATTGTGGCAGCACTCACAGCATACATTGCTATTTCTGCAATCGTGGCAGCAATTAACGGTGTCATGGCAATGGCAGAAGGTGTCAAGGCTGCTGCTCAAATGATGGCAACAGGTGCAACATTTGCAGAAACCGCAGCACAGCAAGGTCTTAACGCTGCACTGATGGCTTGTCCTTTAACTTGGATTATCATGCTGATTCTTGCGTTGATCGTGGTTATTTTTGCCGTATGTAATGCGATTGCAAAAATGACAGGTATTGCAAATTCAGGGTTCGGTGTGATTACTGGTGGTGTAAACGTGGTGATTCAGTTCTTCAAGAACTTGGGTCTGACCGTGGCAAACATTGCCTTGGGTATTGGAAACGCCATTGCAGCACTTGCATCCAATATGATGACGGCATTTCACAATGCTATCTGCAACGTACAGTCATGGTTTTACAATCTGTTATCAACCGCCTGTTCAGTAATTGAAAATATAGCAGCAGCCTTGAACAAGTTGCCGTTTGTAAGTTTTGATTATTCAGGCATCAGTTCAGCAGCAGATGACTATGCAGCCAAGGCAAGTGAAGCAGCCGGAAACAAAGAGGACTACACCAGTATTTCAGATGCGTTCAATGAAGGTTTCACAACCTTTGATGCGTTTCAGGACGGTTGGGCATCAGATGCTTTCAATGCGGGTGCAGCTTGGGGTGACGGTGTTGCTGACAAGGTTTCAAATTTCAGTTTATCGGATGTATTCGGTCAGACTGATATTCCTAATGTTGGTGACTACACATCAGGTTTCAATGATGCAATAGCAAATTCCGGCATTGGTGACGGTGTTGGAAGTATTGACGATAACACAGGTAAAATCAAGGATTCTTTGGATGTTACAGAAGAAGATTTGAAATACTTGCGTGACATTGCAGAACAAGAAGCCATTAACAGATTTACAACCGCAGAAATCAATGTTGATATGTCAGGTATGCAGAACACCGTGAACAGCGGTGATGACATTGACGGTTTTATGACCAAACTGACAGACAGCGTGAATGAAGCGGTAGACAATATGACGGAAGGGGTGCATGAATAAATGGCAAAAAGCGGATATGATATGTATTTTGACAAATGCCTGTTTCCTGTCACCCCTGAAAAGATAAGCATAAAAATCAATGGTAATAACAAAACGGTCACCCTGATAAATGAAGGCGAAATCAACATCCTGAAAAAACCGGGGTTGACCGACATTGAGTTTGAAGCAGAAATCCCGCAAGTGAAACATCCTTATGCAGTATATAAGAATGGTTTCAAAGATGCGGGTTATTTTATGGATATTTTTGAAGGGTTGAAAACGGGCAAGAAACCATTCCAGTTCATTGTGTGCAGACAGACACCCGTGGGGAAGAAATTGCTGAACACGAACATGAAGGTATCTTTGGAAGATTACAAAATTTCAGAGGATGCCAAGAACGGGTTTGACTTCAAAGTCAAGTTCAATCTGAAACAGTACCGGGACTATGGAACAAAGACAGTCAACATCAAAATTGCTGCATCCAAGCCAAAGGCAAGTGCAGAGCCTAAGCGGGAAACCAACAATTCACCCGCCCCGGCAGCAGCACAGACCTATACGGTTGTGCGTGGTGATTGTTTGTGGAACATTGCAAAACGGTTTTACGGCAGCGGTGCAAAATACACCGTGATCTACAACGCAAACAGGGGTGTCATTGGTGGCAACCCTAACTTAATTTATCCGGGACAGGTTTTGACCATTCCGGCAGCATAAGAAAGGGGTGTTGTTTAATGTACGTTGAACTACTGGTTGGGAATGAATCAGGAACAAAAGTATATCAGCCTGTTGTTCAGGAAGGTATTGAATGGTCAACAGAAAGAAAAAACACCCCCGGCAAACTGGTTTTCAAAGTCCTGTATGACAACATTCTTGATTTTTCAGAAGGTAGTCCAGTCAGGATGAAGGTGGACGGTGACAATGTATTCTTTGGTTTTGTGTTCAAGCAGCAGAGAACCAAGGACAAAATCATTACTGTCACCGCCTACGATCAGTTGAGGTACTTAAAAAATAAAGATACCAAGGTCTATGAAGGAAAGACGGCAAACCAATTTGTGAAAATGATTGCAGATGATTATGCCCTGAACCTTGGCACACTGGATGATACCGGGTATGTCATTGAATCAAGGGTTGAAGAAAATACTTCACTGTTTGAAATGATAGCAAATGCCCTTGACCTGACACTGACCAATACCGGGGAAATGTATGTGTTATATGATGACTTTGGGAAACTTACCCTGAAAAGCCTGTCATCTATGTATGTGGGTGTTCCGGGAGCGTACCTGATGATTGATGAAGAAACCGGGCAAAACTTTGACTATACTTCATCTATTGATGAAAACACATATAACAAAATCAAACTGACCTATGATAACAAGGACACAGGAAAGCGTGATGTTTACATCACACAGGATTCTTCCAACATTAACAAGTGGGGTATCTTACAGTATTTTGACACCTTGCAGAAAGGTGAAAACGGTCAGGCAAAAGCAGATGCCCTTTTGAAACTGTATAACAAAAAGACCCGTAACCTGAAAATTACCAACGCTTTAGGTGACAACAGAGTACGGGCGGGTTCAATGGTTGTCATCAACCTTGACCTTGGTGATGTAAAACTGAAAAACTGGATGCTTGTTGAAAAATGCAAGCATACCTACAAGGAAGGTGAACATTGGATGGATTTGACACTTAGAGGGGGTGAATTTGTTGCCTGATGCAAATGAACTTGTTGATACTCTGAAAAGGGCAGCCGTTGAAGCGGTTGAAGCGGGTAAACCCGTAAATGTATATTTTGGTGAGGTCGTGAGTGCTTCACCGCTGAAAATCAATGTTGAACAGAAGATGATACTTGGTGAAAAACAGTTGATTCTTTCAAGAAATGTGACGGATTTCAGCACAATGGTAACAGTTGACTGGACTTCTGAAAGCAGTCTTTCCACCCACAACCACACTGTAAAAGGTGACAATGGCAGCGGTGGCAACATTGACTTGAACACGGGGTCAAAGAACCTTGCACATACTCACAAAATTACAGGAAAAAAGAAGATCATCATTCACAATGGCTTGGCGGTTGGTGATGAAGTTATCCTGATAAGACAGCAAGAAGGTCAATGCTTCATTGTTGTGGATAGGATAGGCAAATGATTCCTTCAACAGTTGGTTTTCTTGACCAAGATTTTGAAATTGAAACACAGCCAAGCCTAACTTATAAAATGGATTTAGACGGTGATTCAGTCAGGGGTCTTGTGGATGAACAGGATGCCATGAAGCAGATGATTTTCAGAACATTGCAAACAGAACGGTATCAGTACATCATATATCCGTGGTATTACGGCATTGAAACACTTGACCTGTACGGTGAACCTGTCACTTGGGTTTGTCCTGAATTAGAACGCAGAATCAGTGAAGCGTTAGCCGTTGATGAAAGAATCACAGGTGTGACCGACTTTGAATTTGACCTGACGGTCAAAGGTGTGGTTCATGCCTATTTTACCGTAAAAACAATTTACGGGGATATTAAAGCAGAGAAGGGGGTGAAAATTTAGAATGTATGAAGATCAGACTTATGACATTATCCTTGAAAGGATGATGAACCGGGTATCTGACAAAATTGACAAAAGACCGTCATCCCCTGTTTATGATCTGCATAGTTCAACCGCCATTGAATTTCAGATTTTATACATTGAGTTGGAATATCTGATAAAAAATTCATACGGTGATACTGCTGCAAGGGAATTTCTGATCTTGCTTGCAAAGGACAGGGGACTTTCACCTGAACCCGCAACCAAGGCAATCTTACAGGGTGAGTTCACACCAACAAACATTGATGTTACTGGAAAGCGTTTCAACATTGGTGAAATCAACTATGTTGTGACTGAACAGATCACACCGGGAACATACAAGGTTCAGTGTGAAACAGAAGGTGTTGTTGGCAATCAGTACCTTGGGGATATGATACCAATGGAATATATTGACGGGTTGCAGACGGCAAGCCTGACAAGCGTACTTATTCCCGGTGAAGATGAAGAAGATACAGAAGTTTTCAGACAGCGTTATTTTGACAGTTTCAATGAACAGTCCTTTGGCGGTAATCATGCTGATTATATGGCAAAGGTCAAAGGCATTGAAGGTGTTGGATCATGTAAGGTCAAGCGTGTTTGGAATGGTGACATTAGACCCGCTGACATGATCGTCAGTACCGTGGTCAAGAACTGGTATGAATCAATCATTTCAACAGTTCCGACAGCAGTCAAACCGTGGCTTGATGCCGTATATAATGCAGCCAAGGACAAGAAACTGACGGTTGGCGGTACTGTTCATGTAGTCATCACTGATTCTGATGATTATGGTGAAGCAAGTTCAACGCTTGTTCAATACGTTCAGCAGACACTTGACCCGGAAGAAAATGCCGGAGAAGGTTACGGACTTGCACCAATCGGTCATGTAGTCAGTGTTGCAAGTGCATTACCTGTCAGTATTGAGGTAAAAACCACGGTAACCTTTGAAGAAGGTCACAACTGGTCAAATACCAAGGCAGCCATTGCAGAAGCGGTTGATGCGTACTTCTTGGAATTAAGAAAAAACTGGTCAGAAACATCACAAACCGTTGTCAGGGTATCGCAGATTGAAAACCGCATCCTTGGCGTTGATGGCGTGGTGGATGTGACCGGGACAAAGCTGAACGGCACGGCAAGCAATATGACCTTGACAGAATTTTGTATACCAAAGTTAGGGGGTGTTTCTGCATGATAAGAGAAGTTGACCTTGTTTCCTACTTACCGCCATTCATGCAGAGTTACAAAGAACCCGTTGCAGCACTTGAAGCTGAAAATCCTGAATTTAGCCTGATGTGGTCGGCAACTGACAGGTGTTTGCGTAACCGCTTCATTTCAACTGCTGATGAATATGGAATCAGCAGATTTGAAAAGATGCTGAAAATATACCCAACCGCTGATGATACCCTTGAATCAAGGCGTTCAAGGGTTCAAAGCAAGTGGTTCAACACAATCCCGTACACTTGGAAAGTGTTGCTTCAAAAGTTGCTTGTCCTTTGCGGTGACAGTGATTTTGAAGTGACTGGTGATTTCAAGACCGGGTACACACTGTATATTGACACTGACCTTGAATTATATGGTCAGGTGGAAGAACTGGAAAACATCATAAACACAATGATTCCTGAAAATCTTGTGGTTGTATCTAAGAACAGCATCCCTTGCAACATCAAAGGTGCTGTTCTTTTTGGTGGTGGCATCTGCTTCATCAATGAATTTATCATCACAAACGATTTCCGGGAAGTGTTTGATGTGAACGGTTCATCAGTCTTTGGTGGTGGAATCGTTCAGACTGAAATGCTGAACATCACAAATGACAGTCAGGAAACAGTGAGTGTTCAGGGTACAGTGAACTTTGGTGGTAAGGCAACAGATACCGCAATGGTAACCATTTCAACAGATTTTAATGAAACAATCCGGGCAGATATGGATGCAAAGGCAGCATCCGGCGTTGTTCAGGTAGACTTCATTGAGATAAAAACAACATAGAAAGGAATGATAAGATGGCAGAGTATTCAAAACTTTACATCACAAACAATGGTCAGGCACTTATGGCAAAGATGATTGCCGGGTCAGGAAACATTGATTTTACAAAAGTATGTTCTTCCAGTACCCAGTACACTGAAAGTCAGTTACAGGCATTGACCGCACTTAGCAACATCAAGCAGACAACCCTTGTTTCCAAGGTTACCCGCACAAATGAGGTTGCAATCAAAATTGATGCAGCATATTCCAATGTAGACCTGAAAGAAGGTTACTATATGCGTACACTTGGCTTATATGCCGTTGACCCTGACAAGGGTGAAATCCTGTATGCAGTCTGCATTGAAAAGTCAAATAACTGTTATATGCCACCGTATAACGGTGTTACGGTATCGGCTGCATACTTACAGTTATATACCACAGTAGGAAACGCTGACAACGTATCACTTGCGGTCAGTCCGGGTGCGTATGCAACGATTGGTGACATTCAGGCACTTGAAAAAGAAATTGCTGATCTGAAAGCCTTTGTTGGATATTCAGACGGTGACATTTATGGTGTTGAAGTGGATTTTGAAAATAAAAAGTTCACAAGACTTGCCGGGGCAGTAAATCGTTCAGCGGGTTCAGGATTTGACGGAATCAATGCCTTTGGTGGCAGAAAGCGTTGCAACCTTACCAATGACGGGCGTGTTGCTGCATATTACGGTGAAGCCGGATTTTCCACTACTGGAAAACTGACACAGGCGGTTGACCGTAACCCGGTAGGTACTGAATCACCTGATGAAAACCTGAAATTCAGTGCGGGGACAATCGTTCAGGTAATGGTTGAACAGCCAAAGTTTTATTACAAGGTTGTACCGCTTAAAACTGAAAAGAGAACCAAGGGGGCAATCACAAGAAAAATCAGATACTATGTATCAGATACACCAAAGGCGGGATTCAAACTTCATCCGGCGTTCATTGTAAATGGTCAGGAAAATGATGTTGCATATCTTGCAGCCTTTGAAGGTTCACTTTGGGATGCATCTGCATCAGCGTACATTCTTGATGATTCACAGGTTGCTGACTTTGCTGCTGATATGTTATGCAGTATTGCCAATGCAAAACCGCTTTCAGGACTTACACAGAACGCAACCCGTGCCAATATCAGAAAACTTGCTGAAAAACGTGGTACTGGTTGGGAACAGGGTGTTGTTCAGACGGCATCCGCTTCACAGATGCTCATGCTGATTGAATATGCAACCTTCAATATGCAGTCTGTCATTGGTAACGGTGCAGTTTCAAAGACTGATGACGGTAAAACATCCATGACAGAAAATACAGGTGCAACGATCACCCTTGGTAATGCATCAGGTTCAGTTGTCAATGCTAACGGTATTCAGATTGTGTCATACCGTGGTGAGGAAAACTTTTGGGGCAACATTTGGTGGTGGATTGATGGAATCAATCACTATGCAAATGCAACCACAGGTGAATGTGATACCTATGTTGCAGATCATGGTTTTACTGATGACAGTAAGGCAGCACCTTATGAAGATACAGGAATGTGTGCAAAGTATGGAAACGGTTATATTTCCGCTTTCTGTTATTCAGAAGATTTTGATTGGTTGTTCTTACCGGGTGAGTTCAACGGAAACACTGCACTTCCTGTTGGTGATTATTGTTGGAATCAGAACGGTACTGGTTGGCGTGTCGCTATATTGGGTGCTGGTTGGAGTAGTGGCTTGAGTGCCGGTGCTTTCTGTTGGCTTCTGGCTGATGCTTCTTCTAATCGTTATCGGAGTATCGGCGGTCGGTTGGTGTATCGAAAAAAGGTTGCAGCATAGCAGCATGACAGCATAACTACACTTTTTTTAGGTAATCAGGATGCTAATGATGACGATTTTCAAGCAGAAAGACGATAAAAAGACAAAAAACCAATGTCACTAAATTAGGTGCTAATTGGAATAATGGCTTGAATACCAGTGCTTTCTATTGGAATCTGAATAATGCTTCTTCTAATCGTAATCGGAATATCAGCAGTCAGTTAGTAAATGCACAAATATCACTTGAAACACCCCGTCAGAAATGGCGGGGTGTTCTTATAAATCAATGTACTGAAAACTGATTACCGTGCCACTTGGCAAAACATCAAAATACATGGGCTGTATTAGTAGACCGTCACCTGACGGGTTGAAAGTTCGGTTCAGTGCATACAGAAGGGAACAGACAAGCGTGAAAAGGTATGGCAATCTTTATGAAAAAATCTGTTCAATGGATAACCTGTATCTTGCGTTTCAACACGCAAAGAAAGGCAAAGGATGGTACAAGGAAGTTCAGCAGATTGAGAAAAGACCATACTACTATTTGGCGGGTCTGCAATGGATGCTTCAAAACCATTTATACAAAACTTCGGAATATGCCACTTTTACGAAAAAGGATGGCAAGAAGGAACGGGAAATATACAAACTTCCATTCTTCCCTGACAGAATTGCACAATGGGCGGTTTTACAGGTGATTGAACCGCAGTTATTAGCGTATTTCACTGATGACACATATTCAGCAATACCAAACAAGGGTATTCATGCAGCATACAAGAAGTTACGGTTGGCGGTTGATACCGTGCCGGAAGAAATGACCTATTGCTTGAAAATAGACTGCAAGAAATTTTACCCTTCCATTGACCACGAAACACTAAAACAGAAGTTCAGACGGAAGTACAAAGACCCTGAACTGCTTGAACTGATTGATGAAGTAATTGATTCAATCAGCACTTGTCCGGCAACGGATGAAAACATTGAATTTTATCGGTCTTGTGGTAATGAAATCAAGATAGTGAAGGTAAACGGCAAGGACTTCATTGAAGGTGTCGGTATTCCAATAGGGAATTACTTTTCACAGTATGACGGCAATTTCTTCCTATCAGGTTTTGACCACTGGATAAAAGAAGTTAAGCGGGTAAAGCACTATTACCGTTATATGGATGATATTTGTATTTTTGCAAGAACCAAAGAAGAACTGCATCAGTTACTTGCAGAAATCAATGAATATTTCATACAGAATTTGAAATTAAGAATAAAAGGCAACTATCAGATATTCCCTTCGTTCATCCGGGGTATTGATTTTGTAGGGTACAGGATTTTCTTGAAAGATACCCTTCTTAGAAAATCCACCTGTCAGGAATTTGAACGGAAAATGACCGCAATCAGGAAGAAGATTGAAAGCGGTCAGGAAATGAACTATTCAGAATGGTGTGCAATCAATTCCTATAAGGGTTGGTTGAAATATTGTGATAGCAGCCGATTGTCTGAAAAATATATTGAACCAATTCAGCCTTATGCTGATAGGTACTATAAAGATCATATCAAGAAAGGTGGAAAAAAGCATGAAAGAGTACGGAAAAGTACGCAGTACAAAGCAGCCTGAACAGAAGGTCATTGATGACTATTCAGTTTGGATTGCAGAGAACATCACCCCGGTCACAGAAGCCGGGACAGATGAACAGCCGGGGTTCACTGGTTATGAATATGACCTGACCCAGTACACCAAGGATGAATACATCAAAATGATTGATGACAGAAACGCATCCTTGGAAGATCAGATGACACAGGCACAGGAAGCCATGTGTGAAATCTATGAAATGATGGCATAAGGAAGGGGTGAGAATATGGCAAACATTTATGCAGCACTTATCATCAAGGGTAAGAAGTCAATCAATGATGTTCCTGACAAGATCAGGGATGAAGTCAAACAGGTGCTTATTGATGAAGGACACCCGGAACTGGCAGAAGGTGGTAACTGATGTTGTTTCAGTTCATCATAAAAATTTTATTCAGAAAGGATGTGGAATCTATGGCAGTGATCTATGCAACTCTTATCATTAAGGGCAAGAAAACCTTTGCTGATGTACCTGAGAAAATCAAGGACAAAGTAAAGGAAGTTCTGATTGACCTTGATTGCCCTGAATTAGCAGAGTAATCAACAGACAAGGAAATTATCACAGGAACAAAAACAACCGCTATATGACCCTTATATGAGGTCACAAGCGGTTGTTTTTATGTTCAGAAAGGACAGAGAAAATGAAACAGACTATTTGCAGTGTATTAGGTGTGATTGGTTCAGCAATCGCATCTTTTTTTGGTGGTTGGGATGCGGGACTTACAACCCTTCTGATCTTCATGGGTCTTGATTATATTTCAGGACTGATTGTTGCGGGGGTGTTCAAGAACAGTCCCAAGACAGACACAGGTTCACTTGAAAGTAAGGCGGGGTGGAAAGGTCTTTGCAGAAAATGCATGACCCTGATTTTTGTACTGGTTGCTTACCGCCTTGATCTTGTCATTGGCACAAATTACATCAGGGATGCAGTAATTATTGCGTTCATTGCAAATGAAACAATTTCCCTTGTGGAAAATGCGGGTCTTATGGGGTTACCACTCCCGGCAGTTATCACCAAGGCTATTGATATTTTACAGAAAAAGACAGAAAGTGAGGGCAAATAATATGATGAAGGGTATGGATATTTCAAAGTGGCAAGGTGCAGTTGACTTTGCCAAGGTTGCAGCAAGTGGGATTCAGTTTGTAATCCTTCGTGAAGGTTATCGTCAGGCAGTAGATGGTAAGTTCTTTGAATATGTCAACGGATGCCGTGCCAATAATATTCCAGTCAAAGGTGTATATCATTTCAGTTATGCACTCAACGCAGATCAGGCAAGGAATGAAGCAGCATTTTGTATTGCACAGGTTGAGAAAGCCGGACTTGGCAAGGACACAGTGATTTTCTATGATTTTGAATATGACACTGTAAAACAGGCAAAGGAAAAGGGTGTCAACCTTGGTAAGAATGAATGTGTTGCTTTCACAAAGGCATTTTGTGAGTATGTGACCAGTCACGGGTACAAGGCGGGTATTTATTTCAATATTGACTACCATAAGAATATGTATACTGATGAACTGATTTCACAGTATATTTACTGGTTGGCTGATTATACTGGTGATCCTGATTATCCTTGTATGTTCCATCAGTACACAAGCAAGGGTTCTGTTGATGGTATTGCCGGAAATGTAGACCTTGATTATTTCTATGGTGATACTGCACAGCCTGAATCACCTAAGAAGTCGGTGGATGAAGTCGCACAGGATGTTGTCAACGGCAAATATGGCAATGGTGCTGATCGTAAAGCAGCACTTGAAGCAGCCGGGTACAACTATGATGAGGTTCAGGCAAAGGTCAATGAGATTTTAGGGGTAGACACTACACCAAAGAAATCTGTTGATGAAATTGCACAGGAAGTCATCAATGGTGCTTGGGGTAACGGTCAGGACAGAAAGAACCGCATTGAACAGGCGGGTTATGATTACACCGCAGTTCAGAACAAGGTCAATGAACTTTGCGGAACACCTAAGAAATCCATTGATGAAATTGCAAGGGCAGTCATCCGTGGTGAGTATGGAAACGGTGCTGATCGTAAGAACAGAATCACCGCAGAAGGTTATGATTATGCAGCAGTACAGGCAAGGGTCAATGCTCTGATGTAATCTGTTACTAATTTGTTACTAAATAGCGGGATTTTGTGAGATTTGCGGAGATATTCAAAACTGAACTTTTCAGCAAATAAGGGCAAAAAGCGGGGTGTTATATCAATGAAATTTATGATATAATACATTTTTTAAGACGGGAAATGCTTGATTTTACGGCATTTCCCGTCTTTTTTGTTTCTAATTTGTTACTGGTTCAGCGTAAAAAATATTATTTTAATAGGGCAACGGTTTCCCGTAACTGTTCAATAGTCTTGTGATTATACACCCTGTTTCCCACATCCTTTGACTTATGACCCATCAGCATATCAATACATTTTCTGTTGCCTTTGGCATTGTCAAGATTGGTTTCAAAGGTGTGCCGTGCTTCATGTGGGGTCTTGTCTGCACCTATCTTTTCCATGACTTCACCCCAACATTTATAGTAATTTGCCTGACTGAACTTTTTGCCCTGATAGGTGAACAGATACTTGTTCCCTTCATCAACCAGTGCTTTCACAAATGGTTTGATGCGGTCATGTATCGGAACAATACGACACTTTCCGGCAGCGGTCTTGATTCCACCTTCAAAGTACCAGTCCTTGATGTTTACCTGTTCAGTTTTCATCCCCAATAATTCCTGTAATCTGAACCCTGTATATATGTAAATCAGCACGGTATTGACCCAAGGGTCATCTTTTATTTTCCACAGTGTATCAACCTGTTCAGGCGTGAACGGTTCACGGGTGGTATCAGGTATTGGTGGTGCGGTGGTAATTTGTGAATACATTTTATCTATCAGGTCAATTTCAAAAGCAAAACGGTCAAGGTGACCGAACAAATTCTTGATTGACCATTGTGTTGAATAACCGCACCCGCAGTTGTCAATGCAATCTTGCATCTGATAAGATTTCAGTGATCTGTACTTCACACCGTAGTATTTTGAACAGTGCTTGAACGCTGAACGCAAAGACTGTTGATTTGATTTTCCTAACTTGGGTAACTTAATTTCAGACCAACGCTGATAGAGTACAACCAAGGTGACCTTTTCCCGGTCAATGTCCCAAGGATTGTTGTTATATTCAGCCAATAGAATGTTGGCTTTTTCTTCTGTTTCAGCGTAACCGATAGGGGTTTGTTTTGCGTGTCCCTGTTCGTCATATATGGTGACCTTGGCGAGCCACGGGCGTGATCGGTTACCCTTCAACTTGGTCACGCATCCGTAACCGTTTGGGTTTCTTCTTCCCATGTATATCATTCCTTCCTGATTGAAATTTCAAGGAATGGATGATATAATTAGGGTTGCATAGCCTATATCATCCTATTCCTTGGTATAGAGTTATAAGAACCCTGACCGCTGCAACGGTTGGGGTTCATTTTTGTTCAGTTATAATTCAATGTGTGAAGGTGCTGCCGTATTGGTTGCATATTGAAGTGCAATGAACTGTTTATATTCTCTTGCAGTTCCCCAAAAAGCAAGCATCCCTTTGTCATATTCTACAACCAAGTAATACTTGTTAATTCCTGACTTTCCTGTTGTCCGTGCAGTACCGTGATACTTCTGCATGAAATTCTTTTCTTCCAGTGCTGAAAATGACTTGATTCTGTTCATTGGAAGTGTAACCGTAGTTTCAGGCTTGATTCTTCTGATCTCAAACACATCACCTTTCACTTCAATTCTGCAAGGGTAATCTGTCGCAAACCCTTCAATTCCTTCATAGTGCATTACTGGTGTACCTGATTCTTTTTTCTTTCCAAACATATACTTTTACCTTCCTTTCTTGGTGTGTGGTTACGGTTACGGTTGATGTCCTTATTCTTATATTTTTACTTTTTTATTTTTAATTTAGTATATATGTAAAACTTATATAAGAAAACTTAACTGTAACCGTAACAACCGTAACTTTGTCGTAAAATCAACGCTTTAGAACCGTAACCCAAAGTGTAACCAACCGTAACTATCTGAAACTGACATGAATGATATTACCTGACTGTTGGAAAATTATGCCATTTTTTGACCGTCCCTTTTTTCCTTGACAGTATATTTTGGTAGTGCAACTGTATCACGCAATTCTTCCATGATCTTATTTTTACCAATTTCATTCAACTTGGCAAACAGTTCAACCAGTTCATACGCACCTGAACCGTAACACTTCTCAAGCAGATCACAAACACGTTCCTTCTGTTCCAGTTCCTTCCTGTTTATTTCCATTGGTACATCATGCCCCATAAGCCAAGCAACATTGACGTTCAAGGCTTGTGCCAATTTATACAGTGCATCTTGCATTGGTTCATATTTACCGTTTTTATATTGGCTGATTTGTGCCTTATCAAGTCCTGACCTTTCCGCAACATCAACCTGTCGTAATCCTCTGATGTTCATTGCTTCAATAAAGCGGTGCTGAAATGTATCAGGCATTAGTGAACACCCCTTTCTTATATATTATTGTTCACCCTCATTATAAAGCAAAGTTAAGACTTTTTCAATCAAACTTGAAAAAAAGTTAAGAAAACTTAAAAATAAGTGTTGACATATCTTTCCACTGATGATAAGATAGAGCCAAGTTAAGAGTTCTTAACTTACAGAAACAAAGCAAGTAGGAAGGACACGGGTGAAGCGATAGGGCTACACGCAAGTGACATGGTGGTCAGGCTGCCGGATAGCAGATAGAGCGTGTGAAGAATAAACATGACCCGTCAAAGTAGTTGAAGAAAACAGGAACGGTAGGGCAAGAAAGCACAGTGTACCGCACTATTTGAAGAAAGCGGACAGGCTGAACCAATCGGCACTTTACCCCTAAAACAAGAAACCGTTAAGTGGAAGAATCAACCGCACGAGATGACACAGCACTTTGTTTCACAGGTCAGGAAGTTCCCCGACTTCCTGACTATTTCAAAAAGAACTGTTGCAGCAGTTCCGGGGAAAAGAACCAAGGAATAGGATTTCAGTTCTTTCAAAAAATTGTCTATTGTGTGTCGGTCAACAAGTTTTGGTGGTTTTAATGTGAAACCCCGGCGGTTTGAACAGCACCGTTCAAAAAGTTCAATGATGTGTAACAGGTTTTCAGATTTTAATGTGAAATCTGATAAAGGAAAGACACCCCTGATTGTACTAAGGTGTGCTGACAATAGACAACTTTTTGAAGGAACTGGGAAAGGAAATGGTAAGGCTATGAAGTATGCAATATATGAAGGTAATATTGATAGACTTGAAAAGAAGTTGAAGCGTATTTCTAACAAGTGCAAAGCATACGGTTGTGATTTCCATTATGAACAGACTGGTGAAGAGTTCAGAGAATTGAAAGATGAAAAAGGAAACAAATACACTGCCCGCTTCGTATTGGTAGAAGCGGAAGGAACTGCAATCATCAATGACTGGGAGTTCATAGCAGAACTTGAACATACAGAAAACGGTAATATCATCACAGGTGTTGCCGGGGTAGAAGTACCTGAACGATATTATACCACAAGACCAATGTGTGAACATTGCAACAGTAAGAGATTCCGCAAGAATACATATATTGTGAGAAATAAGAAAACAGGTGAGTTCAAACAGGTTGGAAAAAGTTGCCTGAAAGATTTTACCCACGGTATGAGTGCAGAAGCAGTCACACAATATATGAGCCTGTTTGATACATTGATTGAAGGGGAAACACCTGAACCGGGTTGTGCTTTTCAAAGATATGTCAGCACAAAAGAATATCTTTTATATGTTGCTGAAACAATCAGACATTTTGGATATACAAGATCATCTGATGAAGGTATAAGCACCGCTTCACAGGCAATAGATTTTTA
>ENA-UEQR01000358-UEQR01000358.1-human-gut-metagenome-genome-assembly--contig:-NODE-358-length-31267-cov-6.782142_pt1 | contig 31267 bp, 27 predicted proteins | sample MGYA00242944_ERZ507941 | MGnify/ENA primary metagenome ERZ507941 (study PRJEB26167, sample SAMN06115398) | human gut metagenome | host: Homo sapiens | place: China:Chongqing | collected 2016-06-23...
GTTGACAAGCAATTATCTATTGCGCGGGGAATAAACTGTATTTAGATATTCTGTAAAGTATAAATGCATTACAGAATGACTTTACTTCACAAAAGAAGAAAAGGGTACCACGGCGGGCGGAATGGCGGCATCGGACAGGCGTTTTTCCATCCAGACCACGTCGTACCAGGTGTCAAACTTGTATCCGCAGCGGTGGAAGGTGCCCACGATTTCGTAGCCGCGCCGGGTATGGAAATCAATGCTGGCGCGAGTCAGGTGGGGGTCGCCGTCCGAAACAGGTGCGGCGATGCAGGCGTACAGCACCTGTACATTCTGAGCACGGGAGGCGTCCTCCAGCGCGTGGTACAGCCGGGTGCCCAAACCACCGCGACGGCAGTCCTGCCGCAGATAGATGCTGGTTTCCGCCGCCCAGGCGTAGGCTGCGCGGCTGCCCAACTGTCCGGTGTAGGCATAGCCCACGATCTCGCCATCGCGTTCCATGACCAGGTAAGGATGCGTGTGCAGTGTGTTTTTAATACGCTGGCAGAAGTCCTCCAGCGTGGGAACTTCATACTCAAATGTGATGGCGGTTTCGATGACATAGGGCGCATAGATATCCAGCAGCGCCGGGGCGTCATCAGAGCCTGCGGGGCGGATATGTATCATATGCAACACCTTCTTTCGCTTTGTTGCGTTTGATTATACTATGGGAACGGTACCGGTGCAATAGATAAAAAACGCTAAAAAAATGTAGGAGTTTTACAAATAAGGAATGACTAAAATCCGACAGATATGGTATACTACTCCCGATTTAATATTTGAGAACAGACCGTGGTCTGTTGTCGTTTTCCAGGTGGAAAACGACAACTTCCGCAAACACATGAATGAAGGGAAGTGAGGGAACTTGAGCGAGCTGCTGCGTATGGAGCATATCAGCAAGCGGTTTGGTGATTTTTACGCCAACAAGGATATCAGCCTGACCGTCAACCGCGGCGAGGTACTGACCCTGCTGGGTGAGAACGGTGCCGGTAAGTCCACGTTGATGAACATTCTCATCGGCCTTTATCAGCCCACGGAGGGAAAGATATTCCTAAATGGCAAAGAGGTGCGGATCGAGTCCCCCAGCCAGGCAGTCAAGCTGGGAATCGGCATGGTGCACCAGCACTTTATGCTGGTGGAGGCAATGACTGTCTTTGAAAATATCATTCTGGGCGACAAGCACGCCAAGGGCCTGTTTATCGACCGGGCGGCTCGCCGCAGGGAGATCGAGGAGCTGTCTGCCAAGTACGGCCTGGACGTGCAGCTGGACAAGCTTATCACCGAGATATCCGTGGGTGAACAGCAACGCACCGAGATATTGAAGGCGCTGTACCACGGTGCGGAGCTGCTGATCCTGGACGAACCCTCTGCCGCACTGACCGATATCGAGGTCGAGGGTTTGTTTGCCATTATGCAGAAGCTCATCGGCGAAGGGAAGAGTATTATCTTCATCAGCCACAAAATGCGCGAGGTCCTGCATATCTCTGACCGCATCACCGTCCTGCGTCTGGGCGAGGTGGTGGGCACCGTGGCCCGCGCTGATACCGATGGTCAGAAACTGGCCAATATGATGATCGGTAAGGAACTGACCGAGTCACAGTACGAGAAGGTGGATGCCTCCGGCGCTGAGGTCGTGGCGTCTCTGGACCATGTGGACTATGACAAGGAACATAAGCACAGCGGTGTCAACGATATGACCCTGCAGATCCGCAGCGGTGAGATCGTAGGAATCGCCGGCGTGGACGGCAATGGTCAGACCCAGCTGGCGCAGCTGATCACCGGCGTTATTGTGCCCCAAGGCGGCAAGATATACCTGAAGGATAGGAGCGTAGCGGTCTTCGACCCCCATTCTTTCATTACAGACGGCGTTTCCCACGTTCCTGAGGACCGCAACGCGCAGGGCCTGGTGGGCGATATGTCCATTGCGGAGAATTTGGTGCTCAAGGAGACCGATTCTCCCAAGTTCAGCCGGGGTAAGGGGCTGCGGCTGAACAAGCGCGCTATTCACGACTATGCCGAGGAGATGGTGCAGAAGTACGACGTGCGCTGCACCTCTGTGGGGCAGACGGTCCGCAGCCTGTCCGGTGGCAACCAGCAGAAGGTCATCCTGGCCCGTGAGCTGGAGTCCCAGCCGTCCCTGCTGGTGATGGCGCATCCAACCCGCGGCCTGGATATCGGCGCGGCCAGCTTTGTTCACGAGCAGATGATCGCTGCCCGTGAGCGCGGTGTAGGGATCCTGCTGATCAGCGCAGACTTCGATGAGATATTGGAGATGTCTGATCGTATTCTGGTTTGCTTTGAGGGGCAGATCATGGGCGAATTCTCCGGGAAGAACCCGCCCATCGAGGAGATCAGCCTCGCCATGACGGGCAAGTGAGGGGAGGAGCTGCGATATGGAAAAGTTAAAACGTTCTCTGGGTAGCTTCGTTGTCCCGCTGCTGTCCATTATCCTGGCCTTTGTGATCGGCGGTATCATCATGGCGGCCCTGGGTGCCAATCCCTTTGACGCGGTGAAGTACCTCTTCCAGGGAGCTTTCGGCTCCAAGGCCAATATTGGCACGACACTAACCAAGGCCACGCCCCTGATGTTCACCTCCCTGTGTGCCTGCTTCGCGTACAAGTGCGGTGTGTTCAACCTGGGCGGTGAAGGCCAGTTTCTCATGGGTTCCATCGCCGCATTCGTTACGGCGTATTTCTCCGGTGTTACCGGCTTTGCCGGTGTGCTGCTGGCGCTGCTGGCCGGTACGCTGGCCGGCGGTATCTGGGGCATGATCCCCGGCCTGCTGAAGATCGGCCGCGGCCAGAACGAGATGATCATCTCCATCATGCTCAACTATGTGGCTACCTTGTTTATGGGCGTGCTGTACACCAGCTGGATCCGCGACGCCAGCGTACCACAGACCCCTGCGGTGGATGACCTGGTGAAGCTGCCCCGTGTAATCACCGGAATGCGCTTTACCTGGGGCTTTGTCATCGCCGTGGTGGTGGGCCTGGTGCTGTATTACGTGCTGTTCTGGACCAGCGGCGGCTTCAAGCTGCGGGCGGTGGGCTATAACATGACCGCCAGCCGCTTTAATGGTATCCATGTGAAGCGCTGCATGCTGACCAGCTTCATTATCTCCGGGGCCATTGCCGGCCTGGGCGGCGGCGCAGAGCTGCTGGGTACCCAGTTCCGGCTGATCAACGGCTTCGGGGCGGGCTACGGTTTTGACGGTGTGGCCATGGCGCTGATCGGCCAGCTGCACCCCATCGCGACGATGGTGGTGGCATTGTTTTTTGCTGTGCTGCGTGTGGGTTCCACCACTATGCAGGCGGCCACCGGTGTTCCCACCAGCGTTTCCGATATCATCCAGGCGTTGGTCATCGTGTTCTCCGTGGCCGGTATGGCGCTGACCAAGCTGCCTGAATTCCAGGCGTGGAAGGATCGCGTGTTCTCCAAGAGAAAGGCGGGTGACAAGTAATGGATTGGATCTCCAGCTTACTGTTGGCAACGGTTCGGCTTGCCATCCCTCTGTTGCTTATCTCACTGGCCGAGTTGTACGGCCAGCGGGCCGGCATGGTGAATATCGGCCTGGAGGGCCTGGCTGCCATCGGCGCGCTGGTGGGCTTTCTGATGTGCTACATTACCGGCTCCAACTGGATCGGTCTGCTGTGCGGTGCGTTGGCGGGCCTGCTGGTCAATATGATCTACGCCTTTTCAACCGTCACCCTCTGCGCGGACCATACGGTCTATGGCATGGCCATCAACATATTCGCTCCGGCGCTGGCGTCATTTATCTACCGCATCGTGTTCGGTACCGGTTCAGACCTGAAGCAGATCATTACCATGCCCAGCATTGCTATTCCCGGCCTGAAGGACATCCCGGTCATCGGGCCACTGCTGTTTGATCAGAGTCCCATGGTCTATCTGACGCTGCTGTTGGTGGTGTTCACCTCCATTTTCTTCAACCGTACCCGTGCGGGATTGAGCTATAAATCCGTGGGAGAGCATCCGCAGGCGGCCGCTACGCTGGGCATCAATGTCATCGGCGTGAAGTATCTGGCCTGCATGATCTGCGGTGCGCTGGCCGGACTGGGCGGCGCGTACCTGACCACCTGCTATTCCAGCACCTACACCGACGGTATCGTGGCCGGCCGCGGCTTCATCGCCCTGGCTGCCGTGATCTTTGGCCGCTGGAGTGCCGGCGGCATCCTGCTGGCCTGCCTGTTCTTCGGCTTCTGCGATGCGCTGCAGATCCGGCTTCAGGTCTCCGGCATCGCCATCCCGTACCAGTTCTTCCAGATGATCCCCTATGTGGCCACCGTGGTCGTCCTCTCCGTCATCGGTACGAAGCAGGCGGGACCCAAGGCCAATGGACAGCCCTATCGCCGCGAACAGCGGTGACATGACGGTAATGATGTCCGCAAGGACGTTGTTATAGAACAAAGAGCAAGTCACAAAAAACAAGGAGGAAAACCATGAAAAAGTTTCTTGCACTGCTGCTGGCGCTCGCTATGACGCTGGCCCTCGTCGCCTGCGGCGAGAAGAAGGACGACACCAAGACGGACGGCGCCGGTGATGGCGAGAAGACCTACAAGGTCGCCATGATCTGCGACTCCAGCATCAACGACGGCGGTTGGGGCGCTGCCTGCTACAACGCCATGGTCAAGGCTGCTGAGGACAAGGGCTGGACCTACGACGTCACCGACTCCATCTCCCAGGATCAGTATTACGAGACCATCGTTGCCTTCTGCAACCTGGGCTACGACATGATCTATGCTCCCGGCAACCAGTACACCGATGCGGTCCTGCAGGCTGCTGAGGAGTATCCCGACATCGCCTTCGCTCTGCTGAACGGCGCTGAGTCCACCCCCGAAAAGGCCGCTAACGGCAATGTCGCGTCTCTGCTGCCCAACGCTGAGCAGATCGGCTGGATCGCCGGCGCTCTGGCCGGTCTGATGACCGAGTCCGGCAAACTGGGCTTCATCGGCGGTATGGAGCTGGATACCACCAAGGGTAAGATCGCGGGCTTCGAGGCTGCTGCCAAGTATGTTGGCGAGCAGGAGGGCAAGACCGTTGAGCTGCTGGCTGTTCCCTATGCCAACTCCTTCTCCGATGCCCCTAAGGGCAAGGAGTTCGCCACTGAGCTGATCTCCCAGGGCGCTGACGTGTTCTTCGGCGATGCTTCTGCCGTTGACTCCGGTGCCCGTGAGGCCATCGACGCCGCCAATGAGAAGGCCGGCGCCATCAAGATCTACGACATCGGCCAGCCTGCCGATATCCTGGGTCAGAACCCCTGCATCATTTGCTCCCAGGTCACCGATAACGCCGCTATGATCGGTGTCTGCATGGAGGCTGTTGTGGCCGGTACCTTCGGCGGCAACACCATCTTCGGTACGCTGGAGAACGGCGCCCTGTCCGCCGGTGCCATCAATACCGAGCTGGTTCCCGCTGAGAAGGTGGAGAAGTATAACGCCTATCTGCAGCAGATGATGGACGGCACCTTCATGAAGTAAGCTGTCATTCCTTTGATATCCCCCGGCCAGCGGCCGGGGGATATCTTTTCTGCATATAAAAAAAGACACGGTATATGGATCCTCCATCCATTTCCGTGTCTTTTTCCTGTTGTAAGCTTTGGGGTTTGGACTTTTGCGTGTAACGGGGTTCAGCACGCCCCAGGTGCCCCGCTGCATAGCGTCACGCCGGCGCTTCTCTTTTTTCGAGAGTTTTTCATAAGGAATAAACTTTTCCATAGTGTGCTCCTTTCAAGCGGTTTACGCCATCATAGCAGACCTTACACTGTTTGTCAAAGGAGCGCGCTTATTTCACTCTGCCAATATCTCCTCCGCCACTGACCGGCGCGTAACGCACCGGTCCATGGCCTGTTTTTCAATGTAGCGGTGGGCCTCCTGCTCCGTCATGCCTTGCTTGTCGATCAGTGCCCATTTAGCCCGGTTCACCAGCCGTATCTCCGCCATGCGTTCCTCGATGGTGGCAGTCTTTTCTTCCATACGCCGCAGGCGCTCTCGTGTGCCGCACAGCAGCTGCATAGATTGCAGCAGCAGCGGCGGCGTGGTGGGCTTTTGCAGCAGCAGAATGCCTTGAGGCGCCAGCCGTGCCGCCAGATCCGGATAGTGTTCCGCCTTCACCAGCAGCAGCACGCCGGCGCTGGATTTGTCGATGATGTGCAGCGCCAGCTTCGTGCCGAATTCATCCGGCAGCGGCGTACTGATGACCACGATGTCGAAAGGCCTCTCCAGCAGGGCACGCCGTGCCTCAGACACGCTGCCTGCGGCACACACCGGGTCGTACCGATCCTCCGGCAGCATTTCACGCAGGGACATATGGAACTTGGCCGCGGCAGCGACCACCAGTACGCTGTACGTACGGTGGCTGTCCTCCATATACATCCCTCCTCTCCAAAGCAGGTCTGCTCAGTGGGTGTACTGCTGTATAATGGTCTTGGGTAAGTGCTCTGCGATAAATGCGCTGGATGCAGCCAGTGATCTGGCGTCCTCCAGAGTCTCCGGCAGCGTGTGGAAGCGTGCCTTTACGTCGTTGGCCGCCGTGTAGAAATTCACGTCCGCGGCCTCCGGCAGTACCAGCTGCCGCGTTACACCGTCCAGGCCGGCGCGGATCAGCAGCGTAAAGGCCAGATACGGGCTGCACAGCGGATCGGGAGAGCGCAGCTCCGCGCGGCGGTACTCGCCCTGCGCGGCAGGGATGCGTATCAGCTGACTGCGGTTTTCGCTGGACCAGGAGATATATCGCGGTGCTTTGCTGCTGCCAAAGCGGTGATACGACTCCTCCCGCGTGTTCAGGAACACCGTCATCTCGGCAATATGGGCCAGAATACCGGCGATGATCTGCGGCATTACCTCTGCGCCGTCGCGGCTTTTGGCGGAGATGTTGATGTGCATCCCGTTGCCCGGCTGTCCCATCAGCGGCTTGGGAGAGAAGTCGGCTGCCAGGCCGTTTCGCACCGCCACGGAATTGACGACAGCCTTAAAGGTCACGGCGTTATCTGCCGCCGTCAAGGGATCAGAATAGCGAAAGTCGATCTCGTTTTGCCCGGGGCCCTGCTCATGGTGAGAGCACTCCGGTCGTATCCCCATCTGCTCCAGCGTCAGGCAGATCTCCCGCCGCACATTCTCGCCCTTGTCCTCCGGCGCGATGTCCATGTATCCTGCGTTGTCGTAGGGAATGTGGGTCGCTTCACCGTTTTCGTCCCGGCGGAAGAGATAGAACTCCATCTCCGTGCCGAAGGAGAAACGGATGCCCAGTGCTTCCGCGTCCGCCACCGCCTGACGCAGCAGCGCGCGGCAGTCGGCCTCGAAGGCGGCGCCATCGGGCCGCAGCACGTGGCAGAACATCCGCGCCACTCGGCCGTGATCCGGCCGCCAGGGCAGCATACAGAGGGTGCTGCTGTCCGGATGCAGGAACAGGTCCGAGTGGACCTCGTCGCCGAAGCCGGGCACAGCGGAGGCATCGAAAGCGATGCCGTAGCTGAAGGCCCGGTCCAGCTCATCCGGCAAAATAGATATATTTTTCTGGCTGCCGAAAATATCGCAGAAGGCCAGACGCAGGAATTTTACATCCTCCTCCGCCGTAAACTGCCTGATCTCATCCACTGTGTACTCCATCGTGCTCCTGCCTTTCTCAGTTGGCTACATACATCTGCTGATAGGGGTTTTTGCTGTCCGGTGTGATAACGGTATAGTTGTCGCGGAGCATCGCCTCCGCGTCACGGTCAAACAGACGGCAGTACTCCCGCACATAGGGTGCGATCTCCGCCATATCTTCCGCCGTGGCGTTGTGCAGCGTGACCTGATCCGGAAACCGTATGCTGCTCACATCGCCGCGGAAAACCATTTTTCCGCCGTGCATTCCTGTGCAGGGGAAGAAGTGTACTATCGGCCGGCCGTCGGTGTGCAGGCCCAGCACCAAAATCAGCCCGCCGGCCTGGTATTCGCCCAGAAAGCTGCCGGCCCGCCCGCCGATGACGATCACCGGCTTATGCTGCTTATAGGCTTTCATGTGTATCCCGGCGCGGTAGCCCGCATTGTCCCGGATAAATATCTCACCGCCCCGCATGGCGTACCCCGCAGCGTCGCCGGTGCTGCCGTGGATCACGATGCGTCCGGCACTCATGGTGTCGCCCACCGCGTCCTGTGCATTGCCGTTTACGGTAATAGAACCGCCGCCCAGATAGGCGCCCAGCGCATTGCCGGGGATGCCGTCGATCTCCAGCCGTTTGCTGCTCATACCGGCGGCGATGAACCGCTGGCCCTGGCAGGCACAGATACGGCATTCCTTCCCGGCGTGGCGTATCGTTTCGTTCAGTTGAGAGAAGGACAGACCACTCGCCTCTATGAAGTCCATATTGTACCACTCCTTTCGAGTGTTTTCCATTATTTTTCCTATAAATATCGCTTTTTCGACAGACCTTATTCACCGGCGTGGGCAATTCCCAGAATTTCCAGTTCTTTTTCATTCAGGTGAATACCCCGCAGCATGACCCGGTTGCCCCGCAGCGCCTCGATGGAGTTGATGCCCATACCGCCCATTATCTCCTTGATCTCGTGCTTCCAGGCGGTTACCAGGTTTACCAGCCGCGCCGCAGCCTCCTCGGGATCCAGACGCTTCACCAGCTCCGACCGCTGTGTGGCGATACCCCAGCAGCACCGGCCTGTCTGGCAGGAACGGCACAAGTGGCACCCCATGGCCAGCAGTGCCGCGGTGGCAATGTAACAGGCATCCGCGCCCAAAGCAATGGCCTTGACCACGTCGGCAGCGGAGCGTATGCTGCCTCCGGCGATCAGGGATACGCTGCTGCGTATGCCCTCGTCCCGCAGCCGCTGGTCCACCGCTGCCAGCGCCAGCTCAATGGGAATACCCACATTGTCCCGTATTCGGGTGGGCGCCGCGCCGGTGCCGCCCCGAAAGCCGTCGATGGCGATGATATCCGCACCGCTGCGGGCGATGCCGCTGGCGATGGCGGCGATGTTGTGTACCGCCGCCACCTTGACGATGATCGGCTTTTTGTACGCCGTGGCTTCCTTTAGAGAGTACACCAGCTGCCGTAGGTCCTCAATGGAGTAAATGTCGTGGTGCGGAGCAGGGGAGATGGCATCCGCGCCCTCTGGTATCATCCGTGTTTTGGACACGTCGCCCACGATCTTTGCGCCGGGCAGATGTCCGCCGATACCGGGTTTGGCACCCTGGCCCATTTTGATCTCGATGGCCGCGCCGGTGTTCAGGTATGTCTCATCGACGCCGAAGCGGCCGGAGGCCACCTGTACGATAGTGTTGGCGCCGTAGGGATAGAAATCCCGGTGCAGTCCGCCCTCGCCGGTGTTGTAGCAGATGCCCAGCTCCCGGGCAGCCTTGGCCAGCGCCGCATGGGCGTTGTAGCTGATGGAGCCATAGCTCATAGCCGAAAACAGAATGGGCACCGACAGCTCCAGCTGCGGCGGTACCTCGGTGCACAGGCTGCCGTCCCCATTCCGCCGGACGGTCTCCGGCTTCTTGCCCAGGAATACCCGCGTCTCCATGGGCTCCCGCAGGGGGTCGATGGGTGGGTTCGTCACCTGTGAGGCGTTGATGAGGATGCGGTCCCAGTACACCGGCAGGGGCTGGGGGTTGCCCATGGAGCTCAGCAGCACGCCGCCGGTGGACGCTTGCTTGTATATCTCCTTGATGGTGGCGCAGGACCAGTTTGCGTTTTCACGCAGGCAGTTGTCGCTTTTTACGATCTTAATGGCGTGAGTGGGACAGAAGGACACACAGCGCTGACAGTTGACACACTTGCTCTCGTCGCTGACCATGACCTTCCCATCCGCGTTATAGGTGTGCACGCCGTTGGCGCACTGGGATTCGCAGATGCGGCAGCGGGTGCACCGTGCGTCGTTTCGTACCACTTCAAATTCTGGTATGATGTAGTCAAGAGCCATCAATAGGCACCTTCTTTCACATTCACGATAAACGGCTCGCCGCCCATAGGCGCATACAGGTTCTCCGCATCCGGGGCCATGACCCGTATAGCGGCCTCCTCGCTGGCGATAAATACCTTGTCGTCCTTTTCCGCCGTTACCATGGAGCGCAGCTTCAGTCGGTCGTTCAGCGCCATCAGTCCGCCGTTGAACCCCAGAATGATGGAGAATGGTCCGGTGATGAGCAGGCTGGGGTATATGGTCCGCAGATAGGTCAGCTGCCGTGCCGCGGCCGGCTCTCTGGTGCGTATGGTACTCCAGAAGGGCGCCGCGATCACCGACGCCATTTCCTCCAGCGTCAGCCCCTGACGCCGCAGCAGATAGTCGGCGATGTAGGTGATGACCTCCGTATCCGTCTGCAGATTGCATTTGTAGCCATACATCTCAATACAGCGCCGGTTGGCGTCGTAGGAGGATATCTCTCCGTTGTGGACGATGGACCAGTCCAGCAGGGAAAAGGGGTGCGCGCCGCCCCACCAGCCGGGGGTATTGGTGGGATAGCGCCCATGGGCCGTCCAGCTGTATCCCTCATATTCCTCCAGCCGGTAGAAGCGTCCCACATCCTCGGGATATCCTACGGCCTTGAAGGTCCCCATGTTCTTTCCACTGGAGAATACGTATGCACCCTTCAGCTTAGTGTTGATATCCATCACGGTCCGTGCCACGAACTCCTTTTCATCCAGCTGCAGGCGTGCCAGCACCGAATTAAGGGGCCGCACAAAGTACCGCCAGATGTGGGGAATGTCCGTGATCTCCGGGATGATGCGGATGGGGATCAGCTCCGCGTCTACAAGCTCAAAGCCCTCCTTCAGCATAGCTTCGCACTCCCGCCGGGTGGTGTTATCATCAAAAAAGATGTGGAAGGCGTATTCCTCCCGGTGCTCCGGGTAGATGCCGTAGGCGGCGAAGCCGCCTCCCAGACCGTTGGACCGATCATGCATGGGGACCATGCTCCTAATGATGTCCTCACCGGTCATGCGCCGCCCCTCCCGGGAAATGACCGCCGAAATGGCGCACCCGGATGGGATACGTACCTGTCCCTCCAGCTTCATAGTTTCTCACCCTTTCTTTATGTGCTTCCGTAGGTTCCAGCCGTTCCACGGAGTGATCCGCTGAAAAGCCGCCCCGGAAAGCAAAAAACGCCCATCCGGCAGGGACAAATGTCCTGTCCGGATGAACGCCTTTGCTCATCATGGTTCGGCATTATAGCATCAGATGTGCATAAAGTCAATAAATAAAACGCCAAAAATTGTGTAAAAAGCTGATTGACAAATCCGTCACAACCGCCTATAATTTCGCACATCAAAGGCAAAGGCGTCTTGAAGCTGCGGGCTTCCTGACGCCTTTTTCTATTTTCCAAATCTACAAAAGATCGGGGTGGAACACATGAAAACCGTATCAGACATTTTCGGCACACTGGTATTTGACGACCGACAGATGAAAGCACGCCTTCCCCATGACGTCTATATTTCCCTGAAGAAGACAATTGACGAGGGCGGAAGCCTGGACAACCAGGTAGCGAATGTGGTGGCGGATGCCATGAAGGATTGGGCCATCGAGCACGGTGCGACCCACTTTACCCATTGGTTCCAGCCGCTGACCGGCATTACCGCTGAAAAGCACGACAGCTTTATCACCCCCTCGCCGGATGGCGGCGTTATCATGGAGTTCTCTGGTAAGGAATTGATCCAGGGTGAGCCGGATGCCTCCAGCTTTCCCTCCGGCGGCCTGCGTGCTACCTTCGAGGCTCGGGGCTACACTGCCTGGGATCCTACCTCTTACGCTTTTATCAAGGACAAGGCACTGTGTATCCCCACGGCGTTCTGTTCCTACGGTGGCGAGGCGCTGGATAAAAAAACCCCGCTGCTGCGCTCCATGCAGGCCCTGAATAAGCAGGCCATGCGTGTCCTGAAGCTGTTTGGCAGCACGGATGTCAAATGTGTTCGCACCTCTGTCGGCCCCGAGCAGGAGTATTTCCTGGTGGACCGCGCCATGTACCGCAAGCGCAAGGACCTGATTTTCTGCGGCCGTACGCTGTTCGGTGCCAGACCCCCCAAGGGTCAGGAGATGGACGACCATTACTTCGGCGCTATCAAGCCTCGTGTGGCGGAGTATATGGCCGATTTGAATGAGGAACTCTGGAAGCTGGGTATTCTGGCCAAGACGGAGCACAATGAGGTGGCCCCGGCCCAGCATGAGCTGGCGCCCATCTACACCACCACAAATATCGCCACCGATCACAACCAGCTGACCATGGAGATCATGCAGAAGGTGGCTGCCCGCCACGGGCTGGTCTGTCTGCTGCATGAAAAGCCCTTTGACGGCGTCAACGGCTCCGGCAAGCACAACAACTGGTCTATGGCCACGGATACCGGCGTGAACCTGCTGACTCCCGGTGAGACACCCCACGAAAACGCCCAGTTCCTGCTGTTCCTGTGTGCTGTTATTCAGGCGGTGGATGACTATCAGGACCTGCTGCGCATCTCTGTGGCCACCGCCGGCAATGATCACCGTCTGGGCGCCAACGAGGCGCCGCCCGCGGTGGTGTCCATCTTCCTGGGCAACGAGCTGACGGCTATTCTGGATGCCATCGAGAAGGATGAGCCGTACAGCGGCACGGAAAAGACCGTGATGAAGCTGGGAGCCCATGTGCTGCCCAAGTTCCTGCGTGATACCACCGACCGGAACCGGACGTCGCCCTTTGCGTTCACCGGCAATAAGTTCGAGTTCCGTATGCTGGGCTCCGCCAACTCCATTGCCTGCTGCAACATTATGCTCAACGCCGCCGTGGCGGAGTCTCTGCGTCAGTATGCGGACAAGCTGGAGAAGGCCAAGGACTTTGACGCTGCACTGCATAGTCTGATCCGGCAGACCATCAAGGACCACAAACGTATCATTTTCAACGGCAACGGCTATGACGATGCCTGGATCAAGGAGGCTACCGAGGTCCGCGGCCTGCTGAACCTGCGTACCACGCCGGACGCTATGCCCTATCTGCTGCACGAGAAGAACGTAAAAATGCTCACGTCCCTGAAGGTCATGTCCGAGGCGGAGATACGCTCCCGCTATGAGATCACGCTGGACAACTACCGCAAGATCGTCAATATCGAGGCCGAAACGATGGTGGATATGGCCCGCCGTCAGATCCTGCCCGCCGTGGAGAAGTTCTCCTCTAAGCTGGCGCAGGATATCGCCGTAAAGAAGTCCATCGCGCCGGTGGTGTCTGGCATTTATGAGACGACGCTGGTCACGCGCCTGTCCGATCTGGTAGAGGACATCGACGCTGCCGTGGAGGACCTGGCTGCCGCGCTGGCCACTTTCCATAAGATCGATGATGTGACCGAGAGCGCCAACATGGTCCGCGACGTGCTGCTGCCCAAGATGGCGGCGCTGCGCGCCCCCTGTGACGAGGCCGAGCAGCGCACGGCCGAGGGCTGCTGGCCGTTCCCCACCTACGGCGATCTGCTGTTTGGCGTGGAGTGACTTTGCTTCCGATCCCACCGGGCTCCGCCAGGCCCTGTGGTTCCGTACCCTTGCAAACGGGGTACTTTCTCTCCTGAAAAGTGGAATGCCGTGTGCCTATGGGGCACGCGGCATTTCGCTTTTCCGATCATGAAAAATAACTTGATTTGAAGCCGGGTTTATGTATTAGAATAGAGTGAGCAAAATAAAAAACAAGGAGTTTTTGCCATGGATAAAAAGGTTTTAAAGCAACCGTATGTCTTAAAACGCTTAAAATAAAAAATCTCACATCAGATTTTAGGTAGCCCGCCATCAGAATGGATTGACAATTCGACAAAATGTGATATAATCCCACTGTCTGGAAAAATATAAAGTTGTAGCACAGAGGTGTCTGCTCAAAAGCAGATGAAAAGGGAATCCGGTGTGAATCCGGAGCGATGCAGTCACTGTGTACGGGAGCGGTCTTGCAAACCACTGGGAAACCGGGAAGGGCAACGCCGTGATGAACGAAGTCAGGAGACCTGCCTCTGTGTGGAATCTCAAACCTGCTGCCAACAGGTTGGTTTTCCTACGAACTTATGATCCGTCGCGGAGCGCCGCACGGGTGTATATGTAGTAAGAAGCACCGAGGGCGGCTGTATGAGACACAGCCGCTTTTATATTTCTTTCAGAACAAATATTTGGAAAGAGGTAGATCAACCATGAAGAAAGCACTTGCCTTTCTGATGGCGGCTGTGATGCTGATGAGCATGCTGACCGCCTGCGGCAACAAGGACAATGCCGACAACAAGGACAACAACGACGTAAACACCGAGGAGACCGACAAGGCCGCCGCCGACAAGGTCGCCGCCCTGATCGACGCCATCTACGTGCAGGAGCGCACCGAGGAGACCGACGCCCAGTGCGAGGCCGCCAAGGCCGCTTGGGACGCGCTGACCGACGCCCAGAAGGCGCTGGTGGAGGGCGAGGAGGCCAGCCCCGATTACTTCGGTCTGGACACCGGCGACGCGTCCAAGGACGATCCCCGCAACCAGGACGAGATCGGCGAGAAGGAGCTGCTGGTGGTGTCCTTCGGCACCTCCTTCAACGACAGCCGCGTAGCCGACATCAAGAGCATTGAGGATGCCCTGCAGGAGGCCAACCCCGATTGGTCCGTGCGCCGCGCCTTCACCGCTCAGATCATCATCAACCACATCCAGGCCCGTGATGGCGAGAAGATCGACAACATGGAGCAGGCTCTGGAGCGCGCTGTCGCCAACGGCGTGAAGCAGCTGGTGGTGCAGCCCACCCATCTGATGCACGGTGCTGAGTACGACGAGATGTGCGCCGCCATCGACAAGGTCCGCGACAAGTTCGAGTCCGTTGAGATCGCCGAGCCCATGCTGGGTGAGGTGGGTAGCGACGCCACCGTCATCAACGCCGACAAGGAAGCCGTTGCCAAGGCCGTTGTCGCCGCTGCTCTGAGCGAGAGCGGCTACGAGTCCACCGCCGCCGCCAAGGAGGCCGGTGTGGCTTACGTGCTGATGGGTCACGGTACGGCTCATGTGGCGAAGGTCACTTACAGCCAGATGGCCGCCCAGATGGACAAGCTGGGCTATGAGAACGTGTTCATCGGCACCGTGGAGGGCGAGCCCGAGGATACCTCCTGCGAGGCCGTGATCGCGGCTGTCAAGGAAGCCGGCTACACCACCGTGGTGCTGCGTCCCCTGATGGTCGTGGCGGGCGACCACGCCAACAACGACATGGCCGGTGCGGACGAGGATTCCTGGAAGACCATGTTCGAGGCCGCCGGCTTCACCGTGAACTGCCAGATCTCCGGTCTGGGCCGTATCGCGGACGTGCAGGCTCTCTACGTGGCACACACCAAGGCTGCCATCGACGCTATCGCGTAACAAGGACTGAACGGGCTCCGGGGCGGTATACTATCGCCCCGGAGCCTTTTTCAAAGTAAGGAGGACCTTGACCATGAAGAAAATTTTTTCGTTTCTGCTGGCCGCTGTGATGATGGCGGCGCTGCTGGTAGGCTGCGGACAGCAGCAAACCGATGCCCCCGGCAACGATGAGCCTGACCAGCCCGCTCTGGCGGACGGCGTGTATACCGCCGACTTCAACACCGACAGCAGTATGTTCCACGCCAACGAGACCTGTGACGGTAAGGGCGTGCTGACCGTGAAGGACGGCCAGATGACCATCCACGTCAGCCTGGCCTCCACCAGCATCGTCAATCTGTTCCCTGGTCTGAAGGAGGACGCCCAGAAGGACGGCGCCGTGCTGCTCCAGCCCACCAAGGACACCGTCACCTATCCCGATGGCCTGACCGAGACAGTCAATGGCTTTGATATCCCTGTTCCCGCGCTGGACGAGGAGTTCGACGTGGCCCTCATCGGCAAGAAGGGCGTATGGTATGACCACAAGGTGTCCGTCTCCAACCCTGTTCTGAAGGAGGAGAACGGCGATGACGCTGCCGCCATCGCATTGGCGGACGGCACCTACACCATTGAGGTAGGCTTTGAGGGCGGCTCCGGTAAGTCCCATGTGCTGACTCCCTGCACCCTGAAGGTGGAGAACGGCGCTGCCACCGCCACTATCGTGTGGAGCAGTGAGAAGTATGACTATATGCTGGTGGATGGCCAGCGTTACGATGTCCTCACCACCGAGGGCGGCTCCACCTTCGAGATTCCTGTGCGGGCGCTGGATACCCCGCTGACGGTCATCGGCGACACCACCGCCATGAGCACCCCCCACGAGATCGAGTACACCCTGACCTTTAAGTCCGCCACGGCGGTGGAGGCTGCCCAGTGAGGCGTTTTCTCGCCGGGTTGCTGGCGGCGCTGATGGTCTTGTCCCTCTGCGCCTGCGGCGCGGCTGACGCCCCCGGCAAAACAGACGGACAAACCGCCGCCGTGTCGTGGGACGAGCTGGTCTTCGACCGTACCATGCCCCTGCGCTACGCGGAGCAGTTCTCCGTGGAGTACGCCGGGGACAGCTACAAGCGCATCACCATCAACAACGACCGGGTATACCTGCTGGTGGCGGAGGGTGCAGCTGTGCCTGACGGGGTACCTACCGGTGTCACCGTTTTGCAGCAGCCGCTGGACCAGATCTATCTGGTAGCCGCCGCTGCCATGGACTACTTCGACAAGCTGAACGCCATCGACTGCATCACCCTCAGCGGTAAAAAGCAGTCGGACTGGTATATCCAGCGCGCCAAGGACGCCATGGACAGCGGGGCAATGACCTACGCCGGCAAATATTCCGAACCCGATTATGAGCTGATCCTGTCGCAGGGCTGCGATCTGGCGGTGGAAAACACCATGATCTACCACTCCCCGGCGGTGCTGGAGCAGCTGGAGCGGCTGGGCATCCCCGTGCTGGTGGAGACCTCCAGCTATGAGACCCAGCCCTTGGGTCGGATGGAGTGGATCAAGCTGTACGCAGCGCTGCTGGATAAGGAGGACGAGGCCGAGGCGCTATTTAATGAGAAGATGGACAGCGTGGCGGACGTACTGGAGCAGCAGGCCACCGGCAAGACCGTGGCATTTTTCTACATCACCAGCAGCGGCGCTGTAAACGTCCGCAAATCCACGGACTATGTGGCGAAGTGCGTCGCCATCGCCGGCGGCAACTATGTCTCCTTCGACGAATCGGCGGAGGACAACGCTCAGTCCACCATCAATATTCAGATGGAATCCTTCTACCATGGTGCAGTGGACGCCGATGTGCTGATCTACAACAGCATCATCGACGGCGAGCTGCACACGCTGGACGAATTGGTGGCACTGGATCCACTGATGACCGACTTCAAGGCCGTCAAGAGCGGTAACGTGTGGTGCCTGACCAAAAACTTCTATCAGGAGTCGCTGGAGCTGAGCGACCTCATTCTGGACGTCAACCATGCGTTGAACGACGCGCCGGATACGGCGTTTCACTTCCTGACACGGATGAAGTGAGCATTTTTTACATCATTGCATTATAAGGAGGAGCGGCATGAAGAGGACCCGAACACTTCGCATCTGGGGAGGCTTTTTGCTGCTCCTCCTGCTTTTATTCACATTTCTGATTTGGAACATCTTCGCGGGAAGCGTTTCTCTTTCCGCGTCTGAGATATGGCGGATCCTGCTGGGCGGCGATGCGGGCTTTAACCAAAGCCAGATCATCATGAAGATCCGTCTGCCCCGGCTTCTGTCGGCGCTGATCCTGGGCGGGGCGCTGTCCCTGTCCGGCTATCTGCTGCAAACCTTTTTCCACAACCCCATCGCCGGCCCCTTTGTGCTGGGTATCTCCTCCGGAGCGAAGATGACGGTGTGCGTGGCCATGCTGGCGCTGCTGAGCCGGGGCAAGACCACCTCCTCCGCCATCCTCATCGCGGCGGCGTTCGTGGGCGCCATGGTGTCCATGGGCTTCGTGCTGCTGATTTCTCAGCGGGTCAAGCGTATGAGCCTGTTGGTGGTCTGTGGCGTGATGATCGGCTACATCTGCTCGGCGCTGACGGATTTTCTCGTGACCTTCGCCGACGATTCCAGCATCGTGAACCTGCACAACTGGTCTCTCGGATCCTTCTCCGGCATGAGCTGGGAGAATGTAAAGACCATGGCCGGTGTATGCGGCGTCACACTGCTGCTGACCTTTTTCCTGTCCAAGCCCATCCGAGCGTACCAGCTGGGCGAGGTCTACGCCCAGAACATGGGCGTCCCCCTGCGGGCCTTCCGCACGGCGCTTATCCTGCTGTCCAGCGTGCTGTCCGCCTGCGTCACGGCCTTTGCTGGCCCCATCTCCTTTGTCGGCATTGCAGTGCCGCACCTGATGAAATCCCTGTTCAAATCGGCGGAGCCGCTCGTCATGATCCCAGCCTGCTTTCTGGGCGGCGGCGTGTTCTGCCTGTTTTGCGACCTCATCGCCCGCACCGCCTTTGCCCCCACAGAGGTGAGCATCAGCTCCGTCACGGCGGTATTCGGCGCACCCATCGTGATCTACATGATGATCCACAGAAAGGCGGCGTGAGTATGGCAGCATATCTGGAAACAAAAGACCTGTCCGTGGGCTACCACGGCAAGCCGCTGATCGAGGACATAGCCCTTCATGTGCAGCGGGGCAGGATCGTCACGCTGATAGGCCCCAACGGCTCTGGAAAGTCCACCATATTGAAAACCATCATCGGCCAGCTCTCCAAGGTGTCCGGCACGGTGTTTCTGGATGGAAAAGCCATGGAGGCGCGCAGCCGCAATGAGATCGCCCGGCGCATGGCCATTTTGATGACGGCCCGTATGGAGCCGGAGCTGATGACCTGCAGGGACGTGGTGAGCAGCGGCCGCTATCCCTATACGGGGCGGCTGGGCATCCTGCAGCCGGAGGATCAGGCTATCGTGGAGCGCTCTCTGGCGCAGGTAGGCGGCATGGAGTTTGCCGACCGCCCCTTCTCCGCCATCAGCGACGGACAGCGCCAGCGCATTCTGCTGGCCCGGGCGCTGTGTCAGGAGCCGGAGATCATCGTTTTGGACGAGCCTACCAGCTTTTTGGACATCCGCTATAAGCTGGAGTTGTTGACGGTGCTCAAGCGCATGGTGCGGGAGAACGATCTGGCGGTGCTGCTGTCCCTCCATGAGCTGGAGCTGGCGGAGCGCATTTCGGACACGGTGGTGTGTGTGGCGGGCGACCGCATCGACCGCATCGGCACCCCGGAGGAGATCTTCACCCGCGCATATATTGCAAAGCTGTACCGGATGGAGCACGGGAAGTACGACCCCTGCTTCGACAGCCTGGAATTTGTGCCGTAAGGAGTAGCGACATGGAAAAACAGGGTGTTTTTTACGCCGTCAGCGTGGGCCCCGGCGACCCGGAGCTGCTGACCCGGCAGGCCTGCCGGGTCTTGGCGGACTGTCCTGTGGTGGCAGCCCCCCGGATGAAGTCCGGGCGGATGCTGGCGCTGGATATCGCCGCCGGTGCGGTAGATATACAGGACAAGACCATTTTGCCGCTGGACTTTACCATGGAGCGAAGCGAGGCAGTGCGGGAGGACAGCTACCGCATGGCGGCAGCCGCTATCGAAGCGGAGTTGTCGGCAGGACGGGACGTGGCCATGGTCAATCTGGGCGACGTATCCGTGTACGCCACTGCCTACTATATTCTGGAGCGCATCCGCGCTGATGGGTTTGAGACGGTGATGTGTCCCGGCGTCACCAGCTTCTGCGCCGTGGCGGCGCGGCTGGGACGGAGTTTGACCCGCATGGAGGAGCCGCTCCACATTCTGCCGGGCAGCACGGATCTGGACAACGCGCTGCCGCTGCCGGGAACAAAGGTCGTGATGAAATCCGGCAAGGCCATCTACAAAGCGGTGGCGGCGCTGGAGCGCCACGGTCTGCTGGCAAACGCCGGTATGGTGGCGGACTGCGGGCTGGAGACAGAGCAGGTCTACACCGACCTGCGGCACTTGCCGGAGGAGATCAGCTATTTTGCCACCATCGTGGCGGATTGAGAGGGCGCTATGGAGCAAAAAGTCCCCCGGCTGGTGCTGGCCGGTACCAACAGCGGCTGCGGCAAGACCACCGTCACCTGCGCCGTTTTGCAGGCGCTGGTAACGCGAGGTCTGCGGGTAGGCGCGGCAAAATGCGGCCCTGATTATATCGACCCCATGTTCCACAGCCGGATCATTGGCGCGAAGAGCTCCAATTTGGATGCCTTCTTCTTTGATCCCGATACCCTGCGCTATCTTCTGGCCCGCAACGCCCGGGGCTGCGATGTCACGGTGATAGAGGGGGTCATGGGCTATTATGACGGGCTGGGCCTCACCTCCACCCGGGCCAGCACCTACGAGGTGGCGCGGGAGACCCAAAGCCCCGTGGTGCTGGTGGTCAATGCCCGAGGGGCGGCACTTTCCGTCCTGGCGGCGGTGGAGGGCTTCCTCCACTTCGCGCCGGACAGCGGCATCTGTGGTGTCATCCTCAACGGGTGCAGCGCCATGAGCTACGGCCCACTGGCGCGGGAGCTGGAAAACCGTTTGGGCGTCCGCGCCTGCGGCTATCTGCCCCGTCTGCCGGAGTGCGCGCTGGAGAGCCGCCACTTGGGGCTCATCACAGCGGACGAGGTGGCCGATCTGCAAGAGAAGCTGCGCAAGCTGGCGGCCGAGGCAGAAAAAACGCTGGACATTCCAACACTGCTGGAGCTGGCTGACGGCGCGCCGCCCCTGCGCTTTATCCCGCCGGCCCTGCCGGAGCCGGGAACACCGGTGCGTATCGGCGTGGCCAGGGACCGGGCGTTCTGCTTTTACTACGAGGACAGCCTCGACCTGCTGCGGCAGCTGGGTGCGGAGCTGGTACCCTTCAGCCCGCTGGCGGATGAGCGGCTCCCCGACAGCGTACAGGGTCTGTACTTGGGCGGCGGTTACCCGGAGCTGTACGCGGCGCAGTTGGCGGAAAACCGTACCCTGCGCGGGCAGCTTCGGGAGGTCGTGCACGCGGGGATGCCCTGTATCGCCGAGTGCGGCGGCTTTATGTACCTGACAGAGTCCATCGCAGGCCACGCCATGGTAGGCGCGCTGCCCGGTGACTGCTTTGACACGGGGAAGCTGACCCGGTTCGGCTACATCACCGCCACGGCGCAGGAGGACAGCCTTCTCTGCCACGCCGGGGAGCAGGTGCCGATGCATGAATTTCACCATTGGGACACGCCACTGCCGGGCAGCGCTTTTCTGGCGGAAAAGCCCTCCGGCAAGCAGTGGCGCTGTGCGTATGCCACGGATACGCTGTACGCTGGTTTCCCTCACTTCCATTTTTACGCCAAGCCCGTCATGGCACAGCGCTTTTTGGCGGCTTGCAGAAAGGAGACGCTATGACGGAACAGATGAAGCCTATGGATATCGAGAAGCGCAGCTTCGCCATCATCACCGAGCTGCTGGGTGACCGGCGGCTGGATCCGGAGAATGAGCTGGTCATCAAACGGGTCATCCACACCACGGCGGATTTTGACTATGTGGACAATCTGGCCTTTTCCGACCACGCGGTACAAAAGGCCATTGCCGCCCTGCGGGCGGGCTGTGACATCGTCACCGATACCCAGATGGCCAAGGCCGGGATCAATAAGACGATCCTCGCCTCGCTGGGCGGAGAGGTACACTGCTTCATGTCGGATGCGGACGTGGCGGCGGAGGCTAAGGAGCGCGGTGTGACCCGTGCCTTTGTATCCATGGAGCGGGCGGCAGCCCTGCCCAAGCCCTGCATCTTCGCCATCGGCAACGCCCCCACGGCGCTTTTCTCCTTAGAGGCGCTGATGGAGGCAGGCAAGCTTCACCCGGCCCTCATCATCGGGGTGCCGGTGGGCTTTGTGAACGTGGTGGAGAGCAAGGAGCGCATCATCAAGGCCGCTGCCGCGCCCTACATCGTGGCTCGGGGCCGCAAGGGCGGCAGCAACGTGGCGGCGGCCATCTGCAACGCCATGCTCTACCAGATCAGGCGGTAGGTTATGAAGGAATTTATCATACGGGACGGGAAAAAACTCCGTCTGGGCTACACCACCGGTTCCTGTGCCGCGGCGGCAGCCAAGGCCGCCGCATGGATGCTGCTGAGTGGCAGCAAAAAGGAGTCCATCCGCCTGCTGACACCCAAGGGCATGGAACTGACGCTGGCGGTGGAGGACATCCATCTGTCCCCAAACTGTGTGCGCTGTGCCATCCGGAAGGACAGCGGTGATGACCCGGATATCACCCGTGACACCCTGATCTATGCCGAGGTGCGGAAAACAGAGACTGTTGGCATTGTCATTGACGGCGGACAGGGTGTAGGTCGGGTAACCATGCCAGGTCTTGACCAGCCGGTGGGTGCGGCGGCCATCAACTCCGTACCCCGCCGGATGATTCGGGAAAACGTGGAGGAGGTATGCGGTCTGCTGGGCTACACCGGCGGGCTGCAAGTGGTGATCTCCGTCCCGGAGGGGGAGGCGCTGGCGAAAAAGACCTTCAATCCCCGATTAGGCATTGAGGGCGGCATATCCATCTTAGGCACCACGGGGATCGTAGAGCCTATGAGCGAGCAGGCGCTGGTGGACACCATCCATGTAGAGCTGCGGCAGCGGCGGGAGGGCGGCGCGGATTATGTACTGCTGGCCCCCGGCAACTACGGCGCAGACTATATCAAGGGTGTCATGGGCATCGACCCCGCCACGGCGGTGATGACCTCCAACTTCATCGGCGACACGATGGAGATGTGCCGGGAGCTGGGCTTCCGAGGGGCGCTACTCATCGGTCATATCGGCAAGCTGGTAAAGCTGGCGGGCGGTATGTGGAACACCCACTCCCGCTACGGCGACTGTCGCATGGACATCCTGACGGCCTGTGCCGCCGCGGAGGGTTTGGACGCGGCGGCCGCGGAGGCGCTGCTCCACTGCGCCACCTGTGACGACGCCCTGCGGCTGTTGAAGGAGCAGGGACTTTATGACGCGGTGCTGCACCGTCTGGCCGGGCGCATCGACGACATGATGCATTATAAATGTAGTGATATAGAGACGGGAGCCATCCTCTTTTCCAAGGAATATGGCTATCTCTGTGAGACAAAGGACGCAGCGGCACTGCTGCGCCGGATAAAGGAGGACTGACAATGGTACATTTTGTGGGAGCGGGCAGCGGCGCTGCCGACCTCATCACCGTCCGAGGCGCCAAGCTGCTGGGCGAGGCCGACGTGGTGATCTACGCCGGCTCACTGGTGAATCCGGCACTGCTGGACTATACCAAGCCCGGCTGTGAGATCCACGACAGCGCCAAGCTGACGCTGGAGGAGGTCATCGCCCTCATCGAGAAGGCGGAGGCCGCCGGCAAGACCACCGTGCGCCTGCACACAGGGGATTCCAGCATCTACGGCGCAGTACGGGAGCAGTTTGACGAGCTGGAAAAACGCGGTATCGCCTACGATGTCTGCCCTGGCGTCAGCGCCTTCTGCGGCGCGGCGGCGGCTCTGCGTGCGGAGTACACCCTGCCTGATGTGAGCCAGACCGTCATCATCACCCGCGCCCCCGGCCGCACGCCGGTGCCGGAGCGGGAGTCCATCCGCTCGCTGGCGGCCCATCAGGCCACCATGGTGCTGTTTCTCAGCACCTCGCTGACGGAACTGCTGCAAGCCGAGCTGCTGGCAGGTGGCTATGCCGCCGAGACGCCGGTAGCAGTGGTGTATAAGGCCACTTGGCCTGAGGAGAAGATCTTCCGCTGCACTGTGGGGACGCTCCACGAGACAGTGACGGGCAACGGTCTGACCAAGACCTCGCTGATCGTGGTGGGCAACTGTCTGGGTGACACCTATCTGCGCTCACTGCTGTATCACCCCAACTTTACAACGGAGTTCCGCAAGGGGGCCCAATGAGAGCCGCCCTGTTTGCCTACAGCCGGGGCGGCTGTGCCACGGCGCGGCGGGTACTGGAGGCGCTGCCGGAGGAGGTATGGATGTGCTATACCATGCCGCGTTTTGAAGAGCCGGGCTTTCTGCCGCTGGACAAGGCGATATATGGTGTGTGCTTTTCCTCCATGGACGCACTAATCTTTGTGGGGGCCTGCGGCATCGCCGTGCGGGAGATCGCCCCCTATGTCAAAAGCAAAAAAACCGACCCGGCGGTGGTGTGCATCGACGAGGCGGGGCAGTTTGTGATACCCCTGCTCTCCGGCCACATCGGCGGCGCCAACGCGCTGGCGGAAAAGCTGGCGGAGAAGCTGGACGCCACGGCGGTGGTCACCACCGCCACCGACGTCCGGGGAAAATTCGCCGTGGACGCATGGGCCGCCCGGCACGGCTGTGCCATCTCCGACATGGGGCTTGCCAAGGCGGTATCGGCGGCGATACTGGAGGGGGACGTGCCTCTTTGTAGCCAGTTTTACCTGCCTGTCCCCCTGCCGAAGGGTACGTTTGCCGGGGAGACCGGCCCTCTGGGTATTTTCATCGGCTGGCACGTCAGAACACCCTTTGCCCGCACCCTGCGGCTGATCCCTCGCGTGTTGCGGGTAGGCGTAGGCTGCCGGCGGGGTATCTCTGCCGAAGCGGTGGTGCGTGCGGTGCAGACAGTGTTCGCGGAAAATGGCCTGGACACAGCGGCTATCCGCGGTGTCTGTTCCATCGACCTGAAGCAGGACGAGCCGGGTCTGCTGGCCGCCTGTGAGAAAAACAACTGGCCGGTGCATTTTTACACGGCGCAGCAGCTGCGGGATGTGGCGGGTGACTTCACTCCCTCCGACTTCGTCCGTTCCGTTACCGGCGTAGACAATGTCTGTGAACGGGCGGCGCTGCTGGATGCCGAAAAGCTGATCGTACAAAAAACAGCGCGGGACGGAGTGACCGTCGCCGTCGCGGCGGAGCATTGGGAGGTGCGCTTTGGGTAAGGTAATTGTAGTGGGCATCGGCCCTGGCGGCTATGAGGATATGACCATCCGGGCAGACGAGGCCCTGCAGGCGTGCGACGCCATTGTGGGGTACCCCGTCTATGTGGATTTGGTGCGGGATCGCTATCCCGGCAAGGAACTTCACTCCACGCCCATGACACGGGAGACAGAGCGCTGCCAGCTGGTGCTGGAGCTGGCGCGCAGCGGCAAGACCGCCGCCATGGTTTGCTCCGGTGACAGCGGCATCTACGGCATGGCGGCGCTGGTCTATGAGCTGAGGGGCGAGGCGCAGGAGCCTGAGATTCAGGTGGTGCCGGGATTGACGGCGGCGTGCAGCGGTGGGGCGGTGCTAGGTGCGCCGCTGACCCATGATTTCGCGGTCATCAGCCTCAGCGACCGTCTGACACCGTGGGAGACCATCGAAAAGCGCTTGGACTGCGCGGCGGCGGCGGATCTGACCATCGTCCTGTATAACCCGGCCAGCCACGGCAGACCGGATCATGTAAAGCGCGCCTGCGATATCTTGCTGCGCCGTCTGCCGGAGGACAGACTCTGCGGCATCGTCCGCAACATCGGCCGCGACGGGCAGAGCCGCCGCATCCTGACGCTGGCAGAGCTGCGGGAGGCGGAGGTGGATATGTTCTGCACCGTGTTTATCGGCAACAGTGCGGCAAAGACGGTGGCGGGACAGCTCATCACCCCCAGAGGATACCGAAATGTGTAATATCTGCGTGTTTGCCGGCACCACCGAAGGGCGGGAGCTGGTGGAATTTCTCGCCGGACAGCCGGTACAGGCCACGGTATGCGTGGCAACGGAGTACGGTGAGACGCTGCTGCCAGAGGCGAAAAACGTCACGGTTCTGGCGGGGCGCATCCCGGTGGCGGACATCATCCGGATGCTGCAAGAGACCCGGTTCGATCTGGTGATCGACGCCACTCACCCCTACGCCGCCTCCATCACCGAGAGCATCTGCACGGCCTGTCGGGAGACGGAAACAGAATATCTGCGCCTGCTGCGGCAGTCCTGTGACCCGAAGGAGGCGCTCGTGTGCGTGGAAAACGCCGCCGAGGCCGCCGCGTTTCTGGCGAATACCGAGGGCAACATCCTCCTGACCACCGGCAGTAAGGAATTGGCGGCGTATAGCGGTATCCTCGATTTTACCCAGCGGGTATACGCCCGTGTGCTGCCCATGGATGCCTCACTGGAGGCCTGCCGCACAGCGGGGTTAAAAGCCTCTCATATCATCGCCATGCAGGGGCCTTTCTCCGAGGAGATGGATATGGCCACACTGCGGTTTGCCAACGCCGCGTGGATGGTGACCAAGGACGGCGGCGAAGCCGGCGGTTTTCCTGCTAAGGTGTCCGCCGCCCGGAAGGCGGGCGCAGGTCTGGTGGTCATTGGCCGCCCGCCCCAGCGGGGGGGGATTCCCTTTGCGGCGGTGCTGGATGTGCTGTGTAAGCGGTTCGGCTGCACCGTCCGGCCGCAGGTGCGGATCGTCGGCATCGGCCCCGGCAGCCGGGAGGCTATGACCCGCGAGGTCAGTGAAGCCATCGAGACGGCGGACTGTCTCATTGGCGCAAAACGGATGTTGGATGCTGTGGCGCGGCCGGGGCAGCCTACCCATGACGCCATTGCGCCGCAGGATCTCGCGGACTTTATCCGCGCCCACCGGGAATACCGCCGCTTTGCGGTGGTCATGTCCGGCGACACCGGCTTTTTCAGCGGCACCAAAAAGCTGCTTCCTCTGCTGGAGGGCTGCGACACAGCGGTGCTGCCGGGTTTGAGCTCGCTGTCCTATCTGTGCGCCCGGCTGCAAACCTCCTACGAGGATGTGCGGGTGGTGAGCCTCCATGGACGGCAGCACAACATTCTGCCGGAGGTGAGGGCAAACGGCCGGCTCTTCGCGCTGGTGGGCGGTGAGCGCGGCATCAACGACCTGTGCCGCACACTGACAGCAGGCGGTCTGGGCGGCGTCACCGTGTCTGTGGGACAGCGGCTGGGCTACCCGGATGAGCGCATTGTGTGCGGCACGGCAGCAGAGCTGGCAGAAGGTGCCTACGCGCCCTTGAGCGTGGCGCTCATCGAAAATCCCCACCCCGACGCGGTGGTCACGCCGGGTCTGCCGGATGACGCCTTCCTCCGCAGCGCGGAGGGAATGCCGGTGGTGCCTATGACGAAAAGCGAGGTGCGGGCGGTGTGCCTTTCCAAGCTGCGGCTGACGGAGCGGAGCGTCTGCTGGGACATCGGCGCCGGTACCGGCTCGGTGTCGGTGGAGATGGCCTTACAGGCAAAGCGGGGACAGGTCTGTGCCGTGGAGCGGCGGGAGGACGCTGCGGCGCTGCTGGGGCAGAACCGGGATCGGTTTTCGTTGGAGAACCTACAGGTGGTCTGCGGCAGTGCGCCGGAGGCCTGCGCAGGTTTGCCCGCGCCTACCCACGCATTCATCGGCGGCAGCGCCGGGAATATGCGGGAGATCGTGGCGCTGCTGCTGGCAAGAAACCCCCGTGTCCGCATCGTGGCCACGGCCGTTTCACTGGAGTCCGTGGCTGAGCTGACGGAGTGCCTGACGGCGTTTCCCTTTACGGAGACGGAGGTGGTGTCGCTGCAGGCGGCGCGGGACAGAAGGGCCGGAGGCTATCACCTGATGAGCGGGCAGAATCCCATTTATATTTTTACGATGCAGGGCGGAGGAGAAACGGCATGATGTGGTCGCTTGCGGCACTTGTTATCGGCTTTTGCATAGACCTTCTGGTGGGCGACCCCCACAGTTTTCCCCATCCGGTAGTTCTGATTGGAAAATGTATCAGCGTGTTGGAGCGGGTGCTGCGGTGCGTATGCCCCAAAACGCCGTCCGGCGAGCGGGCGGCGGGTGCCATTCTGTGGGGCGCGGTGGTCATCATATCCACCGCCGTCCCGGCTCTGCTGCTGTGGCTGTGCGGTCTGGTCAGCCCGTGGCTGCGTCTGGCGCTGGAGAGTGTGATGTGCTGGCAGATCTTGGCGGTCAAGTCCCTGCGGGACGAGACCATGAAGGTCTATGACGCGCTGGAGAGCGGCGATCTGGCCGCCTCCCGCCGCGCCGTCTCCATGATCGTAGGGCGAGACACCGACCGGCTGGACGACGCCGCCGTGACCCGCGCCGCCGTGGAGACGGTGGCGGAGAACACCTCCGACGGTGTGGTGGCGCCGCTGCTGTTTCTGGCCATCGGCGGCGCGCCGCTGGGCTTTTTCTACAAGGCGGTGAACACCATGGACTCCATGCTGGGGTATGTGGAGCCGCCCTATAAGAACATTGGTCTGGTACCCGCCAAGGCCGACGATGTGGTGAATTACATCCCGGCGCGGCTGTCAGCACTTTTGATGCTGGCGGCGGGCGGCCTGATGGGGCTGGATACGGCGGCAGGCTGGCGGATCTTCCGCCGCGATCGCCGGAAGCACGCCAGTCCCAACTCAGCCCAGACGGAATCCGTCTGCGCGGGGCTGCTGGGCGTGCGTCTGGCGGGGGATGCATGGTACCACGGCGTGCTGCACAAAAAGGAGTATATCGGCGACGCAGCGCGGGAGATCACCCACGAGGACATCCCCCGTGTGTGTCGTCTGATGACCGTCACAGCCATCCTTACCCTGCTTTTGAGCTGCGGGGTCAAGCTGCCCTTTGCGCTGTAAAGGAGACGTAGATGATGTATCAAATGGAAAATCAACATGGCGGTGACGTGTACGGCGGCGGTATCACACTGGATTTTTCCGCCAACACCAACCCGCTTGGCACGCCCCCCAGCGTTTTGGAGGCGGTGTGCCGGGCTCTGCCCCAGCTGCACCGCTACTCCGACCCCTACTGCCGCCGGCTGGTGCAGGCCATCGCAACCCATGAGCAGGTGCCGGCGTCCTATATTCTCTGCGGAAACGGCGCGGCAGACCTGATCTACACATACTGCGCCGCCCTGCGGCCCCGGACAGCTGTGGAGCCTGCGCCTACCTTTGCCGAGTACGGGCTGGGTCTGGCGCAGGTGGGTTGCCGCGTAGAGCGGTATTTCCTGCATCAGGCGCAGAATTTCGATTTGGACGAGAGGTTTCTGTCCTTCTTAGAGGAAAAAAAGCCGGAGGCGGTATTCCTCTGCACCCCCAACAACCCCACCGGACGGCTGCTGCCGCTGCCGCTGCTGGAGTGGATCCTGCAAGGCTGTGCGGCGTGGGGTGCGCGGGTGTTTCTGGATGAGTGCTTCCTCGACCTTACGGAGGACGGTGTCAGCGCCAAAGCCCTTTTGGCGGCGCACCCGGAGCTGCTGATCCTGAAGGCCTTTACCAAGAGCTACGGCATGGCGGGCATCCGGCTGGGGTACTGCCTGTGCGCCGACAGCGCGCTGCTGCACCGCATGGCGAGTGCATCCCAGCCGTGGAACGTATCCTCGCTGGCGCAGAGCGCCGGTGTGGCGGCGCTGACGGAGCAGGATTTCCTGCAAAGAACACGATCCCTCGTCCATACGGAGCGGCGCTGGCTCACGGATAACCTGACGGCGCTGGGCTTCTGGGTGTGTCCGTCCCAAGCCAACTACCTGCTGTTCCGCGGGCCGCGAGGCTTGCGGGAGGGGCTTCTGCGGCAGGGCATCGCCATCCGGGGCTGCGAGAATTACAGCGGGCTGGACGACGGGTGGTATCGCATCGCCGTGCGGCCCCATGAGGAAAACGAAGCGTTGATAACGGCCATCCGGCAATTCTGCAAGGAGAAATCGCTATGGCTATGAATATTATGATACAGGGAACCATGTCCAACGCCGGAAAGAGCCTGCTGGCGGCGGGACTCTGCCGCGTTCTGAAGCAGGACGGCTACCGCGTGGCACCGTTCAAGAGCCAGAATATGGCGCTAAACTCCTTCATCACCAGGGACGGCGGTGAGATGGGCCGGGCGCAGGTGGTGCAGGCAGAGGCCGCCGGGATCGAGCCGGATACCCGCATGAATCCCATCCTGCTCAAGCCCACCACCGACGTGGGCAGTCAGGTCATCGTAAACGGCCAAGTGCGAGGCAATATGCAGGCCATGGAGTATTTCCGCCGCAAGAGGGACTACATCCCCGCCGTGCTGGAGGCCTACAACAGTCTGGCCTCAGAGTATGACGTGATCGTCATTGAGGGGGCGGGCAGCCCCGCGGAGATCAATCTCAAGCAGGATGACATTGTGAACATGGGTCTTGCCAAGCTGGTGGACGCGCCGGTGCTGCTGGTAGGCGACATCGACCGGGGCGGCGTGTTCGCCCAGCTCTACGGCACGGTGGCGCTGCTGGAGGAGGACGAGCGCCGCCGCATCAAGGGCGTGGTGGTCAACAAGTTCCGGGGCGACCGGGCCATTCTGGAACCGGGGCTGAAGACGCTGGAGGAGCTGTGCGGCATCCCGGTGGCGGGGGTCATCCCCTACACCCATGTGGACATCGACGATGAGGACAGCCTGACCGAGCGGTTCGGCCGCTCCACGGAGCGGAAGCTTTTGGATATCGCGGTGATCCGTGTGCCGCGTATCTCCAATTTCACGGATTTCAGTCCCTTTGAACATTACGAGAACGTGTCGCTGCGCTATGTGGATCAGGTGAGCGACCTGCATCGGCCGGACATGATCCTGCTGCCGGGTACCAAGAGTACCATCGCCGACCTGCGGTGGCTGCGGCAGTCCGGTCTGGAGGCGGCCATCCTGAAAGCGGCAGACGCCGGTACGCTGATCTTCGGCGTCTGCGGCGGCTACCAGATGCTGGGGCACACCGTGTCCGACCCCGAGCAGGTGGAGGCCGCCGGGGTCACGGAGATCAGCGGCTTGGGGCTGCTGGACATGGACACCGAATTCCGCGGCGAGAAGGTGCAGGCCCAGACGAAGGGCATCATCAGCGGCGTGGAGGGGATGCTCTCCCCCCTGAACGGTCTGGCCTACGAGGGCTACGAGATTCACATGGGGCGCAGCCGGCAGGAGATGCCCGCCCTCAGCGGCGGCGGAAACGTGTACGGCAGCTACGTCCACGGTATCTTTGACGCGCCGGGCATCGCCGATACGATCCTGCGGACGCTGTGCGCCAAAAAAGGCGTGTCCTTTGACGCGCTGGCGACCTTCGACACCCGCGGCTACAAGGAGCGGCAGTATGACCTGCTGGCAGACGTGGTGCGCGGCGGACTGGATATGTCTTTCGTCTACCGTGTGCTGCGCCGGGAAGTATAACGAAACAAACTCCACGGTCTACCACCGGAAACGCTGCACTGCGTGCCGCGCCTGTTGGGGATAACACAGATCTGCCGGTACATCTGCGGGGCTATGTAGAGGCCCTGGGGGCCGGAATCCCCGCCCGGCCCGACAACTTGCTGCTGCGCCCTCCAGAACGGCGTGGACGTGAAAACCGTCAGCAGTATGCTCGGGCACTACTCCGCAGGCTTTACGCTGGACACCTACGCCCACGTCACCACCGACGCCCAACTCAAAGCCGCCCAGACGATGG